>Ga0210394_10001180_pt1 | contig 43657 bp, 48 predicted proteins | sample IncBWC12MmetaG_FD_160121 | JGI IMG/M metagenome (GOLD analysis project Ga0210394, IMG submission 160121) | Forest soil microbial communities from Barre Woods Harvard Forest LTER site, Petersham, Massachusetts, United States - Inc-BW-C-12-M | ecosystem: Environmental > Terrestrial > Soil >...
GCAAAAATACTTGCATGGCAAAAGTTTTGCGTCCAACAACAATAGTTGGTAAAAAATAAATAAGCAGTACTAAAAGTATAACTAAAATTCCCATCAGTTTTATTTCCCCGTTACAATCTTCCTAACCTCACGTTGCCCGCCAACATAAGTTTTAACTTCAACCGTAACACCATCGGGTTCTTTAATAGGTTGCCCCAGTAAATTAAAATATTGCGTGCTTAATAAATTTTCTTTGCTGTTGTAATTTTCAATCCCTAACACACAGTTTTTTACATATAATTTTACAGAAGTTTGATTGCCATAACCCGATGCCACCCACATTTTATTTAAACCAATACTTAAATCACCTGTATAAACAAACAATTTAAAAGTATAATTACTATCAGCTATTTGTTTTAAGGTCCATCCATTTATCATAAATGAAGCATCCGAACTGTCTCTTACTGATATTGTACTATTTGGAAATTGAGCTAACGCAGCACTATCAATATGTACTTTAAATACAACTAACTGGTTTTGGCATATAGTGTCGGGTGTAGCGCTTATAAATTCAACAAGACCTTGAGAAAAAATTCTGGTCGATAAAAACAGCAGGAATATTATTTTTTTCATACAGCTAATGTATGATAAAATAATTAATTACTTATTCCGTCAACAATTAAATTGCTAAAATTTTGAAGACCCGGAGTACCACTTGCTGCGTTTCCTGTTATAACCAATACATCGTTAGCTGCATAATTATACATTGTTGTAAAGCTAATTACCGAATCTTCATTTCCTGTAATCCCAATTTTATCACTTACCGACATTAAAATAGTCCCGCTTGTTACATTCCCCCCAACAATAGTAGGGTTCTTCCACAATTTAAGTATAACCGCTGTATCTGCGCTTGCCGCATATGACGAACTGTAATCTATTTTTAAATTATTTATATTAAATGTGGCAGGCGTAATAGTATGTAAAACTTTATCTACACCCGTTCCCATGTTGCCGGCGGTAATAGTATCTATTTGCCTGATAATATTTCCTTGTCTTACCAATCCCGATAACGAAACCCAATTCGCAAAATCACCATTTGTACCGCTTGTACCACTGCCGCTTGCACCGTCAGTAATTACAAATTTCCTTAATAGTAAAATATCTTTATAAGTGTTATCGCTAAATTTAATTAATGTGCCACTGCCAACAGAAGTCATAGTGCCTACCGCTACATTAGTTGGTGTAAACGAAGTCAAATCAACCGTATAAATTTCTCCGGCATAAAATACAGCACCCGCACTTATATTATAGTTAGCGCCTGTGTTTACACAACCCCAAAGTATATACACTTTAGTTGGGTCATAGCTATTGCCTATTATACCAATTACAGTATTTTTAAATGTTTCTACATTTGAATCTTGTATAAATTTTATACTCTCAATGGCATCTACACTCCAAATAGATGCCGTTTCTTTTGTTACGTCTCCCGTAGTATAAACCACCGATGCCGAAAACGCCGCTTCCGTATACGTAACTCGGCTGTTGCCATAATAAGTGGCTCCTATAGTAAACGCAGTCGTATCCGTAAAAATTTCATTTACATCGTAGTGTTGTTTTAAGTAGCCAATAATTTCTTCCTGAGCAGCAGGCTCCGTATCTAAAATACGTTGTTACACGGTGTAAGTGGCATCACTGCCATTATCAAAAACCACGTTCAGGTCATCAACCGTAATCGTCCGTTCATAATCTTTTTGTAGTAGAAAGCGCATACGCAAAAGTAAGCCAACCAAAAACCATCCGGCGTACTTTTCGGTAATAATTTGTATTAGTACAAACTTATTGTATTATTAACTAACTCATTAGGGCGTTCGGGTGGTTACACCGTCGGGTTAAACACTTCGGTATCATTTATCCACTACATAATTCAATTCGGTTACTCCGCTGGTAAATTGTTTAGTGTTTACTAATTTTAGTTTTGTTTTTTCTTTAACGTTTGCAAATAACGGTATGCCATGTCCAAGTAGTATTGGGTTAACAAACAGCCAGTAGCCGTCAAGTAAGCCTAATTGCATAAGCGCGTGTGTTGCCTTTGGACTACCAAAAAGCGCAATTTCGCTACCCGGTTGTTGTTTCAGTTCATTTATTTTGTTGGTAAGGTTATCGCTAATAATTTTTGTATTCGTTAAACCCTCACCTTTCATTGTTTTCGATAAAACAACCTTGTTAACTTTTTTATACCACGCAGCATGTTCAATATCGTGCTTGCTTGCATTTGGTTTATCTGCCGCGGTAGGCCAATAGTTTTGCATCATGTCATAAGTTACACGTCCGTATAAGGCAGTGTCGCTTGCGCTTATTCGCTTACCAACGTAATCAAAAATTTCTTCATCAACTTTAATCCAGTCCATTTCTCCGTTTGGTCCTGCCACAAAACCATCAAGCGATATGTGCATAAATGAAATTATTTTTCTCATACAATTTTATTTTTTTAGTGTTGTTTATGTTTTTTACTATGGAGCTTTTTTTTCCTTGTAGTAAAAGTAATAAATTCCACAGAATTTTTTTAAGTAAACACATACAATTAAATGGGGGGGCAGCCATCTACATAAAGCTTATGTAGTTTTAATTTCCCACCATATAAGTAGGGCAGGCCTGTCCGGCATGCTCGATTTTTCAAACCTAAACTCTACCAACTCACTCGACGGATTTTTCCAACTAAAATATGCCACCAATAAAAATTACCGCTACTTTGAGTGAACTGAAAAAAACGAATTACATGTTTGCTAAAATAGCAAGCAAATCTTGTCTTTTTTCGCGCGATACGGGTACTTTCACATCGTCGGTCATAACAATATGTCCGCCATCGGTTTTCACGTATTTTTGAATGTGGTTTATGTTTACCAGTGCGCTTTTATGCGCTCTAAAAAACACATCGGAGCTAAGTATCGTTTCGTACTCTTTAAGTGTTTTGGTTGATGTTATTTTTTTGCCATCAAGCAAAATAATGTACGTGTAGTTCGAATCAGATTCTAAACGGGTAATATTTTTTGGCTCCAGGTAAACGGTTTCGTTTTGGCTGTTAACTATTAAACGTTTGGGGGCTTCGGCATCGTATAGTTTTTCAAGCAATTTGCTAATGCTTGCATCATCAATTTTATTTTTTGTTTTTTCAAGCAGTTTATTTACAGCAATAACTAACTCATCTACTATAATTGGTTTTAATAAATAATCTACCGTGTTATATTTAAAGGCTTTTACGGCATAATTATCATATGCCGTAGTAAATATAACATGAAACGCAAGGTGTTTAAGTTCTTCTAATAACTCAAAACCATTGGTGCCGGGCATTTCTATATCTAAAAAAACAACATCGGGTTTGTGCTTTTTAATTAGCTCAATAGCCTGCTGTGGGTCGGTTTCGGCGGCAATAACTTCTACATCGGGGCAGTTTTTTTCAATTAGGTGTTGCAAAAATTTTACTCCGTTTAACTCGTCATCTATTATAATTGCTTTTAACATAAAATAAAAGTAGGTTTATTTTTTTAATCGGGGTTATTATTTTTAATAATGGGTAAATATAAAATAACGGTTGTGCCTTGCGGGTTGCCGTTAGCATCTACCTTATCGGTTATGGTTAAACTTAAATCGGTGCCCAGGTTTTTATTCATTAACTCTAAACGTTGTTTTATAAAGTTTATTGCCAACGATTTTCGTTCAATAGGTTGTTTTTTTAACCCCATGCCTACACCATCATCATCAATAGTACATTCTATTTTATTTTCGTTTACTAATTTAAATTGTATCAATAAATTTTTATTGCCTTTTTTTGGGAGTAATCCGTGCCAAATGGCGTTTTCTACAAAGGGCTGAATTAAAAAATGAGGTATAAAGGTGGCTAATGCATTTATCTGCGGGTCAATTTTAATAGTGTACTTAAACACATGGTTAAACCGCAACGATTCTATTTCTAAATAACGGTTTAAAATTTCAACTTCATCAGCCAGGCTAAGATTCTCTTTCGTAGTGTTTTCTAATAATTTGCGCATCAGGCGCGAAAAATTTGATAAATAATATTGGGCTTTTTCTTTTTCATCCAGCGTAAATAATTGTTGGATGGAGTTAAGCGAATTAAAAATAAAATGCGGGTTCATTTGGCTTTTAATAAGTTTAATTTCCATTTCGTATAACTTGCTGTTCAGCTTAAATTTTTCTGCTTCGCGTTTTAGTTTGCGGCGGTTGTTTGCTACCAACATAAAAGCTACCACAAAAACTAATAACGCAAAAGCGCTATACTGTAATATAGTGTTTAAAATATTTTTTAAGTGGTTGGGGTTAGGTGCTTCGTATAAATCTTTTATTTCTTGCTCGCTTAGCACCCGGTTAAATAGTTGTATATCATCCACCGTACCCTGCGACCACCTGTCGTTTTTTTTATTGGCTGCGTTGCCAATCATAACAGAATCTGTACTTAAAAACATAGTTTCAAAACCCTTAAAGGTTTTTTGTTGCAAATTACCGTTTACATAAAAAGTAACATAGTTGTTATTAGTAGTAACTACTAAATGATACCATTTATTAAAAAGAGCTTCATCTAAAGATGAGATAATAACATCCTTAGTCGAATCTTTGTGAGTAATGGTGGCAAACCGCCGGCTGTTACAATCGTAAAATAGGCCATAAGCACAAAAAAAATCGTTACCGGGTCCGTTTTTGGTAAGTATAATTGGGTTGCAATCGTAACCTTTACCGGTGTAAACGCGCCTGTCTAAATTTACCCACAAAGATATAGTACCGGTTTTTTGTTTTAAAAGTTTGCTGGTGCCCAGGTTTAAATAACTATACGGATTACCATGCAGGTAAAGAGCCGATTGTTTGTTGCCAAACCTATCATCAACCAACGAAACGCCTACAGGTTTAATAATAATTTTGTCATCGGCCTCTTTTATTTGGTGCTCGTTAAAATTAAAGTTTAAAACATAGTTTGTATCGGTTTGGGCAATAGCACAAAACAGGTGTATAAAACATACAATAAAAAATAGGGTTCTAATTTTTATGTGCGTTTTAGTCGGCATTTGTATTTTTAATTATGGGTAAATATAAAATAACAGTTGTGCCTTGTGACTTGCCGTTAGCATCTACCTTATCGGTTATGGTTAAGCTTAGGTTGGTGCCCAGGTTTTTATTCATTAACTCCAAACGTTGTTTTATAAAGTTTATAGCCAACGATTTTTTTTCGATGTTTTGTTTTTTAGCTTGTCGCCCCACGCCATCATCATCAATAGTACATTCTATTTTATTTTCGTTTACTAATTTAAATTGTATCAATAAATTTTTATCGCCTTTTTTGGCAAGCAAGCCGTGCCAAATGGCATTTTCTACAAAGGGCTGAATTAAAAAATGGGGTATAAAGGTGGCTAATGCATTTATCTGCGGGTCAATTTTAATAGTGTACTTAAACACATGGTTAAACCGCAACGATTCTATTTCTAAATAACGGTTTAAAATTTCAACTTCATCAGCCAAACTAAGATTCTCTTTCGTAGTGTTTTCTAATAATTTGCGCATCAGGCGCGAAAAATTTGATAAATAATATTGGGCTTTTTCTTTTTCATCCAGCGTAAATAATTGCTGGATGGAGTTAAGTGAATTAAAAATAAAATGCGGGTTCATTTGGCTTTTAATAAGCTTAATTTCCATTTCGTATAGCTTGCTGTTCAGCTTAAATTTTTCTTCTTCGCGTTTTAATCTCCTGCGGTAAACCATAACAAACAAAAAAGAAATAAATACAATGCATAGTACAATGGCGCTGTACTTTAATATGGTATCTCGTATAATGGTAAACCTGTTTGGGTTAGGTGCTTCATAAAGTGCTCTTACTTCGTTTTCGTTTAGTACTTTATGAAATATCTGTATATCATCAACCGTGCCCTGCGACCACCTGTCGTTTTTTTTGCTGGCTGTGTTTCCTACCATTACCGAATCGGTTTTTAAAAACATAGTTTCAAAACCCTTTCTGTATTTTTGTTGCAATTTGCCGTTAATGTAAAAGGCTAAATAATTATCATCATAAGTAGTAACTAAGTGGTACCATTGGTTAAACTGCCCCTCATCAAGCGAGCAAATAAAGGCTTCTTTGGTAGAATCTTTAGTAGAAATGGAAACAAAACGTTTGGTATAACAATCGTACGTTAACGAATAAGCAAGTATAAAATCATCACCCGGCCCGTTTTTGGTTTGCAAAATAGGGTTACTATCATATCCTTTTCCCGAATAAATTCTTCTGTCTAATTTTACCCAAAGCGATATACTGCCTGTTTTTGGTTTTAATAATTGCGAAACTCCCAGGTTTAAATAACTTTCGGCATGGCCGTGTAAAAACAAAGCGGCTTTTTTATTGCCAAACCTATCATCGGTTAACGAAACACCTACCGGCTTAATAACAACTTTATTATCGGCCTCTTTTATTTCGCGCTCGTTAAAATTAAAATTTAAAACATAGTTTGTATCGGTTTGCGACACGGCAAAAAAAACGGCAAAAAAACATAAAACAAAAAGTGCGTTTTTTTTAAAAGAAATTGAAAGTGGTATAGCGCTTTTAATCGTCACATTAAAATATATAAGGTTTTCAAAGCTACGGAAATATAATAAATATACACGCTGCCCGTGTAACTGGTACCACACACAATAAATAATTACAACATTTTTTAATTTTTAACTTAGCGGTTTACCCTTATCTTTACCGCAATGAATTATTTGTTTTCATACAGCGGCCCAATTAGTTTTACGGTAAAGCGTCAGTTGTTGCGCAACATAAAATCTAACACCGAGGCGGTTACCAAAAGCATCCTTATACAAAAGCGCATTCGCTATGTGTTCGATGAAATAATTTCTAACGTTTACCAATATTACATCCAGCATAACCTGCCCGATGAAACCACCAGTATCGATGGTTATTTAAAATCAAACAAGCTTGAGTTTGTAATACACAGCACCGTTACCCACGAAGATAAAGATTCGCTAAAAAATTATTTAGACCTCATAAACTCTTTAGATGAAAAAGGGTTGAAAGAGTTATATAAAAAAAAATTAAAAGAAAACAACCCTGAAACAGCAAATGCAGGCATAGGGCTTATAAGCATACGCCTAAAAACGGGAGGCCCCATTTTGCATGCGTTTAAAAAAACCACAATGGCTGATAGCATTGTATTAAAAATAGTGTTAAATTTAAAAGATGAATAAACTTATTTTAGAGGCCACTGATACCACGCCACGAGTTGTTCTCGATCATCTTGAAAACAAATTTGAGATAATCGGCGAAGCCTGCCCCGAAGATGCCAAACTTTTTTTCGCTTCTCTTTTCACCTGGATAGACCAATATAAAAACTACCTCTATTTTCTTAACAACGAAAGCAACGCAAAAAAAAGCCTAATCTTTACCTTTCACCTTAATTACGTTTCATCATCGGCATTAAAATATACTTACAATTTTTTACAACAATTAGAGGAGTTAAAACCCCTGTGCGAAACCGTAACCATTAAATGGTTGTACGATAAAGAAGATACCGATATGGAAGATAACGGCAAGGAGTTTTCTACCATGGTAAACATCCCCTTCATTATCCAACCCGCTTCTTAAATAATTGGTAAGGCATTTTACTTTTGCCCTTGTTGCTGCTGTCATCATCAAGTAAAAAACAATTTTACTATCTTTATTCTTCAATCTCTGCAATACAACATATAAATGCAGAAAATGCCATGCCATTTATTTACCCTAACCCTGTTTGTAACACTTTAATTATTAATTACGAAGGTTTTAAAAGAATTGAAATAATTGATTTGAATGGCAAAATAATTAAAACAGTTTCTACTTTGGATAAAAGCATATCCGTAGAAGGGATAAAAGCAGATGAATACATTATTAATGTCTATTCTGAAAACGGACTATTAACTACTGATAAATTATTTAAAGCAAAATACTAAATATAGAATGGGTTTGTCTTCAACCGAAAAAAAACTTAAACGGAACAAGCAAATTATTAAAGAGCTTAAACAAGGCGTATTTCATAAGGAAATAGTTTCACATTTTGGCATAACTCGGCAAACAGTATGGGAAATTAGCAGGGAGGCAGGAATAAGAAGGAAATTAACCCAAAAAGAACTTTTAAAACGAGATGCACAAATTATTAATTCTATTAAGCAGGGGATTGTCTGCCAAAAAATAGCCGACTTATTTGGTTTATCTAAATATACAATAAAGCGTATTAGTACAAAAAGTGGGGTAAAGTTAAGACCAAACCCAAGCAGATTTTCTGGCAGGAATGAAAAAATAATTAAAGAATTAAAAAAAGGCAGGAGGCAAATAGACATAGCTATTCAATTAGGTGTTTCAAAAAATGTCGTGTGGAATATTGCTAAAAAAGCTGGCTTGTCAAAAAAGAAGTTGACTGTCCTGTAGTAATATATTTTAGATATAGTAGCGTAAAATTTACAGGAAAGTAATTTAAGTATAGTTTACCTGCTAAAACAACCATATTAAATTATGCCGCTTTAAATTCCGATGTATTTTCTTTTACGTTAAAAAGGAATGAGGCTGAACAATAGGGGCAAACAATTGGCAGCTTGTTTAACCCTATTACATTCTTTTCAAATTTTAGTACAGTATTTTCACAGGTGGGGCAACATACTATGTTTTCTTTATCTGTATTTTCTTCTATGGCGAGCTTGTCCCATTTGTTCATCTCTTGGTTTCTTAAAGGTTAGCCGTAAACCCGCAAATGCGCGGGCAGGGCATAGGCAAGCTGTTAACCAACTACTGCATTGCAACAGCCAAACAACAAAACCTGCAACAACTAATTATACACACCACCAAAGCCATGCAAACCGCCTGGGCCATGTACGAAAGTATGGGTTTTACCCGTGCACCTCATTTAGATTTTATGCAGGAGCAGCTTCCTGTTTATGGTTTCACATTAATGTTATCAGCTACAAGTAAATAATATAAGACGATTACTATATTTGATTTATCATGCAAACCATAGAAACCAAAAATCAAATCATCGAGCACGAAAAAAAATTAGTAGATGCCTTTCAAAATAAAAATCTCGAAACATTAGATGAACTAATTCATCCCCATGCACTTTTTATTCTTCCCAACGGATTAACCATAACCAAAGCCACCCTGTTAAATAATTACCGCACAGGTAATTCAGCTTTTACAAGCCTAACAGCAAGCAATCAACTAATTAATTTAATTAACAACACCGCCGTAGTTTCTTTTAACTTAGCCATGCAAGGCCATTATTTTGATAAGGCTATAAGTGCGCAGTTTTGCTATCTGCGTGTTTGGCAGCTTAACAACAACCAATGGCAAGTAATTTCAACCGCAGGCGTTCCAATAAACCAGGCGGCATCTTAATTTTTTTTAACGCTATCTCCAAAATTTCCACATATTGTTTATGTAGTTTTGCTGTAATAAATCTATGTGAAAAAGTTTTTCGTTATACTAAGTTTAGTTTTTTACACCCTGGGTCAGGTTTTTTTGCCACAGGGTAACTTTGCGTATATCGAACAAATTCCGCGCCTCTATACCGATTTTTGCCATACAAACAATTCGGCAGATGTGTTTGATTTTATCAACGAACAATTTTTAGAATTTGGTTTCGAAGATAAAAACGAACCCGTAGAAGAAGACGAAACTAAATCGGTTCCTTTTTATACACCTTGCGAGCAAGTGCCTTTGGCTTTAGTTATAAGTGTAAATACAGAATTTATGGCCTTGCCCGAAAAAGAAACCAAACACAATTTCACCTATCTTTTAAAAGAGCATTGGGTAGATGCCTCATCTGTTTACCACCCGCCAAAAAGTAAATTGAGTTAACTCATTTTCTTTTTATTCAAAAAAAATTAATCATTAAAAAAAATTATATGAAAGCAATAACTTTTGCCATTGCATTTACATGCCTTGGCGCAACAGCAACTTACGCGCAAAAAATAACAGCCGATAAAGTACCCGCAACCGTACAGGCAAACTTTAAAAAACAATTTGCCCATGCAACCAAAATGCAGTGGGAAATGGAAGAAGCCGATTACGAAGTTAATTTTAAAGATAACGGTACCGAGTTTTCTGCCAAGTATAATAAAGATGGCGGTTGGCTTGCCACCGAGCAGGAAATTAAAAAAACCGAATTACCTGCAACCGTACAACAAGGTTTAGATAAAGAGTTTCCTAAAGCTGAGCTGGAAGAAGTAGAGAAAATAACGTACCCCGATCATAAAATTGCTTACGAAATGGAAATAGAGCAGGGTAAACAAAAACTCGAAGTTCAGTTTTCTACCGATGGGCAACTACTTAAAAAAGAAGAAATACATAAAGAAAGTAAAGACTAATCTTTAATTTTTTTCTTGCATAACCATTACTTAATATTTATATGGGTAATGGTTATGTTTTATTTATAATTTTGCGCGCATCAATATGAAATTTAGTAACACAAAAAATCAAATAGCGTGGGCTGTTTTGTTTTTTATGGTAGCCGCTACCACAAAGGCACAGCAGGCCGATTCTACAAAAAAAGATTCGGTACCCATAGCAATAAAATTACCCTTTGCCATTGCAAAAGAAAAACGCTTGCCCGATGATGAACTGGCCGAAAAAAAAGAAGGCCTGTATGTAGCCGGTGTACCCGATTTTAGTTCCGACCCTATTAATGGTTTAGGTGCAGGTGCTGAAGGCTCTATTTTTTTTAACGGAAAAAAGTCTGACCCGTTTTTTGAGTACACGCCCTATCGTGCTGAGTTAAACGTAGCTGTATTTGCCACCACAAAATCGCAGCAAGAAATTAAATTGGGTTTAGATATCCCTTATATATTTAGCACCAAGTGGCGTTTACGTGCCGAGGCTGCTTACGAAATAAATCCAAACTTTTTATATTTCGGCGTTACCGAAAAATCGCTGGCACCGCTTAGTTATTACCCAAACAACAACCCCGCAAACCCTTTTGTAACTAATGCTACCTATAGCAATTACGATAAAAATTTAGTAGGCAATAAATCATATTACAACACCTTTAAAAAAACCGAAGCAGTTTTTAATGTCAGTGCCGAGCGTTCTTTTTACGAAGGCCGTTTGCGCACACTCGTTGGTTACGAAATAGCTGATATAACCGTAAGCACACCCTTAAACGATAGCTCCCTTGTGCGTAAAGATTATAACGCGGGCCTAATTAAAGGCTTTGGCAATAACATAATTTCTCTTTTGCAATTGGGTGTTATATACGATACACGCGATTTAGAAACCGACCCCACCAGGGGCATTTTTTCGGAAGTAACATTTGAGTTATCTACAACCGCCCTGGGTTCGCAATATAATTTCAATAAAACATTTGTACACTTTAATGGCTATTGCCCCTTGTTTCCAAAACAAATTAAACGACTTACTTTTTGCGGAAGTTTTGGTCTTACTGTAACACAAGGCGATGCACCCTTCTTCGAATATTCCGATGCATGGAGCTCCGAAGGAGATATCGATGGCTTGGGCGGAGGCCGCACCTTGCGAGGTTACAAACAAGCCCGCTTTGTAGCTCCCGTAATGCAATATGCCGATTTTGAATTGCGTTGGCGTTTTGCACAATGTAAAATATTAAAACAACATTTGGCATTTAGTGCCGTGCCGTTTTTTGATGAAGGAGGCGTATGGGATAATTTTAGCCGCATAAGCCACACCGAAAACCTTCGTTACTCCGAAGGACTTGGCCTTCGTATCGCCTGGAATGTAAACACCATTCTCCGTTTCGATTACGCCATCTCACAAGAAGACCATCAGTTTTTCTTCTCACTCGGGCACACTTTTTAACGGTAGTTTTATCATAGCCCTGCCGGGCCTTTTATTATTTTATACCCTATCGGGATTATTTTACATGAATATGACTTTTTTGTACCCTATCGGTATTATTTTATTTAATTTTACTATATTTGTACCCTATCGGGTATAATACTAATATGAACAACATAGCCTCATTTATAAAATACCAGCGTAAAAAACTATCGCTAACCCAACAACAATTGGCCGAAAGAGCAGGAGTTGGCCTTAGGTTTATCCGCGAAATGGAAGACGGTAAAGAAACCCTACGCTTAGATAAAGTAAACCAGGTGTTGGCTCTGTTTGGTTATAGCTTAACTCCCAACAATCAACCGCTAGATGCCTATTCGGTTGTTTTTAATTATTTAAATAGAGGTGTAAAAATTACACTCACTAATAAAATAATAAAATATGGTATACTTATTAAAGAAATAAAAGAACCTAACGAAAGCACAATTACCGCGTGGCAATTTGTGCCCAACAACAACGCAATTAAGTATCAAAAAAAACCTGATGATGCGTTAACCGAAATTATTCAGCACAATACTATTCAAGCTATAGAGTACCAGTAAATGAAACAAGGCATTGTATATAAAAAAAATATAGCCGCGGGCATTGTTTGGGAAAACGAAACCGGTTACCACTTTCAGTACAACGCCACCTATTTGCAAAACCCCCAACATGGTGCAGTAAGCCGTACATTGCCCTTGCGTGCCGAAGCATTTACAAGCCAAACCATGTTGCCTTTTTTTGATGGCTTAATTCCCGAAGGTTGGTTGCTCGAAATCGCTTTAGAAAATTGGAAGTTAGATCGCCGCGATAGAATGGCTTTATTGCTAACCCTGTGCGAAGATTGTATTGGAGATGTATCGGTAAAAAAAACAAAACGGAGATGAAATGCTTACTGTGTTATAAACCACTTAATAAGGTAGAAAAAAATTACCACTCAAAGTGTGTAAGCAAAACATTTGGCTTAAAACAAATGCCGCTTATTGATTTTGATGAAAGCCAGTTAAGTAGCTATGCAAAAAAAATTGTAGGCGCGCACCATGCTATTACAGGTGTGCAACCAAAATTAAGTTTATGGTTAGAAAAAGATAAACAAACTATTAGGTTTACCATTATTGATGGACAAAGTAATTATATTATAAAACCACAAACTGAAAAATATATTGCCCTGCCCGAAAACGAAGACCTTTGCATGCACTTGGCAACCGAGTTTGGTATTACAACCGCCAAGCATGGTTTGGTAAAACTACCAAGTGGTAAACTGGCTTACATTACACAACGGTTCGATCGTACACCAAAAAGCAAACTTGCTTGCGAAGATTTGTGTCAACTATCCGAAACTTTAACCGAACACAAATACAGAACCAGTTATGAGCAAACTGGCAAAATAATAAAAATATATTCGAGCCAAAGCGGTTTAGATGCTTTGTATTATTTTCAGTTAGTAGTTTTTAGTTTTATAACCGCCAATGCCGATATGCATTTAAAAAATTTTTCGATGCTCGAAAATGAAGACAACCAGTTTACGCTTAGTCCGGCATATGATTTAGTCAGCACTGCTTTGGTAATTAAAAACGAAACCGAACAAATGGCCTTAGCTGTAAACGGACGCAGAAATAAAATTACTAAAAACGATTTTATTGCACTGGCAAATAACCTGCAACTAAACCCAAAACAACAGCAAACTGTTTTCGCTAATTTTTTAAATAAACAAAGTACCGCTCTTTGGTTTATTAAAAATAGTTTTTTACCTACCCAACATAAAAATAAGTTAACACAAATTTTAACCGAACGCATACAATTACTGTGTGCATAGGGCTAAGCGTTAATAAAACATCTTGTGTACATTTTAAATGAAGAGCCGGCTTGTGGGCAAATAAACACATAGGTAGTTTTTTGTTTTTTTAACCCACCAAAAAAATAAAATAATTAGTTTCGGGCTGACTATGTTTAAAAACAAAACAACCTTAGTTATTATTTTTTTTCTGTGTGCTTAAACTAAGCCTGCACCTCATAGCCGATTTCAATTCAGGCTTTCAGGGGCGACAAAACACCGCGTTAATCAACCCTTAGCACCAATAACGTTAAACTTTGTTTAGCTAAAACTTAACATAACGGGAACATTGCATGGCCATAATCTAAATACATTTGCGTACGTTCTTTATAAAGTGGTAGTATTATACTACTCAAGGTAAACGCATCTTTCAGGTTTCATGAGAGTCCCTGTTGGATGCGTTTTTAATTTTCGCTCTTGTGGTGTCATCGCCAACAAACCAAAATAACTTATAACTGCTAACTAATTCATTATCTTTGAAAAAAAAGCAGCTACAAGTATAAAGCGTATGATGTTACAAATTTTAAAAGCAAAAATTCAGCAAGTTGTCGTTTCCGAAAGCAATATCAATTACCCCGGCAGCATATCCCTCCCCGCCGAATTATTAAAAGCATCCGGTATAAAACAGTTTGAGTTAGTACATGTAAACAACCGCACAAATGGCAACCGCATTATCACCTATGCAGTTAAAAATACAAAGCAAGGTTTTGTATCGGTTAATGGGGCGGCCTCTAAGTTTTTTCAAAAAGGCGATATCATTCACATCTTAGCCTTTGCCCAGTTAAGCGAAACCGAAGCCGATGCTTTTACACCCACCCTGGTGCTTACCGATAACCAAAACAACGTAATTGAAAGTAAGTCCTATGTTATAGGCTAAACAAGTATGTTTATTTTTTTAAAAACGGTAGCCTTACTAATTTTTATAGCCGCTGTAGTGCATATAATTATATGCGCTAAGTATAAATTTATTTTAAACGTAAAAGCAAAAACCATACACCTGCAAAAACCAATTTTAGCAGCCGATGGCACCACCCAACGAAAACCAATTACCAATAACTCCACGTTACAAAACCTTATCGACCAAGAAAATTTTTTGCGCCGCGCCGCCTATAAAAACACATCCATAAAAACCACCGAAACTTTTTTTAACGATACCGATATGCAAACCGATTATTTTTTAATCGTTGTTTATCATAAAAAAACAAACACACCTTTGCTTACTGCCCGCTATTATTTTGATAAGGAGCTTATCGCCAAATACATAAAAGGCGAAGAGGATAAACCGCCCGTTTTAAACCTCGACACGTTTAAGCACAACCAAATTTTTTTAATAGATAGGATGTCGGCCAACAACCATAGCGAAACCTATCGCCATCACCGCAACTACATACACGCCTTGTTTTATTTGCAGCTTTTTATGCATAATAAAAACTGCAAATTTATTGCCATGGCCCGTAAAGAAAAATATGAAAAACTGCTTAGCAAATACATCCGTTTGGGTTTAAACATAGTAGGCATTACCAAACACCAGGGTAAAGAACATTGGGTGTTGCTTGGCGATTTGCAAAAAAATTACAACAACGCCAAACGCAGCACGTTTCTAAATATATTTTCGTTTGCTAAAATTTTTCTGTTTAAATTTAAAATGCGTTAGCATTTTCTTTTTTCCTAATTATGATAAATACTCTAAAGGGTTTCCTTAAATTAATTCGTTGGTTTCATGAGCTCGTAGCCATCATTCCGTTTGTCATGCTGTTTCTCGTTATTAATTATTGCGCCCAAGCTGCCCAACTTTCCTGTAATTTATCTGCCTTAAATTTTGCTGTACTCTGTGTTTGCGTTCAACTACTAATAGCCGCAGGTTGCATTATTAATGATATTATGGATAGGCATATCGATAAAATAAACAAACCGCACACCCACATTATTGATCGTGTAATTTCGGTAGCCGCTGCCAAAAAAATATTTATAGCCACCACCATTTTAATCATGCTGCTATCGGTTTATATAAGCATGTATCTGTTTACACAATGGGCCTATATTTCGCTTGCTGTTTACCTGTTGTCTATTCTCTATAGTGTGTATTTAAAAAAATCGCCACTGTTTGGTAACATTACCATAGCGGTTTTAGCTTCGTTTATTCCCTTGGTTATTTTACTGTTTGCTAAAGATTGCATTGGCGTGCTCAACAATCCAAAAATAATAACACTCGTTTATCTCTATGCCGCGTTTCCTTTTTTCATAATTATTCCGCGCGAGTTAAGCCTCGATATTTCCGATATCGAAGGCGACCAAGCTTGTGGCTGCAAAACCCTGCCCATTGTTATCGGCATTAAAAAAGCAAAACAAGTAGTGCTTGCCTTTCTTTTATTCATTATCATATCATCTGCATTTTTAATGTACAAATACAATTATTTAATAAGTACTTTTTTGGTAGTAGATATTTTGTTAGCCATCTACATATACAAATTCAACCAAACGCACACCCGGTTAGCGTATATTAAAATAGGCCGTTTCCTTTGGTTTATTATGATTGTGGGGCTACTGGGTTTTGCCCTGGCTACTATTTAAATTTGCGTTGCGGCATTAAAAAACAATGCCATCATTAACCCTTTTATACTAATAACTAAAATTTAATAATTTTTAACTCCCATAAACAACAACATTAATAATGTGGCACCTTTGTTGTTATATTTATATAAGCAAAACAATCGGCATGAAAAATTTTGTTTTTACATCCACCCTATTTTTCATTTTCGTTCTACAAGCACACGCCCAATATCATAACAGTGGTGGCCGCTTTAGTAACGATTATTCATCCTACAGAAATTTTACACCCAGAAATTATGCAACTTCTTCAGGCAAAAGTTCTAAGGTCAATTCATACGAATGGCAGGCCTATTTAAAGTCAGACGAGTATCAAAATGCAGTTCGTTATATTACCGCCATGTATAAAACTTATGGCGCAAAACCAACCGAACCAAAACCGGTAGACAAGCGTACTGAATTTTCTGAGAATAAATAAAAACAGCATAAAGCAAACACGTACACATTTATCCGGGGCGGGCGTCCACGAAAGGCGCGAACCTAAGTTTTGACGGGCAGTATAGGTGGGCAGACGGTGCGCCAGTCAAAACGCAGGTTGGCTTTTGTGGGGCCTTTTCTTTGCTTCGTTTCTTTGGGCAAGCAAAGAAATGAAGAGAAAAAAAGATTTTTTTTCTTCAAACAAAGTGGTCGAAATAAAAAGCAATAAGCTTAAAACTTAAACGTAAACCCAAGCTGACAAAGCGTAGTAGCATGCCCAATTTCTGCAAACAAGCCAAAACCCGGTTTAATCATATATCTCACACCTAAGGTTGCCTGAAAATCAAAATCAAACACCTTACTGTTTTGCTGACTACTATTTGCAGCCACCGTAGGGTTTGTATCGGTATATTTATTTATAGTGTATAAATAGCCCAAACCAAAACCGCCATACACATCAAAATTATTCCCGATAGGAAAGTGGCCATTCATCCTCACATACATGCCAATAACGCTGCTGCTTATTTTATGCTGGTAAAGGTTAGGGCTGTTAACTACGTCGGCATATTTGTAGTTAACCGATGAGTTAGAATATTCTAAATTCAAACCGCACCCAAAATATTTATGAAAACCATGCTCGTATTTTAAAACACCCGTGCCATAGTTATAAAACTTATAGTCAACAAAATTTTTGTATGGGTCGTATTGTTGTGTTACGTTTTGTCCGGGCGGTAAGCCAAAACCCAGATATATCAAATTAGCCCCATCACTAAAAGCCTGTGCAAATAGGCCGCTTGTTGCAATAGCCAAAGCTATGCTTAAAATTATTTTTTTCATACAGTTGTTGTTTTGTTGTTGTTTAGGCAGCGAATGTAATTTGTTTACCCGACAAAAATTTCTTAACTAATACTAAAAATCGTTAAACTTATCTTCAGTTTTTTACTGTTAAATAGCTTTATTCATCGCTAAAAGCACATAAAACAAATATAAAGCAATATTTATTTGCACGTTTTAGGTAAAGTGGCTTTATTTGTTGCAAATTAAAACAACATAATAATGAGAAAAAAATTACTTTCAATTATAGCATCAGGTTTAATGCTGGCAAGCGTTCAACTGGCAAATGCACAAACGGGAGCTGCCTTAAATTTTAATGGCACAAACAACTACGTTAGTGTACCCGATAATGCAGTTTTAAATTTTGGCACAGGCGATTTTACCATCGAAGCCGATTTTCAATCAAGCGCTTCGCAACCCAGCTTTGCAGGCATAGTAGCCAAAGATAATCCTGCAAATACAGGCATTGGCTGGCAGCTTGTTATGGTAAATAATAGCATTGCCGCTGAGTTTACCGATGGTTCTACTTTTTTTGGAACAGGTCAAGGTCTTCAAGGTTCAATTACCTTAAATGATGGCGCTTGGCACCATTTAGCTATGGTAGTAAGCCGCGCAAGTAGCAGCATAACATTATATGTAGATGGAAATGTAGATGTATCTGTATCAGACCCCGCTATTGCAACCATGAACATAAGTAGCACAACTGTACCCATGTTAATGGGCGTGGATAGAGACCAAAACCATTTTACTAACGGTACTATAGATGAGGTTAAAATTTGGAACATTGCTCGTACACAAACGGCTATTCAAAATAACATGAATTGTGCCATTGCTCCCGCTACTGCAACAGGTTTAGTAGCTTACTATAATTTTAATAACGGCGTACCAAATGCTAACAACACAAGCATTACAACCACCCCCGATTTAACAACTAACCTTAATACAGGCGCACTTAACACCTTTACCTTAACAGGTACAACATCTAATTTTGTAGGCAACACAACATTTAGCGCTGCACCTGCGGTTACAGTAAACTCGGCAACTGTTTGTGCCGGTACAGCAACTACATTAACAGCTACTGCCGCAACAGCAACTTCATTTAGCTGGAACACCAGCGCAACAACCGCTACTATTACAGCTACACCAACCATTACAGCAAATTATACCGTAACCGTAGTTGATGCAAACAACTGTACCAACTGGGCTACTAACACGGTAACCGTAAACGATTTACCTACTGTATCAATAAACTCAACAACTATTTGTGTGGGTGCAACAACAACCTTAACCGCTACAGCACCAACAGCAACATCATATACTTGGAGTAACAATTCAAATGGCATGTCTATTATAGTTACACCAACCACCACGGTAAATTATAGCGTAACCGTAACCGATGTAAACAATTGCAGCAACTCGGCTACTAATACAGTAACCGTAAATAATTTACCTACTGTATCAATAAATTCGGCAACTATTTGTGTGGGTGCAACAACTACTTTAACCGCTACTGCGCCAACAGCTACCTCATATAGCTGGAACACCAGTGCAACAACCGCTACTATTACAGCTACACCAACCGTTACGGCACATTATACCGTAAGCGTAATGGATGCCAACAATTGCAGCAACTCAGCTACTAACACAGTAACCGTAAATAATTTACCTATTGTATCAGTAAACTCACCAACTGTTTGTGCCGGTACAACTACTACACTAACAGCTGTGGCTTTTACAGCTACCTCATATAGCTGGAGCACCAGTGCAACAACCGCTTCAATTACAGCTACACCAACTACCACGGCACATTACACGGTAACCGTAATGGATGCAAACAATTGCAGCAAATCAGTTACTAACACGGTAACTGTAAATAATTTACCTGTTGTATCAGCAAACTCGGCAACGGTTTGTGGTGGTGCATCAACAACAACTACTTTAACCGCTACTGCGCCAACAGCTACTTCGTATAGCTGGAACACCAGTGCAACAACCGCTACTATTACAGCTACGCCAACGGTTACCACACATTACACCGTAACCGTAATGGATGCAAACAATTGTAGCAACTGGGCTACCGATAGCATCAAAATAGCTTCTTTACCGGTTGTATCAGCAAACTCAGCAACAGTTTGTGCGGGTACAACAGCAACATTAACAGCTACGGCTCCAACCGCTACCTCATATAGCTGGAGCACCAGTGCAACAACTGTATCGGTTACAGCTACACCAACGGTTACTACACATTACACCGTAACCGTAATGGATGCCAACAATTGCAGCAATTGGGCAATTGATAGCATTAGTGTAAATGCCTTACCTGTAGTTACAGCAAACTCTAAAACGGTTTGTGTTGGTTCAACAGCCGCTACTACATTAACCGCTACCGCGCCAACCGCTACTTCATTTAGCTGGAGCACTGGTGCAACAACGGCTACCATTACAGCTACACCAACCGTTACTACACATTACACCGTAACCGTAACAGGTGCAAACAATTGTATCAACTGGGCTGTTGATAGTATTAAAATAAGTGCCTTACCAACTGTAACCATTACATCTACTGCTGGTTATTCTGTTTGCCCTGGTACTACCGATACATTAAAAGCAAGTGGTACAGCAACTTCATATACTTGGAGCCCAGGCAACCATGCCGTAACTGATTATACAGTTCGTCCGGGTGGTGGTTTTGGTGGTGGTAACCCAACCTATACCTTAACCGGAATGGGCGCAAACGGTTGTATTAGCAAAGATACTATAACACTAACTCTTTATCCGCGTGCAACGGCTACTATTACACCAAGTGTACCGCAAGCTTGTATTGGCGATTCTGTTACCTTATCAATTACTACAGGCACAGTTACTATTACAAGTTATACTTGGAGCACAGGTGTAGCAAACACTTCTTCAATTACTGTAACCCCTACAACACCAACACAGTATAGCATTAACCTTGTAGATGCTAATGGTTGCACAGGCCGAGCTCGTTACAATTTAAACGTAAACCCATTACCAACTATAACCGCTACAAGTGATTCAACGGGTGCTATATGTATTGGCCGTCATGTTATTTTAACCGGCCACGGTGCTACAACCTATACTTGGAGCACCAGTGCAACCACTAACACCGTTAACGTACAACCACTTGTTACTACAACATATACTGTAATGGGTACCGATATGAACGGTTGCACAAACACAGGTACAATTACCCAATCAGTATCAAGCACTTGTTTTGTAGGCATCGAAAGTTATAACAACAGTGCTAATGTAAGTTTGTATCCAAATCCTAACAACGGTACATTTGTAGTTACAACAACCGAGCAGGCTAAAACTATTTTAGTAACCGATATATTAGGTAACCAATTAATATCGGTTAAACCAACCGATAACACAACCACCATTAACTTAAACGCACAAGCAAACGGAATTTATTTTGTAAAAATAATTTCTGATAACAACCAGCAAACCGTTAAGCGTTTTGTAATTACTAACTAATTAGCTAATCGCTTTCAACCTAAAAGCCGCTCTTTTTTAAGGAGCGGCTTTTTTAGTATATTGCAGTATAGATTACTTACGTGCAAAAACTTTTACTCATTACTTTACTCCTTTGCATTAAACAAATAAATGCGCAAACAAATGTGTATCACCCTTTTCCAAAAACCTATGGAGATTGGTGGATAAGAACACAAAATTTCCATAACAATGGTCCGGGCAGCCCAACTACTGATGATTTATATTTTACTACTGGAGATACTGTTGTAAACGCACTAAACTATAAAAAAGTAAACTACATTAGTAAAGGATATGCTACTGGACCTGAACCAGCCATAAATCATTTTTTTACCGGTGGCATCTACAACTTTGCTTATCGTAACGATTCGCTCAATAAAAAAGTTTATATTCTTTTAAGTGATAGCATACATGAAACACTTTGGTACAATTTCAATTTAAACGTAGGAGATACAATAAAAAACACATACAGCTGTGTTTCAGGTGCGCCTTTCCAATTAAAAGTAACATCTATTGATAGCGTGTTAATGTGCGGTACTTATTATAAAAGCTATGCATGTAATTGTTCGGGTTCGCTATATGAATCAGGGGGCACACAATATTTAGTAGAAAGTATAGGTTTTACATCAAGTTTTTTGTCAATTAATGTGGGTAACAGTTGTACCTTAGAACCTTACCAAATACCTCAAACTAATGCTTGGTCGTTAGATGCCTGCCCGGATAGTTTAGCGGATATAAATCAACTTGCAGCAAATAACTATCTAAAAATTTACCCCAACCCCGCGCAAAACAATTTCACCGTTGAGGTTTCAACGAACGAAAAACAAATCCTAAACATAGTTGATGTAACAGGCAAACTTGTTTTACAGCAAACTATAAATAGTAAAACAACCATTGATGTAAGTAACCTCAACGCAGGCGTTTACAACTTAAATATAACCGGTAACGCAGGTGTTGCAAACACACATTTAGTTTTGGTTAAATAAATTATTATGAAAAAAATCCTACTTTTTTTACTTACTGTTTTTCATTTAAATGTAAACGCACAAATAATAACTACCGTTAGCGGAAATTCAACTATGAGTTATAGTGGCGATGGCGGGCAGGCTACTGCTGCAAGTTTGGCAATTCCAACAGGAGTAGCTATCGATGCTTTCGGAAATCAATATATTTCAGATTCCAATAATAACCGAGTACGAAAAATAAATTCGTCAGGCATTATAAGCACAGTCGTCGGCACAGGAGTATCAGGTTACAGTGGTGATGGTGGGCAAGCTACTGCTGCGCAAATATATGGTCCAACTAATATTGCCATAGATGCCTCAAATAATCTTTATGTATTAGATGCTACCGGTTACATTCGTAAAGTAAATTCTGCGGGCATTATAACTTCAATTGCTGGCATTGGTGTATTTGGCTATAGTGGCGATGGCGGACAAGCCACCGATGCAAAATTAGGTAATGCAGCCGAAGTTGCTTTTGATAAACAAGGCAATATGTATATTGCCGACTTAGGTAATAATCGTATACGTAAAGTGGCTACCACGGGCATTATAACAACAATTGCAGGAAGCGGAAACAGTGCTTACATAGGCGATGGTGGACAAGCAACTAATGCAGGTATATGGCAGCCCAGCAGTGTAGCGGCAGATGCGGCAGGTAACATTTACTTAGCAGATAATGGAAACAACTGTATCCGTAAAGTAGATACGTTTGGTATAATTACAACTGTAGCAGGTAATGGCACAAATAGCTTTAGTGGCGATGGTGGGCAAGCAACTGCTGCAACAATAAGCGGTCCGGCTGCTATATGTTTAGATTCTTTTAATAATTTATATATATCCGACTGGGGTAATAGCAGAATACGTAAAGTAAATAGCAGTGGTATAATAAGCACTATTGTTGGTACCGGAATTTATGGTTTTAGTGGTGACGGTGGGCAAGCTACTGCAGCAAAAATTTTTGCACCCGACGGCTTAAGTGTTGACGTTTCTGGTAATTTATATTTCGCTGATAACGGAAACAACCGCATACGTAAAGTAACTAATGTTTCACAGTCTGATATTTCAACATTCAACATAACCAACCAAATAAAAATTTACCCCAACCCCGCGCAAAATAATTTCACCGTTGAGGTTTCAACTTCAGAAAAACAAATCCTAAACATAGTTGATGTAACAGGCAAACTTGTTTTAACCCAAACTATACAAGGTAAAACTACTATTGATGTTAGCAATTTAAACGCGGGCGTTTATAATGTTAGTATAACAAGCGGCACAGGCACAGTAAACAAACGCTTGGTTATTGTAAAATAATTTTACGGTTTACTTATTTTTTCATTAATCTATTAAATATATTTTCAATAGTTTTTTCGCGGGGCATTAACGCATTTTGTATACGGCGTGCGTAGTAAATGCTATCCATCACTTCTTTATTTTTTACAGCCAGCATGGCATAGGCATCATCAACACGTTGCTTTTGTTTTTCAATAATTATTTTTTGCCGTTCGGTTATTTTAAAGCGTTTGTATAAAAACATCGAAAATATAAGCACAACCACCAACACACCCGCTACCGATGCTATAATAACCTGCTGCCGTTTATTTTCTTCTAAAGCAACGGCTTTTAATTTTTCCTGTTCTGCATCCGATTTTATTTTTAGTTCAGCTTCTTTACGTTCTACTTCAAACTTTGTTTTTAAATCGCCGAGTTGCTTGCTGTTATCTGCATTAAAAATGCTATCAGTTAGTTGTTTAAATTTTACATGGTTTTCGTAAGCCTCTTTATAGTGGTTGGTTTTACTGTAAGCAGTAGCTAAAATTTGGTACGCCAAACGTTCGTTATCAATTGAGCTAATAGTTTTACTTAAACCCACAGCCGAATCGGCATATAACACAGCCAGTTTATAATTGCCTACATCGTTATTTAAACTGCCTATGTTAAGGTAGCCAAGTGTTATAAGTTCTTTATCATTAATTTGTTCAGCCTTAGTTAATGATTTAGCATAATAGTCTGCCACCTTACCGTAGTCCGATTGATATTGGTACACCGCTCCTATATTTATATAGCAAGCCACCACACCTTCATCATCACCAATTTCTTGCAAATATTTTAAAGCCTTAAAAAAAAACTCAAGCGCCTTATCATAACTGGCTTGTGCTTTATAAATGTTGGCTATGTTATTAAGGCAACCGGCAATTTCTTGTTTATCGCCCGTTTGTATATTTAGTTGCAAGGCCTTCAAATAATATTCGTGCGCTTTGGCGTAGTCAAGCTGCGTGCCATAAATAATGCCAATATTACCATAGCAGGTTGCTACACCTTGTTTATCATCAATTTCTTGGCGTACCGTTAACGATTTCAAATAATATTCCAATGCCTTTGGGTAATTCGCTTGGTCTAAATAAATGCCTGCAATGTTAACCGCGCAAATTCCTAAACCCGGTTTATCATTAAGCACCTCTCTCAGCTCAAAACATTTATGGTAAAACTCAAGTGCTTTAAACTGGTTTAATTGCAGGCTATAAACGGTGCCTATATTATTGTAGCAATTAGCAACCCCTTTTTTATCGCCAAGCTCTTCACGTACTTTTAAGGCGCTAAAATAATAGCGTAAAGCTTTTTCATAATTGCCTTTATTCATGTTGGCTAAGCCAATGGTGCTAAGCGCTTTACCCATCCACAGTTTACTTATTTCTGTAGGCAATGCTACCGCCAGTTTTATTTCTTCCTCACCCAATAATATCGCCGTATCGGGCTTGCTATTACGGTAACTCATGGCAAGCTCATGCAAAGCTTTTATGCGGGTGGTATCAGTTTCATGTTTGTTATTGTAAATCGTCCAAAGCGAATCCGCGTTTTGTGCGCGGCTTATTTGTATTGTATATAAAGCGCAAATAAAAAGTATAGGTAAATATTTTTTCATACAAAAACCGGCAACATCAAATAGTTTGTTATGTTCTAAAAATAAATAAAAAAAGTACAGTTTAGTATTACAGTCAATTTGTCTACAATTTTTATTTTCTTAAATTTGATTCAAACACAATTTATATGAAAAAATTAGTACTTCTTTTTTTAATTACAACATGCATCAATAATTCTTTACAAGCTCAAATGATAACCAAAATTGCCGGTGGCAATGGCTGTGGCAGCAGCTCTTGTGGCGATGGCGGACAAGCTACTTTTGCAGGTTTAAATAATCCGGCGGGTGTTTTTGTTGATGCAGCAGGTAACATTTATATAGCCGATCAGTTCAATAACAAAGTAAGAAAGGTTAACACCGCAGGCATTATTACAACCATTGCAGGTAATGGCACAAGTGGTTATACCGGCGATGGTGGCGCTGCTACTGCCGCCGAAATGTCTTCACCTGCCGATGTTGCGGTAGATGCGGCAGGCAATGTATATATTGCCGATGAAAACAATGCCCGTATACGCAAAGTAACTACAGGCGGCATCATAACTTCATTTGCGGTGCCCACTTCAATATACGGCGCTTTAGGCATGGATATCGATGCTGCGGGCAACATCTATCTGGCTAATGGCGGCGGAAAAGTTTATAAAATATCTTCAACGGGGGCAATAACTACTATTGCAGGCTCAGGTACCGGTAGCGGAACAACCGGTTTTACCGGAGATGGCGGTACTGCCATCGCAGCAACGTTAAACACACCTTACGATGTGGCCATCGATCGTAATAATGGAAACGTTTACATTGCCGATTACACCAATAACCGAATCAGAAAAGTAAATTCTTTAGGCATTATTTCAACTTTTGCAGGCACAGGCGCAACCGGTATGGCGGGCGATGGCGGACAAGCAACCGCCGCACAAATACAAGAACCTTACGGCGTTGCAGTCGATCAATCAGGCAATGTGTATGTTTCAACTAATTATTTTAATCAATCTAAAGTTCGAAAAATAAATACAGCAGGTATCATAACTTCTTATGCAGGTACAGGCCCTTCGGTGTATTCGGGTGTTCCCGGCTTGGCTGTTAACGCCGAGTTAGATGGCCCTAACCGACTTTGTATAGATGCAGTTGGCAATCTTTACATGGCCGATTTAAATTACATACTAAAAGTTTGTAATCAAACCGATAGTGTAGCGGGTTTTGTAAAAGATGCACTTAACAACCCAATTACAGCAGGCACCGTATACGCGTTTAAAAAACAAGTAGCGCACCCCGGCTTGTTAGATACTATTGGGTTTGTATCCATCACATCAAATGGCTTTTATAAATTTCCTAACATGTATGGCAATAACTATTTAGTAAAGGCTTATCCGGATATTACACTTTACCCCAACGCGGTACCAACCTATTATGGTACCCGAAATATACTTTATCGTTGGGATTCTGCAGGCGTTATTGCCTTCGATCCATGCAGCATATCCGCTTTAAACGGCGATAATATTGTTGTTGAAACGTTTACACCACAAACAGGCAATGGCATTATTAGCGGTAATGTTTCAACGCTTCCGGGTTTTGGTCATAGGCTCGCAAACGGAGGCAACAACAGTGTTATGGGGGTACCTATAAAAGGAGTTGATATTAAACTGGGTAAAAATCCGGCGGGTGGTTGTGTCAATCGAACCACATCCGATGTAAATGGAAACTACAGTTTTACCAATGTAGATGTTGGAAGTTATTTTGTATATGTTGATATACCAAACTTTATAGATACACTTGCCAATATAAATGTTACAAGCATCAACACAACATTTACCAATGTTAACTATTGTGTCGATTCTGTAAAAATACATTTATGCGGTAATATATTGGCGGGTGTTTCAACCTACAACACACAACATTCAATAGTTCAACTTTACCCCAACCCCGCGCAAAACAATTTCACCGTTGAGGTTTCAACTTCAGAAAAACAAACCCTGCAAATATTTGATGTAACAGGCAAACTTGTTTTAATCCAAACCCTAAACGGCACCACAAATGTTGATGCAAGTAATTTAAACGCGGGTGTTTATAATGTTAGTATAACAAGCAGTGGCACAGGCACAGCAAACAAACGCCTGGTAATTGTTAAATAAACAAATCAATGTTTGGTTTGTAAATCAAATGCGTTAATTTTATTGCTAATAAAATTAAAAACATGTCAGCATTAAAACTATTCGTTGCTTTTAGTATGTTATCGTTTTTCGGTATGGCGCAAAATGCCGATTTTAAATTACCCCCTTCACGACAATTAAATAAAAACGCAGCTATTAAAGCTACTTCCGTTCAAACAAACACAACTTCTAAGCAAGCAGAACAACCTGCAAAACCCGAAGAACCAAAAGCAGTACAAGAACCCGCACGACCTGAAGAACCAAGAGCAATAGAAGAGACAAGAAAAATCGAAGAAATAAAACCAATAGAAGAATCCGCAAAACCAAGAGAAATAAAAGAGGTTGAAGAACATAAAAAACCCAAGCAGTAAATTTATCCTCTTTCATCCTTGTTGGGGATGATTTATGAAACTCACAATGCCCATATTATTTTTGACCCTTCTAACTTCTTTTGTTTGGAATAGAGTGGTTGAGGGTGATAAGATAAAATCAGCAAAAATTAAATTCCGTTATCATAATACTGTTAGAGAAGGTGAAATATTTGAAGCTACCAATTACTTTGATAATTACGGTGAGAAAACTTTGACAGTTTTTAATGAGCAAAGAGGAACAGATATATTAAAAATATTAAAGCGCGATACAATTGAATATAACTTCCTTAAATTTAATTGGTTTGCAGAAAAGCGGGTCGTAGATATTTGTACCGACCCGGTTATTAAATTAAATGGAACGAACCTATACATGGATGATTATACAACTTCAAATAGGAGAGATACTATTTATAATAAAATGAAATGTTTGGCGTATGATTTAGTTTTCACTAACAATAAAAAGAAAGGCATCTTAATTACTTTTAAGAATATTAAAATGTATTACTATTGTGATTTTGGTGATATAAAAAATAGTTACGCTGTTGTTAGTTTAGATACATCTAATTCAGCCATTAAACCCCAACTCTTTAAAATTCCAAAATAAAATTCTCGTGCTTACTGCTTAATAAATTTTACGGTAGAGTAATTATTGCCCTCAATATATTTTACCATATAAATGCCCGGCTTAAGCGATGATATATCAATTGTATTTGTACTAAATTTTTTATCGCAATAAACTTGCCTGCCTAAATTATCAAACAAATAAATTTCACCCTGCAAAGGTTTATCGCTTGTTGATGCCACTTTTAATTCATTGTTAGCAGGGTTTGGAGCAACATTAATTAAATTAAAATTAGTGTATTGCTGTATGCCTTCGCCCATTGGATTAAAGTTTATTTGACCAATCATCCAACCATCGCCCGAATTGGTGGCATTACTGGCAAAGGTAAATCTAACTAAAACTGTATCATAAGGATATGGTTGTATCCAAAAACTACATGTAGTCCAACTTGTGCTGTTTCCCGAAAAACCCGGCTGACCTAAACTCGAAACTGTATTTGCTGCGGTATAAAAACCCGTTAGAGAGCCTGCTGCGGTATCAATTGGCGAATGAATAATGTTTTTCCAGGTTGTGCCTCCATCTCCCGATACTTCAATTGTTCCTCCGTCAACTCCCGCTTCGGTGTTATATTTGTGTTCAAACTGAACATTGTATGCTGCGTAACCTCCGCCTCCGCACCACATATGGTTACAGTTTAAAATTTTAAGTGTAAAAGATGAAGTGTTATTTGGCGGATAAGGATTTATCGTATCAGTAACAATTGCCCTTGCACCTGAGTATCCTGTAGTAAAAACAGTTTTAGTTACTCTACCAACCTGCCAAATGTTTTGCGGCTGAGTATGGTCTATATTAATATCACGACGGGAACTATCTCCTATCGTATTGGGGTTTAAGAATAAAGGACCTCCTACCGGGCAACATGTATTAATAAGATAATTTTGGCTTTTAAGATTATGTGCGGCAAATGTTGCAACACAAACAAAAAAAATAGTAATTATTTTTTTCATGGCTTTTGGTTTATAGTGGTAAATCTAATTTAATTTACCCTATTTACAAATAAAAAGGCTTTTAACCTTTCATGCCATGTTTAGCGTATCGCTAATTGTTTTTTAAACCACTTGGTACTCTCTGGCAAAGTCAGATAAAAAGCAATCGGGGGTGTGTATGTCTGTTTTATTTTTATGCTGAAAAAAAATGGCAATATCCCATTGCCCATCTTTTATTTTAAAAGCAGTAACCCTGCTAATTATTTTAATTTTACCGTTTTTAATTTTTATGGCTTTGGCTCCCACCATCGTAAAGAGGAGAGCCGCCTTGTGTGCAGCATTATCTAAAGTCATTCTACCTGTTTTAATAAATTAAAAGCTCCGCAATCTAAATGCGGTTAGGAGATAGATTTGCTCCTTAGGCTGTTCACTCTTTAGATTATAACAAAAATAAAATAATTTTTATTCCTGCAATGTTAAGTTTTACTAAATACAAAATGGCTTGTACCCCTTATGCAAACTCTAAAATAGTTTTGCTAACACTTGGCGCCATCGAAAAACGACGGTTTAATTCGTGTAATAAAACAAATTTCATTTCGTTTTTAAAATACACCACAATATCGTAACCAATTTTTATTTCCTTGTCGCCTTCAATCGAAGTACACGGAAATATAACCAACGACGATACCACACGTTTTTTATTGGTTTCGTTTTCAATAATTTCTTTGTTTTTTAAATAGCTGTACTCGCTTAATGCTTTTTCAGCTTCTTCAAAGGTTTTGTAATGTGCTTTCATGGTTTGTTAGTTTATGGTTACAAATATAAAGCGCTGCACAGCCTTTAAACATTACCAAATAGTTACTTTTACTTTAATACAAAGCCACACTGGTTGCGGCAAAACAAAATCGGTAAACATAAAAAACCGGCAGCCAAAACACACAAAAACTAATTTTAAGTTAAGGTTAATTACGCTTAGTTACTTTTTTAAACAGATGAACACACGTTAAACCGTGCTTAAAATTTTAAAACCAAAAAACGTAACACAAATCATGCACTATACTTCATAGTTTGGTAACGCGCAAAACCGTGCGCCAATAAGCCCTTGCCCTACCTTTGCGGTAAATTATATAATAACTCAATTTGTAAGCATGGTTTCTTTTTTTGTTGGGAGTTTTATTTCGCTGTTTTCGTTAATAAATCCTTTAAGCGCACTACCTGTTTTTATTTCGTTAACGGGCAACCACGATAGTAAATGGAAAAACTATCAAATACGTAAAACCTGTTTATACATTATCGTAATTTGTGTGTGCTCGTTTTTTATTGGCACTTATATACTTAGTTTTTTCGGCATATCAATAAATGCGTTACGCATTGCGGGTGGCATTGTTATATCACGCTCAGGCTTTTTATTGCTGAACGCCAAACACAAAAAAGATTTAAGCAATAAAATAAAAAAAGAAAGTTTGCTTAAAGAGGATATTGCTTTTAGTCCTCTTGCCATGCCACTACTGGCAGGCCCTGGTTCTATGTCGTTTTTAATAAACTCATCTATTGAAAATACAGATGTAGAAAAAAAGCTTTTCGTCATCGCATCCATCATAGCGGTTGCGTTTTGCATTTACATTATTTTTTCGGTAGCGCCTCTCATCATCAAAAAAACTGGACAAGCGGGTTTAACCTCCCTCTCAAAAATTATGGGCTTTTTGGTTTTATCCATCGGTATAGAAATGATTGCCAGCAGCATCATTAATCTGGCTAAAGTGTTTGTACACTAAGTAAATTTTCATCGCCTTTGTTCACAAACAGATAATTAAGCAAACACGTACAAAGTAAATCTGGGGCAGGCGTCCACGAAAGGCGCGAACCTAAGTTTTGTTGGGCAGTATAGGTGGGCAGTTTGTGCGCCAAACAAAACGCAGGTTGGCTTTCGTGGTGCACTTTCTTTGCTTCGTTTCTTTGGGCAAGCAAAGAAATGAAGAGAAAAAAATCTTTTATTTTTTTCTTCAAGCGGATAAGGTTCCTAAGTAAAAAACCTGCTAAAAAATAAATGCAGTATTTCTATAAAAATTAAAACAATTACAATCCACTCCAGGCGTTTGCTTTCTTTAGCATTAGTAAGTTCACATAAGGAACTTATCTACCATATAAATCCAGATCATACGGATGCCAAAATGCCTATTGATAAAGCATGCTTTGGTTGTTATGACGATCTATTTAACATGTCTTGGTCAAGCAGATATTCAGGATTTATTGATATCAAACAAAGAGATGCTTTTATGAAGTTTAATTTACTTTTAGCTAAACAACATCTCTCCGTTGTAAAAAAATATTGTCAAGACAACGGAGTTAAGGATTCCAAATAATTTTTTCTAATCCTTTCTATGAAATTTTAAGATTGAAAGTAGTACACGACTAAAGAGTACCAAAACTTGCTTTTTGTATGCCTTTTTTGCTATTTTTGGTACACTATTATGAAAGTAATTGCCATTTATAGCATTAAAGGCGGCGTAGGTAAAACGGCTACGGCTGTTAACTTGGCTTTTGCCGCATCGGCCGAAAAAAACAGCGTGCTCCTGGTCGATATGGACCCTCAGGCTGCCAGCACTTTTTACCTGAACAAAACAAATGGCACCAAAGAGGAGAAACAGGATAAAGACAAAAAACCAAAAGCCCTGCCCGATAAAAAACACATCGAAGATTTTATAGAGGAAACCGCTTACAAAAATTTAGATTTACTGCCTGCCGATACCCGTTACCGCCAGTTAGATTCATTTATTAGCGACCTTAAAAATGGCGACAAATGGCTGCGCAAATTATTAAAGCCCGTTAAAAAGCACTACGATTATATTGTAATCGATTGTCCGCCAAACATAACAGCGCTGTCAGAAAACATTTTAAAAAACTCCGATGCCGTTTTAGTGCCTGTTATTCCTACTACACTTTCGGCACGCACCTACGAGCAATTGCGCAAATTTTTTATCGAAGAAAAATTCGACCACAAAAAACTACATCCTTTTTTCTCGATGGTAGAACGCCGCAAATCAATGCATATTGATACGCTCGAGGTTTTCCCAAAAATACATCCGGAGTGCATCAACATTTCAATTCCGTACAATGCTGAGGTAGAAAAAATGGGCGAATACATGGCACCCATCGTTCAAAAATATCCTTACGCCGAAGCTTCTCAAAACTTCGTCAAGCTTTGGAAAAAAATAAAACAGAAGCTTGGCTAACTAATTTACTACTCCTTGTCATTGTGAGCAAAGCGAAGCAATCTCATGCTTGTCATTTCGACCGCAGGGAGAAATCTGTATTCTCAAATTAAACACCAATTTAAATTAACTTTAACTTAACATGTTTCAATAGGTTTTAGCTTGCAATCGCAGTAAATTTGGGGTAAAAGCCCATCATGCTTTCAAAGTATAATTTAAAGTATCAAATCGAGGGGGATTTATTGCGTGTTGCATATTTTGGTACCATTTTAAAAAACGAAATGGAAGAAATTATGAGCAAAGTTTATATCCTTATAAAAGAGCACAACATAAAACGTATTTTGGTTGATGCCTTGCACAGTAATGTAAAATTGCACATTATTGAGTCGTTACAATTTGCCAAAAATTACCCCACTGAGTTTAAGCAAGTAAAAACAGCCGTAGTTGAAAACCAAGAGAAACGTGAGCAGTACCACGTACATGAAACGTTTATAGAACACCGCAACGTGCATATGAAATTTTTTAATAATATTCCGGATGCCGAAAACTGGTTAGCTGCCGCCTAACTACTTAAACTAAAAACCATGAAAGAAAACCTCTTCGAAAAATTGAAAGAAATTGAAAAAGAGCATCATTCTTTTTTCAGTAAACACCAAAGCAAATTAATAAACTACATTTCGGTAGCAACTTCACCTAACGGAGAAGTTTTATATAAATCAAAACTGGTAATCAGTAAAAATTTACCTAAAGAAATTGCCGAAAAAGTTCAGTCGCTTTTATCCTGATTTTATTTTTCTGCTTGTCATTTAAAGCACCTTACACATTTGTAGAAAAAATTGCTCATGCCGAGGTTTTATTGTTGGCATAAAGTTTTATGCCATTAGCTATAAATTAAATGTTGGTTTAATATTAAGTTGATGGATAAAAACGACTTACATTTGGTTGCCGATGAGGCCGAAAAGCGTGTTACAATGAGGGTACAATATTACAGAGCTGCGAAGAGAATAGATAAAACCGCTTTGCTTGAATTTTTAAAAAAAATAACGGTTGTAAATGAAGATGTAGAAATTAAAGTGAGTGAAGTAAGCGGTATAATTTTTTTAAAAACATCGCACACTAACTTATTAATTTCCATTGATGAACTTTACCCAAACATATTTAAACCATCGGGGCCACCTTTGTTAGAAGGCATTGTGCTTTTCAATAACCTGTAAATTTTAAAATAAACCTGTTAGGTTTTATACTGTTGCAGCCATTGTTTGGCTTCGTTTTTATCAGTAAATAATTTGGCAGGCAATTCAGGGGTTTTTATCAAGCTTAAATTAATAAATATGGTAGCCAAAAATCTATTAAATTCATTTTTTACAATAAAGGCGCCTGCGGTAATGTTTTTTGTTCCGTCGCCTTGCGAAATAAAAATTTTCGCGTCGTTGTGTGTGTTTTTTATATTTCTAACATCGGCAAGCATGGGGTAACTTTTTCCGTCACACAATTTTAATCGTTCAGCCACACATATTTTGGCTATTTCTAAGGTAATATCAAGATTTGGCGCATAATAAACGAATAAAATTCCATCATCAATTTCCATCGAAGTATATTCATTTTCAAAGTAAACATTGCCCATACAGATAATTTTGCCTAACTTAATGTATACAAAGCTATAAAAAACATGCCTAAAAGTAGCAAAATTACCAGTTTTTATGACACCGTAAATGAGTTTATAACCCTTGCCCGCAAGCGAAAAATTGTGCATCTCTATACCGATGATGAAGCCATTAATGGCCGCACCATTAAGCTGCAAGGTTACACAAACGAGCTCATTAATTTTGGCTCCTGCAGCTATTTGGGTTTAGAAAAAAACCAAAAAATTATTTCTTCGGGTACAAAGTATCTGGAAAAATACGGCTCACAGTTTTCATGTTCACGCGCCTACGTATCCATTCATCCGTATAAGGAGTTGGAGGAGCGTTTGCAGCAAATGTTTAAACGTCCTTTGTTGCTTTCGCCCAGTTCAACCATAGGGCACTTTGGTACCGTACCCTGCATTGTTGAAGAGGGCGATGCCATCATTCTCGATCATCAGGCGCATATCTCCATGTATCAGGCAACCAAGCTTATCGATAAAAAAGTAAACATTAGCTTACTGCGCCATAGCCGCTTAGATGAGTTACAGAAAAAAATTGATGAGCTTAGCCCCAAGCACAACCGCATTTGGTATTTTTTCGATAGCATATATTCCATGTATGGAGATGTAGCGCCTATTGATGAGCTAATGGTAATGCTAAATAAAAATCCGCAACTGCATTTTTATATTGATGATGCGCATGGCATGAGTTGGACGGGCACCAACGGTACAGGTTATTTACTAAGTAAAATAGGCGAACTGCATCCTAAAATGATTTTGGCAACATCGCTCGCAAAAGGTTTTGGATCCAGTGGGGGGGTGTTTGTTTTCCCTACCGATGAGTGGTGTTGGAAAGTTCGCACCTGGGGTGGCCCATTAACTTACTCAGGGCCGCAGCAACCTGCAACTTTGGGTTGCTCTATAGCATCAGCTAACATGCACCTAAGCGATGAAATTCATGAAAAGCAAAATCAGTTACTCGAAAAAATAAAATTGTGTAACAGCACACTCACACAACTTAATCTGCCCTTAATTGCAAACACCGAAGTACCCATACGTTTTATTGGTGTGGGCTTGCCCACCGTGGGCTACAACTTGGTAAATAAATTAATGCACGATGGTTACTATACTAACCTGGGCATTTACCCCGCCGTACCCGAAACCTGTACCGGTATACGCTTTACCATAAATAATAATCATACGAATGATGATATACTGGGCTTGTGTAACAGTCTTGCAAAAAACCTGCCGCTTGCCTTGCAAGAAGAAGGCCGCACTACCGATGATATTTTCCGTGCCTTTAAAACCCTGCGCCATAAACAAATCTCCAATCAAACAACAATTAACACAAGCTATAAAATAGAAAAACATACATCTATCAAAAATATCTCGCAACCCGTGTGGGATGAATTAATGGCTGATAAAGGCATGTTCGATTATGAGGCTCTTCTGTTACTCGAAAACACTTTTACGCAAAATGCAGAACCAGAAAATAACTGGACTTTTATGTACTATTTTGTACGCAATACAAATAATAAAATTATAGCGGCTACTTTTTTTACCAATGTGTTGCTGAAAGATGATATGCTATCGCCTGCCGACATCTCAAATCAAATTGAAGAAAAGAGGGAGGCAGATGCTTATTACCTGACATCGCGTTGTTATATGATGGGTACACCACTTACCGAAGGCCAACATCTTTATATAAACAGAAATGCTGTCGATTGGAAAAATGCCCTCATGTTTCTGTTAGATGAAATTTGGGCAGACCACGAAACCCAAGCCACCGATGCCCTTTACCTGCGCGATTTTGCTGCCGATGATTTAGAACTGCGAAATTATTTTATCGACCGCGGTTTTATAAAAGTTGATATGCCAAATACAAATATCATTGAAGAGATGAATTGGCAAACCCCCGAAGAATTTTTACAACAACTGCCACCCAAAAAACGCAACCGCTTAAAGCGTGAGGTTATTCGTTTTCAACCCGGCTTTCAAAGCAGCATGGTAAACAACCCAACCGATGCTGAGGTAGAACATTGGTACACGCTATACAAAAACATCCAGCATAAAAACCGACGCATAAACACATTTGCTTTACCCAAAAAACTTTTCTATCAATTAAGCAAACACCCTAATATCGATATCATTCAACTAAAAATAATTCCCGAACTCGATACGCGTCCGCAACCTCTTCCGGTTGCCATTGGTTTTGTATATAAAACAAAAAACAACTATTGCCCTTGGGTGTTGGGGCTCGATTATAATTTTAAACAATACAACACCTATCGTCAGTTACTTTTTACCGCCGTGTTGCGTGCCAAACAATTAGGCAAACAAAAAATTTATTTAGGCTTAACAGCCGATGAAGAAAAAGAAAAACTCGGCGCAAAATCAATCCCATCAGTTGCCTACATCCAAGTAAAAGATAAGTACAATTTATCCGTTATAGGTTTAGTGCCTCGTTAAAATAAGTGGCGTAACCAGCTTGTTGTCATTGCAAAGCAATCTCGCACACCTCTTGTAATTACAGGCATTGCAGAGCATTTTCTCAATATAATTACAAAAAATGAAAATTCCTTACATATCATTCGGCGTTTAAAATGCGGCATTCAACGTTCGTAATTTAGTATTCAACTTTTCGTCGCTACAAACTTAAACACACATTCTGCAAACTTAAATGCACGTTCTGCAAACTACCTCAAAAAAGGTGTTTGCATATATATTCTTTTGCCGGACAAAATATAAAACCAAACCAAAAAAATGAAAACAAAAAAAACAAAATTAATTTTGGCCATGTGCTTAGGCGCATGCATGGGCTTTGCACAAAACCCATTTACCACCGGGTACAACCTTTTTTTAGGTAATGCAGCCGGTGGCGGAACACAAGGCACAACAGTACAAGGAGGAGTTGCTGTTGGTAACCCGGTAAGCAGAACAGGGGGCATCGTAGTAAACTCAAAAGGAGAAACCTTTATTGCCGACCAAGGCAACAACGTGGTAGTAAAAGTCGATATTTTTGGCGTAGCAACTATTATAGCCGGTGTAAATGGTGGTACCGGTGGATACAATGGAGATGGAGCCGCTGCAGTTCACACCCTGCTTAATAACCCTACTACCTTAGCGTTAGATTTGCAGGGCAATTTATATATTAACGATTGGGGTAATGGTTTAATTAGAAAAGTTAATGCTATTAGTGGTACCATAAATTCGGGTACTGCGCATCTTATGACAACAGTAGCAGGTACCGTACCGGCTCCTTACACAGGTGTTACATTTGGTACTAAAGGTCCTATTGTTAAATGCACGCAAGATGGTGGAGCTGTTTGTGGAGATGGTGGCCCTGCAAGCAGCGCAACTTTTTATGGCACGTCGGGTATCGCAGTCGATAATTATGGTAATATATTTATAATTGATTCGGGTGTTATAAGAGAAGTAACTGTAGGAACTACAGATATTTTTGGAAACACTACTACTCCTGGTTATATATATACGGTTGTAGGTCAACCCGGTGTTACTCCTTATGGTAATCCTTCTACAGGTAATAATGTATTAGCAAATTCATCTGCAGTAGTTATTAACCCTACCGGTGCTATAGCGTTTGATGCTACATATAGTAATTTATATTTCACCGATTTATCTAATGGTTTAACCATGGATCCGTCTACAATTCGCCGAGTTGATTTAACTAACCCAACCTATAAAGGCCGCATTTATTATTTTGCAGGCTACGGCGTAACTCCGGGTACCTCGGCAGATGGATATCCTGTTACATCAATTCCTGCTCTTGCTACGTATGGCGCATCTGCTATGGCTATTGATGCAAACAATAATATATACTTGGCTTTATTTGGTAACCTGGGCAATATTGGTCTGTTTACTAATACAGGCAACTATTATACACTTTTCACCAACATTATTCAGGAAAACGGCATAGCGGTAGATGCTTGCGGTAATTTATATTTTAATTACGATGCAGGTGTGCTTGTTTACAAAGCCATAAACGGAGTTGTTCCAAGCTTTGCACCAAACCTTACGGTGCCTGCTCAACTATGTAGTGGCAGCACGCTTAACATAGGCGGAACGACCGGAACTACTATACCAGATAGTTATATTTTAAATATTATATCGGCAAACAGCAGCTTAGTAGCTGATGGCGGACCAGGCTTAACAGCAACCATTTCAAATCCTACATCTACTACTATTGCTTATTCATTTGCTACAAGCAGTTTACCATGCAACCATAATTACATAGTACAAATTACAGAAACTAAAAAATGCCCTGTATTAACCAATGCAACGTATACAACAAGTATATACATTAACTGCAATCCTGCAGCAAGCATTTCGGGTAACACAACTATTTGTTCAGGCACCAGCACAACGTTATGTGTAAGCCCTTCTGGTTCTCCATATAATATAGCATGGTTTACCCGAGGACTACGTGAAATTGTTTATTCAACCCAACCATGTATAACCGAAAGCCCAACAACAAACACCACGTACGATGTAACGGTAACAAATAGCACCACAGGTTGTGCTACTACATTAAACCAATTAGTTACGGTATCTCCTAACGTACCGTCGTTTAACTTATCAGATGTTACTTCAAACAGTGCTTATGCAACCATAAGTGCATTAGCAAGTGATGCGGCAACAACAGCCAGCGCAGGTTACGCATACGAATATATTTTATCAGAACTTTCATCTCCATCGGGCTCTGCTAATTGGACGGTAAGTAACAACCCTTCTAACTGGTGGTTATTTCCATCTGCAACAACATTCAGCGGTATCAACAATTCAGGCAGTACCGATTATTCAGGCTCGGTTACTGTACCCAATGTAAGCACCCCCGGCGAATTTCATTATGCCAGAACGTATATGATTACATTAGGTTCGTGGAACAACGTTTGCCCTTGGGCACAAAGTTCACAAATCATTACGTTGCCTTTAACCGGTGGTAAAGAAGAACAGTCAACCATCATTAAAAATGCTACTGCCCCTGATTTTAGTTATTTACAAAATCAAGTAAGCAGTACAGCAGGCATTAATAATTTAGTAAGCAACGCTGCGCAACAGTTCGAAATTTACCCTAACCCAAACAACGGTAATTTTACAATCGAAACACAAACAACAACTCCGCAGTTAGTAGAAATGTTTGACCTAACCGGACGCTTGGTGTTAAGCCAAACCATAAATGGTACCACCAATGTAAACGTTAGCAATGTAACTAATGGCATTTACAACATTAAAATTTCAGCTAACGATAACGTAGTAAATAAACGAATAGTTATTACTAAGTAATAATTGAACTTTACTAATTCGATTTTTTAATTAGTAATTAAAAAAAGCCCCTTAGAAATACCTTAATTACGCAAGTCTCGATTAAGGTTAAGTGAGGTAAAAAACAAAGGGTCAGAATACATATTCTGACCCTTTTAATTTATTGAACCTTAATTATTTACATATTTTTTTAAAGTACTTGCTAGAACTTATTTTTTGATAAAATAATTACGCTTTCTCTTAAAAGAGTAACATTTGGACTATGTTTTGTTTTACGTTTTTTCAAATATCTCAATACCCCTATTTCTTTTAAATACCAACCGGCTCTTGCTGCTATATCTCCAATAATTAAATCTACTGGAACTTCCATCCCTGCGTATGCAGAATTAGAAACTACAAACCATATCTGAGCATCTTTAGCAGCCTTATTATGCAATAATTTCAAGATATTGGACATATCTTCAAAATATGCCTGAACCATCATTGGAATAGATTTATGCATCAAATCTTCTTTATGTTCATTAATATGCTTTATGGTTTGTTCATATAATAATCCAAAGTCTTTAAGGGTAGGCTCATTCCATTTAGCTTGAATGTGAGAACGTACTGTCTTCATTCTTAAATCATATAAACTTTTTGAGTCATTAATGAATTTACCTAAAAACAATTCCGGTCTATAAATATCAGTGTAATCAAATGTATTAAGATAAGGAGGAGATGTTATACATAATTTAAAAGATTTTATTTCATCAGAAGATTTTAAAATACTTCTGCAATCGCCTTGTAGTATTTTTGTTTTACCTTCAATTGGTTTTTCAGCTATATCTAATTTAATATTAGCTAAATCAAAAGCTAAAGCATCTAAAAATGTATCCTTATTAAAGAAATTTTCTTTCCAGTTATCTCTATACCGTAAACATTTCCCATCTCTAGTCGCATTACAATTTTTCATTGCTGCGGAGATTAATGCTAATCTTGTTAGTTTTCGAATATTATGAGAAGATATTTTATTTGTCAAATCCCATCCACCTTCGAATGACTTAAGGACAGGGATATTGAAAAGCCATTTATCTAATTTTTTTGTTTCCGAATGCGATAACTTTTTTGTTTTTGAAAATGTAGAGTACCCCTGAAGAGGAGATGGCATTCCTTTTTCTGCTACTTTCAATAACTTATCTTCCCACCTGCTTAATTCTGAAATGTCAGCATTTTTTAATTTTGCGTCGGATAAAAAAGCTGTAAAAGGATTTACCTCAATCCCTATTGCTTTATACCCTTTAATAGAGGATGAAAGTGTTGTTGTCCCGCTCCCGTTAAATGGGTCAATAATTAAATCGTCTTTACTTATTCCTGTTTGTTCAATAGCATTTTCAACAATATTTGGAGAAAAACCTTCTTTATAATAATACCATCTATGACGTGCTAACTCAGTAGTATCCTCATAATTTGAATATCCCTTATCTTTTAATATAAAATCGTGATTTAATTTATCTGGCATAATTTATATTTAAAAACAGATTGGTTCGGCAAACATTCTAATTGGTTTCATATAGTTTTTTATTGTAGCAAATTTTTTATCCGCATCAAATACAATTTCTTTATTGCTATGAAACATTCCGTTTGCAGTACTAATAGTAGTCGTTCCTTTTGAAACCCCATTTCTTTGTCCGTCAATTAGAACTAAGACCCCTTTAGTAATACGTGTAGGGGTATCAGAATTTGCTTTATCAAGATATTCCTTAATTTGAACAGCCCCTTCATTTGCTCTTTTATCTGAGTATAGAGCGGAGAGCTTTCCTTTGCTATTTTTGCTTCTTCCTAACCATTTAATTTCAATCATTGCAGCACGATTTGCACCACGCCAATAAACATGAATATCAACAGGCTTGCTTGCACCTAAGTTATATTCCCTAACAATATCAACTTTTTTTAGACTACTTTTTAGGTTTTGTTCCAAAGATTCTTGCATTTGTTCTTCCGGACCATTTATGAAAAAAATTCTATTTCTATCTGTTCCCCAGCATTTTTTAAATAGTGCACAAGATGAATTCCTAATTTTCTCATCTTTATATCTTAGCAGAGCTTCAGTTAGTAGGTGGTATTGCAAAGCAAAAATACTAGCGCAATCGAAAGGATTTGCTACGACAATTTTTTGATTGTTTGTATAAAAACACTCACCAAAATTATTATATAAATAACTAACAGAATTAGTAGATGCTAATATTGGATTAAAATCTATATTTCTCCATACAACTGGGGTAATTGCTTGATTTTGAAAAAATTGAATTACTATTTTATCTGACTTATCGTTCATTAAACTTGATTTGTCTACAAGTTAGAGGGATTGTACGATTGTTTAAAAAAGGTATTCCTGAATTGAGACTTAATGCAAGACTGCCGGAATTTATATTTGAATTCATTAATGTGGCTTGCGAGTTCGTAAACGGAGTTTACATATTTTACAATACAAGTATTGCCTATGAAAAAATAATGTAAAATAAAATTTAGGGTATTTTTTGCCGATTTTCAAAAGAAATCGGCTAATCGGCGTTATAATTAACCGGAGCCCCTTTTTTTGGCCAAAATGGCCAAATCCTATTTATTTAATTCAATAAATGAAAAACGACCAGAGAAATCTGGTCGTTTTGTCTTTTTAGCTCTGCTTAAACCCTAACTTGCGTAATTAAGGTAGAAATAAGGGGCTTTTTTATTTTATTGCAACCACCCGCATATTGTCATTGCGAGCGAAGCGAAGCAATCTCACACCGCTTGTTATTTTAATTAGCTTCGGTATATTTTTTAAAATTGTTAAGTATAGCTTGCCAGCCACCTTTTTGCATTTCAACAGGGTTTATTTTTTCGGCATCAAAAGTTACCACTACTTCTGTTTTGCCCGCATGGTTGTTAAAGTGTACACTGGCTTCTCGGTCGCCCATTTGGTACGTAAATTTTTCGCCCATCACTAATTCTTTATAAGTGGCTTCAAAGTCAAAACCAAAACTACCGTCTTTTGCTTCCATGCGTGCACTGTATACGCCACCAACACGTAAATCGTTTTTTGCGCTGGGGCAATGCCAGCTTGGGTCGGCAAAATTCCATTTAGTAATGTGGTTGGGGTTTGTATAATAATCCCATACTTTTTTCTTGTCTGCATTAATGGTGGTTTCAACCGTTATTTTTGTTGCTTCCATGTTTTGTTGTTTTTTAAGTTTAGCTAATTGTGCAAATTTTTATAACACAAATATATAATTACCAAAGAGTATAACAACCCGTTAATTTTTCGAAAAAAGTTTCGTTAGTATAATCGCCTAAATACAATATTTATAACTTCGGCAAAGTTAAATGGCAAACCTTGCTAACAAATTTATATCGTATGACAACAAGTAAACTAATTCTACTAAGCAGCACAATTATAATTTTTGCAGCCTGCCGCAGTACCAAAAACACACCTGCAGTAAGCGTTACACCAACTCCTGCGCCACCGGTTGCCACAACACCTGCTTCAACCGTTACAGCAGGTCCGGCAGTAAAATCAACCAATGGGGTTTATGAACCGGGCAATGCCGAGCTACTTGCCATACAAAAAAAATATGCCAATGTAACTTTAGCCACCCTGCAACAAGGACATCAAATTTATACCGTAGGCAAATGCATTAACTGCCACGGTGCTAAAAACATATACAAACGCGATGAAGCACGATGGCAAGATATTATAGATGATATGGCACAACGCGCCGAATTATCTGATGCTGATAAAGATGCTGTTTACAAATATGTGCTCTCCATAAAAGCTACCCAAACAAATTAAACGCTTTTATTTATTTTAATATATAAAACCTCACGCATTTTTTCGTTGCGCAAAAATTCGGCAACCCACATAAACATAGCAAACACAATAGGAAAAATATAGGGGTGTCCTTCTTTTTGCGCCGCATACATAATAGCCACCGCACCACCTAAGTAAGCCGTTATAAACAAGCCGCCTAAAATGGCTGTTTTGTTATACAGGTATAATAAAGTAGCAACAAATAAATAAACACCCAGTACCACAAGGCAATCTTCGGGCAAGCCCAATTGTTTAGTGCCTTTAACTGCTTGGGGGTGTTTAATAATTTTCATGATGGCGTCAAACAATAAAAACAAAACTACTAAGCCTTTTAAAATAGTGCCAATCCACCAACTTACTTTCTTTTTATTTTCCATGTTGTTTTAAGTTTTATTTTTTTACCGGATACGTATAGTTCACCATCCATTGCGTTTCAAATTTATCACGGCACATGCCGCAGTAAGCACCCCAAAAAGTTTTGTTTACAGGCATTTCAACTTTTCCTCCTGCACTTAGGGCGTTAAACAATTTGTCGGTTTCCGCTTCGTTTTCAGTATGTATAAGTATATGGTAGTTGTTACCAAAAGTTAGTTTTTGTTCCATCGATTCTAAGGCATCGGTAGCCATAAAAATTTGTCCCTTTGGCGTTACTAACGATATATGCATTATTTTTTCCTGATCCTC
>Ga0210394_10001181_pt1 | contig 43635 bp, 69 predicted proteins | sample IncBWC12MmetaG_FD_160121 | JGI IMG/M metagenome (GOLD analysis project Ga0210394, IMG submission 160121) | Forest soil microbial communities from Barre Woods Harvard Forest LTER site, Petersham, Massachusetts, United States - Inc-BW-C-12-M | ecosystem: Environmental > Terrestrial > Soil >...
AAAAGGCAGAGGTGCGCCGCGTAATACTGCACGGCGTCGGCATATTGCGGCGCGATCTGGGTCTCGGCGTCGCCGGGGTTGAGCAGCGGGATCGGCAGGCAGATCACGTCCCATTCGGTCACATACGACTGGTCGGGCGGCGGCTGGATTTGCACATAGCCCATCTGCTGGTTGATGGTCCACACCATGCCGCGCTGGGTGAAGAACTGCTGGCTGCGCATGTAGGCCTGAAACAGCATCGAGCCGCGCCACAGCAGCGTATAGCGCTGGTCGCCCCACAGATAGGAAATCTGGATCACGTTCATGACGTTGTTGAACATGGTGGCAGTCGCGACCGCGCCAGTGCCTCCGCCGGTGTCTGCGATGGTGATGGTTGGCGGCTGCTGGTTGCTCATCGAGGGCGAGGTCGATGGCAGCGCCGGGTTATAGCCGGTGCCCCACACCAGCATGTTGATGCCGGTGATGACGCCGCTGGTGATAACCGGGACGCCGATTGCTTGGACGGAACCAGAGGGGCCGGTGCCGAAGGTGACCGTGGTGGCGGGTGAGTAGCCAGAGCCGCCGCTGACGATGTTGGCGCCGACCACGATGCCGTTCTGGCCGTTGGCACCAACCAGAGGATACAGCTCCTGGTTCGGGATCACCGAAACCGGATTGTAGGCGCTGTTGTTCGGGGCGTTGTTCGGCGCCGACAAATAGGTCTGGCGCACGCACTGGAAATCCTCGCCGACCACGGTGCGGGCGTTGTTGATGGCGGCGGTGAGTTCGCTCTGGGAAAAGTCAGCGTTGGTCTGGTCGTGGACCAGAAACTGCACTTGCGTGATGTAATCGGATAATAGCATTCATCACGCCGCCCCTCGTCGCGTCGGCCGTTGCGGCAGCGCCGGCAGTTCGCCGTCCTTGGGTGGTTCGGTCGGCACTTCCGCGTCCGCCGGGATCGGCGCGTTGAGATCGGGCGTATCCTCGACCATGCGGTAGGTCACCTGCGCGATGTCGAACTGGTCGAACAGCCGCTCCGCCTCGGTCTTGCCCTTGGTGCGGACCAGATGCGCCGGCGTGTTCCAGCCCTGACGGCGGGCGGTGTATTTGAACATTTCCTGATGCGAGGCACCGTCGCGATAGCCGAACAGGTGACCGGCCATGTCCGGCTCCATGTTGGTCGACTCCTTGGCCGGAATCGTGATCGGCACGCCGTCGAACATGTCGCTGAAGTCGGTGTCGCCCTTGTTGGTGACCCGGACGTAGTGGATGCGATACTTCTCGTCGTTCATTTCTTGAACTTCCGGTTCAAAATCTCGATGCGCTGCAGCCGCTGCTTGTCCTGCTCCGGCACTGCCTTGCGGCTGAAGGTGGAGCGCACCATCGGCATCGGCAGATGCTTGGCGCCGATGTCGGCACCGATATGGGAGGACACGATGGCCGGATTGAGCCGCGACACGAACGCACCACCGCGAACCCGCTGGTTGACGCTGTAGGTCTCGCCGAACATCTCCTTGCCGCGCATCTTCTCGTCAGGCATCAGAAATATTCCAGAAAGGTGACGTTGGTCGGGCCGGCGCCGTTGGCGATGACATTGATGGCGGCACCGACGCCGCCGCCGGAAGCGAGGCCGGATGTGCCGATGGTGTAGCAGGATGTCACTAGGTTTCCGGTCGGCAGCACGACACCGGTGGTCAGCGACACCGGGGTGACGCTGCCGGTGGTGAAGGTGACGATAAGGGTGGCGCTGCCGTTGCAGATCGTCACCGCCTTGCGGGTCGGGTTGGCCGGCAGCGCCGCCAACGAGGCAGAGGCCGTGACGCTGACCGTGGTAGTGACCGGCGACAGCACGGTGCTCTGGGCATGGGCGACGCGCCAAGAAAGGCCAGCGAGCCCGCCGGCCAGCAGCGCAGCCATCACCCAAGTGGAGAACGAAACGCGCTTCATGGCGTCACCGGATGCGGGGTGCCGAACAGGCCGGGCTTGGCTGCATCGGGCGGCGGCTCGTCGACCACCGGATCGGGCACGCCGATCAGCATCGGCTGCCAGATGCCGGCGCCGTCCAGTTCGTAGATCGAGTTTTCGGTCGCCAGCAGCACCCGTCCCGTCGTGAGTAGCGTGACGCCGATGATCTTGCCGGTCACGGTATGGGCGGTCTTTTTCGTGGCCATAGTCGGTCTCCTACTGGACCCGCGGTTGGAATGCGGCGGTGGCGTTGGCGGCGGCGGTGACCGCCGACATGGTGACAGTGGCGGCGCCGACGCCGGTGATGGTTCCGGTCGGGGTGCCGGTATAGCCCGAGCCGTTGTTGACGATGACGACGCCAGTGACGGTGGCCGAGCCAGTCAGCGCGGTCGAGGTCAACTGCACGCCGACGGCGCTCGTGTTCTGGTTGCCCGGCACCGCATTGGTCGGGTAGACCAGCCCCGGCGGCGGGAATGCGGCAGCGGCAAAGGTGCCACCGCCCGATGGGCCGCCGGTGTAATAGGCCGGCTGCGGGATCACGTACCAGTTCGGCGCCACGGCGTAACCGGCGCCGGCGGTGACGATGGTGACCGAGGCGATGGTGCCGGTCGCGGAAAGTGCCGCAACCGCAGTGGCCTGGATGCCGCCGGTCGGAGGCGGGTCGCAGCACAGCAGTGGCGGCACCAGGAAGCCACTTCCTGCCTGGGTGATGGTGGGCGCGGCAACCGAGCCGCCGACGATGACGTAGCCGGTAGCCTGCACACCACCGGTGGTGTTGGAGGCGATGATTGCCAGCACGCCGGAGCCGGCGGTGCCGATGCCGTTGGTGCCGGTGGTGCCGGCGGTGAACGAGGCCACCTGGACGATGCCGGTGGTGTTGATCAGGCGAATGTTGGTGCCGTCCGAGGAGATGAAATCACTCGCACTGGCGATGCTCTGCCAGGCGGTGGAGATCGGGTTCCACCACTGCAGCGACATGTTGGCTGGCACGTTGCACAGCCATTCGCCGGACGGCAGATACCAGGTGCCGCCGGTGCCGAGCGTGATCTGCACCATGCCTTCCGAGGGCTGGGCGGTCGGATAAGGAAAATTGCCGCGGACTTGTGCCATGTTGCCCTCAAATATTCAGGAACGCGAGACCGTCGAACTTGCCGTGTGCCTTGCACTTGACGTCGACCAGTTCGAGCAGCGACAGGATGGCGCCGATATACCCCAACTGGTTGTTCGGCAGCGTCGATTCGAACCCGGTGAAGGAAAACGCCGCGCGCTCATGCAAGAACAGCGACAGGTAGTTGTTGTTGACGAGATAGAGCGTGCCCTCCGGGCAGTACGGGTCGGCGTAGAACGGCACGCCGGCGACATCGAGTGCGCGGAAGAGCGACTGCACCTTGGTGTCGGCGCCGAACGCCGAACCCGGCGTGATGTTGTAGCGCTCTTGGCTGGTGAAGTCCTGCGCCAGCAAGGTCCAGGTGCCGAACCCCATGATGCCCAATGTCGGCATCTCGCCCGTGGTCTTAGAGACCTGGGCGATATACTGCAGCATCAAATTGCGGGTTGGAGTGGTGGTGCCGGTGCCATGGACGTAGGTGGATTTCCAGAAGGCGTTGGTGGTTCGAGATACACCTCCGTAAGTGGCGGAGAAAGTGCCGTCGTCGATAGCGGCCGGTAGGCCCACCAGTTGCTGCTGGTTGCTAACGTTGTTGAACAGGGCTGTAGCAAACGTGTCGATGGTGACGTTGGTTGAGTCATTCATCCTCGCTTCGATCAGGGGGACGACCGAGTAATCGAGCTGCACCAGGCCTTCCATCCCGAGGAACGGGATCGTGGTGACGAAGGCCTTGAGGTTGAACTCGGCGTTCTGGATGCCGGGCTGCACGCCGGGCTGCTGGAACGAGCCGGAGTAATCGACCCATTGCCCCGACACCATCGGCGCACCCTGCAAGGGTGCGGTGATCGGCGACAGACCGCCGGTCGCCACTTGCGCCGAGGACAACAGCGCAGCAATCAGCGGCGCGGATTTCCATAACTGGACGTAGACGCGGGGCATGTAGGCCCTTCGAACTACTGAGGAAAGTTCGCTTGCTATGGCCCCAGAGGCTGGGATTATGCCTGATCCGAATTGTGGCACAGCAAAATACTCCTACTGGTTGTACCTAGCGTTTCTTCCGCATGAATTCGCCGATCACCTGATGCGCGGTGTCGCGCGCCGCCTTGGTCGGGTCGTTACCGAACTTGGCGAATTCAGGCATTTCCCAGGTGGCGCCGTGCTGCGGCGGCTCGTTGTCCAGATTTGGCTCGACGGGCGGCAGCGTCGCGGCGTACAGCGTGGCGCCGTCCTCGTAGTCGCTGATGCCCTTCTTGGTCATCAACTCTTCGATCTTCTTGACATCATCCTCGGAATATTTCCGTCCCGCCGAATCGCCGTTCAGCAGCCGGGTGCGCTTGGCGTTCATCTGCGCCAGCATTTCGTCCTGCTGCCGCTTGATCGCCGCCTCTTCCTGCTCGCGCTTGAAGGCCTCGAACTTGTCCTCGACATCGACATCGGCGAACGCCGCGGCGTGTTTACTGTCGGGCGCGATCTCGCGGATCGCTTTCGCAATGGTCTTGCGGGTTTTCTTGTCATGCGCCAGCTTCAGGAACAATTCCCTGAGTTCGTCGGTCGGCGGCGCCTGGTGGGTATCGGTCATCAGATCGGCTTGCCCTTCTGGGCCGAGGGTCCGCCGCGTTCAAGGGTCGGCGAGCCGGTCTTGTAGCGCTCACCGGATGGCGAGGTCAGCTTTTCCGACGAGGTGAAGCCGCCGAGCGCGGTATACTCCGGCGGGTTGCGGAAGATACCGTCTTCCATGCGGCGGGTGCGCAGATTGCCGGTCTTGACCTTTGGCCTCAGATATTCTGTCACGCTGCTTCTCCCTCTGCGCCTCCGCCCATGCCGGGCGGCGGGGTGTTGTTGGCGACAATGCCCGGCGGCGGGGCTGCCGATAGCGGTCCCTGTTTGTTGGCCATAGCCATCTGGGCAAGGCCCGCCGGGACCATGTTGGCCTGTTCCGCCTTGCCAAAAATCGGATTGAGTGAGGACATCGCGCGCAGCAGCGCCTGCTGCTCCTTGGAGCCGGCCTCGAACGCCATACTTGCCTTGAGCAGCATCGGCATCACGGCTTTCACGCTTTGCACCGCAGCGGCCTTGTTGCCGGCACCGCCGCCGGGCGACATCACCGGCGAGCCGCCCGGACCTGGCGGGCCACCAGCGGGAGACCCCGGCATCGACGGACCACCGGGGGGTGGTGCCGGCGGTGGTGCCATTGGGGCTCCAGGTGCTTCCATGGCGCAATTGATACGCTTGTCGAGGTATCCGCGTCAATCCATTGAATCAAAACACCCCGCGGTGGGTCATCGCGGGGTGCCTTGCGAGTTAGCTCCTCTGAACAAACGGCTGGCTTACTTCCGGCGGTGCTTACGTCCACCGCGACGATGACGACGCTTGGCCATGACAGGCTCCCTTCCTGGTTGGAGGAATGGCGGTCGTAATCGGATGGGGATATCCGAAACGCCCGTTTCAACACAGTCAGGCTATCACGATTGTCTGTGGCGTCAAGGATGCGCGCCCTTGCCGTTGCTCTTGCCCTTCGGCGCGCCCGGCTCCGGCAATCCCATCTTCATCCGCATCTGCGCGGCTTGGGCCGCCTTCTTCTGGCGGGCACGGAGCGCGTGCAGCAGATTGTCCCGATCCGGCGGATTGAGCAGCCGCAGCAGGCCCTCGGCGTCGATCGCCTGTGCCTTGAACAGGAACGCGGCCAGTTCCTTCGAATCGTCGGCGTAGAGCGGCGAGTGCGAATGGCCGGCGATTCGCAACGAATATTCCTCGCTCATGTTGGCGTAGTAGAACGGATCGCCCGGCTTGCCGTCTTCCTTGGGGTCGGGCACGATCGGGTTGTCATCGTTGCGCATGTGCAGTTTGAAGGTCAGGTCGCCGAGCCGCACCAGCGGTCCCTCCAGCTTCAGCGCGGTCTTCTTGATTCGGCCGGCGCCGGTGGTGGCCAACTGCTTGGCGTGATCCTTGGAACGGACGCCGGCAGTGCCCTTGCCCTGCACCACCTCGGTCAATCCCGACGCTTCCATAAAGAGTTGCCCGATCTGCATGTAGTCGGCGAAGATGTCGGGTGGCATTTCCGGGTAGAGTTCCTTGATCGCGGCCTGCGGCAATTGGTCCATCACCCACGAATCAGCACCGCCGAACGCGTCCATCTTCTCGTCGCTTAAGCCCATGAAGCCACTTCCGACCCGCGGCGGGTAGGCCTGCTTCTCCAGGATGTCGTGTATCTGGTCGAGCCGTTCGTTCGACCATTGCTGCAGCGGAATCAGGCTTTCGATGTGCGCCTTGCCCCAGAAATACTCGTAGATCGAGTAGGGCCGCACCAGCGTGTAGGGATGCTCGCGGGGCAGGAACGGGTTGCACTTGGTGTTGTAGAACGGTTCCTGTTGCTTGCGCTGCGCGCGAAAACCCTCGGTGCCCTTCAAGGCCTCGATGGTGCGCTTGCTGTCGCTTATCACCAAGCCCGGCGTCACCACCCAGAACACCCGGTAATCCTCGCACTCGTCGTCCCAGATCGTCACCTCGTGGAATTCGACCAGCGGGCGGTCGATCTTGGCATGGTAGGTGGCGCGCGACACGTAGCTTGGATTGATGGCGCCCGAGGTCTGACCGCCGATGTTTTCGCCGCCGGTCGACGAGATGATCATCCGGGTGATCAATTCGGGGAACGGTGATTCGTAGGGCGTGTTGACCACCGACAGCACGTCTATCTTGTCGGAAAGCCCGGCGCGGGTCAGCCGCTGGCAGGCGTTGTCGTAGTCGATATGGTAAGAGTGGCAGAACGCCTGCTGGCTTTCCAGTTCGGTGATTTCCTCGGCGAACACCCCGAACTGCCACGGCATGATCAGCTTGCAGGTCGGGTCGTCGTTGACATCGCTCCAGCCGGACTTGAGGATCACGCTGTCGAATTCCAGCGCGCCGATCAGCGCGTCGCCAAAGAAGTCGAACATGCCGGCGTCGCGGAAGTCGTTGTTGAAGGCATCCTGCGCGCTCATGTACTGCTTGACCACTTCGTCCTTCGAGTTGAGCGGCGCGGAGAGGGAGAAGGTGGCGTGGTCGGGCGAGTAGAGGAACGAGGCCACGAGGTCGAGGTGGCTTTCGATCCTGTTGTAGATCACCTGGTCGGGGTCTTCACCGCCATAGAGGAAGAACTGCCGCCTACGGTCGTATAAATCCTTGCGGTCCTTCTTGGAGGCCACGCAGGTGTCGACCACCCATTGCACGAATTCGTCGCGGCGCTCCTTCTCGTGCGGGATGATCACGGCTTGGCCTGTGTCAGCAGATATTCGGCATCACGCAAAAATACCGGATTGGGTTCGCCTTCAAAACGCAAGCCTTTCTTGCCAAGTCGCACAATAGTTTCGTTGCGTTCGGGATCATAAGTCCATTTGATTTTGCGATTCATGGCTTGTGCCTCGCCTCGATCGCGGTGTTGCTGCGCATTTCGGGATAGGCGGAATTGCGCTGCAGTGCCGTGCCGGGTGCCGCCTTGACCTTGAAGTCAACCTTGTTGGCGGTCGGCACGCACTGCGCGCCCCGCGACGGGTCGATCGCCGCCATGAAACCATTACCGAAGTTGTGCACGTTGCCGGCGGTCGGCGGCGGCGCGGCAGGGATGTTGACCTTCTTGGCGCCGCGGCCTCGTTCTGCAGAATTCAGATCGGGCAGTTTGAACAGGTCGGCCAGCGCGCGCAATTCCGCGTCGGCTCCCTTGGCGCCGTTGCCGATATGGCCGCCGGCCGGACGCCAGCTTGTGCGGACGCATCTACATTTCGGACAAGCTGGGTTTGGTTCATACGAGTCGAACCAGGCCTCGCAGCGCTGGTTCTGGCAAATCCATGAACGGAGGATGGACATGGGCGCAAACCTATGTCCACCGCCCGTGCAAGGCAATGCTTACTTGCGCGCCGATGCCGGCGGGGTGGTGACCGGCGGCGTGGTGGCGGCCGGGGTGTTGGCGGTGACCGCGGCGGCGAGCGCGGCGGCTTGCGTGGTAATGTCGGTCTGCAGCGCAGCCAGCGCGGCCGGGTCAGTGCCGGCAGCGGCGATCAGGGCGGGAATGCCGTTGATCAAGGTGACGGCGGACTGGATGACGGTATCCTCGGCAGCGACGGCAGCCTGCAGGTCGGTAAGTGCGGACATGATGGTCTCCTGATTTAACGTAACAATGCGCAGCATCTCACGGATAATTCTAGCCCAAAGGGGCGCATCTTCCCAGGCTACGTGATCCCATTCGTGATTCCATCCGTTAGGCATTTGTCAACATCCCCTGCAGATCGAGGGCGGTGGCGGCGGATAAGGCGGTAGTTCTTCTATCGACGATCCGTGTGGCGTCTCAGTGAAAGATGCCGCCGTGTCCCAGGCTGCCTCCGGCGCCGAGCAGGCAAGACAACAGATCGAAGATGATCTTGATGCAGATGATGGCGATGATCGCCCAGATCACGATGCGGATGATCGCCACCACGATGCCGGGCAGGAACTGCATGACGTAGGGCAGCAGCAACTGGATCAGCGACCACAGCGCGATGATGATCACGATCAGGATGCAGACGTTTTCCCAGAAACCGAGTGAGAAGCAACCCATGTGCATCACCTCACTGAGTACTAATATACCAAACTGATGAAGGTTCCAAGACTAATGTTGTGACAGCGAGATGTTGGCGCGCTTCAGAGCGGAAGTTTTTCCTGATAATGCCGCATGCGGGGTACATCGAGCGCCAGATCGACCGACCATCCCTTTGCCAGTCGATACTTGGCTATCGTTCTGGTCACCTTGCCATCCGAAATGCGAATCGCCTCGGCTAGTGTCATTTGCCGGCCGTGGTAGACAACCAAGCGGTTGCTGCGCTGGTTATTCTGTTGCTCTTGCCGCGTTGCCCACCGGACATTTCCCGACTCGTAATTGCCGTTCTTGTCAGGATATCTATCAAGACTGTGATCCCTGGACGGGCGATAGCCCACATCGTCCAGAAAATTCTCAAACCACACAAGCCAGCGCTCGCACACGGTGATGCCTCTACCCCCATAGCGTGGGTAGGCTTTTGCTTCCGGGTTGGTGCAGCGCTGAATCATGCTTTGCCATGCCACAAACTCCGGTGTGTCGGTCAGGCCGTGGCGGTATTGCGGATGATCTTTCCCACAAACGTAACTCATGTTGGCACACTGATGTTCATGCGCTTGAGATAAGAGTTAATCACTCGGTCCAGTGGAGGGGTTCCCCCCTTTTTTTCAATTTCCATGGACTTTTCCAAGGTGAGACCCAAGGCCTTCACTCTCGGTTGGCACCATGTGTTCCAAGCCTGATAGGCCAGCGCTGCCGCCATCACCCGGTCGTCCTTTGAGTTGCCCTCGGCGCCGACCGTGCCGCCGTCGTTGACGATGCGGCGCATCTCTTCCAGTAGCGGGATCGAGCGCGGGATCATGCGGCCCAACTCGATGCCGTTCTTCATCTGGTTCATGGCCCGCGTCTTCAGATCATGGGTGGTCTTCCACTGATATAAGAGTTCGCCGCCGCTTGGGTTGTCCAAACGTTTATAGAAGTAGTGCCGCATGTTACTGAGGATGTTGCGGATATGGTAGTTCTCGTCGTGTGGCCGGATTTCGGAAGCAAAGCGCCGCACCTTTTCCAGTTCGTCGAACACCGCCTGTCCGGGGCCGTTCATCTCGAGGATGGGCATCAGGAAGGTGACCCCGTAGTATCCCGCCAGATGTGCCAATACCCACGCACATTGGTAAGTGGAGGGTGTTGTTGAGCAATACTCGGCGACCTGAACGAGACAGTCAGCGTAGCAGCGCCAGATCGAGATAACAGATCGGTCAGCCTCGTCAGAACTTCCGTAGGCAGGGTCACATCCAAGGACATAGTAGCCAAATCGAGATGCGTCATCATAGATTCGCAGTTCTGCCCTAACATCTCGCACCTGCCTTATGTCGGTTTCCTCGAACTTCATGCCCAACTTGTAGCGGAAGGTCTGGAACATTTCCTTCTTGGCTTTCCGCATGCATTCGGTCATGGCGTCGACGGTGAAGAACTTGCTTCCCGTGGCGACGAAGGCGTCGCCTTCCGTCCACGGGTATTCCTGGTCCATCATGCTCTGGTCGGAGTCTTTCTCGGCGGCGAGGTGCCACCGATACCACGCAATCTGCTGCAGCGAGATGTCGAACTTGTAGGTTTCGCGGACTTCTCGTATGCGTCTCTTCTCCAGCGCGGATAATCCTGACTTGATGCCATCCGGCATGTAGCTCTCAAAGAATGGGTGGTTGACGGGAAGCGCATTTCTTTCATCGCGCCACCAGCCGACGAAGATGGTTTTTTTGGTGGGATCGTTTTGTGCGCCTTCCCACATGTCCCAGAAGTGATTGAATCCGTTGGCAGTGGTTTCGTAAATCTGGAGACGGTGAGGATAGAGGGAGGAAGTCTGCGATCGGAACTCGGCCAGATCGTCACCGTTACCGTAAAAGGCGCACTCGGTGGCATGGACGAAATTAGCCGCACCACCGCGGCCGAGACCTCCTTTTCTAACCTCTGACGTTCCTGCGATGAGATATCGGAATTTTGAAGCGTTCTTGAGGATGAGAAGGTTACGGTTATGCCGGACGTAGTTGATCCGGTACTTCGCAGGTGTTTCCGCAAAGAAGACCTCAACTGTCGATCGGAAATCATCTCTCGCTTCCTCCTTGTGGGTGATGAAGCATCCGAGCAGGCCCTTGTGCTCGAACGCCCAGAACATGTCCAAACTGAGAAAGAACGTCGAGGCGCCGAGCTGCCGCGCTTTCAGGATCACGAAGGTGGTGATGCCTCGCGACAGGCCCTCGATCATCTCGTTCAATATATAGCGCTGCGACCCCAGCATCTTGAACGGCACCAGGCCGAAGTCCTTGCTCTGCACCTTCAACTTGGCGACGAACGCGAGAAACCGTTCGGTCGGGAACGGTGCGACGCCCTGGTACTCGATGGTGAAGGCGTCGTGGCCTTCGGTGACTGTCATTCATTCCTCCACTCGTCGGCGAACTCAAAGGTGTCCAGCCACAGGCCAGTGTCGCCAACAATCACCTCTTCATCACCTTGCCTGCGCCGGTAGGCATAGATGCAATCCGGCGGGTCGAGCTTCAGCTTGACGGCGCGGTTGTCGACGCGGACGAACTGCGCCAGTCCTACCTTGTCGCTGCCCTGCTGCTGCTCGTTGCCGACCGCGACGAACGAATCGATCCAGCCGATGTTGTTCTTCAGGATGTAGCCCTCGGCCGGCGGGTCGGCGATCTCGAATTCCCGGCCCGGCGCGCTCCAGACGATCTTGCCGCGCAGGTTGAAATGCCATTGCATGACTACAACTTCGTTCATACGCCGCCTCCGAGATAAATGCAGATCATCGAATGGTTTTCGTTGTGGATGCAGACGTGGCAGCCGCCGTCGGTCGACGGCATGGTGCGCCATTTCTCGATCTGGTAGCCGTGCCATTTCCACATCGGGCCGGTGCTCTCGACTTCCTCGCACGGCACCGGATGGCAGTCCTTGCCGCCGCAACAGGACGAGGAATAGTCCTCATGGCTCAAGGCGTAGCGGGTGCCGAGATAGCCCCACATCAGGGTGAAGGCGATGAGGAAGGATAGTATGGCGCGCATCATACCCGTGCCTCCAGTTTCAGCTTGCGCGGTTTGCGCTTGCGTCCCTTTTTCCAGCCGCCGACGATGCCCTTCTTCCGCGCCGCCGCCAACCCCGCCATGGTTCTTTCCACGATGATGTCGCGCTCGAACTCGGCAAAGCACGCCAGGATATTGAACATCATGCGCCCCGTGGGCGTGGTGGTGTCGATCGGCTGCGTCAGGCATTTGAGGTGGGCGCCTTTCGACCTGACCTGTTCCGCAATCTGACCCAGGTGAATCGTCGACCGCGCCAGACGATCAAGCTTCCAGAACAGCAGCACGTCACCATGACGCAGGAACGCCAGGGCCTTCGCCAGTTCAGGACGATCACGATCGGCGCCCGACGCCTTTTCGGTGAAGGCCTTGTCATAGCCTTCCTCCATCAGTGCGTCGATCTGCAGCCGCGGGTTCTGGTCGGCGGTGGAGACGCGGGCATAAGCGACGACGCTCATGGCGCCCTGCCCTCGACGTGGCGGCAGGCCTCGACGATCTTCTCGGCATACGGCCCCTTGATACACTGGCAAGAAATCACCGACCCGTCCTTCAACTTGAAGAACAGGTTGCCCTTGACCACATAGGCGCCCGGCGGGCCACAGACGGCATCGATATAGGGGGTTTCGCTCAAAACGGCCTCCGCCTGTGCTCTCTCGCATCGCCGAAACGCTGCGTCGCCATCACCGCGGCCAGCAGCACGAACAGCAGGCCGCCGACCGCGAGAAGGCAAAATACCAACAATGCCAACAGGATAGATGTGCCCATAGCCCGAATCCCTCCTATAACGTACCTAATACGATAGGCACGCCTTGAAGGAGGCGTCAAGCAGGGCTGTGGATATCTTTCAGTGGAATAATCGGTCGATCGCGGCCAAGGTCTTCTGGTGCAGCATTTCGCTGTAGCAGACGGCCAGATGCGGCATCGATATCTCTAGGCGCTCGACCTGCGGCCCAACCAGGATGGCGTGCCCCTCAGGCTCCCAATCGGTGTTGTGATAGAGCAAGAGCCGCTTGATGGTCGGCGCCGGATTGGTGACGATCGACAGCACCGAGGGGTCGTAACACACCGCCAGATCGATCGGCGTCACCGTGTAGGCCGGTATCCACGTCACGCAATTGGCGCCCAGCGAATAGCCGATGACGACGAGATGGCCGGTGCCGGTCGCCTTCCACTGCGTGATGTCGGTCGCAATCGCCGCCGGATCATCCCACGAATAGGTCGTCACCACCGCGGCCGGATATAGCGCTGCAATGCGCTGCGACAGCAGATACATCCCGAACGAGGTGATGACGCCGCCCTGACCATAGATGACGCAGACTTTCATCAGTATCTCAAACCCCGCCGCGTCCGCTCCCACCACAGAAACCTGTGCCAGCCCCAGGTGTAGGGGTTGGCGAACGAGTTGCGGACCACCAGCAAATGCATGCATTCCTCCCACCAAAAGGCCATCGGCCACATAGTCGAACCTCCGAAACACGCTGCAACTGTAAGCCAGTTCACATTTCGACGCCTCAGATTTTTTCCCTGGGGTGGACAAGCTGCGGGGCGCCTCGATTTCGAATCTCGCGACCCATCGAGGTCGGCGGGCGCGCCGCGCGCAGGGCCAGGATCGGTGTCGCCCGTGGTATACAACGGAACCTCAATCAGATCAATGGCCTACACGAATTGAATAACGGTGGTTATTGCGACACACAAGATATAGTGCGTGAACAAACGGTGAAACGAGGGTGATTTAGGCCCCGAATTGCGTCTTGTAGCCCGATAGGCCACGCGTTCTTTCGTGCTGGCGTTCGAGACATGTCAGCGCTTTATTCAGTTTCAGACGTGCTTCAGCTCCCAGACTGCCGCTCCGGATGATGGTGTAGATGTGCGCCCGGGATAGGCCGGCGGTTTCCGTGACCTGGTTGAGCGTCGGGGCTCGACGGGCGCATCTCTCACCTTGCGGGGAATAGCGTAAGGTTTTCAGTCTGCGGATAATCTCTTGATCGGAAAGCATCTGGCGGCCTCGTCTGCGGCTGCGCGTAGGGATGCTTTGTCTGTGGCTGGTGTCAAGCCTTTCCGCTTGAGGCGATGGAGGCGGGCGAACTTCGCGGCGCGGATCGGATCATAATGGAACGGCAACCAACGCTCGCCGGATGTAGAGAAAGTGGTGCCTCTTCCCTTGAGCTTGTCCATATGCTGAGGCCTTGGCCTGCTTTCTTGCGCGTCGCACGATTCCTGATTTGGACAACTTTGTAAATCCGTCCTTCACAAGTAAAACACGCGCTTGTGATCGGAAAGGCGATTTATTCGCTGAACCGGCCTCGCTTTCGTTTGACAAACTCATATAAGGCACGTTATTCTATCACCACCATCAAACCGGGAGAATCACAATGGCATACCGTTCTCGATCCACCGCTATTCGTACCATCACGGCAAAGTTTGCCGGCAAATGTGCTTGCTGCGGCGGGCAGATCAACGCCGGCGAGATTGTCGATTACTACCCCGCCAAGCGCGAAATTGCTCACTACCAAGCTTTCAACGGCAATTCCTCGAAATGCTACAACGTATTGCGGCGCGAGAAATATCCGGCCGACTACATCGATATCGACCGCGCCTATGAAGATCAATGCGCCGACATTTGCGGGCGGTGACAGTCATGGGGAAGCCTGTTGAAGCCTGTCACAGCATGGTCGGTTTGCGTGTTCGCCAAATCAGGGAAGCGATTGGCATTACGCAAGGGGATTTAGCTAAACGGGTCGGCCTCGATCGAACTTCAATTGCAAATGCCGAAACGGGGAGGCAACGATTCTTGCTTGATACTGTCGAGCGCTATGCAAGAGCGCTTGGCACAACACCAAAAGCCTTAATGAAAGGTATTTGGTGGTAACCCACGTTAACCCTCACAAACCGGGAGATTGACCATGCGAAAGATTAGATCATATCAAGCTATTACAACGCGATATTTCGGCGCTGGCAATGTCAAGGGGTCGCGCGTCAAGGCAACGGCCGCGGCCGGTAGCATTACCCTCCATTGGGATGACGCTCTAAATATCGAGCAGAACCATGCCAAGGCGGCCGAGGCTCTGGCCCGCAAGTTTGGCTGGCCTGGTAATTACTATGTCGGCGGATTGCCTGACGATCGGGGCTATGTGTTTGTCTCGGCCGCGGCCGATACTTTCGCTTTTGGCGACGATGAAAAGGTCAATGCCGCATGACCTTTGACCTGAATCAGATGGCCGAACTCGCCGCGCCTTACAGGGAGGATTGAACCATGCGCTATCGTATCGTGCCGAAAAGGGACTTTGGAGGACGCGGATTTTACGTTAGGGGTGGTTGGGTCAGGCACGGTTTTGTTGTCACCGATGGGCTTTGCAACATCATGCCCGCAGCGACGTGGTTTGAGACAATACCAGAGGCAATGCGGGCTCTTGATATCTGGATTGGCTGCCATGGCGACGCTGCGCAATGGTGGAAACATGCTTATGGCCGATGACTGACCTGGACAAACTCGCCTGTACCTACCTGCTCGCGCGTGGCCTCTGCACACCAGCCGAGGCTGCCCGCTTGTCCGGCCACTCGCGCCAGCTCGCGCGGCATTGGGCACGGGCCGGACCGGCCGACCCGCGGGCGCGATACCTGAAACGGCAATTCAAGCGGGCTAAAATCAGAGTTGCCCAGGTGGGGACTAAGACCCCTCTTCCTGGCCCGAAACGCGACGGTTAGTCCCGGGAGGGGCTTGCGTGACAGCACGGAGAGACGGCACCGATTTGTCAAATGACGCCTACGCGCGTAAGGAGGGACCATGATTGATTGGCGGGATTGGGCGGCCGGCTATGGCTTGATCGTGCTGTACATGGTCATTCCTGGAATTGTGCTGGGGACCATCATTCACATTTTGAGGCACCTATGACCGCCCACATCCACCATACGCCCTCGCGCGCGAAACAATGTTGCGGGAACTGCGATGCGTGGCAAAAAGGACACATGCCCCGTAAATCCAATACGGAGCCCGTACAGGGGTTTTGCCACTCGGCCGGTCCTCACCTCGTCCAACTCATGCAACAGGGCCACAGCCTCGCCGCAAGCGGTCCTGTGATGGTTCCAGTGAGCATCCCCAATGTTTGGCCGCCGGTCACCGAAAACGAATGGTGCCGGCTATGGAAATGGCAGGATGATACCGATGACGACAACAGACCAGAGTGAACGACCGCTCGGCGGTCACCAGATACAGGCGATCCAGAAACAGATGCTCGCCGAGTTCCAGCGGGCGCTTGACGACGTGGAATTGCGGAAGATCGCGCTTGGGCATGCCAGCGACCTCGCGCGGACGGCGGCACCATTGGGTTTGACCGTCGACCCGGTCACCCTCGCGCGGGAAATGCACGCGTTCCTGTCGGAAGGGGCGGCGGCGGTGCTGGCGAAATAGCTTCCAAGCGCCACCTCGCGCCGTCGCCGAAATCGCGGTGGGTGACGATCTGGAGGCCATAGGCGGCCAGTCGCGGCGCCATCCTCGCGCGCATCACGTTGAGCACGTTGAGATCGTTGGCGCCATGCGGCCGGTGGGCATAAACCTGGTCCATCAGCCTCGCGCGCGTGATGCCGTAGCGCCCGGCCGCTTCCACCGCGTCAAACAGCCGGGTGTACTGCACCGTCAGAGACCGCCGGACGCCCTTGGGCGGGACGGGATGGCCGCAGCACGGGCAGGTTTCAACCATGGTTCACCTCGATCCCATGCTTTTGCAGCACCTCGCGCGGGCATTGGCACCCGGTATGGTCCGGCGCTGGGCCTGCCCAGCGCGACCAGTGGCCGGTCTTGGCATACAGGGAAGCGGTTCTGTCCCAATCCACCGCCGGTTCGGCCGCCACCCCATTGAGAGGCAAGGTTGGTGCCGGCGTCTTGCCGGAACGATCCGCACTGTTGCGAACCCACTGCCGCCAGGTCGCATCCCAATCCAGCTTGGTGCCGCCCGCGCCTGCCTTGGCGGTCCAGTAGTCACGGAACTTCTGCACCTCGCGATCAATCTCGCTGACCGAGAAACCTTCGTGCAGTGCAAAATTGTGGCCGTCAGAACTCGGTAGCCATTCCACCGGAATTCTGCTACCGCGCCTATTACTTACTTTCTTAGAATCTTTAGATATATATGCAGTTTCTGGAATTCCACCGGTTTCCACCGGAATTCCGGTGGATTTCCGCTTTCTCTCCCGGTCCCAAGCCCGTCTTTTGTCGAGCGCGGTTTCCACCTTTTCCGGTGGAATTCCGGTGGAAACACCACGAGCGAAAGCGTCCGATATTACCTCCGCGGCGGTAGCCGGGTCAGCTCCAGCTTCGATCAATCGCTTGACCAAATCGCCGACAATCATCTCCGCGCCTCGTTGTAGACCCTCATCGCGCAGCCCTTGGCGTTCTGGTAAATCTCGCTGCCGGTGAAGCGAAACAGCTTGATGCCCGCGCGCCGGATTCGGATGTCGCGGTTGCGATCTCGCTTCACATCCTCGGGCTTGGTGTGGAATTCGTTGCCGTCGCATTCCACGAAAATCCACGGTTTGTCCGGGCGCTCCAAAGCCCAATCGATCCGATACCGGCCCCACCATAATTGCGGGATCAGCGCCCAGTCGTCCTCCATGAATTCCATCATCGCCATGCCGAACATGATCTCGATCGGCGATTCTGTAAAACGCGCCATCCTTGCGGCGATCTCCGCCTTCTGGCGGAAAAACGCCCCGTCTTCAAAGGTTTCGTCCTCGATGCTCATTTGCATTCGCCGTTCGGTGCCTGCTGCTCGATCGTGCAGCCATAAAGCTGGTCTTCCGTCGGCTTCCAGACGATGTGGTAACCTAATGCGAACCAAGCCCAAACCAAAAGCACAATTATTGCAATGATTAGCGGCATGATCTTCACGTATTGATTGAACGCAGCACGTGGAAGCCGCAATACGGTCGGCCGTGATAACGCAGGTTACCGCAGAAGGTATAAGGCCCCTCGCCGTGCGCCCAGCGGCAGCCGTCGTCCTCGCACATCTGCAGGAATGTCAAGTCCTTGGGTAACGGTTCTTCAACCATGATCTCAGGTTTGTGCGGCATCGCGACAGGCTTCAACTTGGGCGGCCTTTTACCGCGACGAGGCGTCGGCAGGTGCTTCGGCCTCGATGAGTCCTTCGACACCTGGTTCAATGGATTACTCAACCCCAGCCTCCTTGCCTTGCCGCAGACCCCGCATCGGGTGTAGTCCGTGGTGAATTCGCGGTTCAGTATCTTCACCATCATGCCATATGACAAACTGTGCGTCGCTACCAGCGCGGTCAGGCGATCCTCGTGCATTTTCGGCCAGCGGGTTTCTGATCCCATCATCACCACCTCCACTGCAGGAACAGCGGCGGCGGCTCGATCGCCTCCATGAACTTCTCTTCGTCGAGCACGAACCGGGCCAGCACCTCACCGCGCCCACGGGCTGTTTGTTGACGCGGTGAGGCCTGACCAACCGCCGGGAACCGGGAGGGACGACCGGCGGGAGCTGGCATGAAGGGGTTAGGGAGGGTTGATCTCATGGTTGAACATCCTGTTCCAAGTTGATGAAATCGTTGGCGGTTACCTGACCATCGGTCGCCTCGAAGATACGCCGCGCCAAGTCGCGCTTGGGCCAAGGCGCCTTTTCCTCGCAAAGCTGGGTGATCCTGCTCGGACTGACCCCGATCTTGGCGGCGAACTCAACCTTCTTGATCCGGTTGAAATGGATATAGTCGCGAAGTTTCATTTTTTGACTCTATCAGCAAAAAAAATAAGCGCAAGTTGAATTTTTCTCTTGCAAAGATTTTCAGGCGCGCTTAACGTGGGGGCATGAAACACGATTACGAAGTCGACAAGGTGCTTTTAGGCTTCTGGGCCGCCGTACTGCTCTCGGCGATGATCTGGCTGATGCTCTACGTCGCAATGTGGGGGATGTTCGAATGAACCAACAGCAAACATTGGCGCTGGCCAAGGTGATCGGCTGCCTGGAGGGCATCGTAGAGGCCGGGCTGTTCAACTCTAGCGACGCCGAGCTCGAGGTGCGAATCATCATCGCGGAAGCGCTGGCAGCGTTCGATCTGCCGGGCAAACATGAACTCAACAACATGCCGAGGTTGCCACAATGAGGTTTTGCTGCGCCGAATTCGCCGAGAACACAGGCAAGCGGGACGTGGGCATCGAAAAACTCACAGACGGCTCGTGGTGCGTCAATGGCTGCTGTCACGGCGGCTGCTATGTCCTGCAAGACATCAAATACTGCCCGTTTTGCGGAACGAAACTAAGTCAGGAAAAGAGCAATGAGAATTGAGAAACCGGGAATCTTTAGGGGCGTCTCGCCGGCCGACTACCATGCCGACCCAGCCCCCGATCCGTCGCTGACGCAATCGATCGCCAAGATTTTGCTGGATCAGTCGCCCAAGCACGCATGGACCGCGCACCCACGGCTGAACCCGGATTTCGAGGAAGACAACGACAAGAAGTTCGATCTCGGCAACGTGGCGCACGCGCTGATACTCGGTCGCGGCAAGGATTTCGAAATCCTCCCGTTCGACGACTACCGCACCAAGGCTGCGCAACAGGCACGCGATGCGGCGCACGAGTCCGGTAAGGTTTCGATCCTGGATGAACAGTTCCGTCGCGCCAGCGACATGGTGGAAGAGGCTTGGCAGCAACTCTCCAAGCACGAGGACCACGACGCATTCCAAGTGCTGTATAGATCGAAAGAGACGATGATCGCGTGGCAGGAGGACGGCATCTGGTTCCGGGCACTGGTCGACTGCATCAGCGATGATCTATGCACCGTCGACGACTACAAGACAACCGGCATGTCGGTGGCGCCGCATGTCATCGGGCTGCGCGCCGAGTCCGCGGGCTGGCACATCCAAGCGGCATTCATCGAGCGCGGGCTCGACGTGCTTGACCCTGTCAATATTGGCAAGCGCAAGTTTCGCTTCATCGCGCAGGAGACCGCACCTCCGCACGCACTGACCGTCATGCACATGGATGAGCACTGGATGACAATGGGCCACAAGCAGGTAGACATAGCGGCCGCGATCTGGCGCCGCTGCATTAAAGGCGATTCGTGGCCCGGCTATCCGGCCAAGGGCATCGTGCCGGAATTTCCCGGCTATAAGGAAAAGTTATGGCTCGATCGCGAGTTGAGCGGCGAGTTTGATCCAACCGTGCAGATGGCGGGCTGAGATGGCAGACAAGTGGAAATTCGCGTTTCGCGAGGATCAGACTCAGTTTCTGAGTCGTGCAATGGAATTTATCGCCGGTGAATGTGACGAGCAGATACGAATTGGGAGCAATTTCCAGAAGTATTCTGCCCGACGGACCAAAGAGCGGGCGATGGAAATCCACGAAGAGATAAGGACGACTGTCGGATGACCTACACATTCCGCACGGCGCGCCGCAGCGAGGCCAAGCCGCTGATCGGGCTGTATGCCGAGTCAGGATGCGGCAAGACTTGGAGCGCGCTCTTGCTGGCGCGCGGCTTTGCCGGCCCGCAAGGCAAGATAGGCATGATCGAAACAGAAGGAGGTCGTGGTGAATGTTACGTGGGAAGAGAGCCTGTTGGTGATTATCTGGTGTGTCCGATCCGCGGTAATTTTGCGCCTGCTGCTTATGGCGATGCGATCACGGCAGCAGAAGCCGCGCAACTGGACGTTCTGATCGTCGACAGTGCGAGTCACGAATGGGAAGGGGCCGGTGGCGTGCTGTCGATGGCGGCAGAGAATCAGGCCAACGGCGTCAAGGGAGTTTTGGTATGGCAAAAGCCGAAGATCGAGCACCAAAGACATTTTATGTTGCGGCTTATGCAAACCCCTATCCCGCTGGTCATCGTGTGTATGAGGGCCAAATATCCTATGGTGCAAGTACCTGGGAAGTCGGAATGGTCCCGGTCGACGCAACTGGAGCCGAAACAGGCCGACGATATTTTATTCGAGATGATGGTTCACGGCTGGATTGATCAGCAACACGCGCTGCACGTCACCAAATACACGCTGCCGGAGCTGGCTAGTGTGGTGGAAGACGGAAAGCCGATCACGCTGGAGACGGGCGCTCGCTTGGCGCAATGGGCACGCGGCGAGGAAGGCACTCGGAAGATCGACGACTTTATCGAGTGGGACAGCAGACTGCAGACTGCCGCTCACAACGGCACCGACGCTCTGGCCGCCGAGTGGAAACGGGTGCCGAAGCATCTGCAGACTGCACTCAAACCAAACCTCGACACCATCCACAAGCCGGCCGCAGCAAAGGTGGCGGCGTGATTACCGGGTTTTTCCTCGGCGTAGTTTGCACGCTGCTTGTCGTTCTCGCCCTGGCGATCTATGCCGCCTGCAATATGGGAGCCTGACATGGGACCGCTTTATTCCGCCAGAACCGGCAAGCCGGTGCCAATGCTGACGGTGCGCGCGTTGTTTTGGAAATGGCTTAAACGGAAGCTGGGAGCCTGAGCATGTCATCCCCCGCAATAGGACTGAAGCCCTGCCCATTCTGCGGTTCTGACGCTGCCGAATTAACAACAGCGATGGGGGAAACATGGGCGCGATGCCATTCCTGCAGTGCATCGGCCGCAGCCAGTAGCCATCCGGCTCTTGCTATAGGAAATTGGAATGCCCGCGCCGGTTCTGCCCAATCGCAGTCATCCCCTGAAGCAGCACATCGGCTCGCCGACCAGCTCCAGACTTATGCCGATAGGTATAGGAGCGATTGGTCGGATGCCACCCCAATTCTTTCTTGGGAAGATTTGGCGGTGGTTATTGATGCACTTCGGCGCTGTTCTGCCCAACCGCAGCCTTTCGGATATCTCATTAAAAAAACGGGTGTCAACAACGGCTATTATTGGATCAGTCCCGCCGAATTTGAGCACGTTGAAGAGCGGTTTCGGTATCTCTACAAGCCGATTTATGAGGCGCCAGTTGCGCTACAGGATAGCACCCATCCGGTGATTGAAATAGTTGATGACGATAAGTTTAACTCTGATCCCGACGTTAGAAGGTTTAATGCCGCCAAAAAGATGACATCGCTTTATAGATGCCGTCATTGCGACGGAGCGCTTGGCAGTCACTCGGCCACTTGTCCCGTTGCGCGCCCAGAACATGAACCTTCTTAAGCCACCCGTGCGGGAGCATTTTGCTGACGGTTCAACGTATAATCCGAGTACGGGCGGGATTACTTTTGGCATCACACTTCCGGTTGATGCACCGGAAAGTTTCATTGAGAATCAGGGACCATCCCCCAAACCAATTTTGAACTGGCTTGCCCGATGTATAGAAACCCAGGGCAATCCTCTGGCGCGTGCGGCATTGCGGACGTTGTTTGATTGCATCTATGACCGGACGACGCCAGATGAACGAATCTCATTCCCGAATTGGTTCGATAGCCAGTGACGAATGGTGACAGGTCATGACCGAGGATAAAGAGCGCCCGATAGGCACATGGTTCTATACTCGGGTCGGCGAGAATGTGTACCATCTTTGGCAGCAGACCGAGAACGTCCCGGAATGGTGGGGGATAATCTATGCCCTTCCTACCGTAGACTTCATATGCGAGCGGCTTAATGAGCCACCGAGCCCGTCATGACCGAAGACAGAACTTAACAGGAGAATGAAATGTCGAAGCCGACAAACATCAAAGACTTTCCGGGCTTAACGCCCGTACAGCGCGCAATTCGTGAAAGTGATGCTAGGTTTTTGCCTCTGCTTGAGGCGGCTCTTCGACGCTGTGCCAACGCCTACGAGCGCTCGCAGGCTATCAGGGCCTATGCCAATGTGATGCGGGTGTACGAAGATCAGATTGCCCAGCAGTATGGCTTATCGCCGATGGAGTGGCCGATACTCCCATGAGGACAAAAGATGAGTCCGTGTCTGGAGTGCGTGATCATGCTGGCGGTGGTATTCACCTGCGTGTTCGGGCTCGACTGGTATCTGGCGATCAGAAGGTGGCTGACATGGAAGAAGCGCTGATGGTGCTGGTGTTTCCGTTTCTGATCGTGTGGATTTGCTCGTGGCCGTTCTAGCCTATTTCGGCAAGTGCGAAATATAGGTCATCACGGCGACTAGAAACGCCGCCCCGGCAATTGCGATGCCAGTCACTCCGAACAGTAACGCCCGGCTATCCGACGAATCACTCCGCACCTCGCCGCGTGCCGATGAGATGCCGGCAGTGCGGTTTTCCATCGCCGTGACGCGATCCTTGAGGTCGCCCAGCGCGCCGTTCAGGTTAGAGGTCTTGGTGTCGATGATGTTGATCATGGCATCGATCTGCTTGGTAAAGCCGCCCTCGATCTTGGCCGTCGCCTCCTTCGCCGCCGCGAACGCCGCGTCAACCGCGAGTTTAGTGTCGCCGGCGCGCTGGTCCGTCCGCGTGTCGCGTTCCGAGAACTGTGCCGCGACGCCGAGGAAGCGTTCGGTGGTGACGGCGGCCAGTTCCTCGACCTTGCTTAACATCAGGGCGTGCAGGTGTTCGATCTGCTCTTTCACCTTGTTGTCGCGCTGGTCTACTGCCTGATGCAGGCCCTTGACGTTGCTCTCGATGCCCCCGAACCGCGCCTCCAGCAATTCGCGCAGCGACGTGATCTGGCGGTCGACGGTGGTCGGCACCCGCGTCAGGTCGGCCTGAAACAGGTCTTGCGCCTTCTGCATGGCGTCGATACGCGCGGTGATCACCGCCGCCGCGGCGTCAATGGACTTGTCGATCGCCGTCTGGGTGATCTGGGATGGATTCGCCGGTTGGATGCTTTCGGCGGCCATGGCCTTAGCGGCGATGCCTGCCGCCGCGGCTGACGAAGTGGCCATTGATCGGAACCCCGTTGACCTCCGGCCATGCCGCACCGCGCAGCCTCGCGGCAGGAGCCGCCACCGCCGAGCAGATCGAGGCGGCGACCTGGCTGATGATGGCTGTCACCGGCGCCGCACCGGGGACGAGAGTGGCCAGGATCGCCGCCACCGTCGCCTCGGTCGGCTGGAAGGCACAGATTTTTACCGCCAGCGCCTGGACGTTGGCGATTTCGGTGGCGATCGGTTGGCCGGTGATCGGGTCGGTGCCGGTAGTGGTGCCGGTGGTAGCGCAGCCGCCGAGCAGCAGGCTGCCGGCAACTACCGCACTTGCGAGCAGGTTCCTCATGGGTTTTTCCTCTTCGGCGATTTCGGCGGCGGTGGTGCCGGTGTGGCATTGAGCGCGGCCTCCAGCACCTCGGCGACCACGGTGCGCACCTCGGCGTCGCTGATCATGTGACCCCAGGCCGAGGCATCGGCGACGGCGCGGGCGGCGTCGAACCCTGCGGATAGCTGGGCAAATGTCGGATCGGGCATGTCAACCTCCCAGATTAGCGGAATAGGCACGCAGCGCGGTTGCATCGAATCCCTCTGGTGAAAGACCTTTTGCGTCGAGAATGTCAAGCGACAAGTAGGCGCGGGCCTCATCGGAATAGCGCTCATAGAACGCTTGCGTCATCTCCTGCAGCGTGCCCCAGGTGACCACCACCACGTTGCTGCTGGCGACGCGACCGACCGCCGGCACGAAATGGCCGCCGTCGATGCGGGAGTTCGGCACCACCGTCCACGGCACCCCGAGGTCGTTCTGCGACATCGCGCTCTTTGGCAGTTCGATCCCGATGCCACAGCCGCCAAACAGATAGGTGGCAAGAATCATCTGGTCCCAATCGCCGATCGCCAGCGAGACATGGCAATCGATCTTGTGCCGCGAGGTGTTGCTGACGGCATCGCGAATTCCGGTGGTGCGCCAGTATTCGGCGCCGGCCTGCATGTCGGTGCCCTGGTCGGTGGCGTCGGTAAAGGCAAACCCGGTCACGGCGGCGTAGTCGCTCAATACATCGGCGGTGGTGATTCGGACCCGAGGCCGGCTGCCCATCAGCGACCAGGCATATTCGAGGTGCCCCGCTCCGGCCCAGACACAATCGCCCCAGGCGTCGTTGCCGAGCATGTGCCATTCGTCGACCAAATCCTGGTGGCCGAAGGTGGCCGGCGGCACCGGCAGGTTCGGCGCATAGAAAAAATCCTTGAATGACAGGGTGGTGGAGGCGCGGGCTGGTTTCTTGCCGAGCTTTTTCATCGGGTTTTCCCCGCACCGGACCGCAGTACCCTGATTTGTTCCTCCGCCGAGCCATCGACCACGGTGGTATTGCCCGGCATCTTCATCGCCAGATCATGCCCGGCCGGCGTGTTGTTGACGATGATGGCCTGCACCGGCGAATCCGGGTTCTTGGCCAGTTGGTCGACCACGGCGACCGCGTTGGTGTCGGTGTGGGCGAATATACCCCAGACCAACGGGATCAGGGATGCCAGCGCGCCGCCCCACATCTCCAGTTGCGACGAGGTGGCATAGCCGTGGGCGATCACGATCGGCCCAAAAGTGGCGATCAGCCAACGAACCAGCGCCTGGGATTGCTGCGCGTTCATGGTGATCATACCCTTCTTTGCTGGCGGTGACGCAAATGCAAGTGCAGGCGACACCATAGAAAGCGCGTTATTTTCGACAAATGCAACCCGGTTTAGCCATCCCTTGGTAAAACGCGGCTGATTTAAGCTGTGATACCAAGCCGTTGCCGCGGCGGAGTAGGCCCGTATGGCGCTGGCGGGATCACGGCTGGCAACGGCGGCAAGCGTAATCGGCCCGACCGTGCCGTCGGCGGTGACCCCCAGCGCCTGCTGCAGCAGGATGGTGGCCCGCCGCGGCCCGGCCAGCACGCAATTGTTGAAATAGACATAATCGAGCCCGATCGGCATCTCGTCGCAGTAAGGCTCCCAATAATTGTCGTGGTAGATGGTCTCGATATCGTCCTGCGAGGCGGTCCAGACGTCCTGCGTCGGCAGGCCCTGTCCGGTGCGCCAGGCGTCATATTCGCGCTGGGTGATGCCTCTGGAGGTCCGGCCGCCATGATCCTGCGGGTCGTCGTCGTTGCCGCCCTCCGACTGCAGCACCAGCGCCAGACTTGCCGGGAAATTGGCAGCGACCATGACCTATCCTGGGATGAGCAGCGATGATTTGACCGTGAAACTGGTGTCGGGCGAGGTACAGACTGCGGCACCCGTGGCCTGCCACTTGTAAGTCCACACCCCGGAGACACTGGGGACGAGCTGCTGATGGAAATGCCCCAGCGAATCGCGGGTAATGGTGCCCGGATAGGTGTACGAGGTGGCGACACCGTTCGGGTTGAGCATAAATAGCGTGATGGCGGTCGGATCGATGTCGACGCCGGTGAGCGCGTTGATGAAAATGCCGTTGATCTGGATGTCGGTATCGATTTCGTAGACGCCCATGTAACCAGCTCCGCTCCAGCCTTGGCCCGATGGGCTGTCCGATCCGATCGCCACGAACAGGCCGTTGTCGAGCGCCTGCGAAGTATAAAGCAGCAAATCGAGCGCGTTGGCCGAAAATACCGGGATATCGACACAGAATGCAAGCGACGGCACGCCGATGATCGGCACCGGCAGCGTGAACACCAGGCCGCGCTGCGGCGTCTGCTGCCACCATACTGGCGGCTCATAGATGTTCCAGGTCCACCACGGCACGATCCGCGGCGGGTTCTGCACCGGCGGCGGGAACGGGCCATTGAGCAGGCCCTGGTGCGGCTGCTGCCAGATCGCCGGCTGATCGGCGTTGTAGTTCCAACTCCACCAGTTGAAGTTAGGCCGCCCGGCCAGTACCGGCGCGATCAGCGAACTCGGCGGCGCCTGCCAGGCCCACATCTTGGAAAAGTCGTGGTCGTATTTCCATACGCCCGGGATGAAAGGCACCGCCTGCGCCAGCGTGAATATCTGCTGGTCGCGTACCGGCGTGCGATACCAGATCGGGTCGTCTGGCACCGTGAAATTGTAGCGGTTCTGGTAGAGCGGCGCCGGCGGGATCACCACCGGACGCTGTAGCGCGGGCTGCCAGGTAACCGCAGGCTCGTTGAAAGCCAGATGAGGCCAGAAGGTAGGTATCAGCGGGTTTGGCTGCGGGGTGTGAATCAGAAGGTTGCCGTTGGCCCACGGGAACCAGTGTGAGGCGTCGTTATAGTCGTAGTTCCATTTCTTCTGCGGCGGGCGGCCGCCTGAAGTCAGTATCTGGATCGGCGCGGAGTTCAGGGTCTCGTTGGCGGGCTGCCAGACCGGCTGGTCGTCGGTATAGGAATTCCACTGCCGCGCCGTGAACGGCTTGTTCTGCGACAGGATCGCCTCGACGTTGGCACGCAGCGCCTGCCATTGCCATACCGACCAGTCGTCGACGCTCTGCTTTTTCCAGTAGGCCGGCGAGAACGGCACCGCCTGCGGCGTGTTCAGAATTGGCAGGTTGCTCGATCGCGGTCCCTGCAGGTAGTTGTCGTCGTCGTAGTAATTGATCTCCATGCCGCTGGTCTTGTAGGGCACCAGCGACAGCGCGGCCGGGTTCGGCGCGGTCCATTGCCAGAATGCGGCGTCGTCATTGGCGAACGAGGGCGAGCGAGCATTGGGAGGCTGCGGGCTCTGCACCACCTCCATCGTTAGCGGAACCTCGGTAGGCGTCGCATACCAGTCGGGCGGGTCGCCGGGCCGCGGCACGTAGAACGGCGGATAGAACAGCACCGGCGGGTTGATGATCACCGTCGTCAATGTCAGGAACGAATTCAGGGTGTCAGGGGTTGGCGCCCAGATCGCCGCCTCGTCATAGTCATAGTATTGGTGCCAGTTCGGCGTCGGCGGCTGGCCTCCGGTCGTCAGCATCGGAATAGCCGCCGAGTTGAGCCATTCCGCCGACATCTGCCAGTTGGGCGCGTCATCATAGTCGGTGTGCCAAACCCTTGAGAACGGCGGCTGCAGCATCTGCAACGGCGCCGCATTCAGGTAATCCACAGATATCTGCCACGGCGTATCGTAGGTGGTGAAGAACCACTGCGGCCCGTTGCCGATAACGGGATGAGCCAGAATCTGGATCGGTGCCGAGTTGAGCAGTTCCGCCTTGATCTGCCACGAGCCGGTCTCGCTGTAGTCGAAGCGCCATGTCCGCGGCTTTGTCGGCGCGCCGGAAGGTAGGTTCTTGCTTGTGACGGTCTTGCCCTGCCACGACGGCGGGTCGGGTGGATTGGAAATGCGGAACGGCGCGCGTGGGATGGTCGCCGGGCCGGAATTGGCAACGATATTTGGACTTTGCCAACGCGACCAATCGGCTGGGTCGGGAGGAATAAAGAACCATTGCGGGCCGTTACCGATCGTAGGCCTGCCCAAAATCTGGATGGTGGCGGAATTCAGCAACTCGGCCTTGATCTGCCAAGGATGAGGCTCGTTGTAGCCAAACTGCCATTGCCGCGCGGTGGCGGTCGGTCGTTTGGCAAGCACCGGGATGATCCCCGAATTGAGGTTTTCTGGGACCGGCGCCCAAACCCCGGTCTCCTGGTAGTCATAGCACGATTGCTTGGTCGGCACCTGTCCGCCGGCACCGAACATCTTCTGTTCGGTCAGGAACTGGATGATTGGAGATCGGCGCGGCTGGGTGCCCGGCGACCACAATTGGTCTTCCGCCGGCCGCTTCACATAGAATGGGGCTTGCGGGAGGGTTGCCATATCACATCGACATCAAGGTTTGCTGTTGCAGAGTCAGAGGAACCGCCGTGGTGAACGGAATGCTGACGATCAGGCCGACCCAATTATCGGCAGGACTGAGTGTATAGGTGTGGGTAACGGTACTTGAAGCCGAAAAACTATCGGCACCACGGCATACGGCGCCGGGAGAGTTCAGCGTATCATTGCCAAATCGCACGGTGCCGCCGGTTGGTCCGGTCGGTGTGGTGCTGATGTCCATCATCGCCGAGAAGGCGTAGCTGCCGATCGTCGTCGTGGTGGATAGCGATGCGCTGGAGGCGCTGGTCCCAGAGCCGGCCGAAACGTTTGCACTCCAGTCGGTCAGCAGAGGATCGACTCCGAACAGGGAAACCGAAAACACGTCACAGCTCGATGTGGCACCGGCAATGCGCTTGACGCCAAGCGTCTTGTGGCCGGCCGTGGCATTGGCCAGACCATAGAAAAAAACATTGCCGACATTGGTGACCGCGTTGCTGCCGATCAGCGTCAGCAGTTGGTTGCTGCCGGCAGTGTCCCAATTGACCTGGAAAGAGGTGCCCGCGGTGCTGTTATCGAGCACGGCGACGAACAGCGCTTCACTAAATCCAGACCCGACTGTCTGGTTGGTGAAGCTGAAGGTCGCGCCGTTGGCCAGGGTGTTCTGGGCGCTGGCCGTCGCATAAGCATCGAGTGAAACGGCCATGGCTCAACCATCAGTGGAACCTTTGCAACACCAGGTTTGCCGGGCCGGAGTTGGACGTGCCGACGTTGGTGGCCTGCGGATTATACGACGTTACCGCGATGGTGAAGCACGAATCGCATAGCATCGGGTCGGGTTCGGAGTCCGGTATCTGCAGGATCGACCTGATCTGGAAACGCTCCGGGAAGGTGCGGTCCTTCGGCTCGTATTGCGCGAAGCAGTGCCGGCAGACTCGCTTGCGCTCCGCCAGCGCGGTCAGGATCATCCGGGCGTGCATCGAGGCGCCGAGATCGGCCTCCGCAGTATCCAATATCTTGCGGGCCTGACGCGCCAGTTGCCAGGCCTGCCACCAGGATTTCAGGCTCATTACTCGGACTCGAATATGGTATGGCAGCCGATCGCGCCGGTGGTGCCGCCGGTATAGGCCGATAGCGACACCTCGCCGAATGAGGCGGTATTGCCCAATAGCAGCGGGCATTCCTCGACGCGGTTGGCGCGCCAGAAGTAGACGCCGCCGAAGGCATTGAGGCTCATGTTCAGGAGTTTCAGGGTCGCGCTGCGCTGCGGTGGTGTGGTCCAGGTGTTGTTGACGATTACCGGAGCGGCCAGTGCGGCGGTGGCCGGATCGAGCGCGGCGACGGTGCCAATGTTGGCCGGGAAGGTGCCGGGGGTGGCGCCTACGGCTGAATCTCTCGCCAGCAGCATGAAGGTCGGCGAGGAAGAAGAGGCCGCCTGCCCCGAGATCGAGACTTCCCAGATACGGTTCACCTGGGTGGCGGAGCCGCCCTGGATGGCATAGGGGTAGGTGGCGTTGGCGAGGGTAGTGGCGGCGTCGGCGGTGGCGGTTGGAGTAATGGTAACGTATTGAGCGCTGAGTCTTGCCATAACGGTAGTCCTTTCGCTGCGCTGTTGAGAAAGCTCTCAAGTATCTTCTTGAACGGCACGCACGGATGACCGAGCTTCATCAGCAGGGAGCATCGATCGCATATATCACGGTCGCAGGACCGGCAGTAGCCCCGGCTGCGATCACGCTTCGGGTTGAGGATGATTGTATACTGACAATGGGAACACTGGATAGTGGGTGATTTCAGCACGGTGCCGCCCGGAACCACCAGTTTGGACCCGACCGAGGCGGCCTGTTCGGCGCTGATGCCGGGCGAGTGGGAATGGTCGACTTCGACGTAGCCCTCCAGATCACGCTTGGAAAACGGTCGCATCAGACCCCCGGAATCACCGCGTTGAAGGCCGCCGACACCGCGTTGTTGATATCGGTGTCGGGAATATTGGGTTGAACCGTATCGCCGGTCGATGTCGTAATCGGCACATAGTTGGTGGTAGCCGTCGTGGCATCGCTGACCACGGTCGCATTGGCCGCAGCGAGCAGGGCGAATTGACTTACCCAAGTGGAAAAATTGGCTGGGTTGAGGATTTGCGCCACCTGATTCTTGCGCAGCAGATGCAGGGCCAGCGGCATCGTGCCCGAGATTGCCTCGGAGTTGATGTTCATGCAGGTACTGACCAGTGAGATTTGCACTCGGCCCTTGAAGATCGCGCTATTGGACAGGTTGAACGAGTCGGAAAGCGTCGGTGTACCGGCGGCCATTGTTGTCTCCTACATCATCACCAGTTTTGCAGCCCCTACCAAGGCCAGGGATGCTGCAACAAGATCGACCCCGACCGCCACCCAAGGCACACCCGCCCCGGTGGCCGTGAATGCGGCCGATGCAACGCCCGGCGACAGATACGCGCTGCCCGTCGACATGTCCTGGTTGTCCAGAAAAATGATCGTATTCGAAGTGGGGGTTGGTATCGCCGTGACGCCGCTGCCGCCGACGCCGATCATGATGGCTACCGGAATATCACTGGCATTGCTGGCAACGGTGACGCCAGCGGTGCCGCTTGCAGATGCCGCTGTGACGGCGGTGCCAAAGCTTTGTACTCCACTGAAGGACGCGCCATAGAACATCACCGTGGCACTGACGGCTGATGATGTCAGGGTGATCGCCTTGTTGGTGACAGCGGTGGGATTCAGCAAGCCCCAGATTTCGGCGCGGCCCAATCCACCGGATGGCGTGTTAATGGCGCCGAGAACACTTAACGCCTGATTTGTCCCGGCCGCGTCCAAGTGAACGGCAGTGATCGGCACGGTATTGGTTTCTACCGCAATGAAAACCAGAAACGCGCCGAGGGTAAGCCCATTGGTGATGCTTGTATTAGCCGTTCCGGTGTAGGTTCCGCTGGCAGTATTGACCAGCGAGGTTGCGGCCGATTTCTGATCGAAAGCGACGGTCATCAGTAACCACCCTGAGCTGGGAAGATGTTGTTGGTGACGGTGCGGTACCAGTCGTTGATGGCTGGCGCGGTCAACAATGGATTCCAGTTATCTTTGCACTGTCCCGTTAGCGATGTCGATCCGAGCGTACCCCACCAGGCATTGCGAAAACCCTGCACGCCAGTCGAAATATAGCTCAGACCGGAAGGCACCGCCGCTCCGCTCTTCCCCAGCACGGTCGTATAGTAGTAACCGAGAACGTCGGTCTGAGTGATGGCCGCCTGAAAACCGAGCGTGTTGGAATTGTTCAATTCGATCGTGTTGGGCGTCGTGGTATTGGCCGACCCCGTTTGACTGCCGGTCCCGCCAAGCGAAGTTGCAAAATTATAAATGATATTGTTGTTAACGACGACACCATTGCCGCCCTGCCCAGTGGCACCCGCCTGGAACTGAATGCCGGTGCCAGTCCCGTAAGTGCCGCCAGAATACCCATGGGCCATGATGTTGAATTGGTGAACACAACCATTGGCCCAATTATTCGACACCACGAGACCATAGCCGCCTTGTTGGGTGGAAATTCCGTGCCCAAAAATGCCTGCCCAATCGGTAGGATTCACGAACACATTGTAGGTGTTCGACACAGTGAAGACACTTGGATGCCCGGACTCGACATGGCCAATCTCCATATCGAACGCGTTAAACGCGCCAAAATTATTGTAGCAGGTTCCCCCGGATCGCATCTGCGCTCCCTCTGCCACCGAGAGAATCGTGATGTTGCCCGACACGGTAGCCGGACCATTCCCCTCGCCGCCTGCATTCACCGGGTCGGTGAAGGCTGTAGCGTTCGGGTTGCTCTGAATATACATATTGCGGTTGCGTACCTGGGAGAAATTATCGGTCGGGATGCCAAGTTGAGGATTCCAGCCGCCCTGATCAGAATAATTACCGGTGAGAATGGGATTTTGAAAGAGCCAACTGAGCGTATTCTGATCGCCTTCGACCGTGGAATAGGCGCCGATGAACTGATTGCGATTTAGAATGAGCGTTCCGCTGGCCGTCGTGCCGCTAGTAAGAGCTCCCGCAAATATATCGGTTGAAAAGAATGACCATTTGCAATCTTCCACCAGATGCCAAGTGTTCGCCGTCCCGTTGCCCCCGATGAAGGCGCCGATGATCGTTGATCCTTCCTGACCCGAAGAAAATGATCCATTGGCCGGGTCTCGATCAAAGCAATAAAACTCGAGTCCGACCATCGCGGTATCTAGACCAATAAAGGCAGGAGTGCCGCCAAAACCACCAGAAAAGTTCAGGACCGGCCGCGCCCCTTTGGTATTGTCTCCCAAGAAGGGGCAAGGATAAGAAGTTATGAGGATGACGCCAGAATAGGAACCGTCGGCGTTGGTGACTTGGCCCGGTCCACCAACGTTGGGTGGATTGACTTTATCAGCGGTCCAACTGTCTCCCTTTTTCAACAAGAGCCAGTCGGGATTGCCTGATCGAAGCAAACTCTTGCCGCCACTGGCGCCGTTGATACTGGCTTTTGGCGAGGCTTGGGTACCCGTGTTGCTGTCGTTGCCTGTACTGGATGACACATAGACAAACCGCGTCCCAGTTCCGCTATAGCCAGATCCCTGCTGCAACAACTGAGTTGTGGTGAATGTCGGCGTGAACGTGGACCAGCCCGTGCCCGATGGTGGCGGCGGTGTCCCCTGGGTCGTCGTGATCACTCCACCCAACGTCACCATGGCTTTAGTGCCCGTTGCATCGGTGACGGATGCGGTGATCGTGATATCCGACATCAGTATACAAAGGTCCACTGCCCCGGTTTGCCGGCGACCGGCGTCATCACCTGACCACCAGAGCTGACAGGCGTCGAGTAGGTATAGGGCGGCGTTCCTCCGGTCGGGGAGACAACCACGGTACGGGTGACGGGGGTGTCTGAGGTGATCGGCGTGCATGTGGCGCCGACAATCATGGTAGTGCCGAGATAGGCTGCGAGACTGAAACTGCCGGTAACGCCTGCGGTGTCGGTGACGGTGCCGGTGATGTTGACGGATGACATGGGTTTTTCCTTTATTGCAGCCGGTGTACTGAGATCGTCGAGTCCTTGGAATTTCCGGTGGCGTTGAACTGCATCTTGGCGGTAGTGGTGCTGGCACTACAGTCGATCCTGATGTTCGCCACCGGACTGGCAAGGAACCCGGACAATGATATAGTAATCTGTAAATTAGCCGCAGGAAGCACGGTCTGCGCGCTACTTATGATCGTGGTGCCATCCCATAGTTTGCAGTTGTATCTCGGGGCGGCGGCGGTATCGGTCAATGTGATAGTGCCGGACGCCCACCACGTTCCTGTAGTGCCTTGGGCCACTGTTGGGCCGTTGAAATACACCGTGATGGTGCCGCTGTTCATCGCCACGTCGGCACCGAGCGAATTGGTGATTCCGGTCGACTTCAGCGAGATCACGCCGACGCTGGATTGCAGCGTCACGTTGTCAGGCTCCATGCATCCAAACTGCGTGAATGACGCCTGCTGACACCGGATGTCGTTGACGCTGTTGAAGATGCCGGTACCGGAATTGAGCGTGAAGGCGCCGGTGTTGCCGGCGATCGAGGTGACACCGGCGGCCGACGCCAGTGTCGACACCTGCACATTTTTCAACTGACCCGAGGCAGCCTGATCCTGAATCAGAACGAGGTCAGTACCGGCAGGCGAGGCCTTGTTGGTCAGGGCTCCGATGGTCGAATAGATCGGCGATGCGGTGACGCCGGAGAAGTTGCCGAGTAGCGACCATGCGGTGCCGGTGAACAGCGACGGGTTTGGATAGGTGCCGGTCAACTGGCCGCCTGCCGGACCCGACGGCGGGAAACTGCCGGTGAGGCAGCCAAAGCCGGCATCCGCAATCTGGGTGGTAGAGAAGAATTTGGTGCAATCGCCGGGAATCGGCGCTGGCCCGATCACACTGACCGGAGATTGTGCCCATACCGGGTTACCTCCCAGCAAAACGAGGGCGAGAATTGCCCTAGCTGTAATATTCGAGCAGGACAATGACGTTGCTCCCTGCGCTCGACGCGACCGCGTTCATACCGTTGGTCCACGCCGGCGTGTTGGGCGGGCCGAACATCACGCCCTGCAGCGGCTGGATCGCCACCGAGCCGGCGCCGTTGACCGCGGCGTTGATCCCGGTAGGCGACACCCACAAGGTAATGGATGCTGACGGGTTAAATACGTAGATGCCGGCGCGCTGGTTGTTGACGCTGGCGACCTGCACGCTGGCGTTGGAGACCGTTGGCGCGGACAGGGCATTGGGCGATGGGTAGGTGCTGGCCATCAGAACTGATACCCGCTCGAATTAACGTTGACCGCAGTGGCGGTGGCATCCGCCGTGGTGGTGATAGTGATGGCGGTGTTGATGGCGCTCGACGGTAGGCAGGGCGTGAAGGTCGGCGACACGCTGCCGGGCGCTGTCAACTGGAAGGTCTCCGAGCCGCCGGCAAGGCCCGCAACCGTGATCGGACCGACGGCGCCGGTGCCGGAGGCCGACACGGTGAAGCTGCACAGCCAGGTCCGCTGTGTCGCCGAGGCGGCAAGCGTAGCTACCACCGCGCCTGTCGTGCCGGAGGCGTTGCCGACGATCTGGGTCGAGCCGGTGGGCGCGCCGGTGCCGCCCGAGGTGCAGGTGTTGCCGTTGAGGTCGACCACGCAGGCGTTGAAACCGCCGGCGGTGTAGGGGTTGGTCAGCGCCGAGCCGCAGGCCGAGACCGTGAAGCATTCGCTGGCCGCGATGGCAGGGGAGATGCCGAGCAGCAGAGCCGCTATGATGTACCGTATCATGTTACCTCCCTTTGGAGCGGCGGGATGACTTTTTTACCACGGCATTTGCGGCCCGAATCGCCTCGCCCTTCGTCCTGCCGCGCTTCAACATGCTCGCTTCGACGTGTGCCCACTGCCGTTTCTTCTTCGGCGTGGTGGCCTTCTTGGTAAAGCGCTCTGCGGGCATCAGCCCCTCCTGAAGTAAAGCAGCGTCTGCGGGATCACGAATACCACACTAAAGGCGATTGCGGCATAGAGACGGTCCCTCGAGGGGTCATAGATGGTCCAGAGCCATATTGCCGAGCCGGTCAGCACCGCGATCAGCAAAAGCACCCGCGTGGCGCAGATTGCGGCCACGGTGCGGGCCATTTCGACGAAAGACGGCGTGATATCCTCGTCTTTCTGAGGTCCGGGCTGGGTTGGTGTGAATAATGGGGTTGGATCGGTCATGGAATATGTTTCCAGCTTTTTCGATGCCTGATGAATGAGATTGTGGCCGGTGATACCGACAATTCTTTTGCCCAAGATGCATTAGTCCGAGTCGGGGTATTTCTAATTTCAGTAACGATGTCGGCGCTCAGAAGTGACGTGGGAGAACGATGGTGCTTGGAGCCAGCGCGCATATTTTTACGGCCCTTTTGTACTGCATCGCGCATATTGTCCGAATGCGTGCCCAAAAACAGATGATCTGGATTGACGCACAGGCCGACATCACATTTATGCAAAACATGCATTCCCGCCGGGGCTTCTCCGCGGTGGAGATGCCAAGATATTCTATGGGCACCTGCAGTTTTCCCTGGACCAATGTTCATGCACCCGTAGGCATCTTTACGGCGCCCAGACGACTGAGTGGCGCCAAACCATAACCAGCAACCCGAATTTGGTTCCGGGATGTATTTTGCATCAAATCTCTCTTGAAGGTTCATTTGAAAAACCCTTTATCGTCTTCTCCGCCTTGAATGCGATGCCGGATTGCGAGCAATTTGGTGCCGGCATTGATAGCACTTAGCTTATCCGCCTTGCTCGCCTTGTTGGATCGGACGATTTTGCGCACCGCCGTCTCCAATTCGTCGAGGAAATCGCTGTCCGGCTTGATGCCGTTCACCTCGGTCATGGGCCACCCGATGCAAGCGGCGAGGTCAGAGCCGAGCGCGCCGCTTGGGCGGCGGGTAAAGCGCGCGCTTCGGCCTGTGCCGGCGCAATCGCCGCAGCTACCGGCGCCCCCATTGGCGATTCGCTCTTGATCAGTTGCTCCAATTCCTTGATCTGCCTGCTTGTCAGGTATTCGCCGAGATATTTTGAGATCAGTCCGGTGCCGGCCACAGCGGCGGCGGCAGGCACACCGCCAGCAAAGCCGGCAACGATCGTCGTGCCGGATGATACGGGACCGGCAGGCGCATATTTACCCGCATGTCGCGTTGTATTGGTCAGCCACGTTCCGAGAACAATTTCTTCCATCTTGTCCTTGGCCTCTTGCGACATGCCGCGCGATTTCTTGTCGCTGGACAGGATGCGGTTGATCTCCTGCCGTGCGGTATTGATGCGATTCGCGCCTGTACCGGATACGCCGGCCCGACGCTGGCCCTTTATCGAGCCTTCCTCGATGGTTTCCAGTTGCTTGTTGGTGGCCCACAGGCTTTGCGCATATCGCAGCGCCTGCGCGTCCTCCTGCGGATTGCCGGACATGACGAATTTCGGGTCAACACGCATGAAATAATCGTCGATTGCGTCGATGGCCCTGTCGGCTGCTTCGGCTTCGGCCGGGTTTGCCTTATACTTGCCGAGTGCTTTGCGCACCGCATCGATGCCCTGGATCGAACCGCCACTGGTCTTAAGTTCATCGACAAGTTGAAGCGTAACGGCGCCAGATGCGCCAGGGAAATTCCTGAAACCAGCTCCGATAAGATCGGTCTTGATCTCTCCCGTCAAAACGTCCATCCCGGCCGGTGATATCCTGACGTTGGATTCTTCCAGCGCCTTGTAGATTTGCGACGACGCCGCCTTGGTCTCGGTACGGCCCGGCAATTCTGCCGCCAGTTTCGATAGACCGCGCTCTGACGCTGCCAATCCGCCGACACCGCCGCCCAATACCGCGCCGCCGACACGCAGCGCGGCCTCTGCACCGCCGCCCAAGTCCGCTTTTTTGGCAAACTCGCCCGCACTTTCCGAAAAGATCGATGACAGCGCGCCGAGAGCTATTTTCAGCGCCGTGCTACCAACACCAGGATAGGTCGCGGGATTGCCCAAGGTCTCGAAGATAGCCCCAGCGTAACGACCGGGGTCGGTCTCAGGCTTGGCCTCGATGTGAGCAGCCTTGGTGATCTGCTCGCCATAGGTCGGATCAGGTTTTGGGGGCTCTGATCCGGTGATGTCGGCCTTCAGTTTCTGGAAATGTTTCGACGGGCCAAACGGTCCCATCACCGCCTCGCCCATCGTGCCGGCAAAATCGGCGACGCCGCGCAGTAGGCCCTTCGTCCCTTCCTCGCCGACATCGGCCACCGAACGATCCTGCTCCGGCGCGGCTCCTGCATTCAGCTTTGCAAGGAGGCCGGGGTCGGTGACAGGCTTCGGAGCCGCGCCGGAATTAAGCTGCGCCAGAATATCCGGATCGGTGACAGGCTTCGGCATTACTGTTCAAACCATTGGCCGTCTTGCTTGAAGTAGGTCTTTCCGTTGATGGTCTTGGTTTCGGTACCGCCAGTCTGTGTAGTCGCGGCGGGAGGTGTGCCGTGCGATCCGGTGTAGCGGTTTTCGCCGCCGGGACCGAGCGTCTGGAAATTTGGAATGGCGTGCAGGCGAAAATTGATCAAGCGCTGCACTTCATCAAGCGATGCGTTCAATTCCTTGACGCCGTAATTGGCGTTGATCTGTTCGTTGGCCAGTTTCCACGCCGGTTCGGTCGGGGCATAGCCGCCATTGGCGAGGTTGGCAAACTCTTCCTTCAGGGTATTGACGGCGGAAACGTATTTGGCGGCCAGTTGTCCGTTCGGAGTGTTGCCCTGAGTCTGAATGTAGGCATCCAGTTTGGCCTTGTTGAGGAACGGAACGCCGCTGTTCTTCATCTGATCGGCGAGCGACTTCACCTCGTCGATGGTGTTGACGACGCTGTTGGCGAGGCCCGAATATCGCGTCATCTGCGGCCCGTTCAGCGACTGGATTTGCTTTTCGGCGGCCTTGTACTCAAGCTGCGCCTTGGCGAGGTCAAAGCCTTGCGAGGCCAGATATGACCGCACCGCCGGCTGCATCCGGTACAGCCCCGTCATGACCGGAGACTGTTCGCCCGCGATGATGGCGTCGCCGATCGCCTTGGCGTTAGCTTGTTGTTCGGCGGAGTTGGCTCCACCGGTGCCCTTCTTGCCCTCGTTGTAGGCCCCGAGGTCGCCCTGCTCTTTGATGTGTTTGAGTTTCAGTTGCTGGTCCGCCGTCCACGGCTGCCCGGTTTTAGGATTGACGCCGTTGGGATCGAGATCGCCGCTCGCTATCCGTTCGTATGTCAGCCGCTTCTGTGCCTTCTCGTTCTCCAGAGTCTTGTTGAGCTGTTCGGTCGACAATTCCAGCTTGCCGGTGTTCTTCACACCGGCCTCATAAATCTTTCCTACCATCGTGAAGTTCTTCGCCGCGGCTGCGTCGTACATGATCGGGTCGTGGTACTGCGTGGCGATCAGTTGGATCGCGGACATCTGCTCGTCGATGTTGTGCTGGTTGTTCTCCAGCGCCAGCTTGTATTGCTCCAGCACGGTGTGGTTGTTGAGGATGGTCTGCTTGGTCTTCTCCTGCCACTCTTTGGTCGCCGCCTCGTACTGCGCGAGGTTTCCGCTCTGCCAACCGTTGACCGCGGCACCAAATGCTCCGAGCGCAGCGCCGCCGGGCTGCCGGGTGCATCGGGTGGAGATGGCGCCGAGCACCGCCATGGCGGAGGCAAACTCCAGCGAGTTCTTCTGGAAATCCCTGTAATCCGGTGGTGGCTCTTTCTGCTGCTGCAACTGCGGCACCTGCGGGCGCTGCGATTCGGCTCTTCGCAGTTGGCCCATCGGACCTGCCAGCGCCTGACGCTCCCTTGCCTGATCGGCCTGCGCCTGCTGCTGCACGTCCTCGAGGCCGGGTGGCGCCAGTGGCGACGAGTTAGGGACAACACCCTGCTGCGACGTGAAATTGCCCTGCATCTGTCCGGTCGGAGAGAAGACGGCGGGTGCAAGTGCTGCCTGGTCGTCTGCCATCGTTACACCAGCCTCATCACGGTAGGTTGAATCCGGTATCCTGCAGGTAATCCTGCTGTTCGTTCGTCATGCCCTGATAGTTGCCGGTGCTGTTCTGATATGCGGCACCGCCTGCGCCACCGCTCGCCAGAGACGACAGTCCGAACATCTTGCCGATCGCGCCGAATGCGTTGGTGAGATTGGTCGAATAGGTGGTATCGAGCTGCACCTGCGCCTGCCCGGCCTGGAACAGCGCCTGGTCGGCAGCACTGATTTCCGCACCGCCGGTTTGCATCAGCGAATTGCCGCTGGAAATCTGCCCGAGCCCCAACTGGATGGTCGACTGGATCATCTGCTGCGCCATCGCATTGACCTGCGCGTCGACATTGCCCTGTTGCGTGATCGCGGCGGTGTCGGCATCGGGGTTGCGACCCATGTTGTAGAACATCTGCCGCGACTGGTTAGTCAGCCCGCTCTCGTACTGGCCGAGTTGCGCCTGCTGCGGCGCCGTCAACGTCCCGGCGGCGGCGTTGGCCAGCGTCTGCTCGCCAGCACCGACGAAGGATTGGCCCTGCGAGATGTTGTTGGCTCCGGTGGATTGCAGCCATGGTGCATCGGCGGTGGCCTGCCCGAACTGCGACGGCAGTTTGCCCGGTCCCTGCGCCAGCAGCGAGCCGACACCGAGCGCGCCAACGCCCAGCGACAATGGAGAGAGGCCACCGATACCTGCCAATAAGTCACTCATAGGTCAGCCTCCGCTCTTATTAGTTAAACGATCAATTATGGCCACCAGAGTTTTGACAAGCTGATAATCAAAACAGCACTCAGGATTGTCTGGCGATGCCCCCTCGACTTGATTGCGTGCGTTCTCCACACAACGTCTTTCCTGCTCGCTGAGTGCCGTCTTCCTCATAGCGCTGGTTTCCCGAATGGCGAGGCGAGACCGGCAGCGGGCGCCGTCCCTTGGGTTGAATCAACGGGCGCACCGGGCATTTGCGGCGTGGCGCCCGCCCCCGACGACAGTACACCACCCCCGAGCGGGCCGGGCGAGCCAATTCCGGGCATCTGTGGCGCGGCGGGCATGCCTCCGGCCGGTGGAGCGACGCTTTGCGCCTCTCCACCGCCGACTGGCCCGGTTAGCGGAGTGGACATTCCGCCTTGGGGACTCTGAACAGCAGGGTCGGGCATCTCCGGGATGCCGAAGTTCTGCATGAAGTTACTCCCGAACATGTCTGCGGTCCTCTCTACTTTTAATGCGAGAGATAACGCTTGCATCCACGTCGTATCTCCTGCCGAGGGCGGCGTTACTCTCGGTTGACAAGCGAATGTTTCTTACATCCTGATCTGAGAGCTTACAGGGCATTCGTCCTTTTGAGATGGCATCTTTGATGTTGTCATATTGTGACCCGAGAAAAAGATGATCTGGATTGACGCAGCACGGCATGTCACAGCTATGCAGAACATTTCGACCCAGCGGTTTCTCGCCTCGATAGATTTCCCAAGAGACTCTATGAGCAAGATGAAGTTTTCGTCCTATGCCAAATTTTCCATACCCATTCCGATGCACCGCCGCCGTCCACAGCCAGCAACCGCTATTCGGCTCTGGAATGTACTTCGATTCGAATCTCTCTTGCAGGCTCATGTGATACCTAGAAGTTGTCTTATGACGGAGTGTTCCGATGCGTGATACCCGGTCCAGTTGTAAAAATCATTTTCATCATCTAGATTGACCGCTCCCAAGTCGATCCCTGTAATTCCTAACGTCGCCCTCAATAGTAGATGACTCTGGGCGTGGGATTGCACAATAGACGTTCTGGATTGCCCGGCTGTCAAGAACGATAGAAAATCAAAATCAGGAATTACAATCGGGGGCGTCTGTTGGGAGAGAACCTGAACGAATTGAATGTGTTCTCGCATGTGAGAAACGTCCCATGCGCCGTAGCCGGCGAGATCGTTGAACGTCACCTGATCGGGCTGGAACTGCGGCATTACTTGTTGCCCACGTTGGTCTCCTGGTACTCAAGGGTCAAATTGGTCATGGTGAAGTTGGCCAGCGTCCCGGTCACGGTAGCGCCGAGATAGCGGCCAGCTCCGTCCCCGGTAACGGTTAGCGCGTTGAAGCCCGCCACGACGTTCTCCAGATAAGTCTGACTGCCCTCATTGGTGTCCATCGAGACGTTGAACTTGACGTTGGCCGTGGTAGTGGCGGCGAAACCTATGCGCAATGTCTTCTTCCTTTGCACCGCATTGCCGTGATGGGTCAATGCGGTCTGCAATTTGAACACCACCGGCTGTGCGGCGTTGGCGAGGATTTGCGTGATGTCCTGCCCGGAAGAGGCGAAGGTCAGCGTGCGTCCGCTAGCGAGCGTCGAGGCGGTGGCGACCGCGGTCAACCCCGTGCCCTGGTTGATGACGAACCATTTCTTGTCGGTGAAGGCCAGCAGGATCGAGCGCTCGTTGGCGAGCGGGTCTTTGTAGCGCACCAGCCAGGCGATGTGATGGATGTTGTTGATGTCGGCGATGCAGGACTGCGGCTCCTGGGTGAAATCAATCAGTCGGAAGATGCCGTCCATGTCGTCGGAGACTTTCTGCACACTTGAGCCGAACACCGCATAGACGCCATTGGTGTTGGCGAAGAAGAACACCCGGTTGAACGAGCCGCAACTATTGGTGTAGATCGTGCCCTGGTCGCTCGATAGCGTCAGGATGGTGAACAGCGTGATGTTGCCGAGCGAGTTGAGCGAGATGTTGCCGATCTGCTTCACCGACTGGTCGCCCATGATCCACAGGTAGTTGTTGAAATTCCGCAGAGCGGTGATGGAATGAGTGAGGTCGGCGTCGGTGATGGTCAGCGAGCCCGAGGCGTTGGTGGCGGAAAAATCGTCGAAGCCTGCCGTGCCGGTGTACTGCAGCAGACGAAAATTGCCGCCCGGAGACATGCCGTTGAGCCACACTCTTCCGCCGAACACCGCCAGCGTGTTGCCCTTGGGCACGAACGGCCAGACGTGGGCGGTGGCGGATGCGCCGGTGCCACCACCACCGCTGAAGCCTACGGTGAGAACGTCGCTCGCCAGATAGCCGGCGCCTGGATTGGTCAGGGTGACCGAGGTGACGCCGGAGCCGCCGACCACCGCTGCCGCGGTTGCGCCCGACCCGGCACCACCGCCGGTGAACGACACCGATGGCGCCGAGGTATAGCCCGAGCCGCCGCTGGTCACCGTGATCGACAGCACGCGGCCGTTGCCAACGGTGCAGGTGGCGGCCGGCGAGAAGCCGCCAGCGCCGAAGGTGCCGCCGGAAAACACCACGGCGGGCGCGCTGGTATAGCCCGACCCGGCCGTCACGATCGAGATGCCGGTCACCACGAAGAACCCGAAGGCATTGACGGAAAACGTGGATTGCGCCGTGGCGCCAGAGCCGCCGCCGCCCGAGAATGACGTCACCACCGGTGTCGGAAGATTGATGTCGCGGTAAGCGCCAGGATTGGTGACGGTGACGGTGTTGACGCCACGCGGGTCGATGGTGGCGGTTGCCGCTGCTCCGATGCCGCCGCCGCCGGCAAACACCACGCCTGGTGCCGGGCCATATCCCGAGCCGCCATTGATGACGTTGACGGCAACCACCGCCGGTGTGCCGATGGTGGCGACCGCGGTAGCGCCGGTGCCGGAGCCGCCGGTGATGGTCACGGTCGGCGGCGAGGTGTAGTTGGCGCCCGGTGCGGTCAGGGTGATGACCGGCGAGACGCCGCCCTGCTGCACGAATGCGGTGCCGTCCCAGGTCGAATAGCCGGCGGTCGGGTCGTTGATCAGGATGCGCAGGCTCTGCCACACCGTCATGTCAGGGTTGGAGAAGGTGCCGGGCGAGGCGAACCGGGCCGAGATGCCGGTCGCGATGTTGGTGGCCCAGCCGGCGCCGTTGGTGGTGAACGAGATGATGTAATCGACCGCGCCGATGTTGGCGTAGTATTGCAGGTTGATGCTGTCGGCGATGTTTGAGATCGCCGTATTAGGCCCCGGTACGGTCACCAGATTGTTGGGCGCGATCGGCTGCAGGTTTTCCAGCCACGCCAGTTCCTTTTCGTTGAGCGCCTGGCGCACGCTCTGGGTATTCATCTTCTCGAACTGCTCGAAGACGATGAACTTACTTTCAGCGCGCTGCACCTGTCCAGGCGGGGGCATGGCTCACCTCGACACGCGGCGCTGGAAATTCTTGTTGTAGATGTTCGGAATGCGCACCCCGCCGGTGCCGATGATGATGCGCGGCACGCGGTTCTCGTACTTCTTCAGCATGTAGTCGGACTGCTGGAAATTCTGCAGTTTCAAAAGGCAGAGGTGCGCCGCGTAATACTGCACGGCGTCGGCATATTGCGGCGCGATCTGGGTCTCGGCGTCGCCCGGATTGAGCAGCGGGATCGGCAGGCAGATCACGTCCCATTCCGTGACATAGGACTG
>Ga0210394_10001182_pt1 | contig 43591 bp, 36 predicted proteins | sample IncBWC12MmetaG_FD_160121 | JGI IMG/M metagenome (GOLD analysis project Ga0210394, IMG submission 160121) | Forest soil microbial communities from Barre Woods Harvard Forest LTER site, Petersham, Massachusetts, United States - Inc-BW-C-12-M | ecosystem: Environmental > Terrestrial > Soil >...
TGCAGCAGGATGGCGAGCGCCGCGGCGCTTGCCGACCAGGCGAGCGTGCGCGGCGAGAGAGAAGCGAAGAATTCCGCGATCCGGGCGCCGAGATTGAGCGATGGCGCCGGCCGGCGCGCCGGCTCGGCGTCGATCTTGGCGAACAGCGCCTGCATCGCGCGTGCCGACGGCGCGCCCAAAGTCTCATTGAGATGGATGGTCTGGCCGAGCTCCTCGCGCACCAGTTCGTAGCGGCGGGCGAGCTCGGGATCGCTGGCGAGCGCCGCCTCCACGCGCTCGGTATCGCGACGGCTGAGCGTTCCCGCCGCGTGCCAAGGCAGCAGCAGCTCGATATCGCCCGGTTCGCTTTCGTTCGCCGCATTCATGGCCAGCCTCGATCGATTCCCTGCTCTTTGAGCAGCTCCGACAATTTCTTGCGCGCATAGAACATGCGCGTCTTCACCGTCGCCTCCGGGATGCCGACGATTCCCGCGACCTCCACCACTGATTTCTCATGGTAGTAGACGAGGTCGACGATCTCCCGATGCTCGGCCGAAAGCTTGGTCAGGCATTGCCGCAAGACCGCGCCTTTGTCCTTCTTCGCCAGCACGACTTCCGGATCGTCGGCCTGATCCGCGATCGTGTCGGCGGTCCCCTCATCCAGTTCCTCCTCCGGCCGGCGCCGCAGCACCGAAAGCGCCTTGAAGCGGGCGATGCTCAACATCCAAGTCGAGACCGCCGAGCGCCCCTCGAACTTGGCGGCTTGCCGCCAGACGTCGAGAAACACATCGCTGATCAGATCCTCTGCCGTGGCTTCGTTGCGCACCAGCCGCAGCACGAACCGGTAGACCCGGACGTGGTGGCGCGCGTACAGCACCTGCATTGCGAGCCGATCGCCGTGGGCGATCCGTCCGATCAGAACCTCGTCCGAAGTCGTTTGCATCGGCAGGGCTATCGGCTCGTCAATTTAGTCGCGTGCGGTGGCGTGTAGGTTCAACGGCAATCGAAGAAAATTTGCGCGGCCTTTTCCGGCTGCGAGCGGCGGCAGCCAGTTTCCCCGTTCGGGTGCCCTTGGGCAAGCTAACGGCGACCCGCGGCGCATTATCGGCTTTTCTGCCCGGTCAGGCCGTCCCCAGGCGTCCACCCTATAAGTCCGCCGCCACCGCAGCCTTAAGGAAGCCGGACTGCGACCGATGACGAACGCCGTGAACCTTTCTCCGCCCCGGCCCGACCAATCGGTATCGGAACTCAAACCTCGGAGAACGACCATGTCACGCACAATCATCCTCAGTCTCGCAACGGCGGCTACTATTGCCGTGGCCAGCCTTGCTTCCAGCGCAGCCGACGCCAGAGGGTTCGGCGGCGGCGGCGGGCTCGGTGGTGGCGGCAGGAGCTTCAGCGGCGGCAACCACTTCTCAGGCGGCAACCACTTCGCCGGGCGTTCCGTCGGGCGCAGCCACGTCGCGGCACTCAATAACGGTCGCGGCGGCCGCACCGGTCATCCCGGCCATCCCGGTCACAATCATTGGACGCATTGGCATAAACATCACTGGATTTTCCGTGATGGCATCTGGGTCGATATCGACGGCGGCGTGGACGACGAAAGCTACGACGCGGTTGCGGCGACCCCCGGTCCGTGTACCTGCCTGACCAAGACCTATACCCAGGACGGTCTCGTGGTGTTCGCGGATGTCTGCACCAACGAAGCGGCGAGCGCGCGGGTCGACGGCACCGCCGCCGATATCACCCCGCTGCCGACGCCCGAGCCCAAGGCCAGCAACGTGACCCCGCTCCCGCCGGCCGACAGCAAAGCCGCCGCCGCGTCGCAAGCGCCGACCTCGACGAACTACGCCGGCCGCACCTACAAGGACTTCCTGGCGGCCTCCCAGGCGGCTGCGCAGAAGAACTGATGACGCCGGCAAACACGCAAGCCCACGTCTCCAACCGAAAACTGGGTCGCCTGCGAGAGATCGCAGGCGGCTTCTTTTTAGCGGGGAGTTGCCTTCCTTCGTCTTCCCCGGCTAGGCGGTGATGGATGAACCTTGTCGCCGCCATGACCGATCCGTTCGCGCCGCACCTCGCCTTCGGCTTCGACCCGATGTGGGTCTCGGTGACGATACTCGCCGTCACTTATGCGGCGATCATCGCCGGACGCCTCAATCGCGCCGTGGTGGCGCTGGTCGGCGCCTCGGTAGTCGTCATCATCGGCGTGCTCGACCAGGATGAGGCGGTCAAAGGCATCGATTGGGACACGATCGGTCTCCTCACCGGCATGATGATCCTGGTCTCGATCTCGCGCCGCTCCGGCCTGTTCCAGTGCCTGGCGATCTGGTCGGCGCAGCGGGTCAAGGCTAATCCCGCCGGCATCCTGCTCATGCTGCAGCTCGTCACCGCGCTCCTCTCGGCGGTGCTCAACAATGTCAGCACGGTGCTGCTGATCGTGCCGGTGACGCTGGTCATCGCCGAGGAGCTCGACCTGCCGCGCTTTCCTTTCCTGTTCGCGGAGGTGTTCGCCGCCAATATCGGCGGCACGGCGACGCTGATCGGGGATCCGCCCAACATCCTGATCGGCTCGCAGGTCGGGCTCGGCTTCAACAGCTTCCTGGTCAATGTCGCGCCGATCGTCGTGCTGGTCATGGCCGTGCAGGCGATCCTGGTGCATCTCGTCTGGGGCCGGACCTTGCGCGCAAGCCCGCAGAGCCGCGCGCTGGTCATGGGTATGAATGCGCCGGGCACGATCACCGACTGGGCCCTGCTGGACCGCTCGGTTGTCGTGATGGGTGCGGTATTTGCCGCCTTCGTGTTCGGCCGGCCCTTGCATCTCGAGCCGGCGACCATCGCGCTCGCCGGCGCCGCGGCGCTGATGCTGCTCGACAATTGGAAACACGCGGGCGCCAAGCAGGCGGACAATGTGCAGCGGACCTTCGCCGAGGTCGAATGGACGACGATCTTCTTTTTCATCGGCCTGTTCGTCGTCGTTCACGCGGTCGAGGTCAGCGGACTCCTCGGTTTATTTGCCGACCGGCTGGTGGCGCTGACCGGCTACAACGTCGCTACCGCCGGCGCGCTCATTCTGTGGATGTCGGCGGTCCTCTCGGCGCTGATCGACAACATCCCGTTCGTCGCCACCATGATCCCGTTGATCAAGAGCATGGGGCCGACCTACGGTGCGCCGGAGGCGGTCGAGCCGTTGTGGTGGTGCCTCTCGCTCGGCGCCTGCCTCGGCGGCAACGGCACGCTCACCGGCGCCTCTGCCAATCTCGCCGTTGCCGGCATCGCCGAGCGCAATGGCGTCCGCTTCGGCTTTCTGCGCTATCTGCGCTACGCCGTGCCGATGACGTTGGTGTCCATCGCGATCTGCCAGGCCTATGTGTGGCTGCGATATTTCTGAGCGTTTCGACGCCTCTGGGCGGTCGAGAAAACGGCTTTAAGTATTTGTTTGCCATGGCTGAAAAGCAGCCATTTACCAAGACAGGCTAGGCTCCGGGTCACGATCTTGAACCCTTTCCGCCATCCTTCCCACTCACTGCGGCGGGAACGTTCGAGCCTACGGCACGTTAATCGAGCCGAGTTGCGTGCTCCCGACGGGACCTTGGGCTTTTGGGGAGTTGCCGTGGTGGATCGGCGCCGTAGCAAGCTGTTGAATGGGCACGCAGCCATTTTTCCGGGCGCGATCCTTGTCGCTCTTCTCAGTGCGGCGGCGCCAAATCAGGCGCGCGCCGGGTTTTTGGACTTCCTCTTCAGCGGTTTCCACCACGACGGCCCTTCGCCGTCGGTCAGTTCTTATGCGGAGCCCGGTACCCCCGCGCGCAGCACGGAAGGCGAGCACGCAACGGGCCGCGGCGTCGTCTTTTGCGTACGGCTCTGCGACGGCCAGCACTTCCCGCTCGAGCGCACGCTCTATGCGACGCCGGTCGAGACCTGCCGGGCGATGTGTCCGGCGAGCAAGACCAAGGTGTTCTTCGGCGGCGGCATCGACCACGCCTCGGCCCGTGACGGCCAGCGCTACACCGATTTGGACAGCGCTTACGTCTATCGCGACCATCTGGTGCCCAACTGCACCTGCAACGGCAAGGACGCGTTCGGGCTTGCTCCGTTCGATGCGAAGAATGACCCGACCTTGCGGCCCGGCGATATCGTCTCGACCAAGGACGGCTTCGTCGCCTATGCCGGCAAGCGCGCCGGCGAGGTCGCGGAATTCACGCCGGTCGATCCGGCCACGCTGTCCGCAGCCCTCGGCGTCAAGCCGCAAAGCGTGCAAACGGCCAAGCGCACCGTTCAGCCCGCACCTGATGTCAGCGACGACGAGCCGGGGACCGTCGTGCAGCAGCCGCAGGCCGGCATGCAGGCGGACCTGCGCGGTCAGGCCAGATAGCCGACGACTTCCTCAGCGAGCGACAGCGACGAGGTGAGACCCGGCGATTCGATGCCGAACAGGCAGACGAGTCGCGGCAGACCGTGCGCCGAAGGGCCGGCGACGACGAAGTCGACCTGCGGCTCGCCCGGTCCGCTCAGCTTCGGCCGCACGCCGCAATAGTCGGGCAGCAGCGAGCCTGCCGGCAGGCCGGGCCAATAGGTGCGGATGCGCTCATAGAAGGCATCGGCGCGACGCGGATCGACCGTGTAGCTTTCCTCGTCGATCCATTCGACGTCCGGGCCGAAGCGCATGCGGCCGGCGAGGTCGATGGTGACGTGCACGCCGAGCCCGCCATCGACCGGCGTCGGATAGACGAGCCGCGAGAATACCGGGCGCCCGGCAAAGCCGAAGTAATTGCCTTTGGCGAGCACGAGCGGCGGCACTTTGTCGGCCGGGAAACCCTCGATGCGACGCGCGAGCTTTTGCGCGCCGAGGCCGGCGGAATTGACCACCGCGTCGAAGGCGACGGCGCCGGCGTCTCGGCCGCCGAATTGCACCTGCCACTGCGATCCTGTGCGATGCATCCGCTCGACCGGCGTCGCGAACGCGATCATGCCGCCGCGGTCGGCGAGCTCGCCCCAGAGCGCGCGCATCAAGCCGTGGCTGTCGACGATGCCGGATTCCGGCGACAGCAATGCGCCGATGCAGGCGAGCTCGGCCTCGAGCGCGCGCGCGGCATTGCCGCCGATCAGCTCCAAACCTTCGACGCCGTTCTTGCGCCCTTGCGCGAGCAGCGCCTCGGCCTTGGCGAGCTCGGCCGCATTGGTGGCGACGATCAGCTTGCCGCATTTCTTGTGCGCGACGCCGTGCGTGGCGCAGAATTCATAGAGCAAGCGGCGTCCGCGCGTAGAGTGGCGCGCGCGCAGCGAGCCGGTCGCATAGTAGATGCCGGCATGGATCACCTCGCTGTTGCGCGAGGAGACGCCGTTGCCGATGCCGCCGGTCGCCTCGGCAACGGTCACGTCATGGCCGGCAAGCGCCGCGGTGCGCGCGATGGCAAGACCGACCACGCCGGCGCCGACCACGAGGATCTGCATGGGTTCCCGCCTCTATTGCCCTTGTTCTAGAATATGATCGCCAACGAGGGACCTGTCATGGCTGATGCGGCGGAAAGTATGGTGCGCGTGTGTTCTCAGTCGGATGTCGCGCCGGGTACGGTGAAGGCGTTCGCCGTCGGCGCGGCGATGCTTGCCGTCTACCACATCGACGGCACTTTCTACGCGACCGACGACGAATGCACCCATGCGGCGGCGAGCCTTGCCGACGGCATGATCGACGGCGACACCATCGAGTGCTGCATGCATATGGGCTCCTTCCATATCCCGACGGGCAGGGTGGTGGAGCCGCCCTGCGAGACCCCGCTGCGCACCTACCAGGTCGTGCTCAAGGACGACGACGTTTTCGTCGATCTCAAGCACAACGCCGCAGGCGAGTCGCAATGAGGCGCGCCGCCACGGTGGTGATCTGAGAACGCCGTCCGCTCAGCTCTTGCTGATTCGGAATGTCGTGACCTTGGCTTCCTTGTGCGTTTCTTCCAGCCTGTCGCCCGTCTCCCTGACCAGGTTCGGAATATCGATGCCGGCGAGCGGATCGGTGCACTCGACGATCAGGAAATCGCCCGGCCGCATGCCGGCGAGCGCCTTGCGCGTGCGCAGCGCCGGGAGGGGGCATTTGAGGCCGCGCAGGTCGAGGGTCTTATCCGCCATGGTGTGAGGGTCGCCGGAACCGCAAATCGCTTCTATCATTAGCGGCGATGGTCACGCCCAATGCAACGCCCATGCGCGTCGTCGGCCTTGCCGGCTGGAGTGGCGCCGGCAAGACGACGCTGATGACGCGGGTCATTCCGCTGCTGGTCGGGCGCGGTCTCACGGTCGCGACCGTCAAGCATGCGCAACATGACTTTGATATCGACAAGCCGGGCAAGGATTCATGGCTGCACCGCCAGGCCGGAGCGAGCGAGGTCGCCATCGCCTCGAGCCGGCGCTGGGCGATCGTGCACGAACTGCGCGGAGAAACCGAGCCGTCGCTGGCGGAGATCCTGGCGAAGCTCGCTCCGGTCGATCTGGTGATCGTCGAGGGCTTCAAGCGCCACGCGCATCCGAAGCTCGAGGTGTTCCGCGCCGCCATCGGCAAGCCGCTGCTGCAACCGAACGACGATTGCATCGTGGCGATCGCGACCGACGCGCCGCTGCCGCGGGCGCTGGTGCCGGTGGTGATGCTCGACGATTTGGAGCGCATCGCCGATGTCCTGCAGGCGGAGGCGCTGCCGCGCGATCTCATCGGGCCGCCGCGGGAAGACACCTGATGACGCGGCAACGATTCAGATTTCCGGAAGACGCGCGGCGATGCGGTCGGCTTCGGCGGCCTGTTCCGGCGTGTTGACGTTGAAGAAGGGATCGACCGGTGTGACCGGCCACTCGGCGACGCCGCGGCGGTAGCGCGCGCTCCATTGATCGACCTTGCGCACACCCTCTTCGCTCACCGCTCGCCGCAAATCGGCGCGCAGCGCCACCGGCCAAAGCGAGACCACCGGATGCCGGCGCTCCCCCGAAGCGGCGCAGGCGATTTGCCCGCCGGCGGCGACGCACGCCTGATGCAGACGCGCCACCAAATCCCGCGGCAGGAACGGACAATCGCCGGGAACGCTCACGAGCCAGGCGATCTCCGGCGCCTCGCTCGCCGCCCAGTCGAGGCCGGCAAGAACGCCGGCGAGCGGGCCGGCGTGATCCGGCACGCTGTCGGCGATCACCGCGAGGCCGCTATCGGCAAAGCGCGCCGCATCGCCGGCGGCATTGAGGACGAGCCGGCTGCATTGCGGAGCGATGCGCGCGCGCACGCGTTCGAGAATGGTCGTGCCGCCGACGCGGATGCGCGTCTTGTCGCCGCCGCCCATCCGCCGCGCTTCCCCGCCGGCGAGGACGACGCCGACCGTCGGCGGAGTTGCCGGGCGTGCTGAGCCGTCCCGGCTCATTCAACCGGAGCTGCCCAACACGCGCTCGATCTGCGCCGCGCTCGGGGTCACGTGATAGAACATCGTATAGAAGTCGCGGGTCATGGCCTTGATGTCTTCGGGGAAGCGGTCGGGATAGAAAATCTTGCCGAGCCACCACAGCCCGATCAGCCGATTGACCGCCGGCGGAAAATCGGTCCAGCCGAACGGCAGCTTCGGCGACAGGTAGACGCGGCCCGATTTGACCGCGCCGATTGCGGCCCAATCCGGATCGCTGCGAACTTTCGCTGCGAATTCCGCGTCGCTGGCGATGATGATCTCCGGGTTCCAGCCGCGAACGTCGTCGATCGTCACCACGCCGTGCGAGCCGTGCAGCTCGGCGGCAACGTTGCGCGCGCCGATGAACTCGATCGACTCGCTGATCATCGACTTGCCGAGGCCGGTCTGCAGGCCGCTCTTGTCGCGCGCATAGTAGACCTTCGGCCGCTTCTCGTTCGGCACGGCGGCGCTGCGTTGGCTGACGGTGGCGATGGTCGTCTCGGCGGAGCGCGCGAGCTTCTCGGCGTCGTCGCCGCGCCCGATCAGCTTGCCGAGAGCGCGGTAGGTCGCGCCGGCCTGGTCGAAATGGCCGTCGAGCAACGCATAGGGAATGCCGCTCTTTTGCTCGACGCTGGCGGCGAGCGCCGCGAAGCTCCCCTCGACATTGCCGATATCGACGATGAGATCGGGCTTGAGCGCGACGATGGCGGGGTCGAGATTGGCGGCATCGCCGCGGCCGGCGATCCGCGGCAGCTTCGGCCGCGCGGCGATCTCGGGCAGCAGAAACTCGCGTGCTTCCGGTCCGGGCGGCTCCAGCCAGCCCATCAGCAGATCGGGGGCGAGCGTATAGAGGGTCACCGCCGCCGGCGGGCCGGCGGGATAGACGCGGGTGACGTGATCCGGCGCGATGATGGTCCGTCCGGTCGCGTCGGTGACGGTCGCGGCAGAAGCTCGCCGCGGCATGACGAGCGCGACCGCGAAGCCGCTGAGAAAAATTCGACGATCAACGCGCATCGGGTTCAATCCCTGCTGTGTCCCTCGGCCATCGGACCCACTCCATATTACCTGGCGCGCCGGCTGCGCCGGGCCGGATTTGTAGTTCGCGGGCGCGTTTTGTCTAGCCGCGCCCGCGGGCAAGCAGGCGGCGGAGGCAAACCGCAAGTCGCCAGTTGGGCGAGCCGCGCGGGTTGTCACTCGAAACCTTGTCGCTATATTGCACGTTTCCCGCGCCCGGAGGGATGGCCGAGTGGCTGAAGGCGCTCGCTTGGAAAGCGTGTATACGGGAAACCGTATCGTGGGTTCGAATCCCACTCCCTCCGCCAACACAAGCGATTTTTCGGCCATTTTTTGAAGGTTTTCCTTTCTACCTACAAATGTACCTACGATACCGCGTATGCTGGCAGAAAGGCATGCGCAGCGAGCTTTTCGCATCGTCGGACTTGTGTCCCGACCACTCGCCTCGCTTACGAATGCACGGCTTTCCCTGGCGTGTAGCGACGGTGGAGCGGTTCACGCGTCGTCGGTATCCTTTCCGCTCCGATGGCACGGCTTGAGGTAGGCACCGCACTCGAAATTCGGTTACGGCCGTCGCCTCGGGTTTTGTTCTGTGCCGCCGAATACTGAATTGTCTACAGAATTTCGGTTTTGCGTCCTGCGCTGCTCTAGTCGATACTGGCTCGGTTCTGAGCCAAATTCAGGTAGTGGGTCAGTTGCGACACTCCGATGCCCTTTGACAAAATCCACCCATTTACAGAACGAGCAGTGGTGTTTCTTGATGTCCTGGGTTTCTCGCGATTGATCGAGGACGCCGAGCATCGCCCCGACAAACGCGATGAACTGTTTGGAATTTTCAGCGTCTTAGATAGCCATGTTAAGTTCGACAATCAAATGCTCTCTGCGGAAGTACCGGATGACGTGAAGCCGAAGTACATCTTCATTTCCGACAGCATCATTTTTTCAGTCCCTCTGCTCCATGGAAAATACGATGGTCTAGCAATTGTAGTCGCGAAGACCATTCAAATCGCTCACAAAATGCTGCAAATCGGTTACCTACTTCAAGGAGGAATTAACATTGGCTCTGTTTGGCATACGGCTTCGAATGTTTTCGGTACCGGCTACATTGAGGCTTGGCGTACTCAGGAGAGCGCCAATCATCCGCGGGTTGTTTTGACCAAACAGGCGAGGGCTCATTGGGAGGAAAAACTTGAACCAATTATTGGAGAGCTATGTCTTCGCGATACAGATGACGAACTGATAGCAGACACTCTCAATCCATACTACCTCGGAGCCGTTACCCAGATACACCACGGCATTGAGCAGCAATTTGATGCCTACCGCGTCCGAATTAGACAACAGCAAGAAGCCTTCGCCCCGGGTAGCTCCCCACGTCAAAAGTGGGATTGGGCTGCGAGCTTCTTCAATGCCGCGATTACAAGGCACGGAGTGAACGTCGCCCCTATTTAGCCCCCTAAAGTCAGAACGGCGCGTCAGAAATGTATAATCGCGCGCGGCCTTCCCTCTTTACCACTGGTGACTTTGACAGGTACCGTTCCCGTGGGGACCGTCGGCGCTGGGGATGGGGTCATGGCAAGCAAGCAGCTCGATCTCGACGAACTGCTTCTCGATTTGGAAAACCCACGCATTAGCCGCGCCGGAAGCCAGCGAGAGGCCATTCAAAAAATCATAGAAGATCAGGACCTTAAGTTAATTGTCCTTGCCGAAAGCATCGTGACGGATGGCCTCAATCCGATGGATCGCTGGCTTGTCGTCAAATCGCCAACGGAACGAGGAAAGTTCATCGTTCTCGAAGGCAATCGCCGGTTGGCCACACTTCGGTTACTTCACAATCCAACATCCATGAATGATTTAGAGGTTCGAACGCCCGTCAAAAAACGGCTACAAGAGTTAGCAGAGCAATTCAATCTGAAAAGCAACGAGCCTATTGACTGCTTCGAGATTGATGATCGTGCGGATGCGGCGACGTGGTTGGCGCAACGACATACCGGCGAGAATGAAGGTAGTGGCATCGTCAACTGGAGTGGCGTGGCGAGAGCCCGATTTCGTGGCCGTGATCCTGCCCTTCAAGCACTTGACCTCGTTACGACGCACGGATCGCTCAGTGACGAAGAAAAAGCGCTGATTGAGAAATGGTTTCCAATATCCACGTTGGATCGTTTGCTCTCGACCCCGGCAGTTCGGGGCAAAATTGGCGTCGAAATATCCGATGCGAAATTAAAAACAGATTTACCGGCAGCCGAAATAATAAAGCCGCTCCGCCGCATTGTGCTCGAACTTGTGAACGAGGAAGTTAACGTCACGCAGCTTAAGAGCAAGGAGCAACAGGTCGCATACGTCAGCAAGTTCGGAAGAGACCTCCCAAACCTAAAAAAGCGGGCTGGCACAATGAAGCCGGTCGATGAATTGGGTGAGCGAGACTTCAAAGCAATCTCGCCAAAGCCTAAGCCTCGGCCGAAACGAGTGCCCGTTCGACGCACGCTGATCCCGCGAGATTGCTACCTTACCGTTTCTAATCCGAAGATCGCGGAAATCGCAAAGGAGCTTCGGACACTTCCGCTTTCAGAATTTCCCCACTCAGTATCAGTTCTTTTTCGTGTCTTTTTGGAGCAATCGGTAGATCATTATCTCACAGCATCCGGGATTTTGCTCGAAGTGACCACAAAGGGGGGAAAGAAGGACAAGACATTGCGAACAAAGGTTTCTGAAGCAATCGCGGATATGGTGAAGAAAGGTACCCCCAAAAGGAACCTCGACGGCGTCTCTCGCGGCATTGATGATAACAAAAGCCCTCTATTTGTGGAGACGCTCCACAATTATGTTCACAATCGCTTCTACTCGCCACAAGAACGAGAGTTGAAGGTGGCATGGGATAATTCGCAATCCTTTTTTGAAGTAATTTGGAAATGACGCTAACTTTCAAGCCAGCGCGCCCGCGCCGATTATTCCATTACACGCCACTTCGATATCCTGGCGGTAAGGGGAAGCTCGCGCCTTACATAAAGGAGCTGATCAAAGACAACAGCCTGTTAGATGGCGAGTATGTCGAAGCGTATGCGGGCGGTGCGGCGATTGGACTAGAGCTTCTTTTCCACGATTACGTATCACGCATTCACATCAACGATCTGAGCCGACCGATACACTCCTTTTGGTATAGCGTGCTGCACGGCACTGATCGGCTGTGCAAATTGATCCACGACACGCCGCTTACGCTCAAGGAGTGGGATAGACAGAAACGCGTCTTTAGCAATCAAGACGATTTTGACAATTTGGCGTTGGGCTTTGCGACTTTCTTTCTGAACCGAACGAACCGCTCTGGTATTTTGAATGGCGGCATTATTGGTGGCAGAGATCAAACCGGTCGATGGAAGATCGACGCGCGCTTTAATAGCGATGAGCTTATTTATAGGATCGAGTGCATTGCGAAGATGAAGCGCCGTATCAGTTTGACGCGAATGGATGCGCTTGAGTTTCTAAAAAACGGCGTGCCGACGTGGCCCTCCAAAACCTTGATCTACCTCGACCCGCCATACTACATGAAGGGCCGAGAGCTTTATTATGACTTCTATCAGCGCGCCGATCACGAGGCTCTGGCAAAGTTTGTAATCAGTAAACTCATTCGACAACGATGGATAGTCTCCTATGACAACACGGCTGCCGTTCGCGCGTTATATCGCGGCTGCCAGAGATTTACCTATGGTCTTGGATACAGCGCCCGCGACTGGCGACTAGGTACTGAGGTTATCTTTTTTAGCAATCTGCTTAGCGTGTGTCCCCTGATAGGGCCATTCAACATGATCCGAAGCTCCGGTATACAAAAAAACGAGAATGATCGACTTGGTGCAGAGCAAGCGCGACGGCGATTTCAGGCAGCCCTGCGCGGCACTATATCAGTTGCAGGGAAGTCAAAAGTAAAGGGCGCTGCGGATCAGAGCGTCTTGGGCCACCGGTCGAAAAAGAAGCCGAAGCGCGCGTAAGTGGTTTCATGGTGGCGCCGTCGGCTTGTGAGAGCCGTTTTTTATGAAGCGTACTGTGGGAACGCACGCAGCTTCGTCATGACGTAGCCCCGTTTTAATTTCGTGATGATCGAGCCGAAATACTCCGAGCGGACCAGCACCTTCGTGCGTTGCTTTACTGCACAGCGATGTCGAAGTACGCCTTACCGGGTTTTGCCTCTTGGCAACGCTATGTATCGCTACTAAGGGTCAGTCTTCAAAACCAGTGGCTTCAGCTCTGAACTTCAGCTGCTTCGCGTTGTCTCGAACGATGCCTACCTCCGCATTATCGAAGCCCGATGGTGCTTCTGCAACGACTTCCAGGGTAACTTTCACCTTCGCGCCAGGTGTTCGCTGCAATTCCAAGATCACGGAGTTCAGGATCACGTCAAATGACTTCACCGGCCTAACCATGTCGATCTCGACCGAACCATAGAAGCGGTGAGGCTTGGTAGTTTCTCTAGGGGGCGGTTGCACTTCTGTCCCGCCATCGCCTTCCGACACGCCTTCTTTTGAACCCGTTGGCTGCCGACGGAGGTGCTCCAGGGCGACTTCGGCGCGAACGATTAGCGCCGAGGGACCGAAAACGTCCGGCGCGGTCTTCGCGTAAATCAAGCCCGAATACGAGTTCGATGGCGCATCGAAGCTTTCGGCGTAGCCGAACTTTGCATCTAACTTACTTAGGGCACCCTGAATGGTTTGGTCCAGCACCACACTGTCGCGCAGCTTCGGCAGGTATACGTACGAGGCGAACCAATCAGCGATCTCGCCGATGGCGAGGTGTGGCCGATCCTCCGGCCAGAGTGGCTGTATCTTCAACCACAGTGTATCCGGGCCGAGCTTTTCCATCACGACGCCATCGCCGCGCGCCTTCTCGTAAACCCCGGCCGGAATAGCGCCTTTGTCCTTGGTGGTGAGTGACAGGTGGTCGAGATCGAAAGCCTTGCCTGCCTCGGTCGTGTCGGTTTTTACCGGATAGAGGATGTGGCTCCAGGCGTTACGCACGGCCCTTTGCGCGCCGTCACGGCTTGTCTTGGCCTTGTCCTCAGTGTCGGCGGCCTGCGCTTGCGTGAGCTGCTGCTGGAGGCGATCATCGGCTACGATGGAAGCCCAGGCCATCGAGCGGCGTATGGCCTCGCGAGCCGCCGCAAGAAGCGCCTCGTCGGCGGCTGCGAAGATCAAAGTATTGCGGAAGCGGCGCTGGGATGCCCGACACCGTGTAAGTGCGTCCGTCGTCGCGTCTGTCGCCGCGCTTTTTGCAACACCTTTCCCGGAATGAGGGGCGGACGGACCGAGGATCACCAGCGACAGGGCTGTGGCCTCGTCGATCGTGGTCGGATCGTCAGGCGCGGCAAAAACACGGTAGAAGCTCCCCTTTGCCCCGGCATCCTCGACGAGAACTTTCGATATCGCGGCATCCACTTCGTGGTCGGCGTAGGACTTCGCACGATCTTCGGCGGCCCGGTTCAGTGTCGGTTGGGTCGAGAACCAGTAGCGACCCGCTTCTTCGTATAGGTAGGTCGCGCGCTGGCTCAGCTCCCGCAATGCCTCGCCGAAAATGGCGAGTTGATCGCCGGGCTCGGCACAGGCGAGGCGGAGACCAGGTCCGCTTAAACCGGCGTTCGGCCGTCCAACGAGCGGCGCGGAACATAGGAACACGGCTCGTGCGGCACGGGTCGCAGCCCGCATCTGCGAGATGCGACGCTGTGGATTGGCCTCGATCTGGATTGGCAGTGAGCCCGCGCCGTCGACCTCCTTGTCGACTACGGCTGCAAATCCGTTGTCGAGCGGGTAGAGCACGCCTGCGCGGACGCGCTCGTTCGAGATCGGCACGCGACCTGGCGTGATCAGCGGGTCATGCACCCGTTCATGCCAAAGCACGCCGACGACGTTCGCCATGAACCGCAGGACGCCACGCGTGCGCTGGAAATTCGGAAGGCTCGCCCAGTCCTTCGACAATCGGTCGAAGAGTTCCGGGTGGATTGGGTAGGACATCCGCAGCAGGTCATAGTAACGGCTCTCCTTGACCTCCGGCGGAAACTCCGCCGCGTTTTTCTTATAGAGGTCATGGAACGCCTTGATCGTTTCATCACGGGCGCGCTCACCATCGCTATCAAGTGTCTGGAAAAGACGGCGTCTGATGATCTCGTAGGTTTCATCCCCCGAGGCGGGCATCCAAGGGGACTGAAGGCGGCCAAACACTTTTTCGAGCCGAGTGAGTGCCTCGACACCTTTTGCACCTCCCGCCTCGGCTTGCGCTTCCGGCAGCGAGCCAACGAGCAGCGCATTTGGTGCGATCTTCACCGCCTCCGTCAGGGAATGGATGAATGATAGGAACGCTTCGAAGCGATCGTCCGGCAATTGCCGCGCATAGGCAACAAGTTCGTCGAGTAAGATCACGCTCGGCCCGGCGACCTTGAGGACTTCGACCATCAGCTCGGAGCCGGGGTTCGTGCGCGCGGCTTCAGCTTCAGCGATAAGCTTAAGGCCCCGTTCGCCTGCTAGCCGCCACGCGATATATCCCCACAGTGTATGCACCTTGGGGCCATTCTGAAGGATCAGCGGTGTGTCAGTCCCCTTCGAGGACCCAACGAAGACTGCGATTTGCGGCCGCTTCCAGCCCGTCAATCCGGCGTTGCGGAATAGATCGCTGACACCTTCGAGATGCTCAAGCTCAGTGGATTTGGCGAGGTGGTATACGGCGAGCATCGTATGCGTCTTGCCGCCGCCAAAGGCAGTCTGGAGCCCTATGACCGGATCGCCGCCCGTGCCCGCAAGCCTCTGAAGGCTGCTCATCAGCACCCGCCTCAGTCCCTCGGTGAGAAAGGTGATGCGGAAGAAGTTCTCGGGAGCCCCGTAGTCTTCCGTCGCATGTCCAGCGTCGACCGCGAATAGATCGGCTGCAAACTCTGCCTCCTTGAAGCGATTGGCCAGCACGTCAGGGTGCGGCAGAGCTGCTTCGATCCACGGTTTTAGCCCCTTGCCCGCTCCGGCCCGCTCCGTAGCGGTGGTTGGAAGATCGAGCGTCGGTGCAGCTGTAGGGGTAGGAGCGACTGGCGTTGGTGAGGTGACACCCGCGATGCGCTGGGCGTCGTAGAGCTGCTTCAACTCGGTGATTTCTCCCGCAGGCGCTTTAACCGCACGGAGCAATTGATGCATGGCATCGAGGTAGCGTAGCGCCTCGTCATCTTGCAGCGGGATTGACAGATGCGAGGTCGCGTTGCGTGCCTCCAACGCAGTCGAAACGAAATTGCGCACCCTGTGTTTGTCATTGCGGGCGAACGCGTTATCGAACACATCCCGCCAGCCGTCGATCATCGTTTTGATCAGGCCGTAGGTGTCGAGTGGCGAGGAAGGCGAAGAGCCTTGCGCACGGCTCGCGTAATGAAGCCAGCGATCGCCGTGTACGGTCTTCATACGCGCACCGACGAAGGGCGTTAGGCCCCGTTGAAGATGGAACAGTCCGTTCTGAACGCGACCCAAAGTTTCCTTTTCGGCGGACATCAGGCAGCCCCCTCATCGAATGTGAACGCGCCCTGAGCGCCGGTCGTCGTGCGTGTGGGTGAAGCCATATTAATGGCGATGTCTTCCAGGCGCGCCCACTCCTGCGCGAGTTCGTTATAGACCAGCGCCTCGCCAGCCCAGCCCTTCTGCGAGGATATTTCATAAAGCCGATAGGCGAGCGCCCGGGCATCAGCAGCCTTCGGTCCCATTTGTGCGACGAGCCGGGCAGCCGCTTCGCCACCTCCATCGGGGGCGTTCAACACGCGTGCCGTGTGCTGCACGCACTCCCAGACGGTCACTGACTTGTCGGCGGAAGGGCTCCAGTCAGCTGACAATTCGGCTCGGGGCGTTAACGCGGTCTGGCCATGCATGTTTTTGAAGACGCCCGAGCCGAAAAGCGCGCGATCGGAAATATTTTTTGCATTGGCAAGACCGATCAGTTCGCCCGAGGATTTCACATCGAACCCATAAGTAGCAAACCAGGCAAGCGCGACTTGCGTTTCCGGATCGAAAGCGGCGTCGAGTTCGTTCTCGATCTCTTCCCAGACCCGATTGATGAGCGAGAGCGCGGTTTTTACGCTCATGGGACTGTCGTCGTTCTCTAGAACCTTGCCATAGCGGGTGAAGATGCCCATGCCAGGCCCAATCACTGTCTGTTGCATGTCGACCGGACCAACACTTGCCTTACGTATGTCGTCGATAGCGTCAGGTAGCTCCTTCTTCAGCGCGCGGATAAACTCAGCACGCGTGACCGTTACAGCGTTGACAGCGCCCTTACGGCAAACAAGGATGATGGACGATGCGAGAGCATTTGATGACTGCCCTCGTATCCTATTTCCAAGTTCGGTTCTCATCGGCCAGGTTCCATCGACAGAAAGTCCGGCATCAACGACGGCTTGGAGGAAAGATGCCCATCCGGCTGAAGTAATTCCATCTTCAGCGGCTTCAGCCTGTTTGAATGCGTAGTAAATTGTGAGCGGTTCGTTGTCCGTTGCGGCGGCTTTCATGCACGTCAAAGCTTCGCCCATCCCGCTCATGAAGAAGGCGTCAGCTTCCATCTTTCCGCCGTGACGGGCCGGGGTCGCCACGAGTTCTTCATTCTTTGGAGTACTTAAACGACGGAAAAGATCGGGCCACACGGTAGATAATGCACCACGAAGCCAGACATAAAAAAAGTCAGAGAGGTCAGCGTAACCAACATTGTCGTAATAAGGTGGATCGCTAGAAATTGTTACGTTCCTGAACGGGAACGCCTGCGCTGCATTGTGCGCGATGACGGAGTTGGGAGACACAGCAGGCGCGCCTTCAAGCGCCTTCGCTAAGTTCTTCAAACTTACCCCGAAATCGCCAGCTGCGTTGGCAAAAGTATTGTTTTCACCGTAGTCCCAAAGCATCGGGATAGCCTGGCGCGTGAAAAGGTGTCGCACCTGCGTCTTGGTGTTCTCCCATCCACATAGCGAGTTCTGCACGTCGGCAAGACGTCCAACACCGAGACCCAAGTACGTCGCAATCGCGTCCGCATACGCAACCGGCCCATTGCCACCAGCATGAAGAGCAGTGGGGTCGTTTTGCGTGAGGGCCTCGCGCGCATCAGCTAAAGCTTTGTCTCGTGCTCCCGATACGAGATCGGAGAATGTCGTAAGTGTCACGAGCTGACGTGCGGTAAAGAGGTCAGCCCACCGGGTAAAGCCGTAGCCAGGGACACGAAATCCGAGGGCTTTTTCAAACAGCTCCCCTTCGGGTTTCCACGCCGGTTTTGCTGTCAAAGCGAGGACCTCGTGTGACGACATTGGAGCGAGGTAGATGCGTGAACGATCCTTCTCGGCGACTATCGCCATCAAACGAGAACCCAGTCGCTTCGACTTTCCCTCGGCGCGGTTCCACTCTTCGGAGATCGCAGTTCCAGTTAGGAGGCAAGTGAAATTACCTGGCGCTGCCTTCGTCCCCTTTTTCAATCGTTCCTCTTTGGCTTTAGACAATTCACCGCTCTTCACGTCGAACCGCCAGCCATCTGGCGCGGTCGTGTCTATAATCGGCTCGACCCAAGCCTTCTTGCCTTCCTTAGTTGACAGCATGAAGGAGGAGACAAGCGGCACCATCGCGCCTTTTGCCGCCGGATCGGGCGAACGCACGGTGCGCGCCCAGAGCCAAGCGATGACCATCGCCTCAGACCCGTCTGCCAGTTTCGCCTTGGGGTACAGGTGGCCGATGCGCTTCTCGGCTTCGTCGCGCATCCAGCGGCCGTAATAGCGCACATCTTCTGCGAGGCCCTGCGCACCTTTCCAGCCGCGCAGCTCGCCACGAACAGCATCCGCCCGCGCAATAGGATTGACCGGCGGCCACCCCGCAAATTTCGGCGGGATTTCGACTAGCGCCTTCGAGATCAGCACAGCAACCGGGTTGAGGTCGGAGCCGTAGGCCCGTAAGCCCAGCCGCTGCGCTTCCAGCGGAATTGACCCGCCACCGCAGAATGGGTCGTAAACCGGCGGAGCCTTGGTCTGCAGGTAATCGAGGATCGCCTTGCTGTCAGCCCTTGGCGGTGGCTCCTTACCGAGCCCCCAGGCGACTGACCGCGCGATCTCCCAGCGCGCTTCGTTTAGGATCGCTTCATCTGTTGAGGCGTCCCAGGGCACCAGCCGTTCGATGATTTTGTGAAGCCGTCTTCGTTCGGCGTCTTGCTCCTCCTCGGTCAGGAAGCGCTCGGGCCATGCGGAAGGGTCATCGACCAATTGCGCGAACAGTACCGCCCGACATGCTGCCAGCGGCCGCCGCGCCCACCACAAGTGCAAGGTCGAGGGATGCCCGTGGCGGATCGATTTTTCCCGTGCCGAGGCGACATTGATCGCTTCGAGCGGGACCGACACTTCGATGAGCTTCTTGCGGGGACTATTCACGGCTCACTTTCATGCTGTGTTTGGTCCAAATGATCGATTAGCCGATCAAGTGTCTCTAAAGTCTTCGATCTTAGATTGTGTCGCCTCGACAAACTCTTTGGCGACCATAACGGGTCTTAGTTCTAGCATGACCGCTGTTCAGGATTTTGCCATCGACATTAGATCATCTAAATTAAAGACGACCGCAGTCTCAGCAAAACCGAGTTCGCGTGTGAAAAACCGCTGCACGTATACCGGTTCGTGCGCGGTGCCATTCACCACCCGAACGAGAGCGAGGATGAATGCGTCGGGGGTGTTAAGGGACGCGAGCAATTCGTTCTTGGTGATGATCACATCCCGCCCATCCGCGTTCCTACCCTTCACCTCGATGAAGCGCAGGTGGTCCGAACGCGGATCGCGGCTTTCAATATCGTAGCCTTTCTTCTCGGCCGAAACATCCCTCGGCAGGTTTCCCAGCTGCCGCTCCGCGGCCATGACAGCCTCCATGGCGGCTTTCTCGACCAGAGCCCCCGTGACTGGGTCTTCGCTGAGACCGTCATCAGTCGGCTGGATCGAAGGTGTGCGCCGCACGGTCAAAAGTCCCTGCGGAATGATAAGAGCGGCACCCTTCAGCACCGGGGGTAACGCCGTGATTTGTCGTTCGCGACTGAGTTCTTCCTGGCGCTTGTGTAGCCGCTCGACGAGACGCTGCGCAGTCGCTTCCGCATTCTGAGCGTTGACCCGTTGCTCCCTGCCCGCACGCTCTTCCTCGCGCAACCGTGCGGCGCGCATATCCCAATAATTTATCTCCCGATTGAGGCGATCTCGGACGGCGTGCTCGACTTTGTCGATCTCCGTGAGGCGGCGTTTCTTTACTTCGGCGAGATGCTCGGGCACGAGCGTCGAGATTGCGTAACCGAGCGCTCGCTCCTCGACGTGACCGGCTAACCACGGCGCTGACACCGTATCCGCGACAGCGGTTCTCTCCTCGACCGTTGCCGGTCTACAGTCGAGGTAAGGAGCGGGACCTGCATCCGATGCAGACCCGTCCTCCTTTAAGTAGATGAACTGGAGGCGCTGAGAGATGGCGCGAGGCTCGCCCGATTTGACCACCCTGCCGTCGCGGATCGCGTGCTCAAGGTAGATCAGCAGACGCGGCTCAGTCCCCAGGTCGGTCTCGTCAACAAGCACGCTGCCTTGAGCAAGAAGCGGCTGGAACCTTTCTAACACGACATCCACGGTGGCATCGAGCAGAGGATGGCCTGGCGCAATGAGTTCCGCCTGCGGCTGACCGTTGATCAAATCCTTCTCGAAGGTAATGCGCGCATAGCGGTCAAGAACGGGGTCGCTCCGTCCGATCAAACGGTCGCGTTCTTTGAAGATACCGGGCACTCGTGTGATCTCGAACCGGCCCGTTTCTCGTTCCGAGATGCGTCCGCCCATCATCGTGAAGGCTTCGCGAAAGAATGAGCTGACGAAATGCGGTTGCAGTCGTCGAGCCTGCGCCCGCTCCATCTGCTCGCGGATCGCACCGACCGAGTTTGGGTCCATGCCCTCCGATGTCAACTTGCGCTCAGCGACCAGCTTTTCGATCGCCTGTACATCGACCGCGCCGTCGACCTTTCTGAACAGTTCGGCTTTGGTCTCTGGCAGATCACCATAGCGGATCGCTTTGACGAGGAGATCGCGCAGCGCCTGGCCCTCGAATAGCTCGCCGAGCACGTCATAGACCTTCCCGCCAAGGGCCTTGCGCGCGTCCTCCAGCTTCTCCAGAAGGCGTCGATAGACCTCGCCTTCCCTCGTGTTCGTGGCGCATAGGTTCCAAAGGTGGCAGACCTCAGTCTGTCCGATCCGATGAATGCGCCCGAACCGCTGTTCGAGACGGTTCGGGTTCCAAGGCAGGTCGTAGTTGACCATAAGATGCGCGCCACGCTGCAAATTAACGCCCTCACCGGCGGCATCGTTGGCGATCATGACGCGCACGACCGGGTCACTGTTGAAGGCGGCGATAGCAGCGCGGCGCGCCTCACGGGCGATGCCGCCGTGGATCACCACGACTGCGGCAGGATCGCCGATCGTGCCCACGATCTTCTGTTGAAGGTAGTCGAGCGTGTCCCTGGGTTCGGTGAAGATAATGATCTTGCGACGAAGCCCCGTGGCCATATCGAGGATTTTTGGGTCATCCAGGATTGATTGCAGTTCACGCCACTTTGCGTCTTGCCCGGACTGCCTCAGACGTAGGGCCTGATCTTCAAGGTCTTTCAGGTGGGCAATCTCAATCTTCAGTTCGTCTAGGTTCTGGGCTGCCGTCGCCTCGTCAAGAACTTGCTCCTCTGTGGCCTCGGCTTCGTCACCCGGCACTTCGTCAAGTTCATCGGGATCGTAGTTTGGCAGATCGGATTGGCGAGTGAGGATTGGTGAACCCGTCGGTTTCAACACCTGTTCTTCGCGCAGCCTTTCCTCAAGCCGTTTTCGTCGCCGCTCCAACGAGCGGTGGATAGCGGCCGGTGAGGAAGCAAGGCGACGCTGAAGAATTTGCAGGGCGAAGCCTACATTCGACTGGCGCTTTCCATCGCCGGAGCGATCGGCGCGGTTCATCTCCTCGCGCACATAGGTTGTGACCGCCTGGTAGAGGGCGGCCTCTGGCGGCGACAGCGCGTAGCTGGCCGTATAGGCCAGGCGTTCCGGGAAAAGCGGAGTTCCGTCGAAGTGATACAGCTCTTCCTTTGTGAGCCGCCGTATCATGTCCGATACGTCCGCTTTGTGTACGCCCTCGCGGGGTCGGCCTTCGAAACGATCCGCGTCCAGCAGACCCATGAACAGCTGGAAGTCCACGTCCTTGCCGTTGTGCGGCGTTGCCGTCATGAGCAGAAGATTGCGAGTTCGAGTGCCGAGCAATTTGCCGAACTTGTGACGCTGGGTCTCCTTAACTTCGCCGCTGAAGTACGAGGCCGCCATGCGATGCGCTTCGTCGCAAATAATCAGGTCCCAGTCTGGCGACGCCTCGAACTTGGCCTTCAGCTCGTCTGACCGGGCCGCCATGTCGAGACGGACGATCAGGCGGTTGCGTTCAATGAACGGGTTACCCGTGAGGGATGCTTCGATCTGATCGCGCGACAGGATGTCGAACGCCAGTCCGAATTTCTCGGCCATCTCTTCTTGCCACTGTTCCACGAGACTGCCAGGGGCAATAACAAGGCAGCGTTCGAGGTCACCACGGATCAGCAGCTCCTTGATCAGTAGCCCGGCCATGATCGTTTTACCTGCGCCAGGATCGTCGGCGAGCAGGAAGCGCAGCGGCTGGCGAGGCAGCATCTCACCGTAGACCGCGGTGATCTGGTGAGGCAGCGCCTCAATCTGCGAGGCGGTGACAGCGAGGTAGGGATCAAACAAGTACGCTAACCGGATACGGTAGGCTTCGGATGCGAGGCGGAGGAGCCCACCGTCGGCATCAAAGCTGTAGGTCCGCCCTGGCTTGATTATCGCGAAGGCGGCCTCGTCGCCACGATAAACAAGGCGTTCGCCAACCTTCCCGTTAGCTCGAAATACCAGGTTCAGGGCATCCGGACCGAACCGAGACACCTGTACGACTTCCGCCATGCCCGATGGGTCAAGCCCCTCCAGACGCACGCCTGGTTTGATTTCGTCAAAGGATGCCATTCCGAGAACCGGTAAACGGGGAGACACGTGAGGATAGCACGAAACGACGCGGGGTTTGGTATACATCGCAGAAGGAGGAATGGCCGAGCTGGCCATCAGGAGCCTCTAGCCGCCGAGCGTGCTGCGATCTTCGCCCCACGAAATCTCACAAGCCATCGTGAGTTGATACGAAGACTACTCGTTGGTCCGTAATCGAGGAAGGGCCTCAGAGGACTAGACGATAATTGAGCATTCTCATGTCGCAAGTTCTGCACCTGAACCTGCATCGTGAATTTTTCGCTGCTATTGCTAATAAGCAAAAGCGCATCGAGTATCGCAGGCAATCACACTACTGGCGCAAGCGGTTGGAAGAACGAAAATACGACACGATCATATTCCGCAACGGTTATGCAAAAGATGCACCGGAAATGCTGGTGGAATTTCGTGGGCTGCGTCGTTATGGAAGAGGTCGCGACGCCTATTATGCCATCCGCCTTGGACGCATATTGAAAATAAGACGGTGGCCGAAGGGGCGTCAGTAATGCCGCCCACCGCAGACCGAAGGGCTTCGCTGGCCTGGAACTCGGCCTGTGGTGTAAACTGCAGCAGATTTGATTTTTAAAGTTTCACCTTTGTGGAAACAAGCCGTGGTTAAATCAATCATTGTCGATCCGCTTGACGAAAGTCGGGGTGACCGTTGCAAGTCTTTCTGGGAGCATTTGATCGCTCGGTACCCTCTCGAAGCCAGCTACTCCAAGCCGACGAGGCACGCCTACCGCTGGCGTGAAATTCCCGAGCTGCGCTTGGTTGTGGCCCAGTACGTTTCCTTTGGCAAAAATCAGGTTGGGGTATTCGTAAGAGGGGAGCGTAGTGTGGCACCGGTGGCTGTTCATAACCGCCTAAAGCCTTTCGCTGACGGACTGCAGAGGGCACTGCGGCGTGAGCTATTTTCCGACACTAAATATTTCTTTCACAAGGGCAAGGAATTTCAAACGGAAGATACAGTAAAGTGGGATAAAATGGCGGAGTGGCTGCACAAAAATGCTAATGTCTATCAGGATGCACTGCGGCGAATAATGCGGGGTGCGGCGTGAACTCACATCGGCTGCTCGATCACCTCAAGAAATGCGAAAATCGGTTTTTATTTTTTTTCAGCGCAGGGCCAGAGTTTTAGTAGGATGATCTTTCTTCTGCTTTTCGGAGAGCCTGCAGAAGCAAGGGGGATATGTATTCTCCCAATTGTTGGCGATTTTCAAAGGGTCCCCGTAGCTGGCGATGCAGAAGATCATCGGTTGGTCGCCATTGTCGAGCCTCGTTTTGCTTCCAACCGCACGACCGACGCGATCAGTTCTCCGTTTCACGCCGCTGTCACTTAAAATAAAGCTGTTCTGTTATGGCAGCCAGCTCCTCCAGCGATCCGCCGTGCAAATCTAACCCAAGCTCCTTATTTGTGCGCTCGAAAAGATGATACGGCTCAAGCTCGCGCGCGGTGAGGAGAATAACACGACGCTCGTAAGGGCCGTTCAAGCTTCGGGCCAGGGCAATTTCGTCCACTGAGAATGGCGCTAACTTGGCAAGTAGGACATAGGGATCGAACCGATCCTTAGGCAGCGCGTCCGCAACAAACCGAAGATGCGCGATATCAACCTCATCGATGCGACCGCCTTCATCTTTGCATTCCCCGAGAAGAACCTGCGCCTTGTCGGGGTACGTGCGCGGTTGGATGATTAACAGATCGACCTCGCAGTACGCTTCGTTCGGCTCCGCGTGCAAAAAAAGATCGTAGGACGAGGCGTAGATGCAGCCTCGCAAGGTGCTCGCGACGTTTATATGAAGTTGCTGCATTGCGAGCACGACGGGAATTGCACCCTGCGTATTTTTTTCCAGACCAAGTACCCCTGTTCGACGATACGTAAAGTTGCTGCGCACGAGCTGCCGCGTTCCGTCGAAACGCGTTCCGCACAGTTCGCAAATGTTCTCCTGTTTTAGAACATCCAGTGCGATCCAACTCGGGATATTGCAGCTTGAGCATGTCAGTTCGGCCCCGATACGGAACAGACCCTTGGATACGAGAAATTCAAACACCATCGGTGGCGTCAGTTCTGTGTTGAAGTCTCGCGGCTCGATGTAAAGCTTCTTATGATCGTCAAACCGCGCTTGAGGATTGTCTGGGTCCCGCTGCCCGATGAGGTGAAGCGCCGATTTTTTCGTGAAGGGAGCACGCGGTCCATACGTTTTCAACAACCGTCGCACGCCCGGAATTTTGAACACGCGTGATCCGTCCACACCACCAAGACGTGAAATTAACTGGCGCGCTATAAGTCCCCCGCCGCTTAACTTGGCCTGCATACCAATCGAGTTAAACAGCTTCTCGACCAGCGCGCCAACCGGCAAGCCGTTCACATAGGAAGCATGGTCGGCTGCGTCGATGATAATACCGATACGTTCCGGCTCGATCCGCAGCTTGTTGTATTCAAAGTGCATCGTCCGCGCGAGGAATTCATTCCACTCGGGCACGTATGGTGGACTGAAGGTGTGATCCTCGTCGGTGTTCGGTACAATCACTGATGCGACGAGGTGCTGGGTCGAAAACCAACTATCAGCACTGAACGGTTTGTCGTTGAGCGCAAACGACACCTTGGGCTTACCCCGTTCCTGTCCATAAACGCCGAGCGATGAGGCTTGGCCGAAAATCATCATGGGTGGCCGAACAGCGCCACCGCTCCAAAATGTTGGCCCCGACACAGCACCCAAGCTGAGCGGCTGACCGGCGAAGTGCTGGGCGGCGCTCTGAACGTCGCCTCGGGACCAAACGGCTATGTTGCGGCGATGATCACCCAGGTGCGCCAGACGAGCGAGCGTCCGTCGTTCGTATTCGGGCTTGATGAGCGCGTACCGTCCTGCATGCGCCGGGTCGAAAAATTGAAGATCGATATCTGCGGCGCGAAGGTTCCAGAAGCAAATAAGATCATCGATGTTGCCCACTTCACCAACAAAAAATCCGGCGTGATCCCATCCGGCGCGAACGCTGTAGTGGCGGTTGAGCCCCTCACGTGTCAGCCGGCCAAAGCTTGGACGATCCAAGGGATCAAGTGGGATCGGCAAGGTTTTGTCGATTTTGCAATCAATCGCCAGTGTTGCCTGCAAAAGCAGATCGCTGTAGTTGATGCCGATGTCGGCGGCATCGGGATATGCGCCGTAATGCAAAAGGAAGGTATCCGCCAGCGGATCGTCGGGCTCCCAGACAAAACGCCTGACGCCCATTTCATCGATAGCCCTCCACTCGGGCGTGTTACGCCAGTGGTAAAAAGCATTGTGCATGTCTAGAACACGAGCCCACGTCCGACGGCTCATGTCCTTGACGAACAACGATGGGGGAAAAAACGGATCAATAAGGTGCGGGAAGCGTTGTGGAAATTCCTTGACCTCCGGCGCATCCCCAACAGCGACAACCATGTCGGCGCGAAAGAGTTCGACGATCTGCTTCGCCTCAGCTAGACGGTCGACCAAAACAATCGGATTAAATCGGCCGCCCCATAGCGTATGGGTCAGCCGAACCGCTCGACGAAACGCATCGCGGTCGCCGGATTGGACAGCCCAGGCGATGCGCAGCGGCCGATAGCAGATATCGACGCGAACGGTATCCATGCCGGGAATTGCACACGAATGGCAGATAAGTTCAATGCGGGGCGCATTTCCAGGATTTTGGCGCGGCGCGATCTCCCGCGCGTCCTACCTAACGCGGCTTGTCGTCGGCGGCGGTCTCGGCCTCCGGGCCGTGCAACGCGCTATCTCGCGCCGCGTCGTCGCGTTGCTCGGGGGCTGAAACCTCGACGGTGACCCCCCGGCTTTAACAGCAACGTGACGGTCGCTTTCACGCCGTTGACCGAAACCTCGATCGGGTACGGGCGCGGCTTGGTGTCATCGTCGGACATGGACCGCGAGCGTAGCACCGATCTTCGGCAACGTCATCGGATAGCTTAGGCGTCGAACTTAAACCAGCCGCGACGCACGCAGTAAATGCAGCGCCCGAATTGGTCGAGCCTTGCGGGAATAGTGCCAGCATGCTCAGCCAAATGCGCAAGATGATCGCCAAACGTCGGCCACCGCGCGTCCGCGGGCACCAGGATTGGCGCGGCGTTACCTCCCTCATCAAAGAAGTGGAGCGGGTTCCGATTTTTGCTCATTGTCTCTCATGGTTCTTCTCAGAGTGTGTTGGAGCAGGGAGCGCGGCGCGCTCTGCCGCGCCGCGCTCTATACCTTCTCGGCCGTCTCGGCCGGGGGGCGGCATCACCCTTCCGGGCTGCCCTTGGGACTTGCCGAGACGTTGCCTTGACCGAAGCGACCGATGCCTTGGTGTTCCCGAAGGCGTCGGCCGCTTTTGCGTGCGTCGGCTCGCGCACGTAGAGACCGGGACGGGCTAACTGTGATCGCCACATCTGCGGCGGCACGGCGCCGCAGTTATTGCGTTCACGCGGCGTCCGCGTCGTGTTCTTCCGTAAACACGTCGTCGTCGTCCTCGTCCTTGACCGGGACGAGCGTCGGCGGCTGATAGCCGTGGCGAGATTGGACTTCGGCAACGCGTGCCTTGGCCCGAGCTTCCGCCTTGGCTTTAGCCTTGCGGTCCTTGGCGACATCGGAGGCTTGTTCGAGGATCGCCGCCAACACGTCGTTGGGGAGGGTCGCAAGGTCGAGCTTGTCCGCGTCTTGAAGCTCGGCAAACTGGCGCAGATACGCGATGCGCTTTTTTAGCTCGCCGTTCGTCATGTCGCGGTCGCCATAGTGCAAGCCTTCGTAGGCTTTCACTGTCTGGCGGATCAGGCTAAGCCTCGTCCGCAAATCTTCGGTCGAGACCTTCGCCAAATCCGATCCTTCCATGTCATGAAGTGCAACGAGGCACGTCACGCGCTCGGTTAGATCGGCCGTGGCACCGCCCTCGAATTCGAGGGCGGTGCGATCAATGGCCCGCACGAAATTAGCTGCTAGATCGCGCAGCGACCGGATGTGATCCGGTTTCGGTGTGGGGTCGGGACGCGTGTGGGACATCGGGTCCCCGCTCTTTCTGCCCCGTGGGGCTGCTGTGGAGCGACGGACCAAATAGAAAAGGCACGCCGCTCCGGGTCTCTACGTCGCCTCATTAACCCCTCTGACGGGGACACCCATTCGCGGGCTGTGGACTTACGCGGACGCCGGGCAAACGTGCCTGGAATTCGCGATGGGACGAAGATACGCGTTTCGATGCTAGAGGCAAGTGAATGTTGAGAACGTGCTTAACGGGGGGGTGTCGTTGTTTGGTTCCTTTTTCCCGATGCCGCCGTGCTCGGCGCGAGCGACGCTAACGGGTCGCATTGCTGTACGCTGCCGAGTACCAATTCGGCAGCGATAGAGGCAAAAGCGGACACTCCCGACGCACGCTCGAAACGGCGCTGATGACCCATCTCCGCCATGCTCGGGTCAGGGCGAAATGGTCCGCGCTGCCGAAGCAGGATTAAGCTCGCTGGCAATTCGTCGATCAGTACCTAGTGCAGCAAAAATCAAGATTGCTCAGCAACGTCAGGCGCTGAAAAGGAACCGTTTTTCCGTGCATAACTTTGGTGCATAAGAGGCTCTGTCGTTTCGAGGTGGTCCGCCGCCAGACGACCCCCAAAGGGCTCACTATGTCTACCGATCTTGTAGCGCAGATCGTTCGCGCCGGAGAGCAGATCACCGCCGCGCCAGGACCCGGCATCGCCGACGAACTCAACAGACACCTCAATCAATTGTTGGGATCGCCGTTCCAGGCTGCCAGCGGCACTGCCTTCGACGGCGATGGACTAAGAACCGCGCCATTCGGCAGCCTCATCTTTACCCGTGTGCAGGGCGCGGAAACACCTGATGGGCGAGCCGTCAACATAGACGCCGACAGGCTCGCATGCGCTATCGACGTGACGCATACGCTTGATCTGATCGGCCTCCGCCAAGCTTATGCCCGCATCGCGCATGCGAAGACCTTGAAGAAATCGCCGGCCGCGCGGAATGTCACGCACACAACCATTACTTTCGGCGTGACCTTCGCAGTCGCTGCGGCCGTGCCACTTGAGCAGTTGGCGGACGAACTTGACCGGCTCAACCGACAAACGCCGTCCGCCCATTGGCCGGATATGGTCGTGATCGCGCCATACGGCCTTATCAGCTACGCGGTACAGTTTCCCGGGGAGGCGCTTTCCGGCCAATGGTTGCCGCCGGCGGAAGGGGCGCTCGCCAACTATGTACCCGCGACGTACATCGTAATGATCATCCAGCCGAGCCGCGGCCATACGCTCAATCATATGATGCACATCGTTCTTGCACATCTCTCCATTTTTTCGCCCGGCGCGGACCTTCCCGACCGCGAGGAAATCGTCAAGGGCGTGCAGAACACCGCGCTCACACAGACGGGCTATCAATTCAACTTGGCTGGCGAATTGCGACCAGTGCCGCCCGACTACATTCAAGGTCGGATGCTCCCGCAGCGGCCCTTTCTCGTGCAGGACAGAAAGGGTGAGACGCTAGCGGCGGTGAAATTCCTCAAGTGGCAGGACGGCGGCGTGATCTTGCTGTGGGGCAAGATGCCGCTCGAAGGGATACTGGTCTTTCTCGGCAGCAGCGCGGTGCTCCAAAAAGCCGGCAAGATCACGCGCGAAAATCTTCAGATTTCCCATGTGCTCCCTATCACAGAGCAGGACTTCCACGGTATGCTCCAACGGCTGCAACAACGGTCTAACATGGTCGTCCGCAGCGACCCTGGAAAATTTGTAGTGCAAAAGTTCGCGAATGAAGGCGCTTCATCGCCTTTCATGGCGCGGCTCTTTATCGGCGTTCTCAAACTTGGCGACATGTTTCCTGACAGCGAAAAGCAATTGTTTGAGGCCGCCTACGAGCCGCTCATCACAACGCTGCTGGAAATCAGGACGACCGCCAAGGAAGTTGTTGACCTGTACACCGACCATGCGAAAAAAATCGCAGACCGAAGCATCGTGCAGATGCAGGGGCCAACGGTCCACATCACCGAAAACATCGACCGGCCCCTACGCAAGAAGGTCGACGAGTTTCTAACGACCGCAACGCGGTCGTTTAAGGACAAGATGCAGCGGGTGACGAAAGCGCTCGGGGTAAGTATCGGTTTTCTCTACCAGAAGCCGGACAGGTTTGAACGGGGGGTTGAGGCTCTCGCACAAACCGATGCCGACCTAGCGATGTATCTGCGGGAAGCGCGGCGTTGGGGCAATAAGCTCGTGGACGCGAGAAACGATCTGGAACACGAGGGCCGGACGTTGCCGCACATCAGTTATGAGGTGAACGGCAGCAACATTTCCGTCGCCGAGCCGATTTTCAGGGGCCAGCCCGTCACCGCGTTCGTCAATGACATGACTGATCGTCTGATTTGCTTTGTCGAGGATGTAACAGTTCATTGCATTCAGCGCCGTATGCCACCCGGCTTGTCGCTCACAGAAATTCCGCGACCACAACGGGCGGCCGAGATGCCGGAGCGGTTTCAGCGGACCTTGGCGAACGGAGGCATGCCAATCTGGCAAATCACCTACCATGCCACCGCCTTCGATGCGACGTAACGTCATTACTTCCTCAGGTCTTCCATCGCGCCTCTTCGACATCGGACGGTAACAGATCGATGTCGGCCCTTGGCCCGAAGCGGACCTTCCGCGATGCCTGGACATTGAACAGGTGGATTAAAAAAGCCGTCAAGGTAGTATCAGACATGTGGCTGGTGATGTATGGCAGCGTAAGTCCGACCACACCGCGGACTGGTCCATATTATTCCGCCCTAACTTACCTCAACGAGCCTGACGGGCTTGGAATGTTCCGGTGTTCCGTCCTGCGGGCAATAGCGCGACCAAGCCTTCTCGAACATCTCGCGGTAGTAGCCCCAGATCGAGGGGCCGCCCTTGATGCGGAGCTTTCGGGTGCGAATTTGGAACGGCCGCAGCAACCGGGCGAGTTCGCCCTGTGAGAGTTTGCGCGGAGCCTGATCGTCGTGCGGTCCCTGATATGTGGACCATGACCAGTTGCCGTCGCGTTCAACGACGGCGGCAGTCAAGTCCGCGCTGCTGATGCGGTCCACCGCACGATCGTCGAAAACGGCGCGGCAGTCATCGAGCAACAATATCGCTACATCCTCATCGGTGGAGCTGCGGCTGAATACAAGAGCGGCGTCGCGCGCGCGCTCGGCGAAGTCCGGTCCGAAGGTGTCGGCGATGGCGAGCAACACTCGCCAGTTGTCGGCGACGCGGTTACGGATACCCTTCGGCATCGGCGGATCGAGATTGAGTTTCACGTCACTCGCCCAATCGCGGATCATGCGCCACGCCATATCGAAGATAGCTTGGTCATTGTTGCCGAGCCGCTTCAGGTCGAACCGGTCGGACCGTTCCATACGCACGATGATCGAGCGTTTGACCAGCGGCACCGGCAGCGTGCCGATTGCCGCGACGGCCATTGGACCGAAGGTCTCGAAGTCCTGCGCGTAACCGGCGATGGTTCGTGTCACCGTGCTGGAGGATTTCTCATGACCACTATTCATGATCGAGCGCAGCGTCGGGTTGTTGAGCAGCCCGAGATTGTCGCCTTCGTCGAGTAGCATGGTCAGCGAAAATTCCGAGATGACCCGGAACAGTGCGGCCGGGGTGATGTGGGCCGTTTGCTTCGGTTCATGCGTCAGCCGATTGAGCGCGCCGAGCACCGTGGTCTTCCCGCAGCCATTCGACGGCGACATGAGCGCGAGGCGCGGCGTGACCGGGAATTGAGTATAGACGTGCGTGTGCAAAATCCACAACGCCATGGCCACGTATTCGTGCGGCTTCAGATCGAGGTACAGTTCAAGTAAGCGCTGAGTGAGTTCGAGAGCGTTTGGAATTTTGTGGCCGCTAAAATCGGCAGGAGAAACACCGGCCGCCGATGCGCGGCGTTCCTGTTCGCGCGTCGCACTCTCGGCCGCGACGATCTCCTCGCGCAAAAGCTCGGGCAAATTATTCCAAGTCAGACGGTAGCGCTTCAGAAGCTCGACGAGCTTCTTGCGAGCGGCTTCGGCTTCCTTCGCGTTGTCTGAGCCGACGAGACGGTGGAGCTTCCCTAGAAGCTCGCGGTCCTTTTTGGTCATCACGACGTTCATGGGCGTGACCCGGCGACGGGGAAGGGGCATTTAATGCTGGCCCGGAACACCGGAACATGAACTTCACTCATGACCGCACCGCGAAGCGCCCGCCCGCGCGTCGTGCACCAGGCATGGCTGTCGAGCATCCCGGTTTCTTCGCTCGGGAAGTGAACGAGCACCTTGGCTTCGTGGCTCTCGCCATCAGGAAGGTCGAATGGCGGGATCGCCATCGGCATAGCCTTTCTTTTAGTTGCGATGACCACATGGACATCGCCTGCCCGTGATTTTTGGGTGTGCACTCTCCCGGAGAAAGAAACCGGGGCTTGCGCCGAAGGCTTGAAACCCTGATCCGACCGTAGTGAGTTGGTCGGGCCTTCGCTTCTTCACGGGGTCATAAAGACCCCCACGGAAGTGATTGAACGCGATATAACCTCGCCGACGCAAAATGCTATACGTCGCCGCATGAAGTTGCTCGACGTGGTAGGATATTCACGTTAACGAGCATCAAGGCGTTAACGAAACTTAACGAGCGAAAAATCGCTGGTTATTGGTGAAGCACGCGCCACGTCAGTCGTCGGTAAATCAGTATCGTTAAACGACGCATCGCGTCCGTCAGCCGCGGCCGACGACGGTCGCCGATAAAATCTGAGCTGTCAGGCGTCGAGACGTTCGCCTTCCTTCAACTTTTGAAGGTGGTCCAAGCCGAGCGCAATACCCTTTCCGATGTTGTTGAACGCGAACGGCGTAACCGACGCGCGTGCGTAGCAACCAGCGTAGAATTCTTCGGGGCCAAGCGGTGTCGTCAGATCGCGACCGACGACGGTGGGCTTGATATTCTTGGCGGACATCGTCACGTAGACGACGCCGGGTCCGTAACCGGCATATTCCTTCTCCTCGCCACGGTGGAACGGCAGTTTGTAGACGGCGCGGTCCAATTCGGACATCGGCTTCTTGAAGGTGTCCATGGACACCCGATTGCATTCCGCGATCAGCGCCTTCCACTTCTCTTGATCCCTGGGGGACCACGCAGCGGGCACACGGATGATGGTGCGCCCGTCTTTCACTTCAAAGCCGGAGAACAGCGCGGCGCACGCATAACGCCCGCTCTCCTTGCCTTGGCCCTGAAAGACACGCTTCACAAAAACGTCCGGGCAGCTCACCCGGAACGCCGGCGTGAGCAATCGGATGCGTTCTGCTTTTGCCATTATCGTACCCTTTCGCCGTGGCGATCACGCGCGACGGCGCTAAACTTACCCGCAATTAAGCGACCCAACGCCGCTTTGAAGCGGATGGTCGTTTGGTCGAGCGCGACGCCGCCGATCTGGCGGCAAACATTTTTCGACGGCGGGTTTTGTATTTTTTCGAGTGAGGCTTTTTTTATATTGGGCGTTCTTTTTAGATTTTTTGGAGAGAGCACGGAACCAAGGGGGCGTATGTATTCCCCGAATTGTTGGCGAGTTTCAGACAGGCCCCGTAGCTGGCGACCCATGGGTGGGTCATCCATCATTGCCCCCGGTCGGCCAAGGGCGCCACGTAGGTCGGGTCCCGTGCCTCGCGCGCGCGAGACGGCAGAGGACTTGGTTAAACCGGCCAAAAAGCCGAGTGAAAGCAATAGAGAGCCACGAAAGCACAACGTTGTGCGCGATGCTTTGTCGCCAACAATCTGTTCCCACACTCCCACAACTCCCACAAGCTCCCACATCGATCTGACCCTTCGCAGAAAGCTGAAATTCCATCGTATATGTAATCGCTTCCGCGCCCGCCCCCACAACCCCACAAACCTCCACAGACCCCACACACAAATCCGCTCCCTTAAGGGGAGCGGATTGTGGGGTGAGGGGATGTCGGGAGATTTCAAAGGATCACTCGACGCGGCGAATAGTGCCGTCCTTGACGATCACGACGCCGCGCTCCGCCCAATGAAGCCGGAGCCGCCGCCATTCCTCGTCGCGCGACTTCGGCGTCTTGCCGCTGAGCTTGTCCTCGATCAGTTTCCGCGCCTTGCTCACGGCCGTTGGCGCGCCCGGCAGCAGCGCCAAAATATCGGGCCGCTTGATACCCTCATGAGCCATGGCCGCGCTACCAGCGGCCTCGCCAGAACTCGCCAGGAATGGCCCTTGTAGCCGGTAGCTGAAAGGTTGTTCGCGGGCGGTCCCGTTCTTCACATAGTCCACTGTGACCGTCACGCGCTCGCCAAAGCCCGGGCGCTGCACATGCATCTTAGAGACCAGCATGGGGCCAAGGAACGCTGAGCCGAAAATGTCGCCGGACCTGTTGTCATGGTGCACGGCCGCTACGGCTTCGGCGTGGCGTAGCAGCATCCGCACCCCATCCATGACGCCTTGCACGACGGTATCTTGCGCTAGGCTCCCGGCCGTCGCCGAGAACAGGCTATCGACTACGATCAGCTTGCAAGGGAGCCGCGCCTTGTTGAGTTCCAGCCAATGCGCGACCGATGTCGGCTCATTGAGAATGAGCGGCGCGTCGGTCAGGCACAAGCGACCGGATGGTTTCAACCCTAGCCGGTCGCGTACCGCGAGGATGCGCGGCTTAGTGACCTTACGCTCCGCGCCAGGGTCTAGGGTCGCAAAGATCACTGACCCATGCTCAACCTCGATGCCCTCGAAAGTCGCGCCCTTATCGTCGGCAATGACGACGGCGAGCTTATGCAAGAAAGAGCTTTTGCAGTACTTGGCCTCACCATGGACAACGGTCAACCCGCGGGACGGTATAACCTCCGGCACGATGTCGGCGAGCTTGCCGCCGTCCGCGATGTCGTCCACATCCTCTGCCGGTTCCGGCCGGAACGCGTCGGCGGGCGGGTCAATCACATCGTCAATGGGATTGCCGATCAGGTCGACTAGCCGGCGCACGCCGGTGCTGAAGCGGCGGAAGTCACGGAATGCCGGATCACGCAAGCCCGACAAAATCGCGTCGGCGACGCCGTCATAGATGTCGCGACGCTCATTGGGGGGGATAGGGATCAGGTGCACGATCTGCGGCTCGGTGTCTATTCGCTCCGCGTTGTCGTCCTCGTCGTCATCGGCTGGCGCGAGCGCAGGCGTCGCCCCGATGGTGATCACTTCAAAGAAGGCTTGCCAAGCAAGTTGCACATTGTCAGGCAACGCCTCAAAGCGATCAGTCCATCGCTGCGCCAAGTCACGTTTCGATTTGTCGGGGTGCTTTTTGAGCGCGTGAAGCTTCTTATAGTCCACCGACTCAAGCTCAATTGGCTTGAATTCATATGCCTGTAACTTGGCGACTAGCGCGGCGAGGCGCCGATCTTCGGCGGCTTGGCGCTCGGCGGCTTTTGCCTCGGCGACGCGCTCCGCTTCGGCGGCGGCTTGGCGCTCAGCGCTCGCTTTGGCGGCACGTTCCTCGGCGGCGGCGACAGCAATCGGATCGTTGAGGAATGGCTGTTTGTAGTCAATTCGGCCGAGCCATTCAGGCGTCGCCAGCGTAAACGTAGTGATGTCCTGCGGCCCATATCCAGGGTGTGGACGATACTCGGGCTTATAGCTCGCCTTCGCGGCTTGCCAGTCGGCCCAGATTTCGGGGGTGATGGTCGTGGGGGTGATGTTGTTTGCAGTTAGCGCCGTGGCGGCTGATATGCGCGGGTGTTCGTCAAAAATGCGCCGGACGAAAAACAGCCAATGCCGAAAACGCGCATCGCAATCGAGATCATCTTCTACCGCGCTCCAAAACTGGTCTTCTTTTTCGTACAAATCCTCCGACTTGACGGCCAGGTCGTTTGTCTCTATTCGCTCGATCACACTCATGGGAATTGGCCCTCCGATGGCCCGTTCTCGAAAGCCTCCGACTTCGCCCTCGGAGGCTTTCGCATTTTCAAGATCAGTAGTGCGCCGATTGGCGTGCGAAGCGCTCAAGGGGCGGCGCGAGATCGCGCCAACACCCGGCTTCGGTTTTCTGTTCCTGACACAACTCGTCCCTCTGTTCGAAGAGAAAAGCGATCACCTCGGCCTGACCGGTGTCGTGTCATCCAGCCGGCGCGGTCGCCGAGCTAGCCCATCGTCCGGCCTTTTTCCGTTATGAGGATCGATATGATGGCTGCGGGCCGCGCAACCGATGCTGGATCATGAGGCTGCCTCGCCCTGTCGCCGCCAGTCAGCAGCCGCCTCGTTCGTAATGATCTTCTTGGTCCCGACCTGAATGAAGCGAGGGCCGATGCCAGCTGACCAAAGCTCATAGAGTTTTGAGCGGCTGATCCGATGTGCGTCGCAAAATTCGTTGACGGTGTAAGCTGCGCGTCCAGCGTCTTGGCTGTTTACGGTATGCCGCGCTGAAGAATGTTCTTGGAGGCTCATTTCACCTGCTCCGTGGTCCGTGCATGAACTCACGTGCAGGTATAGACAGGTCAAACGGGCAAGGCTTAGCAGGCCTTGCCAGGTTTTTTCAGCCTCTTGGCAATTGTTCGTACTGCCTCGGTAAGTCGAAGGTTGCCTTGCACACGCGCCGCCACCGCATTCCGCGACAGACGTGGCTGCCGCTCCCATATCTTCTGGGCCTCAGCATTCCATATCTTCCATCCGCGTGCGTGCTTTCTGTGACGTGCACCGTTGACGATCCTGCGCTTCGTCGCCAGGCCCCCTCGCACTGCTGCGCCTGTTACAATCGGCTCTTCATTGTCGACAATTGTCAGATTGTGGATTTCAGACGACAGCACGACGGCATTGTATAAGGCGGTGAAGGCGTGCCGGCGCACGGTATCAACATCCGAAGCACGCTCAACGTTGACCAGGTCACTTTCCACGTCATCGAGCTTGTTGAGTACGCGCCGAGCCCAATAAGCTCGGTCGGCGAATGTGACCGCTTCTGTGGCGCGCCGATCCTTCTTACGCGGACGTTCTGCCAGCGCGGGCTCGCCGCCGTCGCTAACGAGGAGAGATGTTGCCCAATTCTTGAGAACGGTGATACGCGAACGGATCGTATCGCCTGTCGCATCGGGGAGTGTCCATTTGATCCCGGAATTCGTGGGGTCGATCTCGACCTTAAATCCTTCGCCCTTGCGGGCCGGGCGTTCGACGACGCCTATCAAATCCTTGGGGCTTCGCAGGGTCGTAGAACGCTCAGCCTTTGGGCTAACGTTATCGGGCGCGGATTTGCTGTCACTTTCCATGATCACCGCGCGCCCCGCAACGGCACCACCTTTTCGCCGGAGGCGGCGTCCGACATGCAAAACTCCGCCCATTTATTCATAAGACGGCGTCGCCGCTCGACCGCGGCACCGCGGGCATAGGCCCGTTCTGTTTTGTCCTTGTTGATATGCGCGAGTGCCAGCTCCGCAAGCTCTCTTGGGAAGTTTGTTCGCTCGCGACACCAGTCACGGAAGGCGCTGCGGAAGCCATGAACGGTGTAGCCATTGCCTTTTATTCCGCGCAGTAATTCGAGCATCGCCATATTCGATAGAGGCCGGTTCGCTTGCGCACCGGAAAACAGATGACCATCACTTGCTGGCTTTCCTAAGAGTTGGATGGCGCGATCGGGGAGTGGGACGATGTGCTCGCGACCAGCCTTCATGCGGATGCTAGGAATGGTCCAGGTCTTTTCGCGGAGGTCGATTTCCGAACACGTCGCGCCAGTCGTCTCGTTCGTGCGTGCAGCTGTCAGAATTGTCCACTCCAGCGCTCTCGCAGAGATGGAATTGCTGCGGCGCAGCTCAGCCATAAAACTCGGTAGTTCGGTGTATGGGATTGCCTTGAAGTGCTCCGACTTCCCAGTTTTTTCCCTCTTCTTCTGCTGCACTTGGGACTTGGCCGCCAGCATGTGCTTTAGGTGCCCGCGCCATCGTGCCGGGTTGTCTTTGTCCCCGCTCCGATATCCGGCTACGGTTGCGTAGGAAAGAACGGCTTCGATCCGCATGCGGGCGCGGCTTGCCGTCTCGGGGGTTTTTTGCCAGATAGGCTGCAAAACTTTAAGCACGTGGCTTGTGTCGATCGCGGACACAGGCAGGTCGTTTATAGCCTTTGTCGTCTTCGCGAACGTCGTCCGCCATTGTGCGGTGTGCTTGGCGCTTTTCCATTCGACCTCGTGGTTGTCGATGTATTCCTTCGCCGCCTGCGCAAACGTTGTCTGCTTCAATCTCTCCGCGCGCTCGGCCGCTTCCTTTTGCTCCCGCTCTGCCAGCGGGTCCTTCCCTCGGGCCAGCGCGTTACGAAACTCTCTCGCGCGTTCCCTGGCCTCGGCGAGGGTCCAGTCACGCAGCGAGCCCAGGCCGGCCCAGCGCGCTTTGCCATTCACCAGGTATCGAAAAACCCAGGAGGCTCCATTGCCCTTCAGTTGGACATAGAGGTTGTCACCGACAGCATGCGTGCCGGATTGCTTACGCAGCCCTTCGACCTCACGCGCGGTAAGCTTGCGAATGATGCGCGGCACTCCTGTCTCCTACCTACAAACTGCTCCACAAATGGCCGCCGGATAGGCGTGCACAAGAGCGCACCGGGACGGATGGACACGGATTTGGAATTTAGGTTAATCAATAGGTTGCTGACACGTGGGTACTGCTGCGAACAGGTGCGCACACCGATTATCGGTCACTCCCTCCGCCAGCCGCCATGTTAGCGCGCTATTTTGCACCAGCTGCTCCTAAATTTCCTTCGCACGAAAAGTGCATTCGCGGCCCAGCCAGCGCGGTGCGTCGCCATGCGTCAACAAATTGAACCAGCGGCGAATGGTCGGCTGGTCAGGACTCGCTATGAGCCCGCACGAGCATGGTTGAGACATCCTTTCTTGGCCGCTTCCAACGCATCCTTCAGACTCTGCGCGCTCCTCTGCAGCCCGCTGCGCTCCTCGGGCGTCAAGTCAGGTTGCAAAACCTCGACAACGCCGCTGCGACCGACGACGCTCGGCAGCGAGAGCGTGACGCCAAATGCGCTCTGGTAACTGCCGACCGGGATCGCCGCGCGTTCGTCGCGTAACACGATTTCTGCAATCCGCGCCGAGACAATACCGATGCCATACTGGCTCGCTTCGTGTCCCTCAATGATGGTGATGTTGGCGTAGCGAACGTCGTTTTCGAGTTGCGTGCGTACGTCGTGGAGCCTCTCGCCGCGCTGCTGCAGGAGTGCCGTCACCGGCACCCCGGCAATGCGCGCGGACGACCACAGGAAAACCTGCGAGGTACCGTGGTCGCCTACCACTTGTGCCTCCACATGCGCAGGGTCCACGCCAAAATGCTTTCCGACGTGGACGCGAAAGCGCAGGCTGTCTAGGAATGTGCCTGCACTGAGTACGCGATCGTGGCCCGCCGCATCGCGCGCAATATCGGCGAGCGGATCGGGTGGATCGGTGACTGCGACTAACACCGCGTTGGGAGCGGCGCGGACGATTTGCGGGACAATGTCTCGATAGATCGACGCGTTCTTTTCCAGCAGTTTGAGCCGCCCTTGCGGGTCATTGCGGTCCGAGGCACCGCCCATTTTCTCGTTGACGCCCGAAGTGATTAGCACCACGCCTGCGCCGGCAAGCGCGTCGTAATTACCGTGCTTGATATCGACCTTCGGGGAAAGCGGCGTGCCATAGCGGATGTCGGTCGCTACCGCTTCTGCCGTCTTGCTGGTCCGATTGACGAGCACGATTTCACGCGCGCTGCCCCGCGTAACCGCCGCGAGCGCGATGGCGCAGCCGACATTCCCGGTGCCGATGATGCCGAGCTTCATGGGATTTCTCCCCTATTCTGGCCAATTCCGGAGTGCTCAGACGCGCGGCCGGAAACGTCCAAGGTGTTCAGTCCACCGTTGGGCTCAGACCCGGCGCCAAGCCGGCTGACTGGGATCAACCAGCTCAAAGCGGACCGGCGCAATTCCAAACAGTGCGATCACCGCCGGCTCCTTTGCATCCCGCATCACACCGTCATAGTGCGGGGTGCGCGCAACGCGCCTGACGAAGCCACCGGCGGGAACTGCCACAGTATTTCTCGGATCGAAGTCCGCCCCGCTGTTCACCCACCACGTGCCGGACAGGACTAGCGAGAGCCGATCGGAAGCGTAGGTGTGTGGGGCGCTCATGTAACCCGGGTACCACTTCATCAACACGAGATAGGGCCCAGATTTGTCCAAGCCACCGTAGAGTGTGGCCATCTCGCCGCTGTGCGGCGGGAACCCGTTTATCCAGCCGCCCCACTCGATGGCGTCGGGAGGCGTGATTGCCGTCTCCGTGGGGTTGATCTGTCCAGCTTGTACGGACGCATCAAGCATTGCGAGTGGCAGAACGGCGAGTAACGGCGCGATCAGTAATCCTCGACGGCTGGAACAAATGGAAGGATCCGCCGCGAGGACCGAGGTAAGGCTGCGCTCCAAGACATTTTTGTTGCAGGGCATTTCCGTCTCCCTTGATGGACAGGTCCCGTGCCAAAACTTTTGCAGTAGATCCGCGCGCCGTCCGTGGCACTGATCGGGCTCATGGCGGCTTTGTCACCCTGCGCCACGTGTCGGCGGCGCCATGAATTCGGGACCGATCGGATCGATAATCGTTTCCTGCAGGATCCGATCGATTTCGGTCTTCGCGGCAGTATCGAGCCGCCATCCGGTCACCTCGTCGACCGGCTGCAGTTGATCGGGATGACGTGCGCCCCACAGCGCCGTAGTGACGCCTTGATCGAGCATCCAGCGCACCGCCAGCTCAATGACGCGTTTTCCGAAGCGTTCCTTGGCAAGCCGATCAAGCCTTTGCACGGCATTGAGATATCGCGTGAATCGGGGCTCTCGAAACTTCGGATCGGTGCGTCGCAGATCGTCGCCGCCAAAAACGGTATTCGGCCGCATTCGCCCGGACAGCAGGCCACGACACAGTGCGCCATAGCCTAACGTCGCGATTTTATTCTTGCGGCAGTAGGGCAACAGGTCGGCCTCGGCCCCACGCTCGAACAGGTTGTACGGCGGTTGCAGCACATGCAGCGGCGCCACGCGTCGAAACTGCTCCATCTGGCCGACCGAAAAGTTGCTGACACCTATGGCGCGGATCTTTCCCTGTCTAAACAGCGCCTGCATCGCCTCGGCTGTTTCTTCGACCTCAACCAAGGGGTCGGGCCAGTGCACCTGATAGATGTCGATGTAATCGGTTCGAAGCCTGCGCAAGGAGTCCTCGATTCCCCGCATGATGCTGGAACGGCCGGCATTGCGAAATACCTTCCCAGCCTCCCATTCGAGTCCGCATTTGGTGGCAATCAGCACGCGCGAACGCAGGTTGGCCTCGGCGATCGCCTTGCCGACGATCTCTTCGGAGTGACCGAATCCATAGGCAGGAGCAGTGTCGATGATGTTGATGCCATGCTCCAACGCGGCGCGGATGGTGGAGATAGAGACCGCGCCGTCCGTCCCGCCCCACATCAAGCCGCCAATGGCCCAGGTGCCGATCGCGACCGATGACACTTTGAGCGATGTGCCAGGAATGTCGCCAAACTCCATGTGGATTTCGAGAGCTTCGGCTTGATTGGCCATATTCTCCTCCTTCGCGAGCATTCGCGGTCAGATCGTCAGTTGCGCGGGGTTGGCGTGAGTGCCGCCTCCGCAGCGATCAGGCCGAGCGCGGTCTGGTTGGCATGCAACTGGGTCGCATCCTTGACCATGTTCGTGCCTCCTCGAGAGAGAAAATCACCGGCGATTCAATCGCTAGGTGGCCCGGGCCGTTCCGCTTTCCCAGCGCCCTTCCATATCGGTGCAGGTTCGTCATTGTGAATGCCGAATAACGCTATTATTGTAATCGTAAATCATGATGGTGGGTCATGCTCGATCCCGTCTTGCTTCAGACTTTCTTGGCGATCGCCCAAACTCGGAGTTTCACCCGGACCGCCGAGCGCCTCGGCTTGCGCCAATCAACAGTCAGCCAGCACATTCGGAAGCTGGAAGAAGAGACCAGGCGTCGGCTGTTCGTCCGCGATACCCATTCGGTGACAACGACGGCCGACGGAGAGGCAATGATCGAGTTCGCCCGCGGTATTCTGGCGGCGAACGACCGGGCGGAGCGCTATTTTGCGGGCTCCCAGCTGCGCGGCCGGCTGCGGTTCGGTGCGTCGGAGGATTTTGCGGCGTCGCTTCTGCCGGAAGTGCTGCGGGAATTTGTCAGCACTCATCCGCTAGTCGAATTCGAGCTCACCGTTGGGTTGAGCGGCGAGCTCAACGAGAAACTTGAGCGCGGAGAGCTTGACCTCGTCTGCGGCAAACGTCGTCGTGGCGATGATCGCGGACGCCTTGTCTGGCGCGATCGGTTAGCTTGGGTGTCGGGTGATCTGCGGCGACTCGATCCTTTGACGCCTGTGCCGTTGGTCCTCTATTCGCCACCTAGCTTCACCCGCGAGATCGCTCTCACCGCCCTTGAGCAGTGCGGTCGTTCCTGGCGCATCGTGTGCACGAGCGGAAGCTTGAGCGGATTGCTGGCGGCGGCGCTCGCCGGGCTCGGCGTCACGGTTTTCTCCGAAGGTCTCATCCCGACGGGCCTCGCCGAGATGCCGAGCGGTCACGGTCTGCCCGATCTCGGCTCAGTCGAGTTCGTTCTGCTCGGCAGCGGCAGAACCATACGCGGACCTGCTGCCGAACTCGCGGAAGCGATCCTCGCGAGCGGCATTCGGGTATAGCCGGCAGATCTCTTCTCCACCCAATTGTTGCTGCGCTTGAAGGAGGTCTCCGCACATGAAAACAAATCACCGGGCCTCAGTACTGTGACTTAGTCGCTTCGCGCTTCGAAAGCGTGCCGAGCAGCGCCGACTTCGGCCGCGTTCACCGCGGGCGCAGCATTGCCCCAGGAATTGCGGATATAAGTCAGCACGGCGGCGACCTCGTCATCTTTCAAAAGCCAGCCGAATTCTGGCATGGCCGCACCAGTCGGTGCCCGCTCGGTGGCAACACCTCGTGCCCCGCGCAATACGATATGCATAACGCTGGTCGAGTCGGTTTGCTGAACGACCGATGAACCATCGAGCGCCGGAAACAGATTGGCAGCCCCTTTTCCGTTGCCCCCGTGACAGCCGGAGCATTGGTCGGCATAGATCCTGCCGCCGATTTTCATTGCTGTCTGGTCGGCGGGTGGACCCTGGTTTTGTTTGTCATTTTTGCCCGGCGCGTCCTTCAAATAAATCGCGATCGCTTTCAGGTCAGCGTCGGTCATGTGCGACGTCGACAGACTAAGCGTTTCCGACATCGGACCATTCGCGGCGCCGACGCGGCTATGACCGGTCTTGAGATAGGTGGCGATGTCATCGACCGACCAGCCGCCAAGCCCGCGGCGATCGTCATTGGTGATGTCGGATGCAAACCAACCCTGCAACGCGTAGCCTTGCAGCCGCTCGCCGGCCTTGTCGCCGCCAAGAAAGTTCTTCGGTGTGTGGCACGCCCCGCAATGCCCCAGGCCTTCCGCCAGGTAGGCACCGCGATTCCATTCTTCGCTCTTTGCGGCCGTTGGCCGGAATGTGCCCGGCGTAAAGAACAGCTCGTTCCAGAAGATCATCGAAGCGCGGATATTGAATGGAAATGGAAGTTGATCTGCGTTCACCGTGTTGGAGACGGCCGGGACGGTGTTGAGATAGGCGCGGATCGCCAGCGCATCGTCGCGCGTGACCTTGGTATAGTAGGTGTAGGGCATCGCCGGATAAAGATGCGTGCCATTGCGGCCGATGCCTTGTTGCAGAGCATCGACGAATTCGGCGTCCGTCCAGGCGCCGATGCCGGTCTTTTGGTCGGGCGTGATGTTGGGCGCAAGGATGTTGCCGAACGGCGTCTCGATTGGACGCCCGCCGGCGAAATCCTGACCGCCTCCCGGCAATGTATGACACGCGGCACAGTCGCCGACGATCGTCAGGTACCCGCCGCGCTCGATCTGCTTGAAGTCTTGTTTGTCGATATCGGTCGCGACGGCGCCGCCCGACGACAACGCCAGAACGACACCGCAAGCTGCCCCACGCGTTGAGCTGAGCCTACGCATGGACGAGTGGCCCCGGATTCTTCAGGTATTGCGACCGGATCGCCTTCGCCGACCAGAATGCGAGCGCGGCAACCGTACCGGTCGGGTTGTAGCCGGCATTTTGCGGGAAGGCGGTAGAGCCTT
>Ga0210394_10001185_pt1 | contig 43519 bp, 40 predicted proteins | sample IncBWC12MmetaG_FD_160121 | JGI IMG/M metagenome (GOLD analysis project Ga0210394, IMG submission 160121) | Forest soil microbial communities from Barre Woods Harvard Forest LTER site, Petersham, Massachusetts, United States - Inc-BW-C-12-M | ecosystem: Environmental > Terrestrial > Soil >...
GACACGAATCCTTCGGTGGAAAGCGGCGAACGGACAATCAACTGCGTTTTTTGATGCTCGGGCAATGGCTCAGGCATGGGCGCTTCCTCCAGTGGCGGCGCGATTCTACCATGAATTTCTTGTTACAACCCTTTAACCTCGGTGGCGCTGGGGTCACCTAGAGGCCAGCCTCGAATTCGCGAAATCGCCGCTCAAGTTCCCACTGCTGTTGCGCCCGCTCGCTTGCTTGGAGAAACGCCGCGCAGGCGGGCGATGGCTTCGCCGCGCCCAGTGCATCGGCGGCGCATGCGGAGGCCGGACGGGTGAAGGCGTCCGGTCCGCGCCACAGACTCGCGCCGGGAAGAAACGCGTGTTCGATGCCGGTGCGAACGAGCTGCTTCAAGTCCGCATAGTTGAGCGCGTAGGTTTCGGCGGCGCGCACGTATTCGTGAGTCATGTCGGTGCGCGAGACGCCTTCATCGTCGGTCGAGAGCGCCACCGGAACGTGGAATTTGCGATAGACGGGAAACGGGTGATCTTTTCCGCTGACGCCGAGAATGCCGTCGTTGCTCGTGAGGTTGATCTCCACCATCACGCGCTTCGCAGCCATCTCTTTCAGCAAGTCGTACGGGCGGTCCTCGTGCATCGCGTCCACGCCGTGGCCGATGCGCTCGGCGTGCGCTTCTTCGACGGCGAGGCGGATGTGGCAGCAGAGGCCCTCGGGCGGCACGAGGCCCGGCGCGAGTTCGCCGGCGTGCAGGCTGATGCGTACCTTGGGATAAAGCCCGTGGAGGAAGCCGACAATTTTCATGTGCAGCGCGTAGTCGGCCATGGAGATCGTGCCGTCTTCGGGCATCACGTAATTGATGCCAACGAAGCGAGGATCGGCCGCAGCCGTCTCAAAACCGAGAAGCGTCTGCGCGAACACCTGCTGCTTGGGAAAGCCGCGCAGGATTTGGTAGAGATAGAGAAACTTGATCTTGCAGCCGGGCATTTCGTCGGGCGCGCCGCAATGCTCGATCTTGCGGCGCGAAACTTCCATTTCGTCGAGCCGGGCGCGGGCGGCCGGAACTTCATCGCGCAATCCGCGCGCGAGCAGAGCGTCACGCAATTGGCCGAGGTCGTCCTTCCATCCGATTTCATAGGCGATTTGCGCCGCGTGGCCGAAGTCCGGCGTGTCCATCAGCTCCAGGTACTGTTCGTTTTGGGCGGCGGCGCGCGAGGCGACTTCGTCCAGCCATTCGCCCGCATGGCTCTGGTTCACAGTCCCATAGAACCTGGCAAAGGTGGAAAAGAACTGGTCGTGCCCGCTGAAGCCCGGCGTGGCCACGAAGCTGCGCATCGAAAACGCGTTAACGAGCGCGTCGTAGAGATTCTGGTCGGCGAACGCCTGCGCGACGGGCGCCTGTCCCGCACCGCAAGCCGGTTGCGGCTTCACGAACGCGTGGCTCGCGAGGTCCACGCACAGGCCGTCCTCGGCGGCGTCGCGAATCCAGGTTTCGGCGTAGATTCCGCCGGGAAAATGGTAGTGCAGGTCCGCGCCTTTCGGCATGCGGCGGAGAAACGCTTCGAGCTCGAGCGGATTTGGGCGCGCGGCTTCGTAGGCGCGGGCGGCGTGCTGTTCGGCGGATGCGAAGCTTGCGCCTGGCGGTTGGGTCGAGGCTTGCGCTCGGGCGATTGCAGGCGCGAACATCGCGAGCGCGGCGCCGACCGGCACGATCAACCAATTTCGCGGGATTTTTTTGCCGGGCATTCTTCTTTCGTCCTTTCCGTCTGGATCGCGAGAATTGAAAGTCTATAACAACCGCGGTTTCGGCGGCTCTTTCGTTGATCGAATGCCGCAGCGGCTCTCGAGACATCTTCAGAAATTCAAAAGCTCAATACAGAGGACGCGGAGAAGGGCGGAGAAAACTTTGCGGGACGGGCATCGTTCGCCCGCGGCTTGCATCTCATTCAAACGAGAGAAAGTTCTTGAGATATTTTCAAAAAAGAATTGACAGGGGTCGGAACCCACGCGCATAATTATGCAAGTGGGTGCATAAAGTTAAATCGGCCATGGCGCTCAACACACATAAACGGTTCCGGCAAGGGCAGATCCTGAAACTGGTGACGAGCGAACCGATCTCCAGCCAGGACGAGCTGCGCCGCAAGCTCTCGCACATGAAGATGCGCGTGACGCAGGGCACGCTCTCCCGGGACATGAACGAGCTGAAGCTGGTGAAGACCGCATCGGGGTACAAGCCGCTCTCCAACGGCGACGAAGCCGCGGCGCCGATGCCGCCGCTCGCCCGCGCCCTGCGCGATTTTCTGGTCGATCTGCGCCCTGCGTTCAACCTGCTGGTGCTGAAGACGCCGCCCTCGGGCGCGCAGCCCCTGGCCGCGGCGCTCGACGCCGAAAAGTTCAAGGAAGTGGCCGGCACGATCGCCGGGGACGACACCGTCCTGGTCATCACGCCCTCGCGCCAGGCGCGCGTCAACGTCCAGAAGCGCATGGAGGATCTGCTCCGATGAACGACCCGCAACGGGTCGCCGTGATCGGAGCGACGGGCTACGCAGGGTTCGAGCTGGCCCAACTGCTTCTCCGGCACCCGAAAATTCAGAAGCCAACCTTTTATCTGCGCGAGAGTTCGGCGCACGTGAAGTGCCTCACCGAGATCTTTGCACGCCTGCGCGGCTGGGGCGAGGCGCCTTGCAAGACCTACTCCGTCGATGCGGTTGCGTCGAGCGGAGCGGGAACGGCTTTCTTGGCGACACCGCACGAGGCTTCCCTGGAAATGGTCCCGCAGCTGCTCGACGCGGGCCTGCGCGTGGTGGATCTGAGCGGCGCGTTCCGCTTCCACAATCCGGAAACGTTCGCGCACTGGTACAAATTGCCCGCGCCGCCGAAAAACCTGGCGGAAGAAGCCGTGTACGGTTTGCCGGAACTCTACCGGGACGACTTGCTCGGCGCGCGGCTCGTTGCCAATCCCGGCTGCTACCCGACGAGCGTAATCCTCGGCCTCAAACCATTGGTCGATTCGGGCTGGATCGCGGCCGAGCGCGGCATCGTCGCCGACTGCAAATCGGGCGCGACCGGAGCGGGCAAGGAACCGAAGCGCGAGCTGCACTTCGTCGAAGTGGACGAAAACCTGCGCGCCTACGGCCTCTTCTCTCACCGGCACACGCCGGAAGTGACCGACCATACCGGCATCGCGAGCGAAGACATCGTCTTCACCACGCATCTTTTGCCGGTCGCGCGCGGCATTCTTTCCACTTTGTACGTGTGGTTTGCCGAGCCGCATACGGCCGCGGAAGTCGAATCGCTCTACCGCGCGTTCTATGCGGACCGGCCGATGGTGCGCATCTGGCCGGCGGGAAAGCTGCCGGAGCTGCAGCACGTGGCGCACACGAATTTTTGCGATATCGGGTTTGCGCTCGATTCCGCGGGGCGGCGCCTCGCGGTGGTGAGCTGTCTTGACAATCTGGGCAAAGGCGCCGCAGGCCAGGCCGTGCAGAACATGAACTTGATGCTGGGAATCGAGGAGGCTACGGGACTCCGATGAGAATGGTCGTGAAAGTGGCGGGAGCATTACTTGATGACGCGGCGGCGATGGAAACGCTGGCGCGCCAGGTGTCGCAGCTTGCCCACGCGGGCAACGAAATTCTGATGGTGCACGGCGGCGGGAAAATTTTCACCGCGACACTGAAGCGCATGGGGATCGAAAGCAAGTTCGTCAACGGGTTGCGTCTGACGGACCGCGAAACGCGCGACGTGGCCGTGATGGTTCTCGGCGGCCTCTTGAACAAGCGCCTCGCCGGCGCGATTTCAGCCGCGGGGCAGCCGGCGGTCGGCCTGTGCGCCTCTGACGCGAGCTGCTTCCTCGCCGAGCCCATGATGCATGACGAAGTCGTTGGCGGTCTTGGCTTTGTCGGCTACTTGACCGGCGTGAATCTGGATTTTCTCGAATCGTTCTGGAAGGCGGGAATCGTGCCGGTCGCGTCCTGCATCGGCCTCGGCGCGGACGGCGAACTCTACAATATTAATGCCGATCACATGGCGGCGGCGTGCGCGGAATACATTCACGCCGACCGGCTGATTTACCTCACGGACGTCGCCGGCGTGCTGGACGGCTCGAAGGTGCTCAAAGTCGTTTCGACGGGCGATGCCGAGGACATGATCCGCCAGAATAAAGTCTCCGGCGGAATGATTTTGAAACTGGAAGCGTGCAAGCGGGCGCTCAACGCCGGAGTCTCCGAAGTGCGCATCGTGGGCGGCTCGGTGCCCAAGGGACTCTTGACCGCGGCCAACGGCGCGCGGTTTGCCGGCACGCGCGTCACCCCGGAATTTCCCGCCAGCACCACCGGAGTGATGCAGTGAAATCCCAGGCCAAAAAAGCGCCAAAGAAACCGGCCTCGTCCGCCGGCGCGTCGAAGTCCGTTCTGAAGGACGCCTCGCAGCACCTGATGAACACGTACAAGCGCTCGGACATGATTTTCACGCACGGCCGCGGCTGCTATGTCTTCGATCAGACCGGCAAGAAGTATCTCGACTTTCTCGGCGGCATTGCAGTGAATGCGCTCGGATATTCCTATCCGGATCTGGTGAAAACGATCCGGAAGGAAGCGGGCCGGGCCGTTCACGTGTCAAACCTTTTTCACAATCCTTTTCAGGGGCCGCTGGCCGCGAAGCTCGCGAAGTGGTCGGGCATGGATCGCGCGTTTTTCACGAATAGCGGTTCCGAAGCGGTGGAAGGCGCGCTGAAGCTGGCGCGACTCGCCGCCTGGAAAAAATACGGAGGCGAGGCGAAGACCCGATTCCTCGCGCTCGAGCATTCGTTTCACGGCCGTACGTTTGGCGCGCTCTCGATCACGCACCCGGCGAAGTACCGCGAGCCGTTCGAGCCGCTCGTTCCCGGCGTGGATTTTGTCCGCCTGAACGACGTCGCGGACCTCGAGGAAAAATTCACGGACGACGTCTGCGCGATCGTTATCGAGCCGATCCAGGGCGAGGGCGGAATCTATCCGATCACGCAGGAATTCTGGAAGCGGGCGCGCGAACTCGCCACCGCGCACGGCGCCGCGCTCATTGCCGACGAAATTCAATGCGGCCTCGGCCGGACGGGCGTCGAGTTTGCCTACCAGCGACTCGAAGGCCTGCCGGACATCGTCATCGTCGCGAAGCCGCTTGCTGGCGGGCTGCCGCTCGGCGCGTTCCTGGCGCGTGAGGAGTTTGCCGCGTCGTTTTCGCCTGGGCTCCACGGCTCAACGTTCGGCGGCGGGCCGCTCACCTGCGCCACGGGCCTTACGTTTCTCGAAACCGTTGAGCGCAAGCGATTGCTCGCGAACGTTCGCGCGCGCGGCGCTGAACTGAAAGCGGGCCTGAAGAAAATGGCCGGGAAATACGATTTCATCCGCGAAGTTCGCGGCGAAGGCCTCATGCTCGGCGTCGATCTGGAAGTCGAGGGCGCGCCGTACGTCGCCGAAGCGCTGAAGCAGGGCCTGCTCATCAACTGCACGCACGACCATATCCTACGCCTCTTGCCGCCGTTCATTTTGACCGCGCAGCAGGTGAAGGAAGGCCTCTCCAAGATCGATTCGGTCCTGGCCAAGACCGCGCGGCCTCCCAAGTCAGAAGCCGCAAATTCCGCTCCCGCCGCGGCCCTCGCGCTTGCGGTGGCGAGGTAGACATGAATGCGCAAGCGCAGGCTCAAGGCCAAATGTTGAGCGTCGCTTCCGATCTCCTAACCGGCGCGGAGTGGAATGCCGCGCAGGTCAAGGAACTCTTCCGTCTGTCCGCGGACGTGAAGGCGCATCCCGAGCGCTACAAGACCGCCCTCGCCGGCCGTTTTCTGGCCATGATTTTTGAGAAGCCGTCGCTGCGCACGCGCGTCACGTTTGAAGTCGGAATCGCCAGCCTTGGCGGCACGGCGATTTACCTCGATCACGCCGACACGCATCTGGGCGATCGCGAATCGATTCCCGACGTTGCGCGGTGCCTCTCGCGCTGGGTGCACGGCATCGTCGGGCGCGTGTTTTCACAGGAGGGATTGGAAATTCTTGCCGCGCACGCGACTGTGCCGGTGATCAACGCGCTCTCGGACGTTTATCATCCCTGCCAGACGCTGTGCGACTTCTTCACGCTCGAGGAAAAATTCGGCTCCGTGCGCGGATTGAAATTCGCCTACGTGGGTGACGGCAACAACGTCTGTCACTCGCTGATGATCGCCGGGGCGCAAGTGGGAGCGCACGTACGGATCGCGACTCCCGAGGGCTACGAGCCGGACGCGGAAATTCTCGCGTCGGCGCGGCGCGATGCGGCCACGACGCAGGGTACCATCGAATTGTTTCGCGCTCCCGAGGAAGCCGTCGCGGGCGCGCAAGCGGTTTATACGGACGTCTGGGCCAGCATGGGCCAGGAGAGCGAAACCGAAGCGCGTGCCAAAATTTTCGCGCCGTATCAGGTCAACGCGCGCCTGATGTCGCAAGCCGCGCCCGACGCCGTGTTTCTCCATTGCCTTCCCGCGCATCGCGGCTCCGAAGTGACCGACGAGGTCATCGAGTCGCCGCGATCCATCATCTTCGATGAGGCGGAAAACCGTCTCCACGTACAGAAAGCCATCCTCTTGACGCTTCTAAGCTGAAAGGAAACTCGGTGCCAAAGAAAGTCGTTCTCGCCTATTCGGGCGGACTGGATACGTCAATTATTATCCCGTGGCTGAAGGAAACCTATGGCTGCGAAGTGATCGCCATGATCGGCGACGTCGGCCAGCAGGAAGATTTGAAAGCCGCGAAGAAAAAGGCGCTCGCCACCGGCGCCTCCTCGGCGACGATCGAGGATTTGCGCGAGGAATTTTTGACGGAGTACGTCTGGCCCACGCTGCGCGCCGGCGCCGTGTACGAGCACAAATACTTGCTTGGCACTTCCATGGCTCGGCCCGTGCTTGCGAAACGGCAGGCGGAAATTGCGCTCGAAACCGGCGCCGATGCCGTCGCGCACGGCTGCACGGGCAAGGGCAACGATCAGGTACGCTTCGAGCTTGCGTATAAAGCGATCGCGCCGAAAGTAAAAATCATCGCGCCGTGGCGCGAGTGGACGATCAACTCGCGCGAGGATGCTATCGCTTACGCCAACGCGCACAAGATCCCCGTCGAGCAGACCAAGGCGAACATTTATTCGCGCGACCGCAACGTCTGGCACCTGAGCCACGAAGGCGGCGTGCTCGAAGACCCCGCGAACGAGCCCGAGGAAGCGATGTGGCAGTGGATCGCCTCGCCCGAAAAAGCGCCGAACAAGCCGGCGACCGTCGAGATCGGATTCGACGCGGGCACGCCCGTATCGGTGAACGGCAAGAAGCGCTCGGCGATGGATTTGCTGAATCAGCTGAACGAGATCGCGGCGGAGCACGGCGTTGGGCGCATTGACCTCGTCGAGAATCGCCTCGTTGGGATCAAATCGCGCGGCGCGTATGAGACGCCGGGCGGCACGCTGCTCGTCACGGCGCATCGTGAACTCGAAACGCTGTGCGTCGATCGCGAGACCGCGCACTACTCGGAAACGCTTTCGCTGCGTTATGCCGAGCTCGTGTACTACGGCGCGTGGTTCACGCCGCAGCGCGAAGCACTCGACGCCTATTTCACCGAGGCGCAGAAACGCGTGACCGGGACGGTGGGCCTGAAGCTTTACAAAGGCAACGTTATGGTGACGAAGCGCGTCTCGCCCTATTCCTTGTATCGGAAGGGCCTCGCCAGCTTCGCCATGACGGGCTATAACCCGAAGGACGCCGAAGGCTTCATCAATTTGTTCGCGCTGCCGGTGACCATTCCGGAGGAAGCGAAACCCCGGTGAGCGCTGCACCCAAGGAACAGCCGTTGGGAAAATTGTGGGGCGGGCGGTTTGACCGCGCGCCCGACGAATTGTTCTACCAGTTTCAGCGCTCGTTTGCGTTCGATCGGCGCCTACTTCCGTATGAGCTGGCCGTCGATCGCGTGTGGGCGGGCGCGCTCGAATCGGCCGGGATCCTTTCGGTCGATGAAATGCAGGAGACGCTCGTTGCTTTAGACAAGATTGCCGAGCGGGCGGCGTCCGAATATGCGTGGCTCGGCGGATCGCCGGCTGAGGACGTCCATCATTTTGTCGAGACGGCGCTCGTCGAGTATCTCGGTTCGGTCGGTTATAAGCTGCACACCGGTCGCAGCCGCAACGAACTCGTCGCCACCGATTTCCGCATGTTCGTGATGGAGTCCGCGGGAGAAATGCGCGCAGCCGCCGCGCGGCTGATTTCGGCGCTGGTCGGCCAGGCTGAAAAGTGTTTCGGGATTCCGATGCCCGGCATGACGCACATGCAGCACGCGCAGCCGATTCTCTTTTCACATTTTCTACTCGCGCACGCTGAGGCTTTTTTTCGCGACACCGTGCGTCTCAACGCCGCCGAAGCGATGGCCGATGCCTGCCCGATGGGCTCGGGCGCTCTCGCCGGCTGCGCCCTGGATATCGACCGGGCTGCCGTGGCGCGCGAGCTTGGCTTCGCGTCGCCAACGGCCAATAGCCTGGACGCGGCGAGCGACCGCGATTTCGCGCTCGACTATTTGTACGCCCTGGCCGTGATCGCGACGCATCTCTCGCGCCTGGCCGAGGATTTCGTTTTGTTCGCGTCGCAGGAGTTCAGTTTCATCATCCTGGCCGATGAGTTTTCGACGGGCAGCAGCCTGATGCCGCAGAAAAAAAACCCGGATGCGTGGGAGCTGCTCCGCGGTAAGACCGGTCGCGTGACGGCGTCGCTGCACACGCTGCTGACGACGCTCAAAGGCTTGCCATCGAGCTATCAGCGCGATTTGCAGGAAGACAAGGAACCTGTGTTTGCCGCGCATGACCAGGCGATCGCCATGCTGACCATCGCCGCAGGCGCCGTCGCGGCCACGCGCCCGAACGAGCCGCGCTTGCGCGAGGCCGCCTCCGATCCCGCGCTGCTCGCCACGGAAGCCGCGCATTATCTCGTGCGGCGCGGCGCGCCGTTCCGCCAGGCGCACGAAATCGTGGGACAAATTGTGCGCGAAGGCGAGCGCGCCGGAAAACCGTTCTCCAAGCTGCCGATCGACACGCTGCAAAAATATTCTTCGCTCTTCGCCCCGGATTTTTACGACGCCCTGACACTCGAATCGGCGCTCGCCGGCCCGGACGTTGAAGGCGGCACCGCGCCCGCGCGTGTGCGTGAAGCAATCGCCGCGGCCAAAGAGCGCCTGGCCGCCCTGGAGACCGGGCGATGAGGGCGCGAACGGCAAGATTAGGCGACGCGGCTCAGGTGCATCGCGTGATCGCACACTACGCTGGCGAAGGGCTCCTGCTCCCGCGCACCGAGTCGGAGATCCGCGATCATATTTCGCGCTTCCTCGTGCTCGTCGAGAAGCGCAACGGCGACGAAAAAGTTCTCGGCTGCGTGGCGCTCGAGCCGTACGGCGCCGATCTCGCCGAAGTTCGCTCGCTCGCCGTCGCTCCCGAGGCGCGCGGCCACGGCCGCAACGTGGGCGACCGCTTGATGAAGGCCGCGATGGACACGGCGCGGCGGAGAAAAATCGCGCGCCTATTTGCCGTCACGCACCGGCCCGATTTCTTTTCGCGCTACGGATTCAAGCCCGGCCCGAGGCAAGCCGTGACCGAAAAAGTCGAGCGCGATTGCGTCACCTGCCCGAAGCAGGCCAAGTGCACGCTCGTCGCCACCGTCGCCGTGGTATTGCCCGAGCGCAATGTGCTCCCTGTGTTGAACGGGGTCGGGAGAGTGCTTTCTGTGGCCTGACGGCATCCGCCGCCGTCAGGGCTCGATCAGAGGTCAGCGATATGCCGAGCAAGATCAATTTGACCGAGAAATTTTTCATACTTGCAGAGCACTGGCGACCTAAGGTCGTTGCGGCTTTGAATGGCCAGGAGCTCAAGATCATCAAAGTGAAGGGTGAGTTCCCCTGGCATCATCATGAAAACGAAGACGAACTGTTCCTCGTGTGGAGGGGGAATTTTCGTGTCGAGTTCAGGGATCACGCGGTCTCTATGGTCCCCGGGGAATGTGTTGTGGTGCCCCGCGGAGTCGAGCATCGGACCTGTGCCGATGAAGAGGCCGAGATTCTTTGTTTCGAACCGACGGGCGTGCTGAACACCGGCAATGTTCACGACGAGACATTCACCGCGCCCATCGGCGCCAAAATCTAGAGGCGCAATTCAGGACATTACTCCGACTTTCGGTGGTTTGAAGGTTTGAATGGCACAGCCACTCTTGGCTGTGTGGGTTTTGCAGCGGTCGACAAAGGCGTACAGCCGAGCCCCTCGAACGGGCCCGGGATAAAAGGTGGCTGTGCCAGTTGAGTTCACGGTGAACTGAAAAATGAGCGAACTTCCATCGGCCCGCGCCCTGCCGCGCGGGTTTCGTTTTGCGTCCGCTTCGGCTGGTCTCAAGAAGCGCGGCCACACCGGCGTCCGCGACGTCGCGCTGATCGTTTCCGATCCTCCGGCGTCGGCTGCCGCCGTCTTCACGCAAAATCTGGTGCAGGCGCCGCCGGTGGTGCTGTCGCGCGAACACGTACGTTCCTCGGCGGGCGCGATGCGCGCGGTCATCGTCAATTCCGGGAACGCCAACTGCTCGGTCGGGCCGGGCGGGATGGTCGCGTCGCGGGCGACTGCTGAGCGCGTGGCGGAGATCCTCGGCTGCGGCGCGCGGCAAGTCGTGGTCTGCTCGACCGGAGTCATCGGCGTGCCGCTCCCCGTCGAACGCGTTCTGAAAGCCGTGCCGGATCTCGCCGAATCGCTCGCAGCGACGCTGCATGCTTTCGACGGACTTTCGTACGCGATCATGACCACGGACACGCGCCCGAAGCGCGCCGCCGCAAGCTGCCGCATCGGCGGAAAAACCGCGCGCGTCATCGGCTGCGCCAAGGGCGCCGGGATGATCCATCCCAACATGGCGACGATGCTTTCCTTCGTCATGACTGACGCGGCGATCCAGCCGGCCGCGCTCGATGTTGCGCTGCGCGACGTTGTGAGCCGCACGTTCAACTCCATCACGGTGGACGGGGACAGCTCGACCAACGACACGCTGCTCGTGCTTGCCAACGGCGCGAGCGGAGCAAGAAAAATCACCGAAGCGACCGGCGCGGATTACACGAAATTCGTCGCCGCCCTCGAAGAAGTTTGCAAATCGCTCGCGATCGGAATCGTCGAGGACGGCGAAGGCGCGACGCATTTGGTGGAAATCGAAGTGCGCGGCGCTCCGAGCGACGCCGCCGCGAAGCAGGTGGCGCAAACGATCGCTCTTTCCGCCCTCGTCAAGACGGCCATCGCCGGCGCCGATCCCAACTGGGGGCGCATCCTCGCCGCCGCGGGTCGCTCCGGCATCGCGTTCAATCCCGACCACGCGGAAATTTGGCTCGGCGGAATAAAAATGTACGGCCCGCCGAAGGGCGAGTCCTACTCGGTCGCGCTGCCGCTCGATGAGCGCGCCGCGCATCGCCACCTGCTCGAAAAAGACGTGCCCATCGTCGTCGATCTGCACAACGGCAAAGGCGTAGCCCGCATGTGGACCTGCGATTTCACGAAGGAATACGTCCACATCAACGCCAGCTACCGCACGTAATTGCGGGATCAGCCCTCCCACTTCCAGTCCACAAACTGTTCGCGCAGCGCGGTTTTGCGGAATTTTCCCACTGACGTGCGCGGAATTTCCGCCGCGAACACAAATGCATCTGGCAGCTGCCACTTCGCGAATTTCGCGGCCAGGAATTCGCGCAATTCCGCCGCTTCGGCCTTGGCGCCATCGTTCAGTACCACGACGGCGAGCGGGCGCTCCTGCCATTTCGGATGTGCCACGCCGATCACGGCGGCTTCTTTCACGGCGGGATGCCCCATGAGCGCGTTTTCGAGATCCACCGAACTGATCCATTCGCCGCCGGATTTGATCAAGTCCTTGCTGCGATCCATCAGTTTCAAATAGCCGTATTCGTCGATGTGGCCCATATCGCCCGTGCGCAGCCAGCCGTCCGGCGACCACTTCTGCGCGTCTTCCGGCAAATTGTAGTAGGAGGCCGCCACCCAGGGCCCGCGTATCTCGAGTTCGCCGACCGTCGCGCCGTCGCGCGGCGCCTCCGTGCCGTCGGTCCGGATGATGCGCGCCTCGAGCAGCGCCGCCGGCGTGCCAGGCTTGAGGCGCTGCACCATTTTCTTTTCGTCGCTCCACGCGTCCATGAACGGCCGCAGATACGAACTGGTCGCGACGGGCGTTGTCTCCGTCATGCCCCAAGAACAGACGACCGTGATGCCGTGGCGGTCGAACCCCCGCATCAGGGCTTCCGAAGTCGCCGCGCCGCCCAGATGCATTCGGATCGGCCAGGTAAATTTCCATCTCCCCGGAAATTTCTCGAGGGCCTCGAGCGCGCCGAACCAGACCGTTGGCACGCCGGTCGTCACCGTCACCCGCTCGCGCTCCATGATGTCGAGCAGACTTTCGCCGTCCGCGAATGGCCCGTTCAGCACGACCTTGGCGCCTGCCATCGCCGCGGTGAAGGGCACGCCCCAGCCGTTGGCGTGGAACAGCGATGTGGCCGGCAAAACCGTGTCGCGCATCGAGACTCCGAAGGAATCGACGCCGCAGCAACTCATCGAATGAAGAACGATGGCGCGATGCGAGTAGACGACGCCCTTCGAGCGGCCCGTCGTGCCGGACGTGTAGCACATGGCCGCAGCTTCGTTTTCGTCGAGCTGGGGATAAGCAAATTCTTCGGTCGCGCCGGCAAGCAACTCCTCGTATCCCACGCAGCCTTCGGGAGTCGCGCCTCCCCCAAACGGCACGACGATCACGCGCTCGAAATTCACGCGGCCGCGGAATTTTTCGTACACGGGCAGGAGAACGTCATCAACAATCAGGAACCGGTCGCCCGCGTGGTTCGCGATGAACGTGATTTCGTCGGGATGCAGCCGCAGATTCAGCGTGTGCAGGACTCCGCCCGCGACGGGCACGCCGAAATACGCCTCCACGTGCTCGGTTTGGTTCCACAGCAATGTAGCCACGCGGTCTCCGCGGCGCAGTCCAAGATCGGTAAGCGCGCTCGCGAGGCGGTGCGAGCGCCGCCACAGATCCCTCCACGTGGATCGCGCCAGGCTGCGGTCCGGCCGCCGAGTGACGATTTCCACATTGCTGAAAATTCCGCCCGCGCGTTCAAGCAACGCCGGTATCGTCAGCGGAAAATCCATCATCAATCCGCGCATGAGACGTGATTTCTCCTGTCCAGGATGCCGCATCCTAACATCAACAGCCGCATGCCCTTGCCACGAATTTTCCCGGCGCTCGCGGGCTGGATGGAAATCGGCCGGTACTAATATTCATACAGTAACTAAATTATATTTTTCGTTGACGCAGGTTCGAATTTAGAGCAAGATTCGCCCGGTACTGGAGTGCGTCTCTCGTCGGATTGCCCTGGGCCTTCGCCCAAGCCCCCAAATCGCGACCCTGCCCTCTTCAGTCCCCGGTCCCGTGGGTCGGCATTGCCACGGCCAGAAGGAGTCTTGCGTTGAAGAAACTTTACGTGGGTAATTTGCCTTTTCAGGCTACGGAAGAGCAGCTCAGCAGTTTTTTTTCTCAGGCGGGAGTCACCGCGGCGAACGTGACCTTGGTGCGCGACCGTTTCTCGGGCCAACCACGCGGGTTCGGTTTCGTCGAAATCAATAGCGACGAGGAAGCCGAACGCGCCATTCAGGGGCTCAACGGCCACGATTTCATGGGCCGTAATATCGTCGTCAACGAAGCGCGGCCGCCGGCAGGCGGAGCAGGAGGCGGTGGCGGGCGCGGACGCGGCGGCTTCGGCGGTGGGGGTGGGGGCGGGCGCGGGGGTGGTGGTGGCGGACGGGGAGGCGGCGGTGGCGGCGGCAGGGACCGCGGAGATCGCGGGGACCGAGGCGACCGGCGCTGGTAATCGCGCCACGCACTTCGAGAAACAAGAAAGCAAGCAAACCGGGGAGCCTCGTAAGACGGGCTCCCCGTATTTTTTGGATTTGCGTTTGTGCTGTCCTTGCTCAGGAAATACGATTCCGACGGCGACGGAGGTGCAATCTAATAAAGTCTTTTTTTTCAGCCACTTGACCCCAGTACTTCAGTTCCCCCCAAAATGAATCGGATGACCCATAGGGAAGAAAAGTCCTATTACGTATAGTTCTAACACGGGTAGGCCCGTAAATCCTGACAGGGAAATTGGCCGCCCCGAGTTTGCGCAGATTAGTGAGGCCCATGGATCCCTTGAATGATAGCAATCGACAACCGGAGCAGGAGCTTCCGAACGTTGAGCAGGCTGAAGCGCCCTCCTCGATCCGACTTTCCAGCATCATCTCCGCGCTTTCCTATGCCCTTGACCTGACCGAAGGCCAGCCGATGGGGCACTCCGTTCGAGCTTGCATGATTGGAATGCGGCTTGGGCAGCAGGCGGGCATGAGTGCTGACGAGCAAGCCGATCTTTACTATGCGCTGCTGCTCAAAGACGCGGGTTGCAGCAGCAACGCGTCGCGGCTCTTCCACATCCTGAACGCGGACGAAATTCGGGCCAAGGGCGACCTGAAAACGAAGGACTGGACTCGCGTGGGCTGGGAAAGTCTGCACTATGCGCTCACTCACGTCGCCACCGGAATGCCCTTCCTGCAACGAATGCAAAGGCTCTTTCAGGTCGCTCAGACCCAGCAACAGGATTCGTGCACGCTAGTCAAGATTCGTTGCGAACGCGGCTCGCATATCGCCACACAGCTTGGATTTTCCGACGCCGTTTCCTCCGGGATTTACAGTCTGGACGAACACTGGAATGGACGTGGATACCCCGACGGGCTCCGCAAGGACGAAATCCCGATGTTCGCCCGAATCGCGAATCTCTCGCAGACTCTGGACGTCTTCTACGGCGCCCATGGCCCCGAAGTTGCACTCGAGGTCGCGCAGAAGCGCAGCGGCCGATGGTTTGATCCCGATCTGGTAAAAGCGGCTGAGTCCCTGGCACATTCTGGCGCGCTGTGGACGGGGCTGGCGGACGAAAACCTGGTCCAGAAGGTCGCCTCTCTGGAACCCAAGCACCGCCAAATGACGGTCACGGAAGACTCGATCGATAGAATATGCATGGCCTTTGCGGAAGTGATCGACGCCAAGTCGCCGTTTACCTATCGCCATTCCAACGGTGTCGCGGACGCCGCGGTGGAGATCGGACAGTGGTTTGGCATGAACCCCAGGAGCCTGAAGATGCTGCGCAGGGCTGCTCTGTTACACGACATCGGCAAATTGAGCGTTCCGAACTCGGTCCTGGAGAAGCCCGCGAAGCTGACATCGGATGAATGGACGGTCGTCAAGTCTCACCCGTATTACACGTTCGAGATTCTCAAGAAGATTCCCGGCTTCGAGCGCCTCAGCCAGGATGCCGCCGCTCATCACGAAAAACTCGACGGATCCGGCTACTGGCGCGGCTGGGGGGCGGAGCAGCTTTCCCGCTTTGCGCGGATCTTGGCGGTCGCGGACATTTTCGATGCCCTCCACGCCAAGCGGCCCTACCGGGACGGGATTCCCCTTGAAAAGGTTTTCCAAATGCTGCGCGACGACGCGCCGCGGGCGCTCGACTTGCCGTGCGTCGAAGCGCTAATCGCTTCGAAAACGAATTCCGAACCACTGGCTTTCAGTCAGCCAGAAATTGCAGTGACAACCTAACTACTTGAAAAGGAGCCATACCGAAATGAAGTTCCGCAGACACATTTCACTGTTCGTTCTCGTCTTTGCTTTCATTGCAGTCTCAGCCTCGGCGCAGGACTTTTATTGGAATTCGGCCAGCACGCGATCGCTGGCACTCGGCGGTGTTTACGTGCCGTCGACTTCGGACGCCATCGGCGCTCTGACCACCAACCCCGCGGGATTGACGTACCTCAGCAGCCCGACTCTCGATCTGAGCATGTCCGCGGTGTTTGCGCGGGGCTCGTTCAGCAATTCGGTCAACAGCAACTCGCCGATGACCACGTCGCCGGGCGTTATTCCTTATGGCGCGTTCGGTATGCCGATCGGCAAGTCGCGTTTCAGCTTCGGCGTCGGGTTCGCGCCTGACATGGTGTCGGTTTCGGACTGGAACTACGTGGATGCCCCCGGCAAGGGCGGCGTGACCTACGGAATGCAAGAAAACAAGTCCGCTATTCTCGCGGGCCGCGCGATGGTTGGGTTGAGCTATGCATTCAGCCATAAGCTGTCCGTGGGTGTGACCGCAGGCGCCGACTACAACTCAAACACCCTTCAGGCGCCGTATATCTTTCAGAGCCAACCAGTGCTCGCGGGTGACAAGACCATGTTGGATCTCCATACCTACGGCACCGGCTGGAATATGAGCGTCGGCGCGATGGTCGAGCCTACCAAGAACCTGGATTTTGGAGTGGCCTGGAAGTCGCACACCGTGATCGTCACCAACGGCCTCGCTTCCGGCAACGCGTACGCGCTCTTCGCGCTACCCCCGGGATCGGCACCGACGGCTTTCTCCTATAACGCGTCGGTGAAGAACATTCTGCCGCAGTCGGTGAACGCCAACATCGCCTGGCACCTGAACCCGCGCTGGGTGCTCGCGTTCCAGACGGATTGGGTGAACTGGGGCAACGCGTTTGTCAATTTGCCGGTCACGCTGACCAATGGCTCAAACAGCACGATCAACAGCGCCGTGGGTTCCACGACGCTTGTCGACGGCGTGCCTTTGAACTGGAAAGACCAGTACTCGTTCCACGGCGGCGTCGAGCGGATGCTGACGGAGAGCACCTCGCTCCGCTTCGGCTACGAGCATGGGAACAGCCCGGTGCCGAATGGAACGCTCACGCCGATGACTGCGGCCATCATGACCAACCAGCTTTCCGCCGGTTTCGCCTATCACCGCGGCCGTTCCCGCTTCGACTTCGCCTACACGTTCGATCCTATCTCCCAACAACAGGTGCAGCAGAGCACCCTCCTCGCAGGCGAGTATAACAACAGTACGGATCGAGTCGGACTGCAGTCCGTGTCGCTCGGTTACTCGTTCCAGTTCTAAGCCCGCCGCGAGCAGCGATTACCGTAACCGTAACCGGGGAGCATTGCTCCCCGGTTTTTTCTTTGGTGGCTATTTCGGTTGCCATACGCCTAGGAGTATACTAGGATATCCCTAGGAGAGTCCTATGGCCACCCTGTATGTCGAAAACGTGCCGGATGAACTTTACGAGGCACTCCGCAGCCAGGCGAAGGCCCGCCGGCGATCGATTGCGGCCGAGGTGTTGGCTCTCCTCGAAGAAAATGTCCCTACTGAACGGGAATTGAAGGCGCGGAAAGACTTGTTCCAGCGAATGATCCGAATGCGCGAAGAGCTGCCAAAGAGTAAGGGGCCTTTCCCCTCCGCGGAAGAAATGATCCGCGAGGACCGGGAACGGTGAATAGTTTCGTTTTGGATGCCAGCGTCGCCGTGAAATGGTTCTTGTCACCAAACGATGAGCCGTTTTCCGACGAAGCTCTCGCCGTGTACAAAAAGTACCTCAGTGGGGAGATTCGCTTTATCGTTCCGGATCTATTCTGGGCCGAACTTGGAAGCGCGTTCTGGAGGGCGATTCGTCTTGGTCGATTTCGAAAGACATCAGCGCAGGAAGCCATCACCTACTTAATGAAGTGCGATTTGCCCACGTTTTCCATCGCGACGTTGTTGGACAGAGCCTTGAGCATAGCTACGGCATTCGACCGAACTGTGTACGACAGCCTGTACGTAGCGCTGGCCGTCCAATCTGACGCTCAATTGATTACAGCCGATGAGCGGTTGGCCAACGCCCTCGCTGCACATTTTCCGGTGAAATGGCTGGGGGCAATGTAAGCCTTCGATCCCGATCGGGCGAGATCACGCCGTAGTGGATTTGAACGACTCTATTTTTTCGACGCGGCCGGCTGCGCAGCGGTACCGCTCGATGGCCATGGTGTCGATTCCCTGGCGGACGAGCGCCGGGATGTCGAGCGCGGTTTCGGCTTTGGCGAGTTCTTCCGCCGTGGCGTGCAGCGCGGGATTGCGCGGGAGGAAGATGGGGCAGCAATCGTGGAACGGCTCGGCGGAGATGTCGTGCGTGCCGATTTTGCGGGCGTAGTTCAGGATTTCCAGTTTGTCGTCGCCGACGAGAGGCCGGTAAATGGGCATGCGAGCGGCCTCGCCGACTGCGGCCATGTTGTGCAACGTTTGCGAAGCGACCTGGGCCAGGCTATCTCCGGTGACGAGCCCAAGCGAGCGGCCGTTGCGCGCAACGCGTTCGGCGATCCGCAGCATCATGCGCCGATAAAGCAGGATGCGAAATTCTTCCGGCGCGCGCGCTACAATTTCGCGCTGGATCGGCTCGAACGGCACGAGGTAAAGCTTCGCTGAGAGTTGCCACGGCACGAGTTGCTTCACGAGTTCCCGCGCGACGTGCACTGACGATTCGCCCGGCCGCGCTCCGCCTCCCCAGAAGTGCACGAAATTCAAATGCGCGCCGCGCTTCATCATTTTGTGCGCGGCAACCGCCGAATCGAATCCCCCGGAAAGCAGGCACGTCATGCGCCCAGCCGTATTGGGCGGAAGGCCGCCCGCGCCGGGAATTTTGCGCGCGTAGACCAGGAGCGATGGACCGGGAGGAATCTCGATTCGGCAAGTCAGATCCGGATCGTTGAGCTTGACGCGCGCCGGTCGGCCTTCGGCGCGCAGGCGATCCATCAGATATTGCCCGACCGCAACGTCAATCTCGACCGAGCTTTGCGGAAAGGACTTGTCGCTACGTTTCGCGCGCACGGCGAACGTCTCGAATTTTTCGCCGAGAATTTCTTCCCACGCCGCGCGCCCCAGCGCCGCGAGATCGTCATCGCTTCCGCGCGGCACCACTCGCGCCACGGCATAGAACGCCACGCCGAACACGCGCTCGATTCGCGCGATCGCTTCCTCCGCAGAAGCGCCCTCGCCAAACTCCACAAGTAGCCGGTCGCCGGGGCGCAAAATGCGCGCGACGGGCAGCCCTTCGAGCGCTCGCTTCAGGGCGATGTGGAGCTTGCTCAGGAAAAAACGGCGATTGCCGCCCTTGAGCCACAGCTCGTGGTAGTGAACGACGATGACAAGACTCGACATTTCCACAGGTTCCCGCACACTGCTCCGTCGCGGCCAGTATATCAGCCGGGCGCGGCCATCCCAACGCCTTCCGTGATCTGCGCCGCTCAGCCTTGGATCACTCAACAGCAGCCACAGCAACGGGTTGGCGCTCTGTTCCACGTGAAACGAATCTCTTTTCGGTCGCAGAATGTTCTTCGAACACGCTCGCATTTCCCACCCAGTACTGATGGTCCGCGCCTACGTGATAATTTCTTTTTCGTAACGCCGCTGAAACATTCTCCAGTCTATTCTGGACGCCGCTGGCGATGTGTCGTATACCCGAAGGCAGGCCGCAATGTGATCCCGAACCAAGGGGCGCGTCCACGGGAAGCGACCGGAAGCGCCGTTTGCGCATCTTAGGTATTGTGAGTCTTAGCGTCCTGAGCCCCCGAGACGCGGGAGCGAACGATGTGGGACAAGAACGATTGGCGGCAGTTCTTTGCCATCGCCAACAAACCCTGGGAGCGGCGACGTCCACCGCGTCCGGTCTATCCCAGCGGGGCGAAGCGTGTGCTGCCCGCGGTTGGATTCAGCCTCTCTGAACTCGACGATGCCGGGATCAACATGGAGGCTGCGGAGCGCCTGGGCCTGCCCGTAGACGCGGCTCGCATCGGCGCCTACGGCCCGAACGTTTCGGCTTTGCGGGATTTCGTGCGCTCGGCGCGCCAGCCCGGCAAGATGGGCTAACTGCTCCTCGCGGTACCAGCTAATCTATTTATATTCATTTGTTTAGCGTGGGGTGGTTTTGTGCTTGAACGTGTGCTCTAGGCGGCTCGTGGCGGCGTGTTTAAAGGTAATTAAAATTACGGTGTGTTTGCTCTGAACCACTTGACGCCGGGAAAAGTTCCGGTAAACTTCCCTTTCTGTCTTAGCGCGCTCATGCAGACTGTGTCCAATTCGACCGTAGTAGCCGCAGCAAGCGCTGCCGAGGAAACCCAGCACGATTTCGACTTCCCGCAGCGGGAGGCGGCGTTCTTCTATGGCTTGTTCCTCCGGGGACATTCCGCCGAGGAACTTCGCCGGGACATCGAGGTTCCGCCGGCGGTGCTTCTGAAATGGCATCGCGAATCTGAGCGCGATCCTTCGCTGCGCGACGTCTTCACCCGGATGGTCGATTACCGGCGTCACGTGCTCGCGATTTTCGAGGCGCTCGTCGATACCGAAACCCGCCCCCAGCGCGTACAGTAACTCCTAACTCCCGATTCCTAACCCTCCTTTCGATTCGCTTTTTCTCTGTGCCCCTCCGCGTTTCCTCTGTGGCGGTCTGTGTTTCAGTTTTTATTTTCGACACCGAGAGGCGGCGGAAAACGCCTCACCGCAGACGACACACGGTCACGGAGACAGCGCCCCATATTCGATATGGATGCTGCCATTCGGTCAGGCTGCCGAGCCACACATTATTCGGACGCGTGTTAGACTTTGCCGGAGCCTCGCGGAATGGTGGAAACCGAACGATCGCCAGTTCAAGATCTTCGCCTGGGTTGGATCGATCTCATCTGGCTCGTCTTTCTGGGCGGATTGGCGCTGCTCCCGCCCATTGAGGAATATCACAAGCAACTGATCCTACTGGCGATCGTGGTCTTCCAGCTGTCCGAGCGCTGGGTGATGGCCCGCTTGCCCAAACGCGGGCCGGCGTACAGCGTACTGATCAAGATTCTCCTTTCCACGCTCCTTCTCGACCACACCGGAGAGGTCGGAATCAACAGCAGCTATTTTCCGATTTTCTTTTTGCCGGTGGTGAGCGCCGCGATCTATTTCGGTCCAGTGGGATCGCTCGCCTGGACGACGGTCGCGTCGCTGGCGTACCTCTCTCTGCTGATCCCGGTCTGGGAGGACTACGATCTCGGTGCCACGGGCGCGACGATCCTGACGATCCGTATCCTGTTTTTTTACGTCGCGGCGATTTTGGTCAATCGATTTTCCGTGGAGAATCGGCGGCAGGTGGAGCGGTTGCAGGTTTTTTCGGAAAAGCTCGAGGAGACGAATCGCCAGCTGCGCCGCGCCGAAGCCGACGCGCGACGCGCCGAGCGCCTGGCCGCCCTCGGTCAGCTCTCCGCGGGGCTCGCGCACGAAATTCGCAACCCGCTGGGAGTCATCAAAGGCTCGGCGGACATGCTGAACCGTAAGGTCGCCGGCTCCGAGCCGCTGGTCGCTGAACTCGCCGGATACATCTCGACCGAAGTGAACCGGCTCAACGCGCTGGTGGTGCGATTTCTGGATTTCGCGCGGCCCTCTAAACTGGAATTGCGCCCCGAGCGGCTCACCGAAATTGTCGACCGCGCGCTCGAAGCGGCCACGGCCTCCTGCCCCAATGCGGGAGTGCATGTGGTGCGCGACTACGCGCCCGATTTACCCGCGATTCCCGCGGACGCTCAGTTTTGCGAGCAGGTCTTCGTCAATCTGATCACGAACGCGATGCAAGCTATGCAGTCGCAGGACGCTTCGCTCGAACGGACGCTGCGCCTGTCGATCGTGCCCGAAGAGCGAAGCGGCGAACGCGGCGTTGGCGTGATCGTCGCGGATTCCGGCACGGGAGTTCCGCCGGAGTTGCGCGAACAGATCTTCAATCCGTTTTTTACGTCGAAGAAAGACGGCGTGGGACTGGGGCTTTCGATCGTGGCGAAAATCGTGGACGATCATCGCGGCACGATTCGCCTCGAGGAGAACACGCCGCGCGGCGCGCGCTTCCACGTGTTTTTTCCAGCCGCTGCGAACTAGCTCGCCCGACAGCAAGGGCGCGTCTTGATCTGCTAGAAGTAACGGCCACAATCCCATGCTTCGAGCAACGCGAAGTCCGCAAAGTCAAAGTGTGATGTATAATATACATCATGAAGCGCACCCAACTCTATTTACACGATGATGTCTGGAAGTCCTTGCACATTCGGGCTCGTCAGCAGGGTACGTCGATATCGGATCTGGTTCGGGAGGCGGTCCGGGAAAAGTACGGTAGCTCTCCGGAGAACCGGAGAGATGCTATGCGAGGCCTGGTCGGTCTGTGGAAGGACCGCAAGGATTTGCCTGATTCCACGTCTTACGTGCGCAAGCTCCGGAGAGGAAGACGCCTCAGGAGAATCAGTCGTTGAAACAAATCCTCGTCGATTCCGATGTCCTCATCGAGGTTTCCCGGGCGCGGGATCGATTCCTTCTTGCGCGCTGGGAAGAGTTGATCCGCAGCGAGTTTCCCGTTTTTTGCTCTCCGGTCACGATCGCCGAGATCTGGCACGGCGCGCGTCCAAATGAGCGCGACGCCCTGGAAGCGCTTTTTGGCGCGATTTCTTGCGTCCCGATCGATTCGAACATTGGCCGACGCGCAGGCGAATACTTGGCCCGATACTCGAAGAGCCACCGCATCGAATTGGGAGATGCATTGATCGCCGCGGCCGCATCGATTCACAATCTTGAACTTTGGACACGCAACCGACGGCACTACCCGATGGCGGAGCTTGTTTTCTACTAGGACTTTGATCGCGGCGGAAGCTCCCCCAGATGGCGCTAAATCTGTGAGTACGGCGTTGGCGTCAGAATCAGATTTGTGATGTTGGAGACGATGGGCTCGAACGCGTATTTAGGCTGGGTCGAGTACGATTTCCAATCGTCGGATGCGCGGAACGCGGCCCACTGCTTGTCGCGCGTGGCAAGGCTGTCAAAGCACAGCATGTAGGTGAGGTTCGGCAGGCGCGGACCGATCAGCGTCTCGCTGTAAAAAATCTGCTCGAAGCTGTTTTTCGCGAAAATGTCCGCTTCACCTGACTGCATCATCTCTACTTTGCGGCGGTGATCCTGGTCGGTTGCGCCCTCGTAGATGCGCAACTCGAAAACGCGCGTGCCCTTCGTGGCGGCCGCTTTGGGCAGAACCAGGTTCGGCCACTTCTCAAAGGCTTGCAGGAATGTGCTGTCCATTCGGTCGTACGGCGGCTCCTTCGCGGGAGCGGTTAGGAATGCGGCGGCGGCCTTGGTGTAGTCGTCGTCCTTGCCGAGGAGAGTCTCGATCGTCGCGAGCTTCTCCGCGGATGCGCCGGGCATCAGCACGTAGATCGAGGGCGTATCCGGCCCGATGGAGAGATCAAACACGCCAACCGGCGAGATCGACATGCGATTCAGCGCGGGAATGAGCGCGTCGCGAAAGAAATCGTCACACATCTTTCTTTGCGGGCCCGCGTTGATGTGATATCGCCGGAGCTGATAAAACTCGCGGGCCTTCGCGCCGCCTGCCATGTTGCCCTGAGCTGCCTCGATCTCGCCGCCAGGCGCGGTGACAGCTAGCGAAGCTGCCGCGAGCGACGAGGCCAGAAATTTTCGCCGTTCCATGAAAATCCTCCCCTGTAGACGAAGATTCGCTTGCCGAATGTTCGGTATCGTCACACAGTTCGGTCAGGGTGTCTATCCAATGACAACAGAGGTGGTGCGGGCTAGAGCGGCAGAGTTCCGCTGAAAACGACTTGGGGCTTGCGCGGATCGGCGCGGCGAATCTGGCCGATGCGGAAATACTTTTCGCGGCGGCGCCTTAGCTCCGCCTCAAGGGCCGAGTGATTCTCCAGCGGCACGACCAGAATCATTCCCACGCCCATGTTGAATATGCGGAGAAGCTCATCGCGTTCGAGCTTCCCGAGCGACGCGAGATAGGAAAATATCGGCGGAACGGGCCACGAGCCAAGCTCGATTTCCGCTTGCACGCCGCGGGGCAGCACGCGCGGCAGATTCCCGGGAATTCCTCCGCCGGTGATGTGCGCCATCGCGGAGAGCCAGCCGCGCTCGACCGTGGTCTTCAGCATCGGCCAGTAGCAGCGATGCGGGCGCAAAAGCTCCGCGCCGATTTTGTTGCTGACTTCGGCGACGTACGTCTCCGGCTGCAGCCCCGCCGTCTCGAAGACCAGCTTCCGCGCGAGCGAGTAGCCGTTGGTGTGGAGCCCGGTCGAGGGGAGCGCGAAGAGCAGATCTCCCGGCTTCACACCTTTCGTTTTTTTCAGCGCAGCCCGTTCGACGACCCCGACGATGAAGCCGGCGAGGTCGTACTCCCCAGGCGCGTAAAAACCGGGCATTTCCGCCGTTTCGCCGCCGATCAGCGCGCATCCCGCCGCGTGGCACGCGCGCGACATTCCCTCGACCAGTTGCTCGACCACGTTCGGATCCATCTTGCACATGGCCAGATAATCGAGGAAGAAGAGCGGCTCGGCGCCGAGCGTGAGAATGTCGTTGACGCAGTGATTGACGAGGTCGGCGCCCACCGTCGAGTGGATGTTCATGGCCATGGCGATCTTGAGCTTGGTGCCTACGCCATCGGCGCTCGAAACAAGCACCGGCTCGCGCCACTTCTTATCCAGCGCGAAGAGCCCTCCGAACGATCCGATTCCGCCGATTACGCCGCGCGTGAACGTGCGGGAAGCCAGGCGCCGGATGCGCTGCTTGGCCTGATCCGCGAGCGAAATATCCACTCCTGCTTCGGCGTAGTCCATGGACGAGAAATGTTCTCCGAGACTACGGAAAAAGAACGAACGTTCGTCATTCCGAGCGAAGCGAGGAATCTCTCTTGTCCTTCGTTAAATCGGGGGAGAGATTCCTCGCTTCGCTCGGAATGACAAAATTGAGCTTTTTCGCAACTACTTCCGCCGTGGCGAGAGGAGCCGGGCGGCTTGCCCACGTCGGGTCAGAACTCAAAATAGTTTGAAGATTCTCCGCCAGCGCACGATGCCGGGATGCCAGAAGACGCTGGCGTAGGTCATCATTCGGTCGCGGATGTGGCCTGGGTTCCAGGTTTCCTCGGGCGCGTCGATCGACATGTACACCATAACCGGCGTGCCGATGATGTTGTCGCGCGGCACGAAGCCCCAATAGCGGCTGTCGTAGGAATCGTCGCGATTGTCGCCCATCATGAAGTATTCGCCCGCGGGCACGGTCACCGGACCGTAATTGTCGGTCGGATTAGGCGGGTCGGCGCGGTAAGGTTCGTTCAGCGGCTTGCCGTTGATCGAAACTACGCCTTCCCGAATTTCGAGTTCGTCCCCCGGCATGCCGATCAGGCGCTTGATGTAATCCGGCGTCCCTGGCAGCGGCGCGCGAAAGACGATGATCTGCTGGCGATGCGGCTCGCGCCAGAGACGCATGTGCAGCGGCGTCATGGGCACTTCGGCTTCGTAGCCGAAGCGGCTCATCAGCAGATGGTCACCGACGAGCAGCGTTCGTTCCATCGAGCCGGACGGTATGACGCGTGCCTGGACGATCGATCCCGTAATAAATAGAAACGCGAGGATGACCCACAACCAGGACAGAGCCTCGCGGGCGACGATTTTGCCGACATCCGGTTTCGGTTTGGGTTCGTCGAGTGCCAGTGTTTCTTCAACGTTCATTCTGCACCACCTGAATTTCCACGACGGGAGCTTCTCCAGTTTCAACCGAACGGCATTCGAGTTCGGCCTGCGCGCCGTCCACCGGATAAACGCCGGTGTAACACGACGTACAGAACGAGCCGCGCGTGTCGCCGACCGCGCGCCGCAAACTTTCCAGCGAAATGTAGCCCAGGGAATCCGCGCCCAGATAGCGGCGAATTTCCTCGATCGACTGCTCGTTTTGCGGCGCTGGCGTCCCCGCTGAGAGTTTTGCGCTTCGTTCAATCTGTAAGACTACCGGCGAGACGCCGGCGCCACGAACCGAAACTCGCGAATCGAGGCGCGCTTCAAAATCCTCGGCTTCTTCCGGCGTAAGCCTCGGCCGCACACGCGAATCATCGGAGGCGATGAGCTCCTCGCGCGTGGGCGTGTCCACGCCATAGAAACAAGGCGAAATCGTGGGCGGGCAACTGATGCGCATGTGCACTTCCGCTGCGCCCGCTTCCCGCATCATGCGCACGATTTTTCGGCTGGTCGTCCCGCGCACGATCGAATCGTCGACGAGGACGACGCGCTTGCCGCGCAGCAGCTCGGGCACGGGATTCAGCTTCAGCTTCACGCCAAAATCGCGGATCGATTGCTGGGGCTCGATGAACGTACGCCCGACGTAATGGTTGCGGATCAAGCCCATGCGGAACGGGATGCCCGACTCCTGCGAATATCCGACCGCGGCCGGCACGCCCGAATCCGGCACGGGCACGACGACGTCCGCGGGAACTGCGTGCTCACGGGCAAGCAAACGCCCCAGCATCTCGCGGCTCTGCTCGACGACGCGGCCGAAAACGAGGCTGTCCGGTCGCGAAAAATAGACGTGCTCGAAAATGCATTGCTGGAGCGGCTTTTCCGGGGCGAAATGGAGTGACTCCATTCCCGCGCGCGAGATACGCAGCATTTCTCCGGGCTCGACGTCGCGCACGTACGTCGCGCCGATCAGATCGAACGCGCACGTTTCCGATGCCACCACCCACGCGCCGTCCAGCTTTCCAAGCGCGAGCGGGCGGAAGCCGCGCGGATCGCGCAGCGCGTACATTTCGTCGCGCGTCAGGACCAGCAGCGAGTACGCGCCCTCGACCTGGTTCAGTGCGTCGGCGAGCGCGCCGGAAAGATTCCGCGCCTGGCTCCGCGCGATAAGATGAACGATCACTTCGGTGTCGCTCGTCGTTTGAAAAATCGAACCGCGGTGCTCGAGCGTGCGGCGCCATTTCGCGGCCGAAGGAAGATTGCCGTTGTGGGCGAGGGCGAGCTTTCCCTTGTTGCAATCGATTACGATCGGCTGCGCGTTCATCAGCGAAGTGTCGCCGGCCGTCGAGTAGCGCGTGTGGCCGAGGGCCGCTTCGCCGGGAAGACGCGCGAGCACGTCCGGCTGAAAAATATCCGCGACGAGTCCCATGCTCTTTTCGAGATGCAGCTCACGGCCGTCGCTCGAAACGATGCCGGCGGATTCCTGGCCTCGATGCTGCAGCGCGTACAATCCGAGATAGGCCATCTTCGCGGCCTCGGGATGGCCGAAGACTCCGCACACGCCGCAGTGATCGTGAAAACGATCGTTTTCAATCTCGCTTGGGTGATTCATTCTGCCTTTCGGAGATCGTTCTCGCCGAGGAGCCGCCCGAAGGCTCCATTCCAGTCGTCCGCGAGGAGGGGGGCCGCCCCGCTGATCACTGTCTGGCCATTCAGTTCGATGCGGAATTCGCCGCGGGTCACTCGGCCCACATCCAGGATCGCCACTTCGTATTGTGCCGCAATCCGGCGGACAGCGGCAACATTTTCGGGGGTAATGGATACGATGATCCGCGCGCCGCGCTCGCCGAAGAGCGCCGCTTCGTCCGGCTCTTTGCTCGTGAGCGAAATGTTCGCTGAAAGTCCGTCACTGACGAAATAGGATTCCGCGACTGTCACGGCCAAACCGCCATCGCTGATATCGTGGGCCGATTGCAGCTTGCCTTCGGCGGCAAGCGCCACCAGTGCCGCAATCAGGCGTTTTTCCGCCGTAAGATTCACGGCGGGCGGCGAACCGGCTTCGATGGCACGAACCGCGCGAGCGTATTCCGAGGAGGAAAATTCTTTCGCGGCATCCTGCATTGTTGCGGCGGCGACATTCCCATCCAGTAGCAAGATCATATCGCCCTCTGCTCGAAACGCCATGCCCAGCGCATGAGAAGCGTCTTCGATCATTCCCAGAACGCCGAGGATCGGCGTGGGATCGATCGAAAGGCCGAGCGTTTCGTTATAGAAACTCACGTTGCCGCCGGTGATGGGAATTTCGAGAGCGGTGCAGGCCTCGGCGATGCCGTCGATCGCTCGGCTGAATTGCCACATCACTTCAGGCTTTTCCGGGCTGCCGAAGTTGAGGCAATTCGTCGCTGCCATGGGCTTTGCGCCGGAGCAGGCCACGTTGCGCGCGGCCTCCGCAACGGCGAGTTGCGCGCCAGCGAACGGATCGAGCCGGCACCAGCGGCCGTTGCCGTCAGCTGAAAGCGCGAGCGCCCGCGGAGTGCCTTTGATGCGCACGACGGCAGCGTCACCAGCACCCGGTGCTTCGAGCGTGTTGGTGCGCACCATGTGATCGTATTGCTGCCAGATCCAGCGCTTGGAGGCAATCGCGGGTGCGCGAAGCAGCGCGCGGAAATTTTCCGTGAGATCGGCGCCCGCGGGACTGAATTCGACGAGCCGCTCGTGCGAGCGTGCTGGGGGAGGCGCGAGCGGGCGCTGGTAGACCGGACCTTCTTCGGCAAGCGCATGCGCGGGAATCTCCGCCCCCAGTTGACCGTTGTGCCGCACGCGCACGAGGCCGTCGCTTGTCACGCGCCCGATCTCGACGGCGTCGAGTCCCCACTTCGCGAATACGTTCAGCACTTCCTGCTCGCGGCCGCGCTCGGCCACAAGCAGCATGCGCTCTTGCGATTCGCTGAGCATCATTTCGTACGGCGTCATGCCCGGCTCGCGCTGCGGCACGCGCGCGAGCTCGATCTCGATGCCGAGGCCGCCGCGCGACGCCATCTCGCACGAAGAACTCGTCAGCCCCGCCGCACCCATGTCCTGAATCGCGACGACCGCGCCCGTCTGCATCGCTTCGAGGCAGGCTTCGAGCAGCAACTTCTCCATAAACGGATCGCCCACTTGCACGTTGGGCCGCTTCTGCTGCGACTCCTCGGTGAATTCCGCGGAGGCGAGAAGCGACGCGCCGTGGATTCCGTCGCGCCCGGTTTTCGCGCCCACGTAAATGACCGGATTGCCCACGCCGCGCGCCTTGGCGAAAAACAGGTCTTCCTTTTTTGCGATGCCCAGCGCGAGGACGTTGACGAGCGGATTTGCGGAGTAGCCCGGCTCAAATTGCACTTCGCCGCCGACGGTGGGCACGCCGAAACAATTTCCGTAGTGCGCGATCCCGCGGACGACGCCGTCGAGAATCCGCCGATTGCGCGCGATGGTGCTGTCGTCCACGGCTTCAGGGGCTAAAGCCCTTTCACTCGCAGTTGGTACGGACGGGCTGAAGCCCGTCCCTCCGAGTACCGCGCCACTTGGGATTGTCGTCGCAGTTGATCGAGAAGGAGTGTTGGTTTCTGAATCTGCGGCAGAAGCAATACTCGCCTCAGCCGCCCGAATTCCAGACGTCACCGAACTTGGAGGGACGGGCTTCAGCCCGTCCGTTCGCGTCTCGCTCCCAAGGGCTTTAGCCCCTGAAGCTGATGCGCTCGACGTGATCGGTCCGAATCGCAGCGAATCGAGCACCGCGATGGGCCGCGCGCCCATCGTGAAAATGTCGCGCAAAATTCCGCCGACGCCCGTGGCCGCGCCCTGAAAAGGCTCGACGTAGCTCGGATGATTGTGCGATTCCATCTTGAACGCGGCGGCGAGGCCGTCGCCGATGTCGACCACGCCCGCGTTTTCTCCGGGTCCCTGCAAGACCTGCGGGCCGCGCGTCGGCAGGCGCCGCAGATGCGCCTTGCTCGATTTGTAGGAGCAGTGCTCGCTCCACATCACGCTGAAAATGCCGAGCTCGGTGAAATTCGGATCGCGCGCGAGGATTTTTTGAATGCGGGCGTATTCATCAGCGGTAAGGCCGTGTTCGGCCGCGAGTTCCGGTGTGACTTTGATTTCGAGATCCAACATTGGTTTTGCGGAAGACATGACGCAGATTTACGCCGAAACCACCGCGCGGCGCGAGAGCGACTCGATCAGCGAGCGAAGAATCACGAGACCGTCGGCCGAGCCCAGAGCCTTTTCGACCGCGCGCTCCGGATGCGGCATCAGACCCACGACGTTGCGCTCGCGATTGCACACGCCCGCGATATTCGCGAGCGAGCCGTTCGGATTCGCCGCCGCGTTCTCGCGGCCATCGGGAGTTGTGTAGCGAAACACGACTTGCCGGTTGTGATCGAGCTCCGCGAGCGTTTCTTCGTCGCAAAAGTAATTTCCATCGCCGTGCGCAATGGGCATTTGCACTACCTGGCCGCGCGTCGCGAGCGCGGTGAACGGCGTATCCGTTGTCTCGACGCGGACGTGCACCTGCTTGCACACGAATCGCATTCCCGCGTTGCGCTGCAACACGCCCGGAAGCAAACCCGCTTCGCACAGAATCTGGAATCCATTGCAGATGCCGAGAACCAGCCCGCCGCCGCGCGCGAATTTTTCCACCGCGCGCATCACCGGAGAAAATCGCGCAATCGCCCCCGTCCGCAGATAATCGCCGTACGAAAATCCGCCGGGAAGCAGAACCGCGTCAAAACCATCTATCTTTTCGGATTGGTGCCACAGGAATTCAACCGGCTGGTGGAGGACTTCGCCGAGCGCGTACCAGGCGTCGTGATCGCAGTTCGAGCCCGGAAACACGACCACACCAAATTTCATCGCGCGGAGTCTCCCCTCACGCGAATTTTAGCACAGTGCGGCGCGATCGTGCGTGCCGGGCATGATGAAATGCGTGGTTGGACGAATACGATTCCGCGGGCGATTCAGCCGCCGGAAACAGCTTCAGAGTCTCTCTGCTTCGGCGTTCTTGACCAGCGGTCTTGGTTCCCCGAAACCTGTTTCGGCAGCATGTGTCCCGGGCGGCGGTAGATCGCCATGTAGACGAGCGACAGCACGATCGCCGTCCCCAGTCCGACCGCAGCAGAGCCGATCGCCAGACCCAGGATCCCGCCTGCTAGCAGGACCAATCCGAGCACGGCAAGGTTTGCGTGCTCATACACTTCCAGGACGAGGTCACCCACGATGAAGCCAATCGACGCAACAACGAGACCCCAGTTCACCCACACGCTCATAGCCCGGTCCTCCAGAGAGGAAATTTAAGCAGACACTATCACCGGGGGCATTGCTCCGCAACAAATTCGCTGTATCAAAATTGTCAGAAATGGACCCGGCGCGCCGCTTCTCGCGGGCGATTCGCTACCTTTTTCGTTTGGGCGAGCGCGACTTTGAAGATCGTCCGGATTTTTTGCGGGCGCGCGATTTTGACGGCTTGCCCGCGGCAGCGAGTTCGCGGCGGCGCGCGGCGGCCCAGCCGAGTTTGTTGACTTGCTGCCCGCGCGCGAGGCCCAGCGCATCGGGCGGCACATTTTTCGTAATCACCGAGCCAGCGCCGACGTAGGCGCCGTCACCGACACGCACGGGCGCGACGAGCGCCGTATCGCTGCCGATAAAGACTTTCTTGCCGATCGTCGTGGGATTCTTGTTCACGCCGTCGTAATTGCAGGTGATTGTTCCTGCTCCGATGTTGGTGCCGCTGCCGACGCGCGCGTCGCCGAGGTAGGTGAGGTGCATGGATTTCACGCCGTTGCCGAGCACGCTTTTTTTCACTTCCACGAAATTCCCCACGCGCGCGTCATCCTCGAGCCGTGCGCCGTCGCGCAGATGCGCGTAGGGCCCAGCTTGCGCGCCCTGCGAAAGATGGCTCGCGGTGATCATCGTGTACGGCTTCACCAGCACGTTGTCTTCGAGCACGGCGTCGGAAAGCACGCTGCCGGTGCGGATCGTGCAACCCGCGCCGATGCGCGTCTTCCCGAGGAGCTGCACCGCCGGCTCGATGCGCGTATCCGCGCCCACGGAGACTTCTGGATCGATCAATACCGTTTCCGGCAGCTCGATGCTCACCCCGGCGTCCATGATCGCCGCGCGTTTGCGGCGGCGAAACACCGCGTCCACGGCGGCGAGGTCCGCGCGCGTGTTGCAGCCCAGCACCTCATCCGAATCCGAGGCGATGAAGGCCTGAACTTTCTCGCCTTTCTGCCGCAGCGCGGCGATGGCGTCGGTCAGATAAAGTTCCTTGTGCACGTTCTGCGGCTTGAGCGTGGCCAGGCACGGCCACAATTTTTCCAGCGTGAAGCAATAGATGCTGGAATTAATTTCGCGGATCGAGCGCTGTTCGCCGGTGAGCGCCGAGTCCTCGACGATCGCGGCGACCGAGCCGTCGTCCTGCCGCACGATGCGCCCATAGCCCGCTGGGTTTTCGATTTCGGCCGAGAGGATGGTCGCGGCTGCGGCGGTTTCCTGATGCGCTTTGGCCAGAGCGGCCAGCGTTTCCGTGCGGATCAGCGGAGCATCGCCCGGCAATACGATCGCAACCTTCGTGCGAGACGAAATGGCCCGACGCGCAACCAGCATGGCATGGCCGGTCCCGCGCTGCGGTTCCTGGATGACGGCCTTGACCCCGAGCGGTTCGACCGTCCCCGTCACGTCTTCGGCTTGGTGGCCCACGACCGCAATGATCTCGCGCGGCTTGAGCGGCTGGCAGGCGCGCGCGACGTGTTCGACGAGCGGCCGCCCGCCCGCGCGATGCAGCACTTTGGCCAGCGCGGACTTCAGCCGCGTGCCCTTGCCTGCTGCCAGGATCACGATCGCGATGTCAGGATTTGCCATGCTTCGATTTTCAGCGTTTCACAGGGGAATAACAATCCGGGGGAACCCAGGGCGATGCGAATTGAACACTTTATCGGGCAAGCACAAGGCAAGGATCGGGTACGGCTTCAATCGCCGACCGGGGCAGCGGCCTCAGCCTGAATCCGAAAAGGCGCAGAAGCTGAAGGTCTTTCCTCGTAGGTCTCGGTCCAGAGCGTCGGATCGGCCAGAAGGCGAGTGACGAGTTGCGTGTGCAGGGCGTGCCCGGCTTTGTGAGCCTCGACGCGGGCGAGGAGCTGATGCCCCACAAGGGCGAGGTCGCCGATCAGGTCCAAAGCCTTGTGCCGCCCGAACTCGTCCGGAAAGCGCAACGGGCCATTCATGACGCCCTGCTCATTGAGCACAATCGCGTTGTCGAGCGAGCCGCCTCGAATCAGACCCATCCGGCGCAAACCCTCAAAATCCTGAACGAAGCCGAAGGTGCGGGCCGGAGCGAGCATGCGGCTGAACGATTCGCGGCTCACGCGCAACTCGACTTCCTGGGCGCCCACCGCAGGATGCGCGTACTCGACAAAGCACCGCACCCGGAAATCGTTTGCGGGATAGATTCCGATGCGGCGCTCGCCCTCGGTAAATTCCAGCGGCTTCACGACCTTCAAATAGCGCCGCCGCTTCCGCAGCTTCCGGGTCCCCGCCTGGTGAAGCATTTCGATAAAGGGCTGGGATGACCCGTCCAGGATCGGCAGTTCCAGCGCGTCCAGTTCGACGTACACATTGTCTACCGCGCAGGAATAGAGGGCGGCGAGGAGATGCTCGGTGGTGGAAAGGAGGACACCTTTCTTCATCAGGCTCGTGGCGTAACTCACGCGCGCGACGTTCCGCACGTGCGCCTCGATTTCAAAATTGTCGAGGTCCACGCGCCTGAAGACGATGCCCGTATCGGCCGGCGCGGGTACGAGCCTAAGATGAGATTTTACGGCAGTGTGGAGACCCACGCCGCTGGTTGCAATCGGCTTTTCAATCGTCGTTTGGTAGCTCACCAGGGGATATTATGAAGCATTTGTAAGCCCTTCTGGGAATATGTTTATACCAATTGAATCAATAACTTGAAGTGTGTCCGATAAATCGTTGTGGTAAAATAGCCACAAAACACTCTCTTCTGCGTGGCCCCATCGCATCAAGGATGAGTTGTAGCGCCCGCCTTTCAGACGGGCATCCTTCAGACGAGCAAGCCTGAACCGATGCGAGGGTGCCGCTGCGGCAATGCCAACCTAAAGGTTGGCGCTACAGCACTTGTGTCCAACTTCAGCAGCGCTTAGAATTGTTCGGCGGGATTTTCATCGATGGCCTCACCCTTTCACATCATCGCGAATTCGACTTCGCCCCCAGGCGCCCTGACGGATCCGACTTCCCACCCCAGGCCGGAATGGCTCCGCGTCAAATTTTTCAACGGCTCGAATTACCAGGAGTTGAAGCGCATCATGCGCACGCTCGGGCTCAACACCGTGTGCGAAAGCGCGCGCTGCCCGAACATGGGCGAATGCTGGGAACACCGCACCGCCACGTTCATGATTCTGGGAAACATCTGTACGAGGGCGTGCGGCTTCTGCGCCGTGCCGTCCGGCAAGCCGGCCGGGCCGCCGGACGAGATGGAGCCGGAGCGAGTGGCTGAAGCCGTCGAGCGCATGGGCCTGCGCTACGCCGTGGTGACATCGGTCAATCGCGACGATCAACCCGACGGCGGCGCGGGAATCTTCGCTCGCACCATACATGAAATTCGGCGGCGCGTTCCGGCGTGCAAAGTCGAAGTCTTGATCCCCGATTTTCGCGGGGACTGGAACGCGCTCGAGACCGTAATCGGCGCGCACCCCGACGTGCTGAATCACAACACCGAAACCGTACCGCGGCTGTATCACGAAGTGCGCAAAGGCGCGGTCTATGCCCGTTCGCTAGAGCTGCTGCGCCGCGCGAAATCGCTGGCGCCCGCGATGCCCACGAAAACCGGGTTGATGCTCGGCATCGGCGAGACACGAGAAGAAATTCTGGCCGCGATGCGCGATCTTGTGGCACAAGGCACCGACATTTTGACCCTCGGCCAATACCTGCAACCCACTCGCGAGCATCTCCCCATCGCGCGATACGTTCATCCGGACGAATTCGCCGAGTACAAAACGCTGGGCGAGCAGATGGGTTTTGCGCACGTCGAGTCCGGTCCGCTGGTGCGCTCGTCCTATCACGCGTTCGAGCAGGAAGCCGCCGCGCACGTTTAGCCGCCGTTCGCATTTCCGCCCTCGATCTCGCCAAATAGCGTAAGATTCCCCGAGTTCGTTTCCATTAAACTGAAACAGGAAGAACACGAATGGAATGCTCGCGGATTTCGCCACGCCTGTTCGCTGTGCCCGCTCTTTCGGCCGTGTTGCTTTGCTTGATTCCCGCTGCGGCGGCGCAGACTCCCGCGCCGGTCTCAGCCGCTCCATCTGGCGCCGAGGTTTATCAAAAGCGCTGCGCGACGTGCCACGATCAGGCGGGCTCTCGCGCGCCTTCCAAGGACGCGTTGCAGAAGCTTTCCGCCGCACGAATCCTTCGCACGCTCGATTTTGGATTGATGATGGCCGTGGCCTATCCCCTGGATCGCGCTGATCGCGACGCCGTGGCGAACTATCTGGGGACAAAAACGGAGGAAGCCGGGCTGCCCGCGAGCGCATTCTGTTCCGCCGAGGTCGCCATACTGTCCGGCCCCGCGAGCGGCGCGTGGGCGGGATGGAGCCCGACCACATCGAATGCGCGCTATCAAACTGCGGACCACGCCGGCCTCGCGCCCGGACAGGTGCCGCATCTCAAGCTGAAATGGGCGCTCGGCTTTCCGGGTGATGTCACGGCGTTTGCCGCGCCGGCCATTGTCAACGGCACACTTTTCGTGGGCAGCGCCAGTGGCGCCGTCGAGGCCGTCGATGCGAAAACCGGCTGCACGCATTGGGTGTTTCAGGCCAACGGACCCGTGCGCGGCGCCATTCTTCCCGTCGCGAGCGGCGGTGTGACGGCGCTCATATTTGCGGACCTGATCGGCTGGGGCTACGCGCTCGACGCCAAAACCGGCCATTTGCTGTGGAAAAAGCGCATCGATGAGCACGAGGCTGCGCGCCTCACAGGCTCGGCCGTCGAACTCAACGGCGTCGTATACATTCCCGCCGCATCGTGGGAAGAAACGCGCTCGCTCAATCCCGAATATGCGTGCTGCACGTTCCGAGGGAGCATCACTGCCGTTCGCGCCAGCGATGGTTCGGTACTTTGGAAGACGTACACGATCGACCAGCCAGCGCACAAAACCGGCGTGAACAGCGCGGGCGCGCAGATGTGGGGTCCCTCGGGCGCGCCGGTTTGGTCGGCGCCCACGGTGGACACGAAGCGAGGCCTGCTTTACGTCGCGACGGGCGACAACTATTCCGAGCCGGCGACGGCCACGAGCGACGCGGTCATGGCGCTCGACCTGAAGACAGGAAAGGTCGCCTGGTCCACTCAAGTCACTGAAAATGACGCGTACACTTCCGCTTGCCGCAACAAGGGAGTGAATTGTCCGACTGTCGATGGGCCGGACTACGACTTTGGATCTTCCGCCATATTGGTGCGCGCTCCAAACGGCAAGGAAATTCTGGTCGCGGGACAAAAGTCCGGCGTGGTGTACGCGTTCGATCCAGACGCGAAAGGGAAAATCTTCTGGCAGACCCGCGTGGGAAAAGGCGGCCTAAACGGCGGCGTGCAGTGGGGCATGGCGACGGACGGACAAAAAGTCTACGCGGCGGTTTCCGATGTGCACGCCGTGATGAACACCGCGGGCCCAGTAGGCGGCGCCACATTTGATCCCGCGCAGGGCGGCGGCTTGACGGCGCTGCATCTAGAGGACGGCTCGAAGGCGTGGTTCGCTCCGAGCCACCCGTGCGATCCGCCGCGGCCCGGCTGCAGTCCTGGTCAATCCTCCGCGCTGACGCTCATTCCCGGCGTCGTGTTTTCTCCCGGGCTCGACGGGCATTTGCGGGCGTTCTCGACCGAAGACGGCACGATGGTTTGGGATTTTGATACCGCGAAGGAATACCCCACCGTGAACGGGGTCCCCGCGAAAGGCGGTTCGATCGACGGCGCGGGCCCGGTGATCGCGGGGGGTATGGTGTTCGTCAATTCCGGGTATCCGCGCAACGGTGGCATGCCGGGAAATGTGCTGTTGGCGTTTGCGCCCGAGGACAAGTAGCAAAGCAATCTCCATCTCTAGTCTTTGCGAAGGCGGCTTTGCGCTCCTATCGAGTACCGCATAACCCGCACAGCCCGGAGTGGCTGTGCTACCCAAACCGTATTAATTCGTATTTACATATCTGTTTGATACGAGTATAAATGTATTTTCTGGAGGTGTCCGTGCAGTCCGATGAATTGCTCAATCCGCGCGACGCCGCGCGTTCGCTGGGGATCAGCTATCCCACGCTGAAGCAGTGGATCTACAAGAAGAAGTTGCACAGCATCCGCACCGCCGGCGGGCACCACCGCATTCCCGTATCCGAAATCGAGCGCTTCCTGCCTCGCGCCGAAGAAAAGGACATTCTGGCCGGACGTCGCAATTTCCGACGGATCAGCGGGAGAAACCAGCTCGTGGGCCGCATCGTGGAAGTGCGCTACAGCGGCCTCCTCGCCCAGGTAAAGATGTCGATCAACGGCCAGCGCATCTCCTCGATCATCACGGCGGATGCCGCGCGCGAAATGCGCCTCGAGAAAGGACAAACCGCCGCGGCGCTCATCAAGGCCACCGAGGTGATGATCGTCCGCGTGTGATTCGCGTCCGCTCCGCCATGAAACCCGCCCGCATCATTTCAGCGATATTGCTCGCCGTGCTCGCGGCAGCTCCGCTGTTTCTGACCGCTCGCGCCGCGGCCCCGCCGGTTTTTTTGCAGGCGGTAAAGCGGCCTTGCGGCGAGGTTACGGTGGCTGCGGCTTCCGATCTGACCTATGCGATGAACGAGATCGCGGCGAGTTTCGAGAAAGAGACCGGATGCACCGTGCGCCTTAGTTTCGGCTCGTCCGGAAATTTCCTTACGCAGATTGAGAACGGCGCTCCCTTTGACGTTTTTTTCTCAGCGGATATCGCGTATCCGAGAAAACTCGAAACGGAAGGCTTGGCCGCGCCGGGAAGCACCTATCTTTACGCTGTCGGAAAAATTGTGTTGTGGACAAGTAAAGAGTCCAAGTTGGATTTGACGAAGGGACTGGCCGCGCTGCGCGATCCGTCCGTGAAGAAAATCTCCATCGCCAATCCCGCCCACGCGCCCTACGGCCGCGCGGCGGAGGAAGCGCTGCACAAGGCCGGCGTGTATGACGCCGTGAAGGATCGACTGGTCCTCGGCGAAAATATTTCGCAGGCCGCGCAGTTTGTGCAGTCGGGAAACGCGGATGCCGGCATTCTCGCCCTCTCTCTTGCCGCGTCGCCCGCGATGAAGGACGATGGCCGCTACGAAATCATTCCCGAAAATTTGTACGCGCCCATCGAGCAAGGCGCCGTGGTCACACGCGCGGCGGCCAACCCGCGTGGCGCCAGAATGCTTCTCGATTACACCAAAATCCCCGCAACGGCTGGAATTCTCGAGCGATTTGGATTCACACTGCCTGGCAAAAATTCTTCTGGGGCCATTCCTTGAACGGGCCCTTGAACTGGGACGCGGTGATGCTGTCGCTGAAGCTGGCGATTTCCGTCGCGGCCATTCTTCTCGCGATCGGATTGCCGATCGCGTATTGGATTGCATTCTCGCGGTGGCGGTGGAAATTTCTGGTGGAGGCGATCGTCGCGCTGCCGCTCGTTCTCCCGCCGACGGTGCTTGGTTACTATCTGCTCGTGGGCCTCGGTCCGCGGCATTGGGCGGGCCAAATCTGGCAGGCCTGGTTCGGTCACACGCTTCCGTTCACGTTCGGAGGGCTGCTCGCCGGCTCGGTCCTTTACAGCTTGCCCTTCGCGGTGCAGCCGATCGCGGCTGGCTTTGACGGCGTGGACCGCCGGCTCATCGAAGCGGCCTGGACGCTGGGCGCATCGCGGCTCGCGACGTTTCTTCGCGTGATCCTGCCTCTCTCGACGGCGGGGGCCGTGACCGGCCTCGTGCTGAGCTTCGCGCATACGATCGGCGAATTCGGTGTCGTGCTCATGGTGGGCGGCAACATTCCCGGAGTGACGCGCACCGTTTCCATCGATATTTACGATCAAGTGCAGTCCGGTAACTACGATACCGCGAACCAGACCGCGCTCGTTCTGCTGCTCTTTTCCTTCGTGGTCCTTGCGGTTGTGTACGGAACCAATCGCCGGGCGCTGGCCGTGTGGCGGAGGCGCGAGTAGCACCGGAATGTCACTCGAAGTCGCCATCGAAAAGCGGATCCCCGGCTTTCGCCTCGCCGTTGAATTTTCGGCGGACGGCGCGCCGCTGGGTTTGCTCGGCCCATCGGGGTCGGGCAAGACGATGGCGTTGCGCGCGATTGCCGGCCTCGAGACTCCGGATCGCGGGCGCATCGCGCTCAATGGACGAGTTCTCTACGATTCCGTGCGGCGCATCAACGTGCCGGCGCGCGAGCGCAGGGTCGGCTTGCTGTTTCAAAATTACGCGCTTTTTCCCCACCTGACCGTCGCGCAAAATGTCTCGTTCGGGATGAGCCGGAGCTCGCCGGATGAAAAGCAGCGGCGCGTGGCCGAACGCCTGGCCGCGGTTCATCTCGAAGCCCTCGCGGAACGCTACCCGGCAACGCTCTCCGGCGGCGAACAGCAGCGGGTGGCGCTCGCCCGCGCCTTGGCAATCGAACCGGCAGCGCTGCTCCTGGATGAGCCGTTTTCCGCGCTCGATACGCACCTGCGCGGCGCTCTCGAACGCCAGCTTCGTGAAACTCTGGAGAGTTACGGCGGATCGACGGTCTTCGTGAGCCACAATCTCGAAGAGGCGTACCGCGTCTGCGAAAAACTTGTCGTGCTGTCAAAGGGAAGCGTGGCAGCACAAGGTCCGAAGGAAGAAATCTTCCGGCACCCTCCGACGCTCGAAGTTGCGCGCGTCACTGGATGCAAAAATTTTTCCGCCGCGCGCCGTCTTACCGATGGCCGTGTCGAGGCGCTTGACTGGGGTTGCACGCTGCGCGTCGCTCAGGAATTCGCGCAACCACCCAAACACGTCGCGATTCGCGCGCATCACGTCCGCATACATCCGGCGGTCAAGCGCAGCCCCGAAAACTGCGAAAATATTTTCCCATGCTGGCTCGCGGCGATGACCGAAACTCCGTTTCGCGTCACGCTCGACCTGCGCATCGGTGCGCCGCCCGCGAATTCGGCCGATTTTCACTTGCAAGCGGAAATTTTCAAGCAGGAGTGGGAATCGTTCCGCGATCTTCCACAACCCTGGGAGGTGGAACTCACCGCGGACCGCGTTTTTCTCTTGGCGGATTGAGACTGCCCTTCGGAACCGCTTGGTGTAAAAAGTTTGCGCTACTGGAGCGGCTGTGTCGAAGCCACGCAGCCGGGGCTGGCCCCGGCGCACGTATCCCGCAGGAAAATTCCACCGGAGGCTGAGATAGAACCGAGGTTGGCCGCCGACGACTCAAACGTGACGTAGCGGCCGGTCGCGTCGATCGTCGCCGAAGTGGTTGCGCCGTTCGCTTGCGCTCCGCCGGTTGCCACGGAAACGAGCTGTGTGGAAGGCGCGCAACCGGAGGAAACTCCCGCGCAAGTGTCCCGCACGAATGCACTCATCACGCTGGCGCTGCCGCCGCTGACCAGATTCGTCGCGGACGACAGGAAGACCACGTAGCGTCCGTCGGCGCTTGCATCTCCGCTAATCGAGGGAGCAATGCTGTCACCGTTGGCCGCGGCGCCGCTGAAGCCGGCCGAGACAAGCGTCGTGGATTGCGTGCAACCGGACGGGGCTCCCAGGCAGGTATCGGTGGCAAAAATATTTTGCGTCGTACCCGGAGCTTCGGTTGTTCCGTCCGTGGAAGCGAGCACAAAGACTCCGTAACGCTGGTCCTCGCTCATCAAGGGTAACGACAGCAAACCGCCGGAGATGTTGTTGGTCTGCGGCGATCCCGGAGTAAAGACCGTAAATGGCTCGCTGTTGGAAGTGCCTCCTCCGCAGTTGACCGTCGAGCTGGGCGTGCATTCGCTCAACGGTAATGCGGGGGTCGATACCGTCACCTGGTCCGTCCCAACCGTTGTCAGGTCGCTCGCGGGGATCACGGCTGCCATTCCGGTTGTCCCAATGAAAATGTTGACCGGCAGCGGACTGCCATTCCACTCCACTGCGGAACACGACGAGAAGCCGTTCCCGCTGGCCGTAAGTGCGACAGGCGGGCCTGTCAACGCCTCGAGCGCCGCGTGGGATGGGCTAATCGAATTGATCGTCGGCAGAGGAAGTGGCGCGCTGGCGGGCAACTGCGTAAGCGAGAATCGGACGCGGTTGGAGTTCGTACCCGGCCCGCTGCCGGACACGGTAATCGCCACCGCTGCGGCGCCCGTAGCGAGGTACGCCGTATCGGCCGCCGATATGGCCGCGGTGAGTTGAGTTGGGCTCACAAGCGTTGTCGGGCGCGGCGAGCCATTCCAGTTGACGACGAGCCCGTTCGCGAACCCTGTGCCGGTTACAGTCAGGGTGAGGCCGTTCGGGCTGCACAACGGCGTGTTATTCGTCGCCGTCGTGGACGCCGAAACCGAAGTGATGGATGCGAGGGCAATCTGGAATGGGATGGGCGTGGAGGTGTTTGCGCTCGCCGCCGGACTGGCAACAGCGACCTGAGCCGTTCCAACCGACGCGATGAACGCGGCCGGTACCGTCGCAATCAGTTGAGCCGGGTTCAGTTGGTTTGGAGCGGCGTACGTAGTGGCCAACTGCGTCGTAGTGCTGCCATTCGTCCACTGAACGACGGAACACGGGAGAAGGTTTGTGCCGTTCACGGTTAAGAGAAAAGCGGCTGCTCCGGCAGTCGCGCTCGTCTGCGAAACGGAAATATTCGTCGGCGCCGGGGGTGACGCAGGCGAAATCGTAAAGGGGAGCGTATTCGAGAGCACCCCGGAATTGGATACCTCAATATTTACCGTCCCGGGCGAAGCAATAAACGAAGCCGGAATGGTCGTAGTGAGCTGCGTAGCGCTAACGAACGTCGTTGCCAGAGCCGATGGCAGCGCCGGTGGCGGATTCGTGGCCCACTCAACCACCGAACCATTCACGAAATTCGCGCCGTTCACCGTGACGGTGACCCCAGGAGGGCTGCACGCCGGCGTCGTGTTTGACGAATTCGTGGAGGATGATAAGGAAGCGATCGTGGGCGCACCAATCGTGAAAGGCAACTGTGAAGAAGCCGGCGTTCCGGGATTGATCAGTTCGAGATGCGTGGTTCCAGGGTTTGCCAGATCGGCCGGCGGCACAGTCGCGACTAGCTCGATTGGATTCCCTGAAGGCGTTTGCGCCGCGGTCGGCAGCTTGGTCGTCACGTTGTTGCCGTCCACCCATTGAACAAGAGTGCAAGGAAGGATGTTCGTGCCCTGCGCGGTAACCGTGAATGCGGGGGACACGCCGGCGCTGGCGGAATTCGGCGTTATCGACGTGAGGGTAGGTGTCGGGAACCCTCCCGCGGGAGTGGTCAGAGTGAACGGCAATGAGTTCGATGCCCCAATCGAATTCGATACGGTCACTCCCACCGCTCCTGGGGAAACGGCGGCAGCAGCGGGGATGGAAGCAGTGAGCTGCGTCGCACTTCCGAAAGTTGTCGTTTGTGCCGCGCCATTCCAATTCACTTTCGCATCGCTGGTGAAATCTGCGCCGTTCACCGTCAGGGTAAAGCCTTGGGAGCTGCAATACGGCGTCGACGCGGCTGAAGTCGTCGAAGCGGAGAGTGATGTGAGCGATGGCGGCGCTCCCGGCGCCGCGCTTACGGTAAAAAGAACAACGTTGGACACTTCGCTCGTCGTCGTGGTGTTGACATTTTGGGTTGGAGACTGCGCGGAGCCGGGGATTCGTATTGCCACTTGTACCATGCCGGCGGTGGCAAGGTTGGACGCCGGAACTGGTGCCGTCAGCTGAATCGAGCTGACCAGGGTAGTTGTCAGCGGCGTGCCGTTCCAGAGGATCTCCGCGCCCGAGGTAAAGCCCTGCCCGTTCGCTGTGATCGTGAACCCCTGGGTTCCCACGCTGGCCGAACTGGGGCTTATGAACGTCAGAACGGAGGAGGATGTCTGGACCGAGAGGTTCGTGTTGTAACTCTGGCAGGCGCTCGCGAGCCCGCACGCCACGAGCGCGATCATAAGCCACTTGCGCGAACCCATCCGAACACGCTCCTCGCGAGCCGTCCCACCGGGACAGCAGCCACACCATAACACTCTCTGATCGATCCGGGTGCTGAGGAAGTCAGCGACGAACCAGTCCGCAGCAGGCTTCGCGCCCCTCTTTGACCGGAACGCTCCGAGCAAACGCGCCGCCGCGCCCTTGAATAGGAAATACCCCCACCAAACCGGCCTGTTTCTGATACCACCCCCCAAGGGGTCAAGTCAACCCGGAGTCTCCCCCGATCCTGGAAACCGTGAGATGCGTTGCCCACGTCGGTCCGTTGCCCGGCCGCCGCTATCCCTCACTTTTTCGGGGGGTTGAGGCTGTCGAGGGCTGCCTGGGCGAGCTTGCGGGCATGCTCCTCGCAGGCGGCATTGTCCCAGGGCGCTTCCGCGGCAGTGCTGTACCTGACTGCGGCCTCTTCATTGTGGGCGAGCTTTTGCTCGATATCTCCCGCAAGAAGCAGGAAAATGCAATTTCGCGGATACTTCACGAGCAGCGGCGCGGCGGCCTCTTCCGCGCGCGCGTAATCGCGGTCGTAGTTGCGCAGGCTCTTGGCCATGTTGAAGCGCGCCTCCATCTGCGTCAGCTCGCCTTTCGTGGATGCCGTCTCCAGTTGCAGCAGGCCCACCTTTTTGTCGCCGCCCGGGATGCCCATGAAGAAGCGGAGGATTTTGGCCACGGCCGAGAGCGTGTCGACGTAGTAGTTGTAAAGCCCGAGGCCCAGGTCCGCGTCCACCATGTCCGGATCTAGTTGCAGACAACGGAGGAGATGTTTGCGCGCCTCGACGCCGGCATGAGCGACTCCCGTCTTGTCGTAGCGCAGACCCAGCAGGCGGGCGCGAGCCGCGAGGCCGAGGCCCTCGTACAGTTCCATCT
>Ga0210394_10001186_pt1 | contig 43486 bp, 39 predicted proteins | sample IncBWC12MmetaG_FD_160121 | JGI IMG/M metagenome (GOLD analysis project Ga0210394, IMG submission 160121) | Forest soil microbial communities from Barre Woods Harvard Forest LTER site, Petersham, Massachusetts, United States - Inc-BW-C-12-M | ecosystem: Environmental > Terrestrial > Soil >...
CGTCCATTCTAGCCGCTGTCACGGCTGGTGAGAAGCCAGGGACGGATTGGTGGACCCGAAATGCTCGACGTGCTGGCGCAGCAGGAAGTGATCCGTCATTCCGGCGATATAGTCACAAACGACTTCGTGTCGCGGAACGCTTTCCGCGGATTGCTCGTATGCGGCTGGCATGGAACCGGACTGCCGGGCGTAATAAACGAATAGTTCTTCGAGACACCGGACACCCCGGTGCGAATCTTCCGTGATCAATGGGTGGCTATAAACATGCGCGAAGAGGAATTTCTTTAGTTGCGCGTTCTGCGCGCGGGCAGCGTCGCTGAAACGCGCCAGCCTGACGGACGAGGCACGAACATCGTCGACGGAGTTGACTCTAGCTTCTTTGACCAGACGTTGCGTGTTGCCGATCAAATCGCTGGCCAGGTAGTCCAACACATGCCGCAGCGCTTCGTTGAATTTCAATTTCTGCCGGGCGTCCGGATATTGCGCCTCCACTTTTGCGTACGCCTCCGCGAAGAGCTCCGCTTCGCGGCCAAGCGCCTTCAGGTCCAGCAGGCCGGCCTCGAGCGCGTCATCCAGATCGGCGGTGTTGTACGCGATCTCGTCGACCCAATCGATCAACTGGGATTCGAGTGGCGGGCGCAGGTCCAGCTGATATTCGGCGATCTGAGGAAACTCCTTGGCATCGTAGTCGCGCGAATGCTTGACGATTCCTTCGCGCACTTCAAAGGTTAGATTCAGCCCCTGAAATTCAATGTAGCGCTGTTCGAAGTGCTCCACGATTCGTAAAGCCTGAAGGTTGTGATTGAATCTGCCGCCGTAGCCACGCATCAGTTCATCCAGTTTTCGTTCGCCGGCATGACCAAAAGGTGGGTGGCCGATGTCGTGTACCAGGCCGAGCACTTCCACTAGCTCCGTATTCAAGCCGAGCGCCGCAGCCACGGTGCGGCCAATTTGCGCAACTTCCAGGGTATGCGTCAGGCGATTTCGAAAGTGATCGGAAAAACGCGAGCTGAAAACCTGAGTTTTTGCTTCCAATCGCCGGAACGCCCGCGAGTGGACGATTCTGTCACGGTCGCGCGCGTATTCCGAACGGTAGGGATGAGGGGCTTCCGGTATACGCCGGCCGCGCGAACTTCTGGCGGTCATAGCGTAGCTTGCGGTAAGAGGTGAGGTTTCGATAGCCGGAACTCCGGGAAAAAATCGAGAAACGGCTTAGGGTTCAGGAGGCCGGATGGAGCGCGCCGAGCTCTTTGTCCGCCTGCTCGGCAATGTTGGAGTTTGGATAGTCTTTCTTGATCTGCTCGTACAAAGTAGTCGCCTGCTTCGGGTCGGTCAGTCGCAGAACGCCGGCGAGTTCCAGCAAAACCATCGGTTTCGGCACCAGCACGGAGTCGTTCGTCGATAGCGCCCGCAAAGTCTTGATGGCTTCGTCGTTCTTGCCGGTGCGTTCCGCGATCAGCGCTTTCTGAAACTGCGCCAGTGCGCCCAACTCCTTATCCGAGCCCGCATCCAGCTTGCTCAACTGCTCGGAGGCCGCATTCAATTTATCAAGATCCATCATGCAGAGCGCGGCATAGTATCTTGCCAGCTTTCCTGGCTTGGTCGCCGGGTACTTATCCGCCACTGCGGCGAGCTTGGTCTCCGCATCCTGAGCGCGGCGGTCAGGGTCGACGTAGGTAATGTCGCCAGGAAGCGCAGGTTGCCCGGGTACCGCCAAAGGTGCGTTGTAAATCTTCATGGCGTCATCGAGCGCCGACTGCGCTTCGCCGGTTTGCCGGTCGGCGTAAAATTTCCAGCCGAAATAGCCTAAGCCGGCGAGCAGCAACACGATCACCGCAATGCCAGCTAATTTCGTGTGCGACAGCACCGCTTCGGCGCCGTGTTCAAAGGTCTCGCGCACCTTGTCCTGCTTGAGTTCTTTCCGCGAAAGGTGGTCAGTCACATCTACTCTCCCATATTGATTTAATCGCTAATCGTAGCACAGCTGCTTCTCGACTTGAGCGTCCAGCCGCGCGTTTCTCTGGTTTCGAGTCCACGGATTCATGTTTCGTGGGGTGCCGTGGTATTTTGGAATCATGCAGGCAGGGTGTATTCACTGTGGCCGTCAGCATATTCTGAAGGATGAGGTTGTCACCAAGCATCCCAAGGTACAGTTTCGTTGTACCCGCTGCGGCCAAACGACCATCGTGGAGATCAAGCGGCGCGTCGATGAGACGGTGGTCATCTCGCCGATGCCGTCGTTCGCCCGCGCGGACGCCTCCACCGCCAGCCTCGAACTCCCACCCGTGGACGAGAGCCTTCATCTCCCCGCAGGTGTTTCCGTCGTGTTGTCCGTTGTTGCCGGCCCGCTGACGGGTGTGACGTACAGGCTGATTCAGCCCCGCACCGTGATCGGACGGAAGGGCGCGGACTTCGCGCTCGATGATCCGGAACTTTCCCGCCACCACTGCGTGCTTGAGGTGCGCGAATTTACGATTAGCCTGAAGGATCTGGAATCCACCAATGGTACTTTTTTTGGAGACGAGCGCATTCGCGCAGCGGTATTACAGGAAGGCGCGGAGTTTCGCGTCGGAACGAACACGATTCGCCTGAATTTCCAGGCTACCTAGGCGAAGTTCTACTTTCCGCTTCTCCTCTCCCGCACGCCTCGGGAACCGCCGCAGTCCTGTAAGATACTGGCACAAGCTTTTGTGGCCTGATCATCGTGATGAATCGCCTGAGCATCTGCATCGTCGCACAAAATGAAGAGGACAATCTGCCAAGGCTGCTGAAGTCCGTGAGCGGCGTAGCTGAGGAAATTGTCGTGCTGGATGGCGGCAGTTCGGACCGTACCGTTGAGATCGCTCGGGAGTTCGGTGCCAAGATATTCCACCGCGCGTTCACCACCCATGCCGACCAGAAGAATCATGCCGCGTCGCTGGCTTCGAACGACTGGATTTTTCTGCTCGATGCCGATGAAGAACTAAGCGACAAGCTCAAGGCTTCCGTTGAACAGTGGAAACGCGAGGAACCGACACACGACGTTTACGAAATGGCGCGGCTGACCTGGTATCTGGGTGCCTGGATTCGTCATTCCCGCTGGTACCCGGATTGGCAGCGCCGTATTTACAGACGCGACAGAGCTAATTTCTCCGGCGCGATTCATTCCGCTCTCCGATTCGAAGGACCGGTCGGTCGCCTTCAAGGGGATTTGCTGCATTACACCATTCGGACCTTCACGGAACACGAAGCCAAACTGGAGCGCTATACGACAGCTATTGCTCGCGAGATGTTCGATGAAGGCAAGCGCAATTGGCGCGCGGCAATGTGGTTCGCCGCACCGTGGAGCTGGATTCATCACTTTGTGCTTGGCGCAGGATTTCTGGATGGCTACCGCGGTGCGGTGATCGCTCAAATGGCCGCGCGCGGTGTGCGCATGAAATTTGCGAAGCTTGGCAAACTTGTTATGGCCGATCGCCAATCCGAACAAAGTGGCGCCGTTAAAGGTGGCACGGGTTGATTCCTCTTTTCGTCGACCTCGAAACCGAATGGCGCGGGGGCCAGAGTCAGGCGCTGTTGCTTCTGCGGGGCCTTTACGAGCGCGGCCATGCTGCGGAATTAGTCGCCGCGGAAGGTTCCGCGCTGGGTCAACGTGCGCGCGCAGCAGGAATCTACGTTCATTTCGTTTCGCGTGAAGGCATGCGGATTCCCGCCGCCATGAAAATTCGCGAGCTTCTCAGCAATAGCCGGATCGAGCTTGTACACGCGAATGAGGGACATGCGCTGACGGCAACCTGGCTGGCTCGCGCTCACAAGAATGTGCCGGTACTGTGTTCCCGGCGGATCGGATTCCCGTTGCGCAAGAATTGGATCTCAAAGTCCCGCTACGAGATATTGGATCGATTTATTGCCAACAGTCGGCATGTTGCGCAGACGCTGTACGACAGTGGAATCGCGGCGGAGCGGGTAGCGATCGTGAACGAAGGGGTGGAGATTGCAAAGCTGGTTACGGCCAAGGAACGGCAACTTGCCCGAAAAGGATGGGGCGTGGCCGAGGAAGAATTTTTGTTCGGCTGCGCCAGTGCATTCGTGCCGGAAAAGGGCCAGCGGCACGTGGTGGAAGCTTTGCGTACGGTAAGAGGAAAATTCCCGAAGGCACGACTGTTGCTTGCGGGCGAGGGCCGGAACCGTGCTGCTGTTCAGGAATTGGCGACGACGCTGGGCGTGGATGATGCGGTGCTATCTCCGGGATTTGTCACGGACATGCAGGAATTTTATGGGGCTCTGGATGCCTTTGTGTTTCCGTCCGAGTTCGAAGGCCTCGGAACGGCATTGCAGGCTGCCATGGCATATGGGTTACCTGTAATTTCGACGACTAGAGGCGCGCTGAGCGAAGTAGTTGAGGCTGGACGAACGGCGCTGGTCGCCGAACCGGACGCGACAGCCTTTGCCGCCGCCATGATCGAACTCATGAGCGACTCAAAGTTACAGGCAAGATTAGGGAATGCGGGGCGCGAAGAAGTTACCAAGCGTTTTTCCGCTGATCTTATGGTTGAGAACACACTTGCAGTCTATGAACAAGTGTTGTGATCATGCAGGATAACCACGTGGAAATTTGCGCCGCCAATCCCATGCGGACCGCACAATTTCTTCCAGCGAAGAATGCTTGGCTTCCCAGCCCAGTAAGCGCTTCAATTTCTCATTGCTGGCTACCAGCACGGCAGGATCGCCGGGACGCCGCGGGGATAGCTTGTGCGGAATTTTCAGCCCGGTAATTCGCTCGGCGGCATGAAGAACTTCCAGATTGCTGAATCCCCTGCTATTGCCCACGTTAAACGCTTCTCCCGCCACGCGGTCAATTTCTTCCAGCGCCCGCAGATGAGAGTCCGAAATATCCAGCACGTGAACGAAATCCCGGACGCAGCTCCCGTCCGGAGTCGGGTAGTCATGTCCAAAAATTTCCAACAGCGGGTAAACGCCCAGCCCCGTATCCAGTACGCGAGGAATCAGGTGCGACTCCTGGCGATGAGCTTCTCCGCGTTCCACGCTGGCGCCGGCGACGTTGAAATAACGCAGGGTTACATACTTTAGGCCGGTATAGCCCCGGTAATCGGCGAGAATCTGTTCGAACGTCAGCTTGGATTTGCCGTATGGGTTGATGGGCGCTTTGCGATGGTCCTCGGGAATCGGCACAACCTCCGGTTCACCGTAGGTAGCCGCGGTTGAAGAAAAAATCAACTTGTTCACGCCGTGGCGAACCATGGCGTCCAGCAAGTTCACTCCGCATCCGACGTTTGCGGCGTAAAACGTGCTCGGTTCACGCACGGATTTGGCCACCAGCGCTTCGCCGGCAAAATGCATCACCGCATCTATTTTGTGCTTTGAAAATATCTGATCGAGTTGCGAACGTTCGCCAAGATCAACTTGGACGAAAACGGCTCCCGGGGGAACCGCGGCGCGATGCCCTTCCCGAAGATTATCCAGAGCGACGACTTGATGGTTGCGCGAGAGCAAAACCTCCGAACAGATGCTTCCGATGTAGCCAGCGGCGCCGGTTACAAGAATGTTCAAGGGGCAAGCCTCCCGCCCATCAGCGTAAGTTCAAGCCGAACGGAGCGCTTTAAAGTATACCGCTCATGCGGCGAATCCAACTTTGTGGGCTTCCGTACGTAATAAGACCGCGCTCTGTGACCAAAAAGACGAAAGCGCCGTGCGGCTCCTTCTCGATCCGCCCGACGCTTTCGTTGCGCTAGTACTTTGTCTTCCTTAAAAGATGTTCCAGGCATTCCCCCCTAACCGCTCGCCGAAATTCGTCGAGCTAATTCGCAGATTGAACAACCCATCGTCCCTGAACCTCGAGGAACTCAACCCCAATCGCGTAGCCTTCGCCACGGATCGGCTGGCAGTAAGCTACTCGAGCATCGGAACGAAATTCGCCTGTGCGCGACGCGAATGTCACTCGCGCCCCTTTATCCCAGGGCCGCACGCTCACCACCCGCGCCCCGTTGACGCTGACGTTCTCCGTGAACGTCGCCTCTGAACCTGGTAACTGCCGATTCCCTTCCAACACCACTGGAATCTCCATCGGGATGCGATTTTCGCGGCGCCGGAACATTTCGATGGCCGCATTTTTCTTCATCCTCATGGCCTACAAGCACGCTGCGATACGCGAAATCGATGTCATGGCGCTGCCACGGTGTTTCATGCGATACAGCACGCGATCCGCGGCGCCCAAAAGCTTTTCCGGTGTATCGCCGTCCTCAGGATACGAAGCGATGCCCGCGCTCACGGACAGCATGGGCTGCTCGCCCTCCGCGGACAGCCGCTCGCGAACACGGGAAGACACTCGCAGGGCGATGTCTTTTGGCGCTTCCGGCAACACCAGCGCAAATTCGTCGCCGCCATAGCGGGCAGGCGTATCAATGGCGCGGCAATGTGTTTTCAGAATTTTGCCCAGCCGCACAAGAGCGCGGCTTCCCACCAGATGGCCGTAACGGTCATTGATAGCCTTCAATCCGTCCATGTCCAGCAGCACAATGCTGAAAGGGCGTTGTGTGCGGCGCGAACGATCCAATTCCGATTCGATCACCGCGATCAGCCGCCGGTAATTCGCAAGGTTGGTCAGCGGATCGCTCACGGCCATGGTTCGAACCTGATCGAACAAGCGAGCCTGCTCAAACAACGCGGCGCTCAAGATGATTGCGTAGCTGGCGATCTTGCTGAATTCGGCGAGAAAGAATGGAGCGTCGAAAAGCTTGCGAGAAAACAGCGCAGCCACATGGCAACCCGCATTCAAAAGGGCAACGAGGAATAGCGAATAGTCATAAAGAGAAGTCTCGCTGCCATTCCTTTTCTGCTGCTGATAGCGCTGGTAGAAAAAGATAGCTGCCAACAGGAACATACCGCCGGGAAGAAGTTCCCATGGGCGTGAGAAGAACAATCCCGCCTTAGCTACCGGCGTTGCCGGAGCGGCAAGAAACGCGGCACTGGTTACGTACGCCGCCAGGGCAACCACGAAAAGCGCACCGGCAGTTTCCCGACTTGGTTGGCGCGCGGTTGGAATAAAGCGTTCCACGCCGAGAGCCGCGAGCAACAGCACAGCCAACAGCGTTCGCCCTACCATCCAACCCACCGGCACATGAGACAGCGCGATTGGGCCGGCCTTTGCCATCGCGTTCAGGCCGAAGTACCCGACCGTCTCAATCATTCCGCAAAGAACAAATGCAAACGCTAGGATCAGCGCAGTGCGGTCATGCGTTCCCCGGAATCTCACCAAGGCGTTCGCGGCATAGCAGAAACACAGCAACGAACCGCCCACTTCCAGATACAGGTAGGTTGTCGCGGAGCCTGAGAAGTGCGATCCGCGCAGGTACAGCACCAGGCCGAAAAACAGCGCACCTAGACCGCCATACGCGGCGGCAGACAGGTTTCTGCGATCCTTGCTGAGAAACCCCGCGATCTTGGCCCATTCGCCCAACACAACCCCCAAATGCCGGAGAAAACCGGACATTGACGGGAATAGCACGTACGTGCCCTTTTGGCCTTTTTGCTGGGGGTCACTAAATTATTGAAAATGAGATTGTTATTAGCTTGGGAAAGAGACGCCTGTGGGCCTGAGACGGGGTCCGAGACGGGAATCGCAGAGAAACAAGTGCTGTTCTGGAACAGTATGATGAGTGTATCCAGACAGTTAGCAGAGGTTTAGGCAAACTAGCGGATGGCCCGTGAGACATTCTCATTGTGAGAATGTCTCACGAATTCGAAGATGGCGATTACAGGGGCTTTACTACGGGTGGCGGTAGATCACGCGCCGTTATCTCACTCACAAAACCTTGGCGCTTATGAGACCCATCGCAAAAGGGCGCGTTTGCGGAGTGTCCGCAACGACAGAGACTGAGACCTGTGCGGCCGCCTAGGCCAAACGTCTTGCCCGTCTGATCGACAATTTCGAAGTCCCCTTCCACGCGGAGTGGACCATTGTTGTTGACGGTTATTTTTGTTGCAGCCAAGATTTCCTCCAGGATTTCGAATCGATGTCGCAGATCAACTGAATCATTTGAGCATAGACGGCCTTGCGGTGCGGCACAAGAATACGCGGCGCGGAAAATCAATATCGCGGAACACTCGGATCCACTTCGGTGGACCATGCAAGAATTCCGCCGTGCAGATTGTGAATCTTGCGAAATCCGGCCTTGCGGAGGAAATCCACCGCTTCCGCGGAACGCTTCCCGCTGCGGCAGTGCGCGACGATCTCATGCGAGGAATCGAGTTCGTGCACCCGGCGCGGCAATTCACCAAGCGGAATGAGATGACCCTTCAGATTGCAAATCTGGTATTCGTGTGGCTCGCGCACGTCCAGAATAAACAAATCATCGCCCTGATCCAGGCGCTGCTTCAGCTCGCTCGCCGAAATTTCCGGAACGACCAGGTTGCTTTCCGGCTCCTCCTCGCCGCGGATGCCACAGAATTCGTTGTAGTCGATCAGTTGGTGAATTTTGCGATCCGTGCCGCACATCGGGCAGTTGGCATTTTTGCGCAGCTTGAGCTCGCGGAATTTCAGCGCCATGGCATCAAACAGCAACAGCCGCCCCTCAAGGGATTCGCCGGCGCCCAGCAATAGTTTGATGGTCTCCATCGCCTGCAACGAGCCGACGATTCCAGGCAACACACCGAGCACGCCACCCTCCGCGCAAGAAGGCACCAGACCCGGTGGAGGCGGCTCCGGATACAGGCAGCGATAGCATGGTCCGTCGGGCATGCCGAACACGGTTACCTGGCCCTCAAAGCGGAAGATCGAACCGTAGACGTTGGGCTTTCCCAGCAGGATGCACGCGTCATTCACCAGATAGCGCGTTGGAAAATTGTCGGTGCCGTCGACGATGACGTCGTAATCCTTAAACAATTCCAGTGCGTTCTCGCTGGTCAGACGCGTTTCATAGGTGACGATCTCAACGTCCAGATTGAGGTTAGTCAGCCGCGCGCGAGCTGCTTCGGTTTTTGGTTTGCCAACATCGCTGGTGCCAAACGTTACCTGCCGCTGGAGATTGGTGAAATCCACCACATCGAAATCCACCAAGCCGATTTTTCCGACGCCCGCAGCCGTCAGGTACAGCCCAAGCGGCGCACCCAGCCCGCCGGTCCCGATCAAGAGAACCTTCGCAGCCTTGAGCTTCAACTGCCCGTCCATACCGACTTCGGGCATGATCAGGTGGCGGCTATAGCGCAAGATTTCTTCGTTGGTCAGACTGGCGGCCGGCTTGATGCCCGCCAAGGGCTGCGTTTTCGTGGTCGACATGTATTGTGTCCTGCTTCCATCTTACGCGGGCTGCGCGATTGAGGGAAGTGACCATAGCTTTGGGCTCTTAAGATTTTTGTTACGCCTGTCGTTCGCCGGCCGACGGAAAAAGTGCGGCAAACGGAATGATCCCAGACTTCCATTTGAATTGCGCATCCGTCGTATCGCAGATTTTGCTCACATTCTGCATAGGATTGTGATAGTAAGGCTCAGATTGGGTGGTCCCGAATGCAGTAGTCGAAATCTGAAATTTCTTACAGGGCAAATTCATTTGCCTGTAACACAACGCATTCCCGGCACTCATTTTCTTTGTCTTAACTAGAGTCTATCCGCGCATTGAGGGGTGAATTCGATAATGAGAACTTTCCGTGCTCTGTGCCTCCTTTCTCTTCTTCAGCTTCTCCTGTTCTTGACCACGTTTACCCCGGCACAGCAAACGCTGGGTTCCATTAACGGTACGGTAATGGATGCTTCGGGTGCAGTGGTGAGTGGGGCCGTCGTTAAAGCTCGCAATGTCGATACCAACCTTGAACAGTTGGCAAAGACGAGAGCCGATGGCACCTATAACATTGCGGATCTACCGATCGGAACCTACGAGATTACTTTTACGCGGGACGGTTTCAGTACCGAGATTCACTCTCAGATTCTGGTTCAAGGGAATCGCTCCTCCACTGTGAACGGTTCTCTGAAGCCCGGTGCGGTGAGTTCTCAAGTCACCGTAACCGCCACTCCGCTCCTGAACGAGACCGACACGACAAACGGCTATGTCCTCGGCGCGGACGTCATCCAGGATACGCCCCTCGGGACCGGCAGCTTTACGCAACTTGCCATCCTGGCCCCGGGCGTAAACGCAGATTTATTGAACAGCTCCGGCACAAACGGCGGACTGGGAAATCAGAGCATCTTCGCCAACGGTCAGCGTGATACAAGCAACAGCATTTCCGTAAATGGAATCAACGCTAACAATATCTTCAACGGGAAAACTTCGAGCCAAGTCAGTGCAAATCGTTTTGTCCTCAGCACCGGAGAGACCTTCGTCGGCAACACCGGTGATATTCAGACCAGCACTTCAGTTTACAACGCCATCGGGCAAGGGATACCTTCTCCCCCTCAGGAAACCATCGAGGAGCTGCGCGTCAACACTTCGATGTATGACGCCTCACAGGGAGCGAATAGCGGCGCCCACATCGAACTTCTCACCAAATCTGGAACCAACGATTTTCACGGCCAAGTTTATGAATATCATCAGACGAGTGCCTGGAACGCTGCGCCTTTCTTCCGGAATCTCGATCCTGGCACACCACCGGACCAAAAGGTTCCCGCCCTGCATTACAACCGATTTGGCGGAACACTCGGCGGACCTATCAAGAAGGATAAGCTCTTCTTTTTCGGTTCTTACCAAGGGATTCGAGTCACCGATCAGCTCAACGGCACGTCATTCCTAGCCGTACCACCGAGTCTAACCGACGACCGCAGCCCGGCCGCTCTCGCGGCGGTCGCCCAAACTGACTTTGGTGTAACCGTTGATCCAACAAAAATAGATCCCATCGCATTGAAGCTACTGCAGACAAAGACCCCGCAAGGGAGCTTCCTGATTCCCTCGGCTACGGTTACAGGAGCTCCACCGGTCAACTCACACACGGCCACTGTCCAAGGACCGCCCGCCACGTTTCAGGCCGATCAATTTAATGCCAACATCGATTACGTGTTCAACTCCAAGGACCGTCTTGCCGCCAAATATTTTTTCCAACACGACCCCACTACCAGTCCGTTCGCGACCAGCCAGGTCCTGGGCTTCCCGCAACAATTGAACGCTGGCAGTCAAACGATTTCTCTGGACAATACTACGATCATTACTCCCAACCTATCGTGGGAACAACGCTTTGGGTTCATCCGCGAAAGAGCCTTCTCGACCACCACGCAACCCTTCGGGCCGCAGGCGTACGGCATCAATATTTTTGGAAGCACGGTGTTTCCGGGCATCACCATCTCCAATGCTGATAACAATCGGGACGCACTTGGAATCGGACCGTCTGGTTCGCCTTTTGCGAACGCGGGTGTCTTCCAAAACCAGTTTGAAGTATCGAGCGGAGCTACCTGGGTGCACGGACGCCAGACGATCGCATTTGGCTTTAGTTTTGATCACACGCAGCTGAATATCATTAACAAGAGCAATCAGGCTGCAAGCCTAACCTTCAACACCTTTCCAGATTTCCTGCTCGGGACGCTGAGGTTGGGCGAGGCAAACTCTGTTTATTTTAATGGCGCGAGCAATCGCTACTATCGGGCCAATCAGACCGGAGCGTATGTTCAGGATAACGTAAAACTAAGAAACAACCTGAGCGTGACACTGGGACTTCGCTTTGACTGGGATGGACCTTTGAGCGAAAAGAACGGGCTGCTCACAAACTTCTATCCGAAAGATTATTCCTACGATCTGCCCACGGACACGGTTACGAATATCGGGCTGGTGGTCGCAGGCAATAACCCGACCTTCGGGACAAAGGGGGTCAGCGATTCTACGTTGACTGGGCGACAGTGGGGTTTTGCGCCGCGCATTGGGATAGTGTGGAGTCCCTCATTCCTGAAGAACGTCGTGGTTCGTTCGAGTTTTGGGCTCTACTATGACCGGGGTGAGTTCTTCACAGAGTTTTCACCAAGCGCTGGGAATGGTTTCAATGGTCCGTTCGGCGTCACGCTCGCGCCGCCGTTCGTCGTGCCGACTCTCAGCACCGCCAGCGACACCTTTGAGAACCCATTCGGTACTACGGCCCCGGCCCCGCCGCCTAAGAACTTGTCCGAAGTGGCCGCCCTTGTTCCTTGCCAAGGATTAAATACCACGCAAACCTGCCAGAATCCACAAGCTGGTGGAATAACGACGTCCGGGCTCACCACCGGTACCAACCCACTCCTCTTTGGGGGATACGACCCGGCCAACAAGCTTCCCTACTCCGAAAACTGGAGTCTCGACCTCCAATGGCAACCGGTAAATTCGGTGGCAATTTCACTTGGCTATGTGGGAAACCATGGCGTTCACGGAGTCATTCCGATTCCTTTCAACCAGCCACTTATCGCCACTGCAGGGAACCCCGTCAACGGGCAGACCGTCTCGTATGGCTATCAAGTTTCGACCGCGCCGGAAGAAATCTACAACACATCCACCGGCGGGAACACGGATCTGCGAGCGCCGTATATCGGCTACAGTCCCAACTCAGTGTTTTACAAGGCGGAGGGGAATTCGAACTACAATGCGCTGCAATTGGGGGTAACGAAGCGTTTGACCCAGGGCCTGACGGTAGTCGCCGCTTACACTTGGTCCCATAGCTTGGATGAACAGAGCGGTTTGGGACTGTTTTTTACCGGCAACGATCCAAGTAATCCCAGATCCGCCTATGCCTCCTCGGATTACGACCGCACCCACGTTTTCACCGTCAGCTACAATTACAATTTTCCCAAGATCCACAAAGAGACGGGCGTCTTGGCGTTCCTTGCCAATGGCTGGGGCTTGAGTGGAATCACCGTGGCGCAAAGTGGTCAACCTTACAGCATCTATGACTTCAGCGGCGGTGTGGCGAGCGTTTACTATGGCACGAACGATTTCATCTCTAATCCGATCGTTCCGCTCCTGCCTGGCCAGACCCCTTCTAGCGCCCAAAATGTGCCGACTAGTGTCTCGAATTCCAATCAGGGCCCTACGCTGGTGAACATCGCCGCCTTTGGAGTTCCGCTAATTGCACCAGGACAGTCTGGTGTACCAGCCGGTGACCCGTACGAAACCAGCTTCGGAACCAGCGGACGCAATCTTTTTCGTTCGCCGTTCCAATTGCGTTTTGATACCGCTGTCTTCAAGGAGTTCCGGCTGTCGGAAAGGTTTAAGCTCCGCTACGATGCGCAGGTGTTCAATCTGTTCAATCATGCTAGCTTCGACGCTCCCAACAACAACGTTAGCTTCAATCCATTTTTCAATAATCCGCCGCAGTATGGGCCGAACTACGGCACGAGCTTCTTTACGCCGTGCAACCCGGCGACAGGTGCGTACGTGTGTCCTCCTCAAGGCTCAGGCGGAATCGTTCAGCACACGATCGGCAGCCCACGTTTTATTCAAATGGCGCTGCACTTGGTCTTCTGATCGAGTGCGTTTAACCAACAAACGGCTTGTCCGGGCAGGCCAGTTCAACGCTCTGTGAATTCGGCCTCCCGGCAATGCAACCTGAGACCACCCTGCGTGAGTGGGAGGGGGCGGCTTATCCGTGCTCTCTCGGGAGCATCGTATCTACGGCTTTACAGATTCCGGGAGTTTCGCTTACTCTCAAAGTCCTATGTGGAATGTTGACGAACGATTTGACAAAAAAGCCATCGACAGCCTGGCCGCCCAGGGTTTCGCGGTCGGCAGCACGCGCGGTGTCGTGCGCGTTGAAAAATATGGAAGTGGCGCGGAGTTTCGCCAGGAGGCTGACGGCCGTTTCCGCATGACGATTCTGCCCACCATTATGCTGAAGGGACAGTTCACCCGGCTGTGGGACGCCGGGTATCAAAAATTTCTCCTAACCGATGAAGGTGTGAAAGTGCCGGCGTTGGCCACCCATCTCGAGAATCTGCGAAAGTTCAACGAAGAATTACGAACCGCGTTGGGCGTTCCTACTTTTTACAACGAAGCGTTGGGATCGGTCAGCCAGTTGAGCGTGTACGATCGCGTGAAAGGCCGCGACGGCGATGTGCCCGATGAAACCGTGGGCGCCCACAGCCCTAACGCCGGCCACTAGCGCTGGCGTCTTCCATCTACTTTCCGTTTTTCACGGCTTCGGATGCGAGTATTTCTGGAAGGGGCCCGCATTTGGATAGAACAGGTGCGCCCGGTAGAGTTCCGCAAGTTGCCGCAAGTGCCCCAAATCATGATTCGCCAGTTCATTCAGCAATTGAGATAGCGTGATCGCTCCAAGCTCCGTGTGCTGAGCCGTGCGCGCCGCAGCCGCAGATGGAATGCTGTGCAGGAACACCACGAACGCCCGCCGCAGCGCCACAAACTCATCCAGGTACTCGCGGAGTGACTTTTGTTTCTCACCTTCAGGCGGCGGAGAAGACTTCGGCAGCACCGGATCGATTTCCATGATAATTCGCCGGGTGCGCCCGTTATAGAGCTGCTCAATCATCACCAGATGAGCCAGCACTTGCGCCATGGACCAGCGGTCCGGCGCGGGTTTCCATTCCACGGTTTCCTTAGGAACATCTCGCAGCAAGAGTTCCAGCAGGCCGGGCGTCTTTTCCAGGAGCGAAATCGGAGCTGAGATAGGAGCAGGCGAAAGAGCTTGCATCACGGACCTCCGGAGGGCACGCTGATTGTAATCCGTGGAGGGTAACCCGGGAAGTGATTCGCGGCCTCCTCAGGATTAGACGCTAGGGGATGCCGGAATGGGCCGCGTGGTTGGATTTTTGGACGATATTTTTTTTCAGATGAAGATTTTGGAGACGGCGAAGCATCTGGGCATGGAGTTCAAAGTAGCCACGAACCCCGACGCGCTAATCGAGCTCCTCGATCCTCCGACAAACCTGGTCATCGTCGACCTGAACGCACGCAGCCAGCCGGTGGCAACCATCGTTCGACTACGCGCAACTCACAAGGAACTGCGTGTGGTGTCGTTTCTGTCGCACGTGCAAGTGGATTTGGCGGCGCAAGCGCGGGCCGCAGGCAGTTCAGAGGTTATGCCGCGCTCCGCATTCACACAGAACCTGGCGGCTATTTTGTCGTCCGCGAAAGATTAAGTTAGGAGAAACTGTTGCGATTTTGCCCGGTCGTCCCGCGTCGAAGGGTTCTGATCTTCGGTTTGTTTTGCTCAGGCTTAAGCCCGTTTACGTTCGCGCAACCGGGGCCGATATCGAGTCCATTGCCGGGCACCACTGCAACTGATCCAGCGCTCGTCTTGCGGGATACCTTAATGGCCGCTTGCTCGCAGAATGTTCCTGAATTCAATCATGCCCTTACCTTGCGAAACGCGGAAGCGTTTGCTCGCATGACTCCCGCGGCGCGCTCGACGTTCTTGAAGCGCTTCGTGCTGCTCGACAAACCGGGGGAGCCGAACGCCCAGCAAGGTGCATCCGGTGTGCTTATCGTCCACTGCAAGACCCCCGAAATCACAACGGAGATGGAAATTGGCAAGGCAGAGCTTCGTGAAAACATCGCGTATCTCCCATTGTCGGTAAGAGACGCTTCCAGCAGCGGTGACTCGTCCGATCATAAGGTCACTATGGGGCTGGTGCGCGAAAGCGGCCAGTGGAAACTCCTTTCCCTCGGCCTGCTACTGCTTGATCTGCCCTCTCTCGAGCAGGAATGGGATCGCGCGGAGATAAAAGCCAACGAACAATCGGCGCTTGCCTCAATCCAAAAGCTCGCGGACGCCGTAGAGTCTTACCGAAAAACCTACACGCGCCTTCCGGACGCCATAAAAGCTCTCGGCCCCTCGACCGACAAAACGCCGAAGCCAGAGCACGCGGGACTTATCGAAAGCGATTTGGTCCAGGGACGTAAAGACGGCTACATTTTCCGCTACGTTATCGTTGGTGCCACCACCTCGGGTGCGCCCGCAAAATATGAGCTGGCGGCGATTCCTGGTGAATATGGCCGCAGCGGACTGCGGTCCTTTTTCCGGGATTCCAGCGGAGCTGTTCACGCCGCAGACCATCAAGGGGCAATTGGAAGCGGCGTCGATCCGCCCGTGGACGTACCTGAATCATCATCCTCCCCCTCGGGCGACTCGCGACGTTGACGCTTAGGAAGAATTCCCGTTACGACTGTTGCCGTGGGTTCGCTCAAGTCCCAGAATAAAGTTGGGTCATTCCTCCTACGGCGAGGCATTCGCTCGTCTCTCTCCTCTCACGACAGGTGTGCCGTTTCTTGCCGCTTCGAGAGGACAGAGGAATGCCGGATGTCACGGTAGAACGTCGAAACTCGCCGCGATACGCAATGGTTCTGGCGGCCGAAGTGGTTGAACTGCCTCGGGGTGCGAGGATGTTGGCCAGGACTTCGGACATCAGCCGTTCAGGTTGCTATGTGGACACTTTGAATCCCGTTCCTCAGGGGTCTCGCGTTCGGATTAGATTTACACATCACCAGGAAGAATTCGAAGCTATCGGATCAGTGGTCTACGTCAGTCAAGGTCTCGGAATGGGCATAAAATTCTCGGATGTCTCCCCAGAGGAACAGACCCGGCTGGATCGCTGGCTGGAAGAGCCCCCTTGGGAATTTTGAACACCGTGGCAATCTGACCATTGTGCTTGCCTAAAGTTGCGTTACTATTTCCGCTCTCTCTATGAATCTGCTTTGGCTCAGAGCTTTGCTGATCTGCCTGGCATTACTTACGTCGCCGTTTGTTCGGTGCGCCGCGGGTCAGGCGGTGGATTCTCCGTACGGACGTCTGCCGGTCTTCGAATTCCACAGTAGCTTCTGGGTAAATCTGCATCATTTTCTTTACCATGAAGCTCGCGCTCGGGAGGCTGCTAAGACCAACGCCCCAACGGTCTCCAAATCAACCGGTCCTGTCCTGAAGAAGGATCCAAACGCTGTTACCACGCTCACTCAGGCGGAGCAACTCGCCTGGGACGGCGCCATCGCGTATTACATCGCAAATTATGCGCACAAGGACCTGCTCGTCAACATCGATCTGGTTCTGCTAAAAAATCAACTTGGAGACTTCGAGGACTGCGCGGAATTAACAGGCAGGAAAACAAAATTTTGCAATGCCGGACTTCCCGGAAACGTAGGCGCGATTCTGGAAGCCGCCGCATCCGTGTACCGCGCACATTGGTGGGCCGACCAGGACCGCGCGAACCGCCGCTGGGTTGCTCGAGTGGCTCCGCTTGTTCGCGAACAGGGCGTGGGCCTTTCGGAACGGCTTGCGGACATCTATCAGGCAAAGTGGCCCAAGGAAATGATTCGCGTGGACGTCTGCGCGTACGCCAACGCTTACGGCGCGTATACGACCCTCGATCCGCTGCGCGTTACGATTTCCAGCACCGATCCCAATAACCAAGGCCCGGAGGCGCTCGAAGTGCTCTTTCACGAGGCGTCCCACGACATCGCGCGTCCAGTGGAGAATGCCATCGAACGCGAATGTCGGCAGCGCGACAAAGCTATCCCCAGGGATCTCTGGCACGCGCTTGTTTTTTATACCACCGGCGAAGTCCTCGGCCCGGTGCTCAGCGGTGCCGAGCGCAGCACCGACGAAGTAATTACGCCAAAAACGCACATGAATACGCCGATTCCGTCGGATCTACGGGAAAAAATCACCCAGCGTGGCTGGGAGGACTACCTTCACCTGCTCACTATTTATTGGCAGCCATACCTGGATGGACGCGTAACCTTCGAAGACGCCGTGGCCCACGTGGTCTCCGCCCTCTGAATCCTGTACTTCCTTCTGCATTGTTAACGAAAATCGCGTTTTACCAGAATCACATTCTGTCCTTCCTGTTTCTGGTTGTACCAAAGCGTCTGTCCATCATTTGAAGACGAAAGCCAGAAGGCGTTGCCGTTCAGTCGCGACACCACGCGCGTCACACCAGCCTTTGCATCAAAAAATTCCAGCGCTGTGCTGCCCTCGCTCTGGGCAGCCAGGAAATAAAATCCTGTCCCCGTGGCCGTCCATCCGGCCCAGAATGCCGGGCGGAGCAACGGAGAAACCAGCGTCTCCTGGCCTCCCTCAACCAGCATTTGCCAAATCTCCGGATTTGGAAGACGCGAACTCGCGAAATAGAGTGTCTTGCCGTCCGGTGATTCCAGCGGAGCAAAACCCTCATGCTGCGTCACTCGTACCGCTTCGCCTCCGGTTGATCTCACTTTCCAGATGTGATCTTGCCCACCGCGATCCGAGGCGAAATAAATCCATCTGCCGTCGTGCGACCAACTGGGGACCATGTTTTGCGAGCCACCTTCGGCCACCACGCGAGGCTCACCTCCGTCCAGATTGACTGCGTACACCCCGGGCCTGCCTCCGTGCACCGAATCGAAGGCGATGCTTCTACTATCCGGTGACCATTGTGGTGAACCGCAACCATCCAGATTCGTCAGCTTCAAAGGGTACGAGCCGTCCGGGTCGCTGATCCATATCTCCATGCTGCCGCCGCGATTGGACATGAATGCCAGCTTGCGTCCATTCGGAGATAGCCGCGGGCCTTCATTGCTGCCGGCAGCGGAAATGACCACCAGCCCGGCTTCGCTCGCGGATACTTGGGAAACGTTAAGCCGCCAGATGCTGGAATCTCCCAGAACGCTCTGATAGGCGAGCAGCGTTCCAACCTCGCGCGGAATGGAAGGATGCAAACTCGGGGCACCAATTCCCGGCAAGGTTTCCTCTGGTCCGCCGGCCGAGGGCACCTTCCACAGTCGCGCTTCGCCACTTTGCGTACTGGTATAGACCACCCACTTTCCATCGCTGGTCCATGTCGGCGGGCTCTCGATGGCTCCGCCTCCGAAAGTGAGTTGTTGCGCAGCTCCTCCTTGCAAAGAAGCGACAAAAATATTTTCAGCGAGATCAGCGATTCGCCTTCTTACGAATGCGATTCTGCTTCCATCGGGCGAATAGGCAGGTCCCCAATCCTGATCCTTCCCCACCGGATCGGTTAAGGGACGCACATCGTTCGTTGCAATGGAAAAGGCAAACAAGGGTGCACTCCCATTCGGAGAAGCACTAGTGAACGCGATATATTTTCCGTCGGGAGACCAGGCCAAATCGGTTTGCGACGAATGGCCATCCACCGCCATAAACCTGCGCACCTCCCCACCTTTCGCTGAGACCCTATAAATGCCCCGGTCTTCCTGTTTTGTCCGGACGAACGCCAGACTCTCGCCATCTGGAGACCACGTTGGGTTGCCGTTCTGCTCTTCCGTGGTCAGCTGTATCAGTTCACCCGAGCCCAAGTCACTGACATAAATCCCCGGGGGATGGCCCGATCCCTTGCCCAGTTCCGAATCATCTTCCAGCCGAAACGCGATTTTTTCTCCATCAGGAGAAAAAACCGGCGCGACTGACGGGCGCGGAGCGCCTGCCAGGATGCCAGTACCGTCCGGACGATACCGGCGGCCACCCGCGTTTCGATGGAACAGGATTCCAGCCAAGCCAACTATCACCAGTAGCGTGAACACCACCAGCCATCGATAGGGTATGGCAACGCTATCGACCGGCGCGGATTCCAGCCAGGTGACCTTCTCCAACGGCTCCCCCACGGAGACGGACGGAGCGGTCACTTTTATCGCCGTCTTCTCGCCGTTTCTCTCCACCTGCGCGATAAACCGATAGCCCCGGCGGGGAAGCGTCTCAATATATTTTGGATCTTCGGCGGAATCATTCAGACAATCCCGCAGCTTGTTCATGGCCGCGTTCAGTCCGTGGTTAAAATCCACAAAGGTATCGGAGGACCAGAGTGTCGCGCGAAGCTCGTCCCTGGAGACCAATTCTCCGGGCCGCTTCAGGAGCATGGTCAGTAATCCAAACGGCTGACCACCGAGTTTCAGCCGCACCCCGGACTTCCACAGTTCCTGGGTCTCCAGATCCGCTTCGTAGGGACCGAACCGCACCCGGTTTTTGGCATTTCCGTTCGTCACGTTGCGGAATTCTAGCATCATCACCATCTTTTGCGAATTTTGCGGCCAACGAATAGAGCAGTTAAAGCACGTAGTTCTCGAAGCTTGCGCGATGATGCAAGTTGTACAGAACGGCGAGGGGAATTCCATTGAGCTTCTGCGTCACTTGCCTGAACGTCGGCGCTTGTACGGGCTACCCAAAGGGTGGCCAACCGGCAAATCGAGGAGAAAATGGAATACCTAAGACTTTTTGTTTCACGCTATGGATGGCTTGGCCTGCTGTTTGCGGTTTCATTGTTCACTGTTGCGGCGCTTCCTTCCACCTTGGTCGCTCAAACAGGAGCGATTCTCTCTAACAATTCAACCCACCCTTCTTGCCTAGGGGAGCATCGCGGCTCGAGGGAAGATTCCGTGGGCCCTTGTCCACAAACTCAAGTGCTGGTTCCGGGTTCCGGAAACCAATCCAACCGCATGGGGCTCTCCCTTGCGCCGATCGTTGGTCCGCAGACCACCCCTGAAGAAGCCCGCAAGCAGTTTGCGAAGGGCGCGCATAAGGGCTACGCCCCTGCTCAGGTAAACCTCGGGGTGCTGTACGCCTACGGATGGGGCGTGCCCCAAGATTTGGGCACCGCGTTTTATTGGATCGGACTTGCTGCCGACCAAGGCAATGTTCAGGCTCTGGCGAACATGGGCATCTTCTATCGCAACGGTTGGGGCGTCCGGCAAGACCCGGCCAAGGCCTTCCGCTTGTTCCAAACCGCGGCTCAGGCGGGAGACGTTGGCGCGATGACCAATCTCGGCTACGCGTACGATCAGGGACTTGGCGTAACCAAGAGCCCGCTGCTCGCGGTCGATTGGTATCGCAGGGCAGCCGATCGTGGCGACGCCACTGGTCAAAATGACCTTGGGGACATGTATTTGCGCGGCGAAGGCGTGCCGCAGGATGACAAAACTGCCTTCGACCTTTTCTCCAAAGCGGCCAACCAAGGAAACACCGCTGCCTGCGTCAAGCTGGGCTACATGTACATGACCGGCCGGGCCACCGCAAAGGATCCAGAGACCGCGTACATGTGGATTAAGTTCGCTACGCTCGCTGGGGATAGTCGCGGAGCGGAATACCTCCACCCGCTTTCCGGAAAACTGACCAATGCGCAGTTGAAACAAGCGAACGAGCGCGCACAAAGCTTGTACGTCGCTCATCCCGCGTCCGGAGTTCAGCAGGTCTACGTGCGTCCCTGAGTGAGTCTCGCGAATTCCTGGTCGCCAACCGGGGTCGCCAGCGACTGCAATCGCGGCGACCCCGTTTTGTCTCCGCTTGAAACGCGACGGAATACAGGTCCTGGTCTGATTGTCCCGGCTCAATCGTTATGTTAGGCTTCCGGTGTAATTTAGCCCGGCCGCAAGCCACGCATTTCGGACTTCGCTCGACTTCTCTTTTACTTGTCCCTGAAGAGCAGATCCGGGCCTAGCCATCTTTGCGTACCGGCCGCCGGGGCAAAGGATCCCGAAAGCCCATGCCTGGCAGACAAACGGCCTCTCAACCCGAAAAGTCTCTTCGCGAAATAAGCCTCGCTCATTCGCCGGACTCCGACGACGCGTTCATGTTTTACGCTTTGGCGACTCATAAGCTGCAGACTCCAGGCTACAAATACACTCACACGCTTTCGGACATTCAGTCGCTGAACGAAGCCGCGTTGACGGAAACTTACGATGTGACTGCGGTCAGCTTCGCCGCCTATCCTTCGATTCGCGACAAATACGTGCTACTGGATTGCGGAGCGAGTTTCGGCGAGGGCTACGGCCCGATTGTCGTTTCGTCTCGCTCCATGAAGCCCCAGGACCTGAAGGGCCTGCGCGTAGGCGTGCCAGGTCTGAAAACGACCGCGTACCTTTCCCTGAAGCTCTTCGAGCCAAATTTCGAGCCGGTGGTGTTGCCGTTCGACAAAATTATTGAAGCGGTTAAGAACGATGTGGTTGAAGCCGGCTTGTTGATTCACGAGGGCCAGCTATTCTTCCCGCAGCTTGGGCTGCATCGCGTTGTGGACCTGGGTGTCTGGTGGCAGGAGCTTACCGGGCTTCCGCTTCCGCTTGGTGGCAACGCAGTTCGCCGCGCGCTCGGTCCCGATGTCGGACGATTGATCGCAAAAACAATTCGTGACAGTGTCTCTTACGGACTGGAACATCGCGACGAGGCCTTGAACTATTCCATGCAGTTTGCCCGCGACATGGATGCGGAACTGGCCGACAAATTCGTCGGCATGTATGTAAATAAATGGACCCTCGGTTACGGCGACAAAGGCAAGAAAGCGGTACGCGAATTAATTGAGCGCGGAACCGCCGCCGGCATCCTGCCTGCGCCGCCCACCATCGAATTCCTCGAAGAGTAACCGCCTTAACCCGACGTCGAAGGCAGCCCGGTCGCGCTGGCTTCTGGGCGGCCTCCGAAGTCTCTATAACATCGGTAACGCCTTGCCGATAGTTTACGTCTTAATAACAGAAGTCGATTCGAATGCAGCGCCAAGCAGAGAGAGGCGTTCCTTGAAAAGCCATCTCGTTGTTATGCTGTCCTGTGTTTCCGTTCTGTCGGGTTGTTCCGCTACTGCACGTCTCTATCCAGTTCAGGGTCCGTTATCCGCACAAACTCCTCCGCCTGTCTACATCGCAAAAATGACAGGCGCGTTTACGTCCGGGAGTTTCTCCGCGACGCTTAATGGCAGCGAAGCATGCACTGGACGCTGGGCGCAGGTGGCTCGCCCGAAGGCTTCGACGGATGCAACCCCAGCTAGCATCGGTGCGGCGGCGGACAACATGTCCGCGGAGTGGGATACCGTATACGGACCGGGATTTTACGTCGCTCACGTTTTGGGTGCGCGGCTCTACGCCAGGGCTGTGCTCACGGGCAATCAGGGCACTGTGCTGAATGTCGAGCTGTACAAACCGGACACCGTGGAGAACAGCAATGCGAGTGCGATCCGAGGGGTCGCGAAAGACAACCGGGACAATGTCTACAAAGTCGCGTTCTGATGGGTTCTTCGACCATGAATTTCCCGGCTATTTTTTCTCTAGCTGTTTGGCTACCGGAGTGAAATACAAATCCTGGTAATCGAAACTGAAATCCGCCAAAGGTGACACCGCCACCATTGTGAAATGATCGATGGAGCCGTCCGGTTTCAATGCAAAAGTGACAAACGCGTCTTCCACTGTGCGATCGCGCCAGTGAGCTTTGTACGTGTCGTATTGCCAATGCTGCAGATCCGCAACACCCTTCGTGGTTCGCTCCAGTCGCAGCACCAGTTGACTGCCTTCCTGCTTGATATTCACTTTGCCGTACCAGGGATCAGTGTAGTCTCCCGCGTATTTTTCTGGCGGCAACGAGGGTTTTGAATCGGCAGCGCGTCCTTGCTCCACTTTCTGCGTGGTTTCTTCCGCTTTCTTGTGTTGCTTATCCTCAACTGCTTTGAGAGCTGCGGTGTAGTCCTGTGTTGCGCCACCGAGATAGCTGTCCAGCACGTGATACAGGATCGAGTCGAATGCGAAATCTTCCTCGGCATTCGTCAGTATGATCACGCCCAGATTTTCTTCCGGAACCATTTCCACGTGCGAAACGAACCCTGCAACGCCGCCCGAATGCCCGACCAGTTTGCGCCCGCGATAATCCCGGACGAACCAGCCTAATCCGTAGCCTGCGAGTCGCGGCTGCAGCGACTTCAATCCCTCGTCTCCGCCGTCGTTCACACGAATTACCGTTTGCTGCATCCACATCTCTTGCGAATCCTTTTCCGAAAAAATCCGCTCTTCAGTGCCGGGAATCTTGCCACGGTTCAGTTGCATCATCACCCAACGCGACATTTCCGCCGCCGAGGAATTGATGGAACCTGCGGGACCCGCATTGTCGAGATTCTCGAACGGAATTACTTGTAACTTTCCGTCGACTTTCGAATGCGGAAAGGCATAGTCGCCGCCGGACTTGAACGCATCGTTGCTGGTGTTCGTCGTTTTCATTCCCAGCGGCACAAAGATACGGTCGTGTACATAGTCGTCCCAACTCTTGCCGCTTACCGCCGCAACTACTTGCCCTGCGGTCAGAAACATCAGGTTGTTGTATGCAAACATGCTCCGGAAGCTTGTTGCCGGCTTCAGGAACCGCAACCGGTATACCACTTCATCGCGCGTGAACGTCGTGTGCGGCCAGAACATCAGATCGCCTTCGCCCAGCCCCAGTCCGCTTCGATGGCACAGCAAATCACGAATGCGCATCTCCTTCGAGACATACGGGTCATACATCTGAAATCCCTTTAGCCGCTCATAGACCGGGTCGTCCCACGCAATTTTCCCTTCATCGACCAGTGTCGCCAGCGCAGCCGCAGTAAACGCCTTGGTATTCGACCCAATTCCGAACAGTGTGTTTTCGTCCACTGGCGCGGATTCACCCAACTTCTTCACGCCATAGCCTTTGGCGAGGATCACCTTTCCATCCTTCACAATCGCCACGGAGAGTCCCGGCACGTCGAACGCTTTCATCGTTTTGGCGATGTATTCGTCCAAGTCCGCAGGGGTACTCTGCGCTGCCGTTCGCCCTGCGATCAGCAACGCGATCACGATCATTGCAAAGTGAATCAGCACAGAACGCATTCTCATTCATAGCCTCCAAAAGCGACCCGTACCTTATAGCAGCTTTAGCAATTTCTCCTCTAACTTTTTCCGGCTCCGCCCGGTGGCTCGGCCCGTTTGCTTGAAGTTCACTGGCGCCAGCTTCGTGGCATACTTTCATCATGCCGCTCCGCAGATTCTCTGTTCTTCTTGCACTGATTTTTCTTTTTTCCGCAGCATCCTCGCCTGCACAGACCGCCTCTGAATTCCTCGATCATCCAGACATACCCAAGGAATGGCCGCGCGAACCGGTTCGCGGCGCGCACGGAATGGTCGCCACCGACGATCCTTTGGCTTCAGCTGCCGGCGTCGAAATCCTGAAACGCGGTGGCAATGCGGTGGACGCTGCCGTAGCCACGGCGTTCGCGCTTGCCGTTGTGGAACCCGCCGCTGGAAACATCGGTGGAGGCGGCTTCATGCTGGTTCGCCTTGCCAACGGCAAAACAAATTTCTTCGACTACCGCGAAATGGCTCCGGGCAAGGCTACCCGCGACATGTATATCCGCTCCGACGGCACACTCGACCCCACCGCGTCCACAATCGGCTATCGCTCAGTCGCCGTTCCCGGCACCGTTGCCGGTCTTACGCTGGCGCTTCAGACTCATGGCACGATGAAACTCGCCGACGTGATGCAGCCTGCCATCCGCCTGGCCGAAGACGGATTCCCCATCAGCGAAAAATTAGTGCGCGAGTTTTCGGAAGAACGCGGCGATCTTCAGCGTTTCTCCATGAGCAGCCATATTTTCTTGAACGACGGAAAAATGTATCGCGTGGGCGAAACTTTCCGGCAGCCGGAACTGGCCGCCACTCTGAAGCGCATTGCCAAAAGCGGCGCGGCAGGATTTTATCAAGGCGAAACAGCGCAGATGCTTGTCCAGGACATGGCTGCGTTCGGCGGATTGATCACACTTGACGATCTCGCCCACTACCAGCCGAAGATTCGCGAGGTGCTTCGCGCTTCCTACGCGATGGATGGGCATCGCTGGGAAGTTCTTTCCGCGCCGCCTCCGAGTTCCGGTGGTGTCGCGGTTCTCGAAGCGCTCAACATGTTGCAGAACGTTCCGCTGAAGGGCTGGGACGATCCACAAAGTGTGCACATGGTTATCGAAGTGATGCGGCGGATCTTCGCGGATCGCGCCGCCTATTTGGCCGATCCCGATTTCTCGAGTGTTCCGGTCGCCGGCCTTACCGATCCGTGCTACGCCAAGGAATTGCTGGCCACCATTGATCCTCGGCACGCTTCTTCCAGTAAAGTCGTGCACGCCGGCAATCCGCATGTCTGCAATCAGGGCATCCGCGCCAGCGCCGCACCGAACACCGTTATTAGCCTTGGTGAAGGCCCACACACCACGCACTTTTCCGTGGTCGACGCCGCGGGCAACGCCGTCGCCAGCACCACTACGCTGAACGACAGCTATGGCTCGCACGTCACTTGTTCTGCTGGCTTTCTCCTCAACGACGAAATGGACGATTTCACGACGCAACCCGGCGTTCCTAACGCGCTGTTTGGCCTGATTCAATCCGAAGGCAACACCATCGCGCCCGGCAAGCGTCCGCTTAGCTCGATGACTCCCACGATTCTCGTTCGTGATGGCCAGCTAAGCTTTGTCACCGGCTCGCCTGGAGGTCCAACCATTATTTCCGTCACGCTGCTTTCCGCACTGAACTGGATGCGCCTGGGCATGGACGCGCAGGCTGCGATCAATGCTCCGCGTTTCCATCACCAATGGATGCCCGATCGCGTGTCGATGGAAACGCTCTTCTCACCGGAAATGGAAGAGCAACTCAAGGCGCGAGGCCACGAAATCACACGCCGTGGCCATATCGGCTTGATCAACGCCATCGGTATCGACCCGAAGAACGGTGAACGCTGTGGCGCCGCCGATCCGCGCGATAATGGGTCTGCGATCGGCTACTGATTTCGCGACAATACTAGTGGGGGTACCGATCTGCGCTTTCCGTCCCGTTTTTCTGGCAAATCGTCACCTTCAAAACGCTAAACTATTTCCCCATGGAACGAATCCTGTCCACGTACCTTTTCATTTCCAAAAAGCTCACGCCCGAATTACTCGCTCTAATCGCTGGCAGCGGTTTCACCGCCGTGGAGATTTTCGCTTCGCGCGGCCATTTCGATTACACCGACAAATCCGAGATTCGGCTGATTGCGCAGGCGCTCGCCGATCGCCGGCTGCAACTCGCTTCGTTGCACGCGCCAACGAGCCGCGATCTCAGCCTGAATCGCGAAAGCAGCGCGCCACTCTCTATCACCGAGGTGGAGCGCGTCCGCCGCATCGACGCCATGGACGAATTGAAGCGCGCGATCGATGTCGCGGAAACGCTACCCTTCTCCCGCATGATCTTGCACATGGGTGGCTCGCGGGAGACGGCCGATCCCCGCAAACGTGATGCCGCCTTCAGTTCGCTGGAGCATCTCGCACTGCACGCCCACCATGCCGGCGTCAGCATCTGTCTCGAAAACACCACCAGCGAAATGGGTGCGCCCGCCTACTTGGCTTCCTTCCTCAGCGAGACCCGCCTCAGCGCTCTGCGTTTTAATTTCGACATTGGGCACGCCCACCTTGCCGATGGACTCGAAGCCAATCGGGTGGCCAACAGTTTTGAGCTATTGCGCAATCACATAGCCAGCGCGCATATCCACGATAATCACGGCGAAAAGGACGAACATCTCGCGCCCTTCGATGGCACCATCGACTGGCCTGCGGCACTGAAATTGTTCAGTTCCCTACCCGGTGCTGAACTCCCTCTCACCCTGGAAATTAAGGAAAAGTCCGGCTCCGACGCCCCCAGCTTCGCGCAGCAACTAGACGCAGCGGCCAGATCCCTAGACCGGCTAGAAGAAGATCTCGGCAAATAACGCCTGACGCTTCGTCTGCAGGTAACCTCTTCTCATCTTTGCTAAACTGGTGGTTTGAATCTCTAGCAGAGAATCTCACTATGACCACGATCACCATAGAAGAGGCCGGCAAGTATGACGGCCAGGAAGTCACCATCCGCGGCTGGCTGTACAACATCCGCGAATCCGGCAAGCTGGTTTTCCCAATTTTTCGCGACGGCACCGGCATCATTCAGGGCGTCTGCTCACTGAAAGAAAATCCTGAAGCCTTCGCTGAGCTCAAAGGCCTTACGCAGGAATCCAGCTTGATCGTCACCGGCAAAATCCGCGCCGAACAGCGCGCTCCCGGCGGCTTCGAGATGGGCGTAACCAAGATACAGATTCTGCAAAAGGTCTCGGACGACAAGCCCTTCCCCATCCAACTCAAGGAACACGGTGTCGATTTTCTTCTGGACCACCGCCATCTCTGGATTCGTACCCCCCGTCAGGCAGCCATTCTGCGGATTCGTGCCGAAGCTATCCGCGCCGCGCGTGATTTCATGGATTCGCAGGGCTACACGCTTACCGATGCTCCGATGTTTACGCCCTCTGCTTGCGAGGGCACCAGCACGCTCTTCGAAGTCAACTACATCGACGACCAGAAGGCCTACCTAACGCAAAGCGGCCAGCTGTACATCGAAGCCACCGCTATGGCCCTGGGTAAGGTTTACACCTTCGGACCAACCTTCCGCGCCGAAAAATCCAAGACCCGCCGCCATCTCACTGAATTCTGGATGCTCGAACCCGAAGCAGCCTTCGCCGATCTGTACGACATGATGGATCTCGGGGAAGGCCTGGTCAGCGCCGTCGTGCAAAGTGTCATCAAAAATAAATCTCGCGAACTGGAAATTCTGAAGCGCGACATCAAGCCGCTCGAAAACATCAAGGCACCGTTCCCGCGCATCACCTACGAAGAAGCCATCGCCGTCCTGCAGAAACAGGGCAATCCCGCCAAATTCGGCGACGACTTTGGCGGCGACGAGGAAACCCTCATTTCGAAGGATTTTGGCCGCCCGGTAATGATTCACCACTACCCCGCAGCCATCAAAGCCTTCTACATGCAACCGGACCCGGAGCGCCCAGACCTGGCCATGTCCTTTGATATGATCGCTCCCGAGGGCTATGGCGAAATCATCGGCGGCAGCCAGCGCGTCCACGACTACGATCTGCTGCTTAAGCGATTGAAGGAACACAACTTACCAGTCGAGCCTTTCCAGTGGTACCTCGACCTACGGCGCTACGGCAGCGTCCCTCATGCCGGGTTCGGCCTTGGCCTGGAGCGTACTGTGGCGTGGATTTGCGGCACCGAGCACATCCGCGAGGTCATTCCCTTCCCACGTATGATTTATCGCGTGTATCCTTAAGGCCGGGTAGCAAGCAGAGTTCGCAGGACCACTTGTCGTTCCCGCACTTCGGTACAAATTTGCAGCGGTACTCGATATCGCATTTCGCGTCTTTGTCTGCACTCACGAGCGCAAAATGTCACGGCCAATCTCCGGCTGAACTGGAAACGGAACTCCAATGTCACAAAAAGTTCGCATCATCGGCGTACCCATGGACCTCGGCCAAAGCCGCCGCGGCGTGGATATGGGTCCCTCCGCCCTGCGCAGCGCCGGACTTCAGGCCGCTCTCAAGAAACTCGGCTTGACGGTGGAAGACATCGGCAACCTGGAAGTGAAGCAGCCCGAAGAAATGCCCATCGGCGAAAAACGCGCCAAGTATCTTCAGGAAATTGCCGAGACTTGCGCAGACATCGCCAGAACCGTAGAGAAATCGCTCGCCGAAGAATTTCTTCCGCTCGTACTCGGCGGCGACCATTCCATTGCGGCCGGCGCGGCTGCTGGCGTCGCTTCTCATTTTCGAAAGCAAAAAAAGGAAATTGGCTACCTGTGGCTGGATGCCCACGGCGACATGAACACGCCGGACTCTTCGCCTTCAGGCAACGTCCACGGAATGCCGTTGGCTGCCATCATGGGCTACGGGGCGCCAGAACTGGTCGACCTGATGGGCTTCCATCCCAAAGCCGAACCGGGCAATATCGTAATCGTGGGCGCACGCGATCTCGACGCTCAGGAACGCAAAATTGTTAAGAAATCCGGCGTCCACGTCTTCACCATGCGCGACATTGACGAGCGCGGCATGCGTGAAGTGATGGCCGACGCCTTGAAATACGCCATGGACGATACCGCGGGCATCGCCGTCAGCCTGGACATGGACTTCGTAGATCCCTCCGACGCTCCGGGCGTGGGCACTCCGGTCCGCGGTGGAGTCACCTATCGCGAAGCGCATCTCGCCATGGAAATGATCGCAGATACCGAGTCGATGGTTTCTCTCGAAGTCGTCGAGATCAACCCCATCCTTGACGAGCACAACCGCACTGCCTTGCTAGGCGTTGAACTAGTTCTTTCCGCGCTTGGTCAAAAAATCCTATAATCCCCGGGCCGGGTTTGCGTTACGGGAAGACGCCGTCCTCGAGATCGCCGCATGAATCCCTTGGCAGCAGGCTGTCTCTTTGGCGACACGACATCTCTACATTTCTCTCCTGCGCTACAGTTAAGTGTCGTCATCCCGCGAACGACAATTCCACGATAAGTCTGTGTACATGGAGAAAGAAAAATGAAACTCTGGATTTCTGCGGCCCTTCTTTTGTTTGTCAGCACCGCATACCTCGTTCAGGAAACTCGTGCGCAGTCTGCGGCAAAACCTGTTGTAGTCGCCCTAAAGAACGTACAAGGCCAGAGTGTTGGAACCGCGACACTTACTGCTGTTCCAAAGGGCGTGAAGCTCGTTCTCGACATCAAGAACCTGCCTCCCGGCCAGCATTCGATTCATATCCATCAATTTGGCAAGTGCGATCCGCCGGACTTTAAATCGGCCGGGCCGCACTTCGACGGAAGCGGGCATGACCACGATCACGCCATGCCGGGAATGGCGCCGGCCGGGGATATCCCCGATTTTTCGCTGATCGTCGCGGCGGATGGCACCGCCCACGTAACCACTGTGGCTCCGAACGTCACGCTGGGCACGGATGATCATTCCGTTTTTAGCGGCGGCGGCACGGCCCTGGTGATTCACGATGTTGCCAGCCAGACCGGCAGTGCGGCGCCGCCTCGGATTGCCTGTGGCGTCATTTCCAAGCCGTAATAACTTGTCGGGTTATTTGTTGGCGATCGCGTGGTCGGCGATGAATTTTCGCGCCACCGTAGCGTTGGCGTAGTTAGGCTCCACGTGCAGCGCTTCTTGATAATTTTCAACCGCATGGGCGACGTCACCGGAGCGGAACTGCGCTTCGCCAAGACTATCCCAGGCGTTCGATGACTTGGGGAAGTCCTGCGCATTCATCCGCAGGACTTCCACCGCTTCCTTATTGTTCTTCCCAATCAGCAACACGTAGCCGAGTGTGTTGATGGCCTGCTCCGAAACAAGCGGCTCCATTCCCTGCTCGCCGCGCAATTTGTGCGCCAATTCCCGGAATTTTTCGAAGCCGTCGCGCAACACGATTTCCCGCAGCGCTGATGCTCCGAAGTTCTGGAATGGATCCTGTTCGCCTGCAAGCTTCGCCGCTTGCGCGGGATTCGTTTCCAACATGCCTTTCCATCGCGCGATCTCACGAGCGTAGTCTTCAGGAACCTGCTGTATCGCCTGGTCCAACTCCTTGCGATCTTCCCAATGGCCGCGCGCCATTACTCCCGCAATAGCGCGCGTCTGGCTTATGTCCTGCAAGGGATTGCCGTCCAGCAGCACCAGGTCGGCACGCTTACCCGCTTCGATGGTTCCAAATTCAGCGCTGCGGCCGAAGTAACGGCCAAAGTAACGCGCAGCGTTCACGGTGGCCGTCTGCAGCGCCTGGTACGGCGTAAGTCCATCTGATACGAGTTCCTGCAACTCCGCGTGGATCCCAAATCCAGCCACCGGTCCGACGTCGCTGGCATCCGTTCCGCAGAGCAGCGGCGTGCCTGCGTCTTCCAATGCCTTCACCAGTTTGCGTTGAAATTCCAACGACCTGCGAAGCTGGGCATAGTCGGATTCCTTAAATCCATTCGCATAGCGGTTTGTCTCCGGCTGCAGCGCGGCGCGGATCCATGGCGAATCGTAACGAAGTTCCGGAGTCTTCAGAAACTCATCGAGCGCCGTGGCTTGCTGCACGATGGTCGCGTAAGTCGAAAGCGTCGGGGTCACATACACGCCAGACTTCACGGTCAGCCGTACCGCCTCCGGGATTTTGCCGTCGTCGTAGACGATATGTTTGTCGTTGTCATCGTGCATCGGGTTGAAAAATGTGTAGGTGTATTCCTCCAAATGCGCGATGGATTGCCCGGCCGCCACAGTCGCTTCAAAATCCGTAGCTCGCGAAACATGCCCCATCAGCAGCATGTGATTTTTCTTGGCTTCGGCGATCAGGGACGGAAACTCCTCCTTGGAAACGCCGTTGTAAATCTTTACCCCGTCGTAGCCCAGCTTCGCCTGTTCGTCGACCATCTTTACCGACGTCTCAGGCTTGTGAGCACCAAAGAAAATAGGTCCGGTGGTAAAGATTGTCGGCCCGCGCAATTCACCCTTGGCAATTTCTTCGCGCCACAAAATGTGCGCCGGACGGCCATCGAGGTTGTAAACGGTGGTCACGCCGTTCGCGAGGTACAAAGGAAATTCCACGGTCGTCTGCAAGTGCACGTGCGCGTCCGTCAGGCCGGGAATCAGGTATTTGTTCCTGGCATCAATTATTGTTGCGCCAGCGGGAACCTTCGCCTTGCTGGCGGGACCCACCGCCACAATTTGCCCATTCGTGACAACCACCGTCTGGTCCTTGTCCACATCCTCCTTGGTCATGGAGATAACGTTGGCATGCACAAACGCCACTGGACGGGGCTGCTCGGGCGCTTTGTCGGCAAAGCCATGCTGCGCAAACCAAAAACACGCTATGGCCAATAGACAGACTGTTCCCCAATACTTCCTCCGCTTGGAAATTTGCATCTTTTGTCACCCTTAACCTAGGAAACGCAGGCCGGCAGCCTTTTGTTCCTCAGACGCCGCCTGTTCCCATTCGTAAGCATCGCCACGCTTCAGTGGCCGCCCTTGGCGCTTCCGCAACCTGGCGCTGACTCTCTTTCCCATTTTCCGGCGTTTGCCCGTATAACTAAATTTGAGCAAATAATCTCCCTCACCGCCCAGCGTGGCAGGAACGACTCGTGACCCCAGACAAAAAGAAAAGACTTCGTGTTGGCGTACTTTTCGGCGGGCGCTCCGGAGAGCATGAAGTGTCGCTGGCTTCCGCAGCGTCTGTAATTCGTGGCATGGACCCGGACAAATACGAGCCGGTGCCTATCGGCATCACCAAAGATGGCCACTGGCTAGTCGGCGAAGGCGCGATAAAGATGCTGCCCGAGGTTTTGAAAGGCGGGCGCCGCGTCATGCTTACCGCCGATCCCACCGAAGCGGCTTTGATTCCACTCGATCGCGGCGCGGGGGCGCAACGCCTGGACGTTTTTTTCCCGGTCATGCACGGCACTTTCGGCGAAGACGGCACTATTCAGGGTCTGCTCGACCTCGCCGGCCTTCCGTACGTAGGCGCAGGCGTTCTCGGCTCTGCCATCGGCATGGACAAAGATGTATCCAAGCGGCTCTGCGAGGCGGCAGGCATTCCAGTGGTGCCCTGGTATACATTTCATCGCTGGCAATGGGAACAAGATCCCGCTTCGGTAAAAGCGGCTATCGAGGAAAAGTTTCCTTATCCCGTGTTCATCAAGCCCGCCACTCTCGGCTCATCGGTGGGCATGAGCAAGGTTCATTCCGCGGAAGAGCTTGGCCCTGCGCTTGACCTGGCTTGCGAATATGGAATGAAAATTCTTGTGGAGAAGGCCGTCTCCGCGCCCGAGATCGAAGTCTCCGTGCTCGGCAACCATCAGCCGCAAGCATCGATCCCCGGTGAAATCGTGCCGCATCGCGAGTTTTACGATTACACCGCGAAATATCTGGAAGATGGAACCCAGTTGCTGATCCCCGCGGATTTGAAACCCGCTCAATCCAAAAAAATACAGGAACTTGCTGTGGACGCCTTCCGCGCGCTGGAATTGTCCGGCATGGCGCGCGTGGATTTTTTCCTGGAGAAAGCAGGCGGGAAGCTGTATCTGAACGAGGTCAACACCATCCCAGGTTTCACTTCCATCAGCATGTACCCGAAATTGTGGGAGGCTAGCGGCATCGGCTTCCGCGAATTGATCGATCGACTGATCACGCTTGCTTTTGAACTACATGAGGAAAAGGCCCGCACCAAGTACGCGATCGAATTGCCGGAGGGCTCTGGCGGCGCACTGGCCGGATAAGTTCTTCGTTCGTCTGCCGTCTCCAAAATAAATCGCGCGTCGCGCCCTGACACGGAACCTTTCCTTGTACGCCGGTGTCGAATAGTTGGGGAGGTTTGCGGGAACGCGCCCGTACTTGTTAAAGTCGGAAGTGCAAAGGTAGGGAGGAAAATGTCTTTCGAACCAAATCCGGGCGCCAGGAGAATTTCCTTACTGGAACCGGCTGTTGAGAAGTCTCACAAACCCCGAGTCATGGCGTTCACCATCGCCGCCGTGGTGCTCGTCACGGCAGCCATCCTGTGGTTCACCTTCCGCTACTACCCGGAAAAGAAGGCTGCGGATCATTTCTTCACCGCCGTCGCGGCCGGCGATACTTCCACGGCGTACTCTCTTTGGAAGCCTTCCGCCAGCTACTCGATGAACGATTTCCTCGCCGATTGGGGCCCTACCGGCTATTACGGTCCTGTAAAGAGTTACAAGATCATGGGTGCGAAAGCGCCAGACAACAGCACCTCGATCGCGGTGAACGTCGCCGTCAGCCCGTATTCACCCATGCCCGACTCATCGGATGCGGAAAAAAGCAGCAAGACCCGCGTGGTAACTCTCTGGGTTCAGCCTTCCGACAAATCGTTCAGCTTCCCGCCGTGATTTGCACGCGAACAGGGTCCTACCTGTTTACAACCGGGCTTCTTCCAACGCATCGATCAATTCTTTCTGACTGACGCTTGCGGTCCCCAGTTTTCCCACTACCACTCCTGCTGCGGTATTGGCCAGGATCGCGGCATCCGGCAAACTCGCTCCCGCGGTTACGGCAAGAGAAAGCACGCTCAAGACCGTGTCTCCCGCGCCAGTCACATCAAACACCTGACGCCCAGTCGCGCCTCGTTCGACCCCTGACTGCCCCACGCGCTCGTAGGTCACCTCGAAGGTGGTCGCCGGAATGTGCAAGTGCTTCGGTGAAGTCTCTTCAAAAATGCTCATGCCTTTGTCCCCGCGCGTGATCACCACGGCGGCGCATCCAAAGTGCGGCAACAGCGCGCGGCCCGCCTCTTCGATGGATTTATCGTCCTGGAGCGGCCGTGTGACGTAGAAACTCGCTTCTTTGGTGTTACAGACAATCACGCGCGCCCCACGATATGCGTACAGCCTGGAAGTCTTCGGCTTCACAAACACCGGCACCTGGGACTTGTGGCAGGCGTTTAGTACGCGGTCGGCAAAACTGTCGGTGATCAATCCCTTGTCGTAATCGGAGAGCACCAGCGCATCGAGTTTCTTCACAGATGCAACAAACCTGCGGAAAAGTGCTTCTTCCGTGGTCGGGTCAACCGCATCGCGCCGTTCCTGATCGATCCGTACGATTTGATGGTGGCGTGCAATCACCCGCGTTTTCAATGTGGTTATCCGGCGCGCACCGGCAAGCACGCCGCTATCGTCAATTCCCAGGTTACGGAGACAAACGCGAAGCGCGGCACCCGCTTCGTCGTCCGCGGGCTTTTTCCCGCCAACGCTAGCCGCGTTCTTCTTCCCACCGACGAGCCCAAATGCCTCCACATGCGCGCCCAGCGCGGCGATGTTCGCCGCAACGTTCCCGGCACCTCCCAAACAGTCAGACTCCGACACGTATTCGACCACCGGCACTACCGCTTCCGGAGAAAGGCGGTTTGCGTGACCCCACACATAGCGGTCCAGCATTAAGTCGCCGAGCACTCCGATGTGCAGTTTTCCAAAACGTGGAACAAGCCTTTTCAGGCGAAGTACTACAGAGGAGATGTCAGTTCTTGTCATGAGGTCTGGTTCGACAGGAAAGCTATTCCGCCGCAACGATAGCTTCTTCGGGCAGCATCACGGCAATGTCATCACGCACCGGGTACACCCGGCGGCAAGCCTCACACTTCAACCCGGAATTGTCTGGCAACAGGTGGACCGGTTTGATGCAAACCGGACAGCGCAGAATCTCGAGCAGTTCTTTGGGAATGGCCACGCTTCGCTCCGCAACAGGAAACCCGACTCTAACAAACTAGCTGTTACCGCCGCAACCTGCCGTTTGGTAGCGCGGGCCTCTGGCCGGCGTTCTTTTGGTACGGTGAAAAAGAGCCGGCGGGACGCCAGCTCTACGACGAGAACGCCGTACCAAAAGAAAAAGGGCGAGTCAGCTTTTGGCTGGCTCGCCCTTCTCTAAAGCGGTGTCGGTTAGAGGCTAACGACGTTCGCGGCCTGAAGACCCTTGGGGCCCCGGGTGACCTCGAATTCCACGGCCTGACCTTCGTTGAGCGACTTGTATCCATCTCCCAAAATTGCGGAGAAATGGACGAAGACGTCTTCGCCGGACTGGCGCTGAATGAAGCCGAATCCCTTGCTCGCGTTAAACCACTTTACTGTTCCTTGTTCTTTCACTGTGTTGTGTTTCCTATTCTATTTTTGATTAAGCTATTTGCTGCCGCCCGAAGCCTCTGCCGTAAAGCAAAAAAGGCCGCGAGTTGTAACTCGCAGCCCCTCTAAAATCTAATTCTAAAGGTGTTACAAGAGCAACAAACGCATAGAGAGGATACCAAATAGAGCTTGCATTTGCAAGTACATTGTTTCTACCTGAAACACTTCCGCCGGACTATCACCCTCCGCTGGGACAATCGTTCCATTGATTCTTACCCCTACCCGTAGTCCGTTTTCCCACTAAAATCTAACCGGAGGTGGTAAACTGGAAAAGTAAACTCAGAGAGTGATTATGGGAATTGTAGATTTCTTCAAGCAAGATCGTACCTTTCAACAACCAATCAATTGGGGCGTAACTCTGGTGATGGTTGGCCTGCATCTTGGCGCGCTCGCCGCCGTGTTTTTCTTCACCTGGCAAGCCCTTATCGTGTGCATCGTGATGTGGTGGGTTGGCGGCAGTTTGGGCATCGGCATGGGCTACCATCGCCTTTTGACGCATCGCGGATATAAGACGTCAAAGTGGATGGAGTATTTCCTTACTACCTGCGGCAGCCTCGCTCTCGAGGGCGGACCGATTTCCTGGGTTGCCACGCACCGCATGCATCATCAGAATACCGACAAAGAGGGCGACCCTCACTCGCCGCGTGACGGCGGCATCTGGGCGCACATGGGCTGGATCATCACTGGCCGCGCCATGCATCAGAATCGTACTGAACTTCTTCCTTACGCTCCGGATCTACGCAAAGACAAATTCCATTTCTGGATGAGCAAGTGGCACGTCGTCCCTTCGGTCATCGTCGCCATTGCGTTCTATTTCATCGGCGGCTGGCCTTGGGTCTTCTGGGGCGTTTTTGTGCGCACCGTAATGAGTATGCACTTCACCTGGCTGGTGAACTCTGCCACGCACATGTGGGGTAAACAGCCATTCGAAACCGGCGATACCTCCAAGAACAGCTTCTGGGTAGCGATCCTTACCTTCGGCGAAGGATGGCACAACAATCATCACGCAGAGCCCCAGTCCGCGCGCCACGGCCGGCGCTGGTATGACGTGGATATGAACTGGTACGGAATTTTTACGCTTTGGATGCTGGGCCTCGCCTGGGACATCAAGCGCCCACGCATGCACGCAGAATAGCCGCAACTCCCCTACGAAGCTAGTTCTCGCCAACGCCGCTTAGGTCCGGTCATCTTCAACCGGGTCTTCGATCCTCGTGTCATCCTGAACCCGCGCGGTTTGCGTGTGAAGGATCGCAAAGTCCAGATCACGCAAAAACGGCCCGTTGAAGACACGACGACAGCGTCACGCGGCTTGCTTCGGGAAATCCGTGGCAGCGTCCGCCGACGTTGGAAATATCGCAATCACCTTATCGACTTTAGTCAGCCGAAGCGTCCCTTCCAGCATTCCCTTGACCCCGGCAATTCTCAAATCACCGTTGGCACGCTTGAGTGTCGTCAAACACTTCACGATGCTGCCAATCGCGGAACTGTCAATGTGCGTCAAACCCGTAAAATCAAAAATGACGTGCAGTTGCCCTGCCTGGGCCAACTCCTCGACTTCCCGTTCCACGCGCCGGCAGTCCGGCCCGGAATGGATGCTGCCCTTCATCCGGACCACCGTCACGCCCGGTTTTACTTGTTCTTTGGTCATCTCGAGTATCAAGGTCTTGAACCCCGCAATTGTCTTGATCGCTGCAACTTACAAAATCGTGCCATCACAAGCCCATCCGCTCTAGCCGTCACTTCTCGTCTTCGTACGGAAACTGGCGAATCAATCGAACACAGTCGCCCAGCGCGGAAAATATGTTGTTACCCCAGCCGCAGGGAATGAACGACGCGGTCTTCTGGTTCAGCGGCTTATCCGCCTCCGCGAAGAACCTTAGGCGTTGCCCTGGCGGGGGCGTGGCAAATTCCTTCACGGTAATGTTAAACATGATTTCTCCGGCCTTGCTTTGCTTAATCATCGTGAAATGATGGAGTTGCGCAAGCTGCTCTAGTGGGTTTTCCTGAATGTAAATCCAATCTGTCATCCGCGGACTCCTGGCCGGCGCAATTGGTGGTAACGCAAGTGAGGCTGCGAATATACGGCCAGCTATAGCGTGAAGTCAAACACCGCCTATGAATCAGATGGCCTCTACGCGCCACAGCAACCGGCCGGTGAAGGAAGTGTGGCTGGTCAGGTTCGGCCGCCAGTACGCAAGAATCTGCGAGCCTTGGTACACACGCTCAAACCCACCCTCCGACTCCGAAACGCTTTCGATCGGTGTTACCCAGAACTCTTCAATGTTCGGCGCGTGAAGCGTCATGCGTAGCTTCTGCCAGCCATCCTGGACACGAAGTAGCGGGCCCGGAAGCGCGCCCGAAAAACGCAGATCCCGCGGGCCTTCCGCTGTCTCGAAAAAACGGTCCGGTTCCGTCGGAGCAAGCAGATTAATCACCGATTCGATGCCGACCGCCACCGGCCGCCGCAATGTCGCCGAAAGCGTCAATCGAAAATCACAGCTTACCTCGCATCCGTGCGGCGCTGGTCCAAACAGAAAATGCTTCGTAACCGAAACCACCGGCGGGTTCGCGGGATCATCGGCGAATTCGAGCAACTGCTGTTCCAGCACCAGGTCCGCATACGTCGTGGAGGAATTGCAAATCTGATATCCCCCCGCGGCTAGCCCCGACACCTCTCCCAGATGCAGGTTTTCGTAATCCGAGATAGTCCGGCCTCCGTCGAATAGCAACAAGCGGAACGCATGGCGAAGATAACGGTCGTAACACAAAAATCGCTCTAGATTGGGCTCCTTTACCCGAACCTGCTCGTGAATGGAGACTGCGCTCTTCACTGCCCCGGAAGCCGTCGACGCTTCACGGAGCCGGGCATGCGACGCCTCGGGGCGCCTCAAGATCGAATTGATCAGCGTTGATGCCGTGGGCCGAAAGTCGAACGCAGCAAGCGTGGCTCCGTCGGAAGGCTTCAACATGGCTTGGTATTCTGGAGCGGTAAACAGTAATTCCGAAACTCCATCCGCGTCGTAATCCAGCATTTCCACGCGTGGAATCAGGCCGCCGGGCGTCAATTGATCGGCGATCGTTTCCGCCTGGATCAAATTTCGCCACAATTCCGTTCGAAGATGCGGGGCATACAGTCCTCCAAAAACTCCGTGCCAGTAGGCATCATTCCCTTGCCCGCGCAATACGTGATCCCGTGCTTGCCGGAACTTTCCCGCGTGTTCCAGGTTCGCCCGGCGCGGAGGGATGGACGCCACTTGCGCTGAGGCCCGTAACATTTTTTTGTGCAGTAAATTTGCTTCGGGATATTTCCGGAAAAACCCCCGCCAAATTCCTCCCCGCAGCGACGCCAGCAGTTCGGGTCGTTTGTCAAACTCCGCGCGAAGCGCGGTGAATCGAAGGCGCCGTTCAGTCGGGAGCACCCATTCCATCATTTCCTCGTAAGACCCTGCAGGCAGATCCGCGCGGCCAAGCGGCAAGTGCGAAGCCATGTATTCGCTCGGGGTGCAGGTCTGGAGCCATTCGGAATTTTCTTCCAGCGCGGCAAAAAAATTCTTCAACCAGCCGTCCGTGTAGCAGTGTTTGTGGGTTCCCGGCCAAACGCCGAATTTTTCCATATCGTCGCCAAACACCGCCGCCGCGCCGGGGTGAAGCCGCGCTGCATTCTCAAAGAACGTCACGCAATCCTTCACTTTGCCGAAGGGAATCAGGTATCTCAGTTCCTTCAGGCATGGGAACACCCACACGGATTTACCGAGATCTTCGGCGATATACACTCCGAAAAGTTCGTCAGGCTCAAAGCCCGCCGCGAGAAACGGTAAATCATCAATCATCGTGTAACTGATATTCGCCGCCGCCAGGGGTGAGGGAAGCTGCGGCTCCCAAACGCGTTCTGCCAGCCACGCGCCAGTCGGAGGCTTGCCGAAATGTTTTTCGATGTACGCGGAAAGTAATTTCAGTTGTTCGATCTGGTCCGCCTCGGGAATGGAAATCAGGATCGGTTCATAGAACCCGCCACCCAGGATTTCCACCCGACCGGAACGCACCAGTTTCCTGAGCCGATCAAAATAATCCGCATGATGTTTTTCAATCCAGAGTAGTAATGGCCCGGAATAATGCAGCCCGGCGTGAATTTTGGGGTGCTCTTCCAGCAGGCTCAGAAACGCCTCGTAGCCATTCCGGTAGCATTCCTCAAAGACATATTCGAAATTCCCGGAGGGCTGATGCGCGTGAAAAATCGGAATGAAATGGAAGGGGGGACTAGTCTTGGCCATGGCGTGCCCAACTCATCATAGCGCGAGTAACAGCAACCCGCGACGACCGGCACGCCCGCGTGTTCCTCGATCACCGTCGTCCGCAGCGAGAAACTAGTGGCTGTGGCTTACAGCCCAATCCGCCGTCAACTGCAGCACTTCCGGCGAAATGGTTTCCTCGATCGCAGCGTATTCCGCTGGTGAACCGGAATAAGCGTGCTGGAACAGATGATTCAACTCCGGCATTTCGCGCACTTCCACATTCCGAATCCCCGACTCGTCCAACGCGCCTTTCATCAGCGGCAAGTTCTCCTTGGACGCTACCTGCAAATCCTTCTGTCCGTATAGCGCTAGCACCGGACACCGTACTGCCTTCAAATTCGGCACCGGATCGTAATCCAGGAAAAATTTGAACCACGGCGAGAGCAGCATCCGCAATTGCGCTTCCAGCGCGGCGGGCGGCAGTGCCGAATCAAACCCCGTTTCCTTCACCAGCGCCACCAACTTCTCCGCCAGCGCGTCATGATCTTTCTCCTGCCGGATCAAGTCGTAGGCCTCACGGTCAAACGTCAGGCTGGCCACCAACTGCTCATCTTCCAATCCTCCAGCCCTGCCTATCAATTCCGATTGCTTCAGCAGTGTGTCCTGCCCCGTCGTCGCGGGGGCGGCAAGCAGAACTAACCACGCGATCCCCTTCGTTCGGGACGCCAGGTACGGCGCAATGATGCCCCCCTCGCTGTGGCCGATCAAACCGATCTTACTCGCGTCGATTTCCTTTCGACCCTGGAGAAACGCAACCGCCGCAGCCGCGTCCGCAGCCAGTTCGATGGTCGTTGCGTTGTCCAGTACACCGGTGGATTTCCCGATGCCTCGTTTGTCGTACCGCAGCACCGCTATTCCCTTTTTTGTCAGAAAATCCGCAAGCACCAGAAATGGCTTGTGATTAGCCATCGACTCATCTCGGTCATTAGGTCCAGATCCTGCAAGCAATACGACCGCAGGAAACGGTCCGCTGGTCTTTGGCAGAGTAAGTGTTCCGGAGAGGGTCACGCGCGCCGCCTCATTCGAAAACGAAACCTCTTCCTCCCGATACGGATACGGATGCACAGGATTCTGCGGCCGCCGCAGTTCCAGAGGTTGCTCTGCTCGTTTGAAATCCAGCTTCTCGTTTTCCGCCCCGGTTTGCGACCATGTTCCTTTCAGTTCATTTTTTGCGGCGTTCAGGGTCCCGTCGTACACGCCCGCAACCGCGGGAATTTCGAAATGGAAAGCCGATTCTTTCTGCGTGAGCCTTATTGCCGGCAGTCCACTGACCCCTTGATCGAGATTGTCCAGCGCTCCGATCAGTTCGTCGTCCGTATCGTGCAAGACGTGCAATTGATATCGCAGCCGCATTCCATGCGCTTCCAACGCCCCCTGCCAAAGCCCTTCCACCGGGAACACCGCATCAGTGGGCTTGCGAGAAATTCCGCCTGCGGGCTGCAGATACAGCGTCAATGGAAGCGACGCGCCTCCTTGCGACCAAAGTCCGTCAATGCTTTTGTGGTTCGCGGAGATTTTGCCTTCAAAATGTGCCCCATTTGAGGCCACGTCCAACTTCAGTGCGCTCCCCAAAACGGACACGGACGAAGCCGCTATCGCGAACACGCCCTGATCCAGGCTATCGAGCGCCGCCCGGTAAGTTCCTGCGGGAGTTTTCGTGAGATGCAAGAGGATATGGAGCTGCGCTTCTCCGGCCTGCAGGGTTCCGGCGTACGTTCCCTCCGGCGATGCAACCGCCGTCTGGGCTCGCACCGCGCCCGCAACTCCGAGTATGAGAAGCCACAAGAACGCAGGAACACACAGTTTTCGCAGCAACAAGGATTCACCCTTTCGCCGCCCTTTTCGGTGGAAGATGAGCCACTCCTTTGGATGAGGGAACCGCTGAAAACGCCGTCTGGCCTGCGGCTCGCAATCCGGTGGAGATACGAAAAAGGGGCGCCCAAATTGTGCCAGGCGCCCCGTCCAATTTCTCGATCCCGCGAACAATCCTGCCGCAAGCCCATCCAACCAAAGCCGCGTTACTTCGGCTGGTTGTACCAGTCCGCATTCACCGCCGTGAATTTCTGCCATTTCTCCGGCAAATCTTCCAGCGCAAAAATCGCGGTGACCGGGCAAACCGGAACGCAAGCTCCACAGTCGATGCATTCGACTGGATTGATATACAACATCGTCTCGTTCGCGTGCGCCGGTTCGTCTTTACGCGGATGGATACAGTCCACCGGACAGACATCAACACACGCCGAGTCTTTGGTGTTGATGCAGGGTTCGGCAATCACGTAGGCCATTCAAAATCTCCTTTTTCAGGGCAGCGGCCCCACGCTTGTTCGGGAAGCGCGGCCGCATCACTCAGTTCGTTTCGCGCTGCCGGGCCACAAGCAGGCGTGGCGTTAATTCTACGCGGGACCTCAAAGATTCTCAACTGAACCAACCGCGTTATTATGGAATATAGAGGAACATAAATGCGACTGCGAATGCTGTTTCTGTCTCTCGGGATAGCGCTTCTTCTTACGGTTCACATGGACGCGCAAGCCCCAGCGCCCAGAGATCCCGAACTCATCGACATCCAGGGCTATCAAAAGATTCTGCAACAGCTCAAAGGCAAGCCGGTCCTGGTCAACTTCTGGGCCACCTGGTGCGAACCCTGTCGCGATGAATACCCGATGTTGAATCAGCTAGCGAAGCAGTATGCTCCCCAGGGGTTGAAGGTTGTGGGCGTCAGCATGGACCAGGATGGCGATTTGATCCTCATGCGCAGGTTTCTGGCGCGCTACAAACCCGTTTTCCCAAACTATCGCAAGAAAAAAGGCAACGAAGAGGCTTTCATGCAGAGTATCTCCCCGGGATGGACCGGCACCCTTCCATCGACCTTTTTTTTCGATAAGGACGGCCGGCAAGTCGGCCATCTGACCGGCGCGGGCACCAGGGAAACTTACGAAAGCTGGATTCACACGCTGCTTTCGAAGTAAAGCGGCGCCTGCGTATGGCGCGATGGATTTCCCCAGCACAACATTAAACGAGAGGAACGTTCCACATGCTCGACCTCAAAGGCAACAAAATCTCCTACTTCGGCCATAGCAC
>Ga0210394_10001187_pt1 | contig 43476 bp, 51 predicted proteins | sample IncBWC12MmetaG_FD_160121 | JGI IMG/M metagenome (GOLD analysis project Ga0210394, IMG submission 160121) | Forest soil microbial communities from Barre Woods Harvard Forest LTER site, Petersham, Massachusetts, United States - Inc-BW-C-12-M | ecosystem: Environmental > Terrestrial > Soil >...
CCGGTATGCCGCCATCATCAGCGGGTCCATCGGGACGCTCAGATAGCTCTCTTCGTAGGGCGGAAGCTCTGCCGAGATGTCTTCAAGAAAGACGAAGGCACAAAGCTGCATCAGAAATTCGCCGAAGAGCAAAGGAGAAGCTCCCGGCTTTCGCCGAACCATGCTGGTTGTTTTGGCTTTGGAGCACCGATTATCGGTCGGCTCTACTTTTGTGATCGTTTCGAGAACGCCGTAGTCCTGGGTGAAGGAACTTCGTCCTGTCGTGCCCCACTCATAGCCGTGTTCCTTCATCCTTCCCGCTTCGAGCCGGAACAAGGTATTGAAGAGGTCGTCCGCATATCCCCCAAGAAGCGTTCCCGTCAGCCCTACAATCCGGTCTGTACACGAAGCCAAGGTGCCGAGAGCGTTGCCTTGGGCCGTATCGCCCGCCAGTTGGTGAATCTCGTCGCAAATCGTGTAGTCGAACCATCCCGGCATGTAGCGCCCGATGAATTCAATCGGCGCCATGCGGCGGATCTTGTCCGCGTCTGCCTGCCAGAGCGGGCTGTGCACTGGACGGCAGGATTTGTCGCCTCTGGACTCGATCGTCTCCGAGATCTTGACCTTCTCAAACTCGGCCAGAGTCAGGCGGCTGTCGTCGACGATGACTGGTTTGCCCGTGTCGGAATTGACGACGCAGCCCATGTATGGGCCCGAGCGCGGTACGCGGTACGCGTGCCGCCAGAAGTAGCCGAGCTTCGCGCGCTCACGGCCGACGATGAAAAGCGAAGGCCTCCCACAAAGAGATAGCCACCGTTTCCTGGAACTCGACGATTCTTTCCGTAATCGCAGTTCGCTTAGAGTGGTACGGAAACCTTCCCGCACGGCGCGGCCCTGCCTCAACCGCACTTCGTTCACGCCATGCGATTTGTTCTCGTCGCCTCCATTCCGCAAATCGTCGATCAGGAAGATGCGTACTCCCGGCAAAGTGAGGAACGCTTCGCGAGCCCACTTCTCGACCAAGTGCGGGGGAACCATCGCCAGAGAGGTGGATGGCTTTCCTTCGCTGTGGACGTGAATGGCACCGAGTGAAATCAGGGTCTTGCCGGTGCCGCATTCCGCGATCACCATGCCGGTCCGCGCCTGCTCCCAGCGTTGCGCAATTCCCATGATCGCGATGGTCTGCGCAGGGAAGGGCTTGCGCAGCAATCCCTCGATCCGCGGCGAAACTGGATCATCGAATTGGTGGAGCGCGGGATATTCCTGAAGAATGCGCGCTCCTAAAAGGCTGGCATTGGCACGCATATAGTCGTAAATGGTCGATAGTTCAGGCATGGAAACCCTCTTGTGGGCGGAAGGAATGTACAGAGAAGCCGAAACGAGAAGAGGAGAGAAGAAGTGCGACGGGAAGAACTACTCTCCTTGCGGGAAGATCTCTTCGAGACTGACGCCGGGCCAGCGGATCGAACCTGTCTGTGTCGGAAATGGGATCGCTCCGCTTTCCACTCCCCAACTGAGCCAGTCGAGAAACTGTTCTTTTTCGCCTTTGACAATCACCGGATCACATCCAATACCGAGCGCATGAATGACCGCACGATGCGTATCCAGTTCGTCCGCAAACCAGTTCGCCCATTCCGGGATTCCTGGAATCCCGTAAATGTGCGCGATGGAAGCCCAAACAAATCGCTTGTCCGAGCCCGCCAACAGAGTCCTTCCCGCGCCGGCAGACATGTTTCCCGAGGCGAACTCTTCCGACATGCCGATGAGGTGACGCAGCGGCTTCTTTCGTCCGGCAAGCTGTATCGAGCCTTTGAAACACTGCGCGTTTCGTTCGAGACACACTCGGATGGGCTGTACGCCCGGCCCCTCCACCATGAACCGGTCTCCCAGAGAAATTGCCGCACTAACCGCCGAGATCTGCGTATCTCCGCCAACCACAGAGATCAAATGGGCTCTTGCTTGTCGGGGAGGATCCGGCAAGACCTCTCCAATGAAACGGTCGAGGCGAAGGTTGATGCTTGTCGTTGTCTTCTCCGTGCTCTTTACATAAGTGAGCCAGCCGAACCGAAGGTGTGCATTTTTCATTCCCGCTCCCTCTTTTCGTGCGTGAGGATCTGGGTCTTGCCATTGGCGAAGACCAGCGTCAATTCATGGGAGAACCGCTCCCGATCATGCAGGATTCTGGCCCCGTCCTCTTCCTCTTCTTCCCAGTGGTCGGTGAACTTCACCGAACGCCAGTGTGCGATGTGGCGATCTTCTCCTTCGCCGAATACCCCATTGAGCATTCCCGCGGTGCAGAGCAGGCCGACATGCCCGCCATGCAAAGGCGTGAGTGGCCGGCCACGAACGTCGCGCTGTTTGGGAAGAAGTACACGGCTGGCCTGACGGTATGCTGCCGAATCTGGCAGCAAGTCTTCCACTTCGTCGAGTGGAATTCCAACATGAGTGAGCGTCGCTGGACCGGAAGGTGGAATCTCGTATCGCATTGCCGGCGCTTGTCCCAGGGTTTCAAGATCGGCTTTGCACGAAAGCATTTCCAGCCAGCGCACGGAGTCGAGCAGCGCGGAGTCTCGCAGATGCTGGTGTCGCTTACGCCGGATGCCAAAGACAGCAACCTGCTGGTACTGCACGCTTGCAGGGTCCGTCAGCCTGTACACGGACAGATCGGTAAAGTGCTCGCTCAAGATCCTCGCGCAGACTCTTAGTTGTGGTTGCGGAATCACCAATACCAGGACCCCGCCGGGTTTTAGCCAGCGATGGGTATGCTCCAGAAACACGAATTCTAGGCGCTGGTTGTTGCTCTGCCCGTTTTCAAAGTCGTAGGGAGGATTGAGATAGAGCAGCGACAGCACCTCGCTTGGGCAGCGCACTTCGAGCGTGTCGGCTTGCAACACCTCAATGCCAAGACTCCGGGCCTGTTCAACTCGGTTCGCGTCGATCTCAATGCCGTAACCACGGGCGCATGTTCCCTGAAGCAAACGCGTGAACGCCACGCCATCTCCCACACACGGATCGAGTGCTGAAAACTCGTACGCGAAGGTGAGGCAATTTCGGAGTCGCTCGGCTTCAGCTAAGGGAAGGGGGAAAAAGCCTAATTTCGTTTTGCCATGGGGCCGCACGGAAAATCTCCTCAAGAAAAAAGAAAGGCGAGCATTGGCTTCCTAGTACTCGGCCGGCAGCAGCAGCGTGGTCACCGAGCGGTCCGCTTCCGTAATGATCCAGAGCCTTTCTGTATCCGTGACCGGGTAGCTGCTCATCAGGCGGAACCCACACTTGAGGCTCAATTCGTTTTCAGTTTTGTCGTCCTGGCAGAGATCGCCCCAATCACCCCGGAGATGCCGGGAGAGGAATTCCAGGGGCGACTGATTGGCCTGCTCCAATAAAGCGAGTGCGCCTGGCGTGGCAACAATTTGGCCTGCGGAAAAAAGCGGAATCGCAGGTAGGGAGTTCATAATTGACCTCCGGTGTCATGGACTGATCTGGATGAAAGGCAGAATTGATCCATGCCGAGCAGCGCAACGGACCAGGGGGGAAGTCTCAAATTACTTGTTTTCGGCGTTTGGAAACTGGCCGGGCTCATCACTGGCGCGCCGTTCTTCGCGACCGCTCGAAGTTCGGAGCAGGATGCCGTTCTCGTTCTCAGCCCTTCTCTTCGCGATCTTGGTGTAGAGATGAATGACGTACAGAGATTCACACCCTTCACAATTCGAATGCTGTGGCCGTCCGTCGCGCGCGGGGTCATAGCGAGAGTGCAGGCTGCATTTACCATCGAAACGAAATCGGATTCTGAGCGACATCGAATACCTCACCAATAGCGGTGCGAACCGCGTCCTCCGTTGATCGCCAGCGCAACCAGTTCGTCGACCGTATCGGAGACAGGCATCTCTCTCATGGCGATGAAGGAGCAGAAGCCGTTTACGGGAATCGGGCGCTCATCTTCAATTCGGTAGCCGCGCTGAATATGTTGTTGTTTTCGTTCTTCGTACAAGTCGGCCCTGGTGGTCACACGAATTCTCATGGCCATCCTCATTTCTAATGAATTGACAATCGGGTTGAAGTCGGAGCAAGGCGGGCGTTGATTGAGCGGGAGCTCGCGCCGGCACTACTCTTTGTGTATGCCTGACACCGTTCGCGGAGATTCAGAGGCTACCTCCGGCTCACTCTCCTTCGTTGGAACGAGCCTCTCCCAACGGATCGAAAAACGGCGGCGAGGTTGCCCTCCGTCATAGAGCTCAAAAACGAGTCCGTCGGAGATATAAAGCGCAATTGGCAAAGGAATCAGCGGAACACGGTCGGCGTGAGGCGGAGGATTATGTTCGACCATTGGCCCGGCCTCCTTTCCTAGTGCTTTGGGCTGAAATTCGTAATCGAATCCATCGACGAATAGAATTCTTAGCTAGGTAACTCACATTCAAACCAACGCGTTTTGGATTGGTCCACCATCCACCAGCGCCCAAAATTGGCGTGTCGCGGGGGTTGACAACACGGGTGCATCGGGTTTATGATATAAGTTAGTTAGATAACTAACTCTTCCGAGTCGGAGAATATGCGCACGGCACAACCGGACAAGCGAACGCGGCTGATTGAGACTGCGGCGAAGCTGGCGTATGGACGCGGTTTCCGAGAGACGAGTCTGGCGGACATCGCCGAGGCGGCTCGCGTGCCGGTAGGCAATGTCTATTACTACTTCAAAACCAAGGAAGAACTCGCCGAAGCCGTGGTGGAGCGGCGCCTCGAGGAGTTTCGCGCAGCCCAGGCGGAGTGGGACCGCTTGAGTTCTCCGAAGGAGCGGCTGTTTGCTTTTGTGGACACCATTCGTGGGAACCGGGAGCAACTTGCGCGCGGAGGATGCCCTCTTGGCGGGCTGTGCACGGAGTTGCGGAAGGAGGGCGGCGCTCTCGCGAAGAGATCCGCGGCCCTCTTCAATGAGCCCATGCGTTGGCTTGAGGAGCAGTTCCGGGCCCTTGGCCATGAAAAGGATTCACGAGAACTCGCGGTCCATTTCTTCTCCGCCTTTCAGGGCATGGCGGCTGTTGCGCTCGGCACCAACGACCGCGAGGTGGTGGTGATGGAGGCAAAGAGACTTAAAGACTGGATCGGCACCTTGTGACACGCAATCATCGAGCAACCAGAGAGGATCGGCACCATGAAGAAGCTTGAGGGAAGGGTTGCGCTCGACGACCCTACATCGCCAATCCCGACCTGGTCGAGCGGCTCGCGACCGGCCCTCCGCTCGCCGAAGTCGGCTGGGAAACCGTCTACGGGTCGGGAGCACGCGGCGAGTTCGACTATCCGGCTATCCATGGGCGGCGGGCGAGTGAACTCAACCAGAGGGGCTAATACGCACCCGTCCGATCAATAGTGTCCGAAGTGTTCGGAAGTTGGGCGTCTTTTGTGCGGGGTATTCAATTATGAAACTCACGAGCAATACGATTTTGATCACCGGCGGTGGCAGCGGCATCGGTTACGAACTCACCAAACAACTCACGGCACTTGGTAACACGATTCTTATCACGGGCCGCGATCAATCTAGGATGGACCGTGCGAAAGCGGCCTTTCCCAAAATTCACACCTTTCGAAGCGACGTTTCCGATCCGAAAGCGATCGCCACTCTTTACGAACAGGTCACCAAACAATTTCCCGAGCTCAACATTTTGATCAACAACGCCGGCATCATGCGTGAGATCAATGTTCACGACAAAGCCGGAAGCCTCGAAGACATCACTCGCGAGATTGAAATCAATTTGAGCGGGCCGATTCGCATGGTGAAACAATTCTTGCCGCATTTGAAAACAAGATCAGAGGCCGCAATCATGAACGTTTCATCGGGATTGGCATTTGTTCCATTGCCCATTTCACCGGTTTATTGCGCCACCAAGGCCGGTCTGCATTCGTTCACCGAGTCTCTTCGTGTTCAACTGAAAAACACCAAAGTGAAGGTATTTGAGCTAGCACCGCCGGCGACACAAACCGAACTCTTGGGTGCCTTTAATTCTGAAGACATGAAAGGCGTTTCTATCATGAAGGTGGAAGACATGATTAGAGTCGCCGTCAAAGGAATGCAAACCGATCGATTTGAAATTCGTCCAGGGCAGGCGAATCAGCTCAAAATGATGAGTCGCGTGGCGCCTGGATTTATTTTGAAACAAATGAGCCGATCGGTCGACCGTATGCTCGGCACACATAATTAATTTAAAGCTTCTAAGACGCCAGGCGGCCTGAAACCGCAGGCCCAGACGGCGAAGCCTGAAGGGGAGCCTCATAGATTACGCATCGATAAGTTAGTCAACTGACACATGATCGGGGTAGCGAAGCGATCGAATGACCAACCAGCCCTAAGCGGGCAGAATGGATCTTTTATGAAAATTGTTTTGATTGGCGCAAACGGAAAGATCGGCGAACTGGTTCAAAAGGCATTCGCGGGTGCTGGCCATGAGATAGTCAAGGTCGGACGCAAATCAGGCGATTTCCGAGTCGAGATCGAGAACCGCGACAGTGTCAGGAAGCTTTATCAAGCCGTCGGCTCGTTTGATGCCGTGGCCATTGCAGCAGGTGAAGTCGCATTTGCTCCGCTTTCGGAACTCACCGCCGAAAAATGGCAGTTCTCGTTGGGAAGCAAGCTCATGGGTCAGATCAGCCTGGTTCAGGAGGCGATCCCGTTCATCAAAGAAAATGGATCATTCACTTTGGTTTCGGGCGTTCTTAATGAAGAACCGATCTTCGCCGGTGTTGCGGGTGCAACCGTCTCGGGCGCATTGGAAGGTTTTGTTCGGGCTACCGCAATCGAACTTCCCAAGGGATTGCGTATCAATTTGGTGAATCCCACGATGCTAGAAGAATCCGTACCTAGTATGGGTTCGTTCTTTCACGGCGTGATTCCGGTCGAAGGATGGAAAGTTGCACAAGCCTACAAACGCGCAATCCTGGGGGCGCAAACCGGCCGCGTTTACAAAGTTGATTGAGCTTGCCTAACGGGTGACTCGGCGGCGTCGGCTAGATCGAGTTCAAGCGATTACAAGTCATTACTTAGCCCGTGGCGCTGCCCCTTCGAGTGCTACCACGATCTCCCGGAGCGTCTTGAGATTATCCACTTGGCCAAGTGAGCTTAATCTCAAAGATCCTAGAACTCCGGCAAAAGCCGCCAGACCAGCCTTCTCTCGCGCGGCTTCGGCTCGGCGTAGTCCTCGTTCGGCCGCCTGCATGTGTGCCAGCACTTTTTCTTGGATCGCTTGGTCTTGAATGCCTTTGGGATTCCAAACCCTCGCCACGCTTTTCAATAACCCGCGATACATTCGTTTCCCCACTACCTGTTCCATCTGCTCAATTTCGTGGAGAACTCTGTCTCGGTGACCGTTCGCATCGCCATTGTGCTGGCCATTGCCGCCATTTCCAACAATTGTTCGTTCTGATGGCTTCTGCTCACGCGCGCAACTGGGCCGAAGGCCTTCTTGCCAACCTGCGGCTGTGGCCCATCCTGTCAGTTGCGGAACTGATTTCGGCCGCTTGCGGTCGTCCAGATCAACCCAGGTTCCAGTGAAGTAATAAAGATATCTGCCGAGTCCAAAACACGCACAACTCCGTTTGAAAGCCTGTGCTTCCGCTGCCGTACAGGAATTATCATCATCAGCCCACTCTTCTCCAGTAGCCGAATGCGAACCCAAACCGAAAATCGTCAGATCACATGTGACCAGTACCTTCGCAGCGATCTTTTGGTCTTTGCTTCGTTCGAAATTTGCGCTGGTGTGAATCTTGTATTTGCGCGTCCAGCCGGCTGGGGTAAACAGCGCGTTTAAGCGATCGGTATAAGCCCGCTGATCGGCATACGGAACGACCTGGCCCCGCATCGGCTGCTGGTTCTTCGTCGTGTTCATCACCCGCCATTCGATCTGCGCGGAATCAAACGGCACTTCCAGTGCCGCCACCAGTTCCTTGACCCGTTCGGTCGGGACCTGAAGAACTCCAGGGGCCGGCATTGCAGGCGGCGGGCCGGATGCGGGGAAATGGTCTTTCTGTGCATGACCGTTTGGGGCGCTCATATGGGCTCCTCCTTGGTTGACGTTGTTTCCTCATCCGGGCGCTGGCCGTACATCCAACGTCGCGGCTTGATCTGCAAGAGCCAATCTTGTGCGGTGGGAATGCGGCCCAGGTCTTCTTTGACATGCTGCTCTCCCACATAGCGGACCGGAACTTGGTTGCCGTCGCTATTCGCGATGGCAACACCAAACAGTTTCTCCGCCAGGAAAATGCCCTCGGTATGGTGACGTAAGGCCCGGTGGCGGAAGTCTGCGAGGAACGCTTTCGATTCATCGAACCAGTTATGAATCGGCAGATAGTCTTCTGCTCTTCCGCCGAATTTCCTGGCGCTGCTCTGCGCGTGTTTGAGTGGGTGGGCCATAAACTACACCTCGTAAGTCGTGGTCGTGTAGTCTTCAAAGCGATCGTTCCGCTCGACCGTCACCTTGCGAGCGGCCACATCGAGTACCACGTCCCCGAACCCGCCGCAATCGTTTTCATATCCGAAGGGCACAAGAGCTTCGAAGTGCTCCTGCAGGCGGGAGCCGGCGTACTTCACGGGCTCGTGCTCCCCAGATGAATACCATTCGCTGGCATAGCACTTCACTTCTTCGGTCGTTCCATCGTCGCCGTAACCGTCGAAGTGGACCGCCACGAACGTGATTCCCGCTGCGGCCAGTCTGTCGCACTCCGCCAGGAGTGCAGCCTTTGCCGCGGCTTGTTGTGGTTCAAGTGGTTCTCCATTGTTCGGCTGTGTCTGTTCCATCGCATGATCCTTCGTTCGGAAAATGTTGAGGCTGTGTTCAGGCTTGATCTGTCCGGGGAGATGAAAGTGAAAATCTCGACAGTGAAAGCCAATAAACGAACTACCTGATTCAGGGTCAGGAGGTCTATTTATGACCCGTTTTGAAAAAGTAGTTCTCGTTTTAATGCTGTTGCAGGCTGCGCTGCAGGTTCTTTCGTTCTTCTGCAAGTAAGCCACTGGCACCCGCAGAAGGTCGTCTAGAGTGGGAAGCGTATTCCTGCTTTTGACGATCGCGGGCTGCCTTTCGTAATCTTCGCCAGCATTTCGGATCAATCCGCAACGCTTGCGCGCCAGGCAAAGACGAGAGTCCGACGAATGCCCCGTGATAGGAGATTGTCCCGTAGCGAAACAGCCGCGCGAGCAGAGCAAGCGCGTGATGGGCCAGCGTCGGATTAACGAACGGCTCCTGCCGGTCGAGAGCTTCCGCCGCGCTACAGCTTGGCAGGCCATCTCCGTCCAGTTCTCCTTGGATGACTTCCGGGAACAGCTCTGAGACTGTCCGTAGCCGGAGCCTGCGCCGCCGGTTCCTTCGATTCAGTGGTTCTCCCAGCACAAATTGACCGCTGTCCGCATTGTTCCCCAGGTCCAGCCAGTAATCGACCTCACTCCAATCCTCCGCACACTTCGCGATTGCCGCACGAGCTTTTCGTGTGTCGACACAGCCGATCACGATGTCTACACCATCGAGTCTGCGCTTAGGATCTAACCGCTCTGGAATACCCTGCCAATCCAGTCCCCAGAAGAGATTCAGGCGATTGGCGAGAACCACAGATTTATAGAGACCAATCTCAGATTGACTGAACGGCTGGCGTACGCAGTTCGTCGCAGAGATGACATCCGGGTCGAGCAACGTAACATGGATCCCTTCCGGATGTCCGTAGGCCAGCAATGCCTGATGCAGGTACGGCAACCCGGCCGCGATCGCGCTGCCGTTGCCGCCGCAACCGACGACCAGCACGCGCACCTTGTGCTTCAGTAACCCAGGATGAATCTGGTGAGTCTCCATGGCTTCATCCTTCACCTTCTCTCTCGATGAATTCCTGAAGAGTTTGTTTGCTGTCGGCCAGAAACTTCACAGGAAAATGTTTCCGTCCAGCAAGGTTTGACCACAGACCTAAGAACCCGGCGCAATGCGTTGTCAGACGGACAGCACCACTGGGGTGGGTGAATTCGCTGGCAAAATACGCCTTCTCCCAGCCTGACAGGGAGGCAACACTTATCTCCCCCGGAACTCGCATACTGCCCAGACAAACTCGGCCGGCCGAGTCGGTGTTCCAGTACGGAACGTTTTTCAGGTGCGTATCGGATGCAGGCCGACAGTCTTCTACCAGCGCACGCACGAACAGTTCCCGCCCGTGGATCATGAACACAAGGGCAGGGTGGGGATACATCTTGCCATTCAGTTTTTTCGCCTCGGCATTACTGTCGCCGAAGAACATCAGCCGCGGTTGCGCCCGGCTCCACCATGCGATCAGTTCCGGGGTTCTTGCCAGCACATGTTCCGGCAAAACTTCCGCTGCCATGCTCGCCCCCAAGCCTTTGGCGAGCGTCTCAAGAAAGCCCGTAGTAACGGACTGTCCGGCGCGCAAGTAAGGCGCCTCATTCGGTCGGCACTTTACCTCATGCAACGTGGCAAAAGCCCTGCTGCCTTCCTGATAAAGCAGCACAGCCTGCTTCAGACTGAAGATTCGGTTGTCGCCGACCCGCACGTGGACGTTCATGACTGTTCCTCGCTGGTAATCACGCCGTCGTCGTTGCCCGGCATCAGATCAATCAGCCGGCTGGCAGCAGCGAGTGTGTCGCAGACCACGCCCAACGTCCGGAACCCCTGGCGAATGCCGGCGGGATCAGAAAGGTCGAGGGGAATAATAAGGTTGGGTTGGGGCGTCGTCTCCATTGCGGTCTCGGCCTCATCGTCAAAGCACCCCACCACAGCATCGCCCGATGAGAATGCGGCCAGCAGACATGGCAGTGGCGGATTCGAGTCCATCAACTGCTCTCCCATGTCCTCAGTGAATTCCGGCCGTTTGGCCTGCTCCGAGATCGAACACAATTCCGCCAAACCGCTGACAAGCACACGCAGTTCTTGGTTCCTTATCGTCTGGTTCAGATCCTTCAATCCTCGGAGACTCATGGGCCGCTCTTTGAGACACTTCGGAGTGCATCCTTCAATGTCTGGCACTTCGTACTGCTCGGGATTCTCTTCGCCCTCGTACCATTCGCGCAGCATGTCGACTCGCTCCTCGGCATCGTGGTAGTCGTAGACCCGCACCCACCGGTTGAGGGATCCGACAAAGTGCCTGAGGAATGTCGCGGGCAGACACGGATGTACGCTCCCAAGCAGTTCCATGGTTGAGTTCAGCAGCACGAATGCCGCGCTTTCTGGATCGACGATCAGGTAAAGCGTACCCTCTTGTCCTCGTTCATCCGAGTAATCGACCAGTCTGTCGCTGAGAGTAAGATCCAGATCGAAGCGACGCTCGATTGACGCTCCGCCATGGTTGCGGATCCATCGCTGAAGGGTCAGCAACAAGTATTTGGTCGCATCTCTTCCGCTCTTCTCCCAGTCCTCCACGGCCGCGATATCGGACTTCACCAAGATCTCGGCCAACGCGATTACCTCTTGGTCGTCCGCCGAGAAACGCTGTTCAGTCGGAACCTTTTCCAAGATGGGCAATACAACTTCACATGGCGGGGCGATCAAATGGTCGGAAGCAGGGATCCTTCGGGAGGGGCGAGGCGTTTCCCGGCGCGCCAGCGGGAGCATTGCTCGACCGCCCTCGCCAACAGTGCTGAGGACATCTGCAGTTCCTGACATTCGAAGAATCTCCCGAGTACGGTTTCGTGCCGCGATTCCCGCTCCTGCGTTAACAAGCGCAGTTCCTGCAGAACCGTTCTTTTTCCGTTCTGGGAAGCGCAATTTTGCGGCTGAATGGTTGTTGATTGTCTCCCCCGCTGTTTGCGAGAGGCAGGAACGGATTTTTGTGATCTCGGACGGGTAAACCTCACTCTAGGCATGGCGGCCACTATTTCCACAGGTTGCCCGTAAGATGGAGGGTCTGAAGGCTGGGCAGCCTCCAATCTGTCGGCTACAATCTCCCCCGGAGAATTTCTATGATGACGGATCCAGCCTCCGGTATCAAACGGGAAGTTCTGCAGTTGATTGAACTTCAAATCGAAACGCTCCGACGAGAGGGGCGCTTGACTGATTCCGACTTGCAACAGTACCGCGCGCGTTCCGGGGAAATCTCTCGTCTCTACCGGGAACTCGATCGAATTGGAAGGACGCGTGTAAACAGGCAATTCGCCAGGGCGTCGTAAGCTCACCCTGGTTCGAGGGGGCCAGTCGGTCGCCCCCGGCGTGAATGCTTTCGCTGGGGCTGCCGCCTGTTGTCTAGCTCAATCTGGCACCGATGTCGTTTATTCCACAGCGCGTGCGTTCAAACGTGTGTCGCGATGAAGCGAATTCTTCTTTCCTGGAGCAGCGGCAAAGATAGTGCATGGAGTTTGCACGTTCTCCGCCAGCGTCGCGAGTATGAGATTGCAGGACTGATGACCACGTTCAACGAAGCCGCGGACCGTGTGGCGATGCATGCCGTCCGTCGCGAACTGGTCGAGCAGCAAGTCGCGGCAGCAGGATTGCCGCTTTGGAATGTCCCTTTGCCCTGGCCTTGTTCGAACGAGCAGTACGAATTGGTGATGGCTGAAACGTGCGCCAGAGCAGTCGAGGCGGGAATCGAAGGGATCGCATTTGGCGACCTGTTTCTCGAAGACGTGCGCACGTACCGCGAAAAACAATTGAGAGACACCGGCCTTCTGCCGATATTCCCCTTGTGGGGGCAGCCCACTCGGGACCTGGCAACGCAGATGATCGCCTCTGGCATACGGGCTAAACTGACCTGTGTTGACACGCAGAAACTCGACGGTTCGTTTGTCGGACACGAGTTTGATGAGAAACTGCTGGCTACTCTGCCCTGCGGAGTCGATCCGTGTGGTGAGAACGGCGAGTTTCACTCATTTGTATATGCAGGCCCAATGCTGAGTGTCGATATTCCAGTCTCGGTCGGCGAGAGCGTCGTACGCGATCAATTTGTGTTCGCCGATCTGAACCCCGCCTAGGTACTACCCCTTTGTTCCAATAGCTCTCACAAAGCTGTACTGCAATTGTTCTCCAGAGGCTTCTGGTCCCGTGATCGCGGCCGTTGCGAGCTCGGGATATTGGTGACTGTAGATGGTTTTTACTTCTTCCGGCGTCATCCTCGGATCCGGGTCCGGAAGTTTCACGCCGTTGTACGTAAAGCTGCGAGACAGCACTTTTGCGTCGATCATGATGTAGCTTCTCCCTCTTCTTCTCCGGCCGCCTGGGTCGTTGCCTCGGCGTTCTGCTGCGCAGCGAACAGACTCGGTGTCGTATCCGCTGCGGGCGCCGTCGGCCCCGGTGACTCGTCCTTCTTCGCGATAGCCGGATCAGGCTTGGAGGCGCGCTGCGTTGTCTTCACCTTTTGACGTGCCGCTTTGGCAGCCGCGTCCATTTCCGCCTTGGCTTCGGCCAAGGTGCTGCCGAGCGCAAGGTGAGAGTCGACATAGCTGGTTAGATGCCTGCCTAGTTCTGAATCCAACTCCTCGGCTGATCCGGTAAAGCTCAGGGGAGTCGTGAGAGCGTGGTCCTCGCCTTCCTTCACTTTCGCGGGAATCACGTTCACCCTCACTTTTTCGTCAACTCTCGCGACTGTGATCAGCAGCGTCCGTTCTTTGAGCAATGGCATGAGTTCGGCAAACACGTTTTCTTCCCTCCTTAGTTCTTGTTGGTTCAAGCTTTGAAACTGACGACCAAAAGGCGCCGGGACGGGGCACTCAACCGCGGGGTTGGGGGTGAGTAGGAGCGGTGTGCGCCCGTCCCTGTCTGTGGCTCTGCCAAGGTGGAGAGGTTTCCACAGATCTCTTCTGTCTTAGAAGGGAATGTCGTCGTCAGCTATCGCGGGGGTAGGCTGCGGGCTGCATTCTTCGCTGGGAATTTCTCCGCCGGCTTTCTGCCCATTGTCCCGCGAACCGAGCAGGACAATGTCCCGCGCCACAATCTCCGTTCGATATTTCTTTTCGCCATTCTGCCGGTCTTCCCAGGTCGATGTTTGCAGCTTGCCTTCAACGTAGAGCTTCGATCCCTTGCGGACGTACTCTCCCACGATCTCCGCTAAACGCTGCCAAGCCACGACGCTGTGCCATTCTGTTCTGTCCTGCCATTGCTCGTTCCTGTCTTTGAATCGTCCGTTCGTGGCGAGACTGACTTTAGCCACAGGAACTCCACTGGCTGTGTACTTGACCTCAGGATCCTGGCCTACGTTTCCCACCAAAATTACCTTGTTCACGCTTTTCGCCATGTCATACTCCAGTTGCTTTCTTATGAACATCCACTCGTGCTGCCACATTCCATGCAGCGATAACAGGTACCGTTTCTCACCATCAACGAGCCGCAGAACTGGCATGTAGGCGCGTCTCCCAGCCCCACGACCTGACCAAGTGCCTTCACGACGCTGCCTGTCTCACGCTGCGGTTGGCTCGGACTCTGTAGCTCAAACAGGATTCCTTGTTCGCCTTTCAGAAATCGGAGTTCGAGCCACCGGAATAAATAGTCCATGAGCGATTTTGCATAGCCAATCTTCGGATTCCCCGACCACCCGCTTGGCTCAAAGCGTGTGTGGCTGAACTTGTCACACAGGATCTGCAACGGTACACCGTACTGCAGAGCCAGTGACACGGCGGTTGCGAAGGAATCCATGAGCCCCGAAACTGTCGATCCTTCCTTAGCCATTCTGATAAACAGTTCGCCCGGCAGGCCGTCCTCATACAAACCGACGGTGACGTAGCCCTCCTGCCCGCCCACAGAGAAGTGATGGGTCAAGCTATGGCGCTCGTCCGGCAGATGTCGCCGCACGGCTCGTGTTTCTCTTGGGTCTCCCGACCTGCTATCGCTGCTTTCGCTGCTGGGGCTCAGCGAACTCTCTCCGCTACTGACATTCGCTATTTCCTGTGCTTCTGACATAAGCAACCTCGCCAACTGGAGCCCGCTGGTTTCAGCGGTCACATAGCGTGGCCTTCACTTGCCGTTTTCAGTCTTCTCAAACAGCAGGGCAACGCGATCGTGATAAACCAGCTTCCAGTCCGATCGTTCTCGCAACACTGTTGCCAGCGCCGAATCAATGGGAAGCAGCGCAGCGTTCACTCGATCCCGTGCCAGGATCGCGGCCCAATCCGGACATGCATTCCACACGCGCAATCCGTCTTCCACGAATGCAGGACCATAGAAATCCGTTCGGCCGTCGTCGAAGACTCGAACAGAAGGCCAAAGGCGGTAAATCAGATATCCACCCCACTGCCAGCTTGAGTACAACCGCACAGGCGAATCCTTCAGCGAGATAAATGTCGCCGCATCAGCTGGAAAACGATTCCGGTCAAACTCAGCGTGCAAGGCTCTTACGCGTCCGGGATGGGAGAGAAGCAATGCCGCCGCGAGCACGGTCAAGCAGGGCGCGAGATGCCAGTGCTTTCGACCGTGACTGTTCGCGATAATTCGCAGTCCGGTCTCCAGTTCGGCGAGATTCGCGCCGATCTTCCCCGGCCAATGCAGAGGGTGACATGATCCCACGTACTCCAACCACTCACGCATAGCCAGACCGATGCCGGGCGCGGAAACAACCGCGAAGATCGGAATGTTTCGTACAGAGAACAACGCTAAGTGTGACCAGCTCAGCAGCAGTAGCACATGAACCCATCTTCCTGCTACCAAGTGCCAGCCTGCCGCCGCGATGGCTAGCACAAGCAGCGTCTCGAAATACGCCGCTGTGAATGAATGAAAGTCGATGGACTGGAATTCACTGATGCGCTGCAAATAGAACGATGCCCCTAGATATTGGGCAACGTGGACATGCAAGCGATATCCATAGGGGTTGAGGAGGCTTGTAATGGCACACGCCCCGGCTGTGAATAAATACTTTCGCGCTCGAACCCATGCAGTCCGTCTCGTCCCTTGGACCAGTTCCCTGGCTGCCGCTCCAATTGCATAGGTAATCAGCAAGACGATCCCGACGAAAAACCCTCCGTGCAGGTTCACCCAAAGTATCGTGAGTGGCGGCAGCACCGAGAGGAGTCCTTCGTTGTTTGCTCTTCTCTCTACCCGGCTGAGCACCCAGCAGAACACCACGGCGAAGAGCGGAGTCACGAGGTGTGGTCGCGCGAGCCAGTGTATGGTGCTCGCCGCCATCGCGAGGCCGGTCAGCGCGATAGCGACCACCCGGTGCCCAGATTCGTCCAGTGCGTTCCTGTAAACACAGACCGACGTAGCCCCAACGACCAGCAGGCTTACCAAAACAATTCCGGCCAAACCGGAATGTCCGTGGACTACCGCCATCAGAACGTCTGATAGCCACTCCCAAGCAAACCAAGGCTGGCCGGCCTTCGTGAATGAGAAGAGATCTGTCGCGGGGACTCGCCCGTTCTTCAAGATCCATTCCCCGGCTCGGATGTGCCATCCAGTGTCGGAATCAGTAAGCAGCCACCCGGCGCCGCTCGTGCACCAGAACAGCACAAGAATTGGTGTCAAGAAAGCCAGGTCGGATAAGGATGGAATCAGAGAGATCCACGCGCCGGCTGCCAGCCGGGGACCTTCAGCCATCTCTGCGTATTCCCGCTGGACATCCATCTGAATGGTTCACTGTCGGACGAAGGCCTCAGTCTCGGCATGCGCCTCGGCAACGCTGCGCGCAGAACCAGGACTCCTTGATGAGGGGGGCGGATTGTGTTCGACTCCCCTTCCTGCCCACCGTCGATTGAAGAAATGGATCGCCAATGGCGTGCCGGTCGCAGCCGCAAGGAGCGCTCCGCCAGGGTTTAGGTGAAGGCCACCCCCAATCACAACGAAAAGGAACAGAAACAGGCAAACGACCAACGCGCCTTGCTTAGTCTTTGTGAACACCGTAACCCTCCAATGCGGCAGGGATTTAGATTGTTTCCAGTTGCTCTTGTCGTCTATCGCCTACTGGCTAAAGTCTCCGTTGTGTCAGCGTGGACGGCGCTTTGCTGTGCCGCCTCATTGAGCTTCGGCTGACCGACAGGACGGGGCTTTCGCAAATAGTGCGTGTGAGTACAGCCGTTACAATTGACAGCTTTTGTTGTGGCGCGAACAAGCGCCATGAACTTTTCAGGAATCGCGATCACCTCACCGGCCAGCGAATAGAATGTGGGCACCACATTGCCGGCTTGGGCCTTATCCTTCCCGCTCAGGTCCAGTTCCACACGCCCGTGAATACCCCGGAAAAGAATCCCGGTCTCCAGTTGCGGCCTCTGTCCGTCCGTCACCGAATTCAGCGAGTGCCGCGTGATCAGGAGTTCGTACGTTCGGCCCTTCCGAAGCATGTCCGCGCGCAGGATGGCAGTAGATATGACGACCGCGTGCAGGCCATTCACTCCGATGGCCTCGACCGGATGCAGATACTCGAGCGGCTGGCCGTCTTCAGCCGCAAAAGTCACATACCGACCTTCATCGCCTGCCGAGCCCCCCGACTCCAGGCCACGTATTACATAGCGTCGCGCCAGTTGCTGGTGTTCCACGCTGACTAGAGAGTGAGCATAGATGCCGCGCTCTCTCAGAGTCCTGACTGCGCGCCTTGCCAGGGGCAGTCCCACCGTGCCCGTAAACTTCTCTTTAGCCATGACGGTCGTCCCCTCCTTTATCTATGCAATCCTCCGGACAGGGATCGGCTCCCCAACCGCTGCCCGAATCATTTCTTTGGTGCAGCCCGCCCAGCACAGATAGAACCGGGGATCTGCCACCAAAATTGCGAGGTTGTCGCCGCCACGGTCGCGCCCTGCCTTCTCACACGACGGGCATCGAGTGACGTGGTTCTTTCCCAGGATTCTTGTCTTGCCCACGTGGTCGAGAATGCAAAACCTCGTCCGACTTCCCCTAGGCTTGTCGCTTAGTGCGGCTGCTTCGTGTCGAGGCTTCACGATATTGGCCGGCAGTTCTTTGCCGGCAGTAAACCGGTCGAGTTCATCTTCAGTGACCCTGCGGAGCCGGGTGAGAAAGTGCATCTGCGCTTCCAGCGTGTAGTCGGCGCCGTAAAACCAGAATCGCCGGCCCGCGCCGCGGTGAATTCCTAATGGGCCACGGATGGCGTTGCCGAATGCTCCTGCCGCGATCACATCGTGTTTGGGGAAGATCTCGATTCCTTCGACCAAACCTGAGCCCTTCACCGGAACGCCCAGCCGCGAGGCCAGGTCATGGATATAGAGCCGGCATTTTCTCGCAAGCAGCGGTACCGCCAGGAATACCCAAAGGTGTCCACCTCGCTTGCTCATCTCCAGGGCGGAATTCACGTGGTCGCCGCTTAGGTGATATTGAAGCTTGATCAGGTCTTCCATTGCGTTCCTGTAATCCGCATCGATTGCGACCCACTTGCACCGTTGGTTGGATGGGTTAATGGCATACAGGCCAATCGTGATCTTTCCCTCCATGTGATCGGAGATGGTTTTCTCGTTCAGGTGGAGGGGGGCCCCCGAGCCGCGTTCCGTAGGGCGGTAATAATAATGACGGCCTCTCTGCGGATGAGGCCGGAAGGACTGGATCGTGTAGGCGCGGCGATTGACGAACAGATTGACATACTCTTTCACTAAAGCGTGCGTTGCTACCATTCGTCGCTCCACGATCCACCTCCTTTCCGGTACCTTCCGCTTGGGTGCTGTGTGCTAGATAATTCGGGATTGAATTTCTGTCAAACGGCCGTCGCAAGCCCCTCATCTGCAAGCTCCGCCCGCCATCTCGGCCGGTTTGTGCGGTTCCAATAGCCAGCCCGCATCGGCTCTCAATAGAGCGGGACGTTCCACGAGACTGAGGAAGTCGTACTCATGTACCAGCAGGTCAAAGTCGCTCGTGCTGTACCCGCCGTATTGGTCGTCTTCGAAATCAAGCCAGAGCCAAGTATTGCTTCTGCGGTCCAAGACGTAGAACGCTCCGGACTGTGAGTCGCCGGTGATGGTTAAGAGCAGCAGGACTGCCGTCGGGAACTCCAGCCATCGGGCAGCTTGCGCACCCTCGGTAGCTTCGATCAGGCCCTTCACGGCCTCTTCTACCGAACATGTAGGGATGACGTTGAGAATTGGTTCTGCTTTCATGTGACCGAACATAACTGGGCTTCCTTTCTGGAGCGGTTTCCGCTCCGTTGCTTAGACCAAGCCGCGTACGGCTCGCCTTCACGGGCTCATTACTCAACCTTTGTCTGACATCGGTGGCATGTGGGAAAACTAGAGGATTGGATCTTGACCGAGGCGGAAAAGAAGTCTCATGAAGCCTGAGTCGTCAATAACGAGAGAGTGTGTCCTCAGATCGTTCGCGGGAGGCCAGCGCGCGCTCATCAACCGACGATGCACTGTGACTTTCTCAGAACTCAACTTCTAGCGGCATGACCGGCTTCGCACGTGGCTTAAGGTGGTTTTGTCTGGCAGATTATTTCAGAGTGGCCCGTTACCCTTCCGCAATGGGCGGCCGAGACAACAAAGCTTCTACAGATCTTGGGGAACAAGGCTGTGAGGTACACGTTTAGGTTCCCAGTGGTCAAGCGTGCCTGGAAGATCCCGAAGGTCTCGGAGGAGTGCCGTGTGCATTCGGTCACCGAGGCGTGCCGCATGCAATACATGGTGGCAGGCCTTCTCAGTCACCACGACATCGCAATACGGAACGGCCATCGACATGGCGTCGATGTCATAGATGTCATTGGCGGTCCACTGCTTGTCCCGATTTCGGTGCCAGGCTGTCTTCAATTCGATCGACACCTCGGTGCTCGGCATTGCGCGAGCAAACGCACGGGCTGATTGTTGATCTTGAATCGCATCAGAGAATTTAAGGCCACGTTCAGCCAAGGCACGTGGGAGGATATTTTGGAACTCGATAACGAACTCGCGTGCTGATATTACATCGCGCAGACGACCGCGCCGCCACCGCGTTTCATTGTCAAGTCGAAACGTCTGCTCTCTCTCCTCCGTGGCTCGCTTCTCTGCTACTTGTATTACCCGTTCAGGATTCCAGCCTAGTGCGAGCAAGTCGTGGAGTTCGTTGTTGTCAGCGGGACCGCGGAGTACCGACCGCTCCAGATCTAGATTCATCTTAGCCACAAAACCAGAAAAGCCTGCCGCCCCCATATGCTCTCGAACTCGGTCGGTTTCGTCACCGCTAGCTCCCATGATCTTCAGTCCGCTCTGCAGGCCGGTGCTGTGCCGGACCCCTCGTCCGATGAGAGGGATCTTCGGCAAGAGGCTAGGCCCTACCGCGAACCGGTCGAGCATCGCCGCGAGTTCGACTTCCATAACGACCACGCGGCTCACAAGCGTCGCGAAGTCACTTAACTCCTCCATTACGTCCGCTATTTCTCGGCGTTGTCTGGGATCCTTTATCTTGAGCATCTCAACGTAGTGAGTGCTCGACAAGACGAACACCGCCGTACCCGCTGAGCGAGCAGCGCGGCATGCCTCAAATGTCTTCACGAAAGGAGTGCCCTGGGAATGGCCGACTGAGGCCTGCGCCAGGGATATCCAGTGGTTAAGGTCGAAATAAACGATGTTCACATCGTCTGACGGAAGTTCCAGCAGCCGAGGCCAGACAAGGGCAGGCGGTTCTTTGCTCATCTTGTATTCGTTCTGAACCACTACTTATTCTAGACTCCTTCCACGCCCGACCTTCGTTCCACTTTTCATGCGGACTATGATTGTCACTCGCCTTGCCGCCAATTCCCGAATCGTCAGCAAATGGGGAAGTTAACTCCGCGCGAGCCACAAACGCGGTTTGGGTCTAGTCGCTCCATCAGGAAGATATAGTCAACAGTTAGGTCATTATTTCTAAAGGGATTCGGCATTTTGCGACACCGCAAAAACACGCCAATGACACCGCAATCACACTGCAGTGTTCTCCCAGAGAGTGCCGGTCGTTTGCACTGCCCGCCCGTGAGTCAGGACAGAAGCGAGCGTCATGGAGACGGGGGATCCGTTCCTTCTCACTGGCAATGCCAACGTTAGCTGAAGAAAATCCTTGAGCAGCCCAAAGTGAACGGCGCGCCTACACTCTGAGAACTTGCCAGCAACGAACCACAAGAGATCGTAGTTCGGCATCAAGTACAGAAAATGCGTGATTGACGTTTCCTGTTCAATTCGCTGCCGGACGTTCAAGTACTGGCGTGCTGCTTTGGGTGTGCGCTCATACTCCAGTGCGAACCTATAGTCTTGTCCGGCGAGACGGACCACCACAACCGCGTCGTAATACTTCCAATACCCAGCTGCGGTCAGGTCATTTCGAGACCGGATTTCCGTCTCTGGTGTCCAGTAAACCAGGGTGCCAGTACGCTTCAGTGCCAGATGAATTTCGTTCAATTCCAGAGAGTGGTGAAGATTGCATTGTCCGTTGCGAGACTTGAGGTGGTCTGCGGAGCGCGAGTAGCATTCCCCATTGCCAGCCAACTCTGATGCTCCCGCTTCCGATAGTGAGTAGACAGCTTCGCGGTTAATGAAAGGCAGTTCGTGGCGGATGAGCAGACCATGCTTTACCAGCCGGAGCACGCGGTTGCTGAAGGCATTGCGCGATGACGCGCAATAATCCAGTCTCATGAACTCCAGTAATTGGCCGTGCGTAACGAAGCCCGAACGCAGCACCTCGCGCAGGATGGGGTAGTCGCGTGTTGTGCTGAGCGCAATTGACCCTTTCCAATACCGCATGGTCTGGCTCCATCAGTCTCCATTGTTGAGGACAAGTCGCGCGGTCCAGGGCCGCCGCTCTGAAGGTTCGAGCACGAATCGACCGAACTGACCTACAACCCAGCCGTATGCGGGCATCAAGAGCATGGCTTCTTGCTGTTGCGCACATTCACTGAAGGAGAGAAGCCATGTGTCTGGCGATCTCCATCCAGCCGTTCCCACCGCCAATACCCCCGTCACTTCCGGACGCACGACCACAAAGAAGCAGTCGGGCCGCTCACCGGCCGTCAACATGCGCTTGAACAGCAGTTTGTTGTATCCCGCACAAACGGACGGTTCCTCGCATTCGAATACACGATTGATCATCCGGGAGGGAAAGTTTGGATTGAACCCGCCAGCCGCGTTGAATCGTCCATAGCCGCAAATCTGGGGTCGCTGGCGGACGTTGCCATTCACCACAACGCCCGTAGTGTTGTAGTACACAGGTTGAGCAAAGTGGCCGCTGTCGTGCATCTGCTTTCCCAGCCTATGCCGCCACACACTGCCAAAGCCTGTAACCGCCACCAACATACCTCTACGCGCCCTTCAGTCTTCGGTTGTTGTTCCGCTCGGCGTACAACTCCTCTTGCAGATTGTTGATGTGCGTCACCAACTTCGGATCCGCACCCCGCAAATCAGAGGGCCGCTTAGCATCACCGGCTGCGCCGGACTTGTTCGTGAGAGTCTCCAGCCGAATGGACATCTCGGCGAGGATCTCCGCCTTCTTCCGCAATTCTTCCCGTGCGAGGTCCCTCTCCCTTGTCGCCGTGTCCCGCTCACCGGTCACACAAATCAACTCGCCTCGTAACTGTTCGACCTCAGAGCCCGCAGCAGAGGCGGCCTCACCATGTTCCGCTGCCTCAATTGCACGGTTGCAGCGTTCAATGTGGGTGTTGTACTTTTCGATTGCTTCCTGAGCGATCCGCCGCGAATAGGCATCCTGGTTGTAGATGTCGGCCATCATCTCCGCCGTGATCCATATCGCCCGGCGATGATCGCTCCGCAGCTTGGTGCAGACCACTGCCATTGAAAGCAGCACCAGAGTGGTGCACAGGCTGTACAAGAAGTACGGGTTCTTGAGTCGAGCTTCAATGAATGTCTGGCGCTCGCGTTCGATCCACCGACCGTAGTCAACATCGTCCGAATTGAACTGCCTCAACACGAACTCGTACCAGGTTTCCTGATGTTGATATGGAGCGGGAGCAAGCGGGGCGGCAGACTGTCGAGGCTGTGATGACCGCGTTTGAGATTGTGCCGTACCAGGGAGACCAACTGTGCTTCCAATTGCCAGTCCTAGTATCAGAGTACGGAGTGTTGTTAGCCTCCAGTTCACAATCACCCTCCAGCCCGGCGACGACGGCCAACCGCAGCGAGTTCCGGCGTCTTGAATCTAAGGTTCGCTCCAGCAGAATCTTCACGTGACTGCCTCAGAGTCGGGTAGATCTGCGGTGTGAACCGTGGCACCCTGACATCTTCCGGCGCGCGCACATGCAACAGTCCATGCAGCGTGCCGCGTGCATCGTCTGTCATCAGAATCTCCATTTGGGCCTTGGGAAGGTTCTTAATGTGCTCATCGAGAGCTCGGGTCTCCTTGTCCTCGTGCTCGACCGCACCTTCTGTTTGAGTGTATGTCTCGAAGCCAAAGAGTCTCGAGCGATGCATCGACACGCTGCGCCGGGCGACGCGATGCTCTGCCGAGGCGCGGAGGAAATAGCGTGTGGTCTCTTCGTCCCGGGTCCGCAGGATCATCGTCGTGTTGGGCGCAGATGAGACATCCTCCTTGAATCCCCTGTCGACTTGCATGAGTTGCGGCAATGCCTGCATTGAGAACAGAAAAGCGGTGTTCGTTCCACGCGCGGTCTGCAAGATTTGGGCAAAGTTGCGATAGCCGAATGGCGCGAACTCATCCAGCACGATACTGAGCATCGGCCGGTTCTTGCGCCGCCTGTGCTGCTCGCTTTCGTACCTTTTGCCGATGACCAACTGCAGGTTTTGCAGCAGCATCTTCCCCAGTGACCGCATGGGCTCAGGGTTCTTGTTGATGTTCAGCGAAACGACCAGGATCAGTTCTTGGTCAATCACATCGTCGAGCGACAGCAGTTGCTCGTAGGGGCCGGTCAGAACGCTGAGTTGGTCGTCGAGAAAGGTCATGCATTCGTTGAGCAGTCCCTGGATTTTCTGCACGCGCTCCCGATCCCCAAGCGAGGTGAAGAGGTTCCTGACCGACATCTCGAAATTCAACCGGCGCTGTGTGGGAAGCGACGAGTCCTGGGCGATGCGCTTGCGCGCCTTCTCGACCTGTTCCTTCATGACCCGTTCGTCCATCGCCATGACGAGTACGTCGTAGAAGTTGAACTTCAGGCCGGTGTAAAACAGCACGCGCACGATGTCCGCCAGGTAGTTCAACTGGTGCTTGGCGAAGAACTCCTTACGCAAGTTGAATGACCCAAAGATCATGCTGACTATCGGCATGTACTCGTCGTCGGCGCACTGGAACGGGTTGTAGCGAACGGAGAGATCCGGGCGTGCGGGGTTCAGCAATCTCAACTGATGCAACCGACCCGCCCGGTGCACGTGCGGCAGCAGGTCATGGAAGAACTCAAGGTCGCCCTTACCGTCGAAGATCACCATCGGCAGCCGATGCTGCTCATCTGGGGGACCAATAACGCGTGCGAGATCCTGCGAGATAATGTTCCGCAATAGCGTTGTCTTGCCAGTGCCGGTCATGCCCAGCACGATCGCTTGCATGACGCGCACGCGGTCAGGCCAGGACCAGGGCTGACCGTGAATGTCATAACCCAGAACAACCGCATTCTGTTGCCAGGCTTCTTTGACGATTCGGTCATCACGTCTCCGGGATATGACAACGGGAGGATGGGGCCATTGCTTTTCGCGCCGGGAACGTTGCGTAGCCCACAGAATCGCCCCTCCGAAGACAGCAAGGGCGGTAATAATAAGGTAGGTAGCAAGTTCGGCCAGTTGGCGGCTCGTGAGGTAGTACCGCTCGCGCGCGACGTACCAAGCAAACCAGCACACCGACATGAGGACAAGGGCTACTAGGATCTCAGCGCTTTCGAGCAGAGGGGGATGATGGTGGCGGTCGGCATAGGAATCCCGCGTCATAACGCGGCCGCCGCCCGCCCCAGGAAGAGCGTGAGTCCTTGCATCGCGACCAGGGCCATTGTCCACCGCCACAAACGCAGGAAGGCTTGCCGGTTCTGCAGGAACCCGTTGTCCGTCCAGCGCCTCGGCGGAATGAACATGGCAGTCACACGGTAGATGAGCACGAGCAACGCTCCCAGCAACCAGCCCTGCGGCAGGGCGAGGCCGGTCCACTGACCCACGAAGTTGAGTGAACCTTCAGTTGTGGCGTACGGGCGTGGGTGTCCGCACATCCAGTACACACATGCGCCTTCCAGTGTGACGGCTAGCATCATGGCAAAGAAAAAAACGAACGCTTCAAGTCTGCGCAGCACGGTTGTATTTCCTTACGCGCTAGTTCCAAAAGTTGAAATAGACAACGGCTCCGACAGCAGCCGACGAGACAATCGAGAAGAACACGAACCATCGCTGTGGTCTCCGAACCGAATTCGAATCGAAAGGGTTAGGCGGCTCCAACAGGTGATCCGCTACGGTCCTGCGAAACCCAAGGTCGGGCCGTTTCCGGAGGTCATCCCGGAGCATCATGTGAACCTCCCTGGCTGTAATCTGCTCCGACATGGGCTAACGCACCAGGAAAGCTGCGATCCGCTGCCGGTCGTCGTCCTCAAATTGAAAACGCAAGACCGTTGGCTCAGTGCTCGCTGGTAAGTGCACGGCCACGACACCCACGGATTCCTGTCCCGGTGCAAGATGAGAGGACTGCACCTGGCCTTCGAGAACTGGCACTGGAGTTTCTTGCTTGATCGTCAATCGTGCTGCTTCCTGGTCCCCCAATTGCGAGTGCACCAAGCTGTAGAGGGATTGCGGGTAGCGCACTCCAGGCAACAAGTACACCTTGGGGGTGGTAACTTCGTAGTCGCGGCTGCCCCGGTTGCGAACTGCGTACCTGACCAACACTCGGCCGTCCGCCTCATAGAGATCGCGAATGACAACTTCGACTGGTTTCTTGGTAGGCTTGGCTGACTCCAGCCTCACAGGTTTTCCTGCCAGCAACACTTCTGAGGGCGAGGGTTGTGGCGGCGCAACGCTGGCGGGTTTTGGAGCAGTGACTGGGACGAACATCTGATCAACCGCGAAGTCCATTGAGACCACGGCACCGGCTGGCTCCAACTCATAGTTCAGCCGTTGCGATGTCGTCCAGATGAATAGATTTGTGGAGACATCGGGCTCGCTTGGCTGAACAAAGACCTTGTTCTCCCGCCACTCCACCTTGAAGGATTGACTGCCCGTCGCGACTTGAATGACGGGCTCGCGAAGCTCGATCACAGTCAGGTGATTGATGGCGGTCTTGAGGTGCACGATTTGACTGCCGTCATTCGTTTCACGCTCAATCTTTTGTCCGAATACCGGTATCGTTGCTGTGACCAGCGCCGTAATAATAATAATAAGGATGCTCCAGAGGCGTTTCATAAGGTTGCTCCTCTCGCGGTTGTGGCCCAGGAGGTTTCGAGGTAGCCTCCTGGACCGTTGTGTTAGTTGGGTGATCCCGGCAGCGCGACTCTCCCCTTTGGGACTTCGGGTCGCCGCTGGGTTCCGGGAAATGTGACAATCCCGCCCTGTACTTCGCTCCTTCCAGCCTCGATTGGAAACGGACGAACTCGCTCAGCAATAATGGGCGAGCCCTGCGCGTCCCGCTCACGAAAGACCTCACCTTTCCTGGTCACTTGGGCCAGAAAGATCAGGCGTTCATGCACTTGACCATCGCCGTTGACGAAGTCGCTAACCAGGAAGATTCGCCCCTCGCGGTCGATTTCCACTTCGCCGTCGCGGAGACTGGGAATCTCCACACTGACGGGACGGCCCCCAGTTCGTGCGGCTATTTGGTCTACTACTTCTTGCGGGAACGCGTAGAACACAATCGACCCTGTTCCGGGCACAAACTCGTGTTCCGGGTCTGGCCGTCTGTCTCGACACACGATTGCGTGCAAGGCAGACAGATAGGCCAACCGGGTTCCATTCTTGCCTTGGGCCCAGACTCGCACTTGGTCTATCAGGGCCCTCAGCTCTTCTTTTGAGCGTTGCTCAAAAGCCGAGTAGGCGGCAGAAGCCTGGTTGCGCCGGAACAACAGTTCTTTCCGCGCCTCGGCATCATCCTTCTTTGCCTCGACCGCGGCATTCGCGTTTTCCAGTTCGTTCCAGAGTTCCCTCCGCCGACTCAGGATCTGAGTCACCACGTTGGCGTAATACTTGTTGATGGTGGAGCACTCCGCGAAGATTTCCGGAGTGAACCCTCCACCTCCGATGAGCCCGCGGAAGTCGCTGAGAGGTGCTACCGCGGCGTCTGAGAAGTACCGGCCCAGCTCTTTGCGCAGAAAGTTGTACAGCTTTCCGATCTTGTCGCGTTCGGTGACGGGCAGATGCTCGTCCATGTCCGCGATGCGCTGCTTCTGCTTGAGCTTCAGCCAGGGTGCTTTGCTAACTTCATTTCGGACGTTGCGAATGACGTCCTGGTCGGGCTGGGTGCCATGCTTCAGCTGGTCAAGCGCGTTCTGAAGTTGGTCCACCAGTTGCCGCGCCAAGTCGTCCCTTCCGTTTGCCAGGCATGATGTCTTCAAATCGGTAATAGAGCCGATCTGATTCCCTCGCGCCTGCATCGCAACCTGTGGGAGGTTCCACCAGGGACTCGGCGGCTTCGGAGCTTTGTTCTTTTGGGCCGAGTGCTGTTCCTGGTACATGATCCGGTCTCGGACAAATCGCGGAAACTTGTCTCCTTCCACCACGCATACTTGGTCGAAGTCGAAGTCGCCGCCATTGCGTGCAGCCGCTTCTGAATGCAAGGTCAACGTGCCTTTCAGTCGCAGTTGCTGATCCACCACCGCCGCGGCTTGCTGGTCTGACATATGGCAGCCGCGCTTTTCGAGATCGGCAGATAACAGACTGAGGACCTCGTCGACAGAGAGGTTCTCGAAGGGCAGCAGATCCTCCTTCATGCGGATTGGATACCGAACGATCAGACCGTGGCGGGATGGAACAGCAGCAATGCCACGGTCATTCGGAATCCAGTCCGAGCTACAGAACACCTGTCCGCGATCGAGCACCAGGTAGCCATCGTCTGCCAGCGCGAAACCGGGAAGACGAAAGCCGCCGCTGGTGCAGAGGCGGTACGCCCATCGCGCCAGTACTTTCTGCAGGTGATGATTCACGAACGGATGCTTGAGCATGTAACCGGTACCATCGGCAACAAGTGCACCATCGGCGACGGTGTATTCGCTGCTGGTGTATTCGGGATCAGTGTCTTCGCCGACATCGAGCACACTCTGAGCTTCCTGTGTGCCGAGCAACTCGAATAGTTCCGCGAAGTTGTTTTCCTCCCAGGCCTTCCGCAGCCTCTCGATCTGCCTGAGAGCGTACGGCTTGATCTCAAGCTCAATGGAGTCGTCGGGTGCGTGTTCGACCAATGTGTAGCTCGATTGGAATTCGAGATCACGGGAGACGTCACGAATACCGACCAAAACGGATCCGCGAAAAGCGTGAGCCTGCCGATCTCCGAGGATTGACCTGATCGTCCGTAACACTCCTCCCTGGTACCTGGGTTTGACTGACGATTTCGGCAGGATGACGTCGGCCTCGAGTTTCTCGGCGAGTTCATCTGCCATGATCTTGAAGGACCCTTTCGCCTGCGCTTTGTCGAACGCTAAGCGAAACTGGTAGAAGCGATGGCCACGAAGAACCTTGTGGTCGATTTTCGAACCTGCGCGCTCTTCGAGTGTCGCTTGTTCTTCTCGGTTCAGTTGGCAATCCTCATGCTCACCAGGACAATGTTTCCGGTTCGCCAAGAGCTTCTGCATCTCCTGAGCGACAAGGTCTTCCCGGTTCTTTGCTTGGAGCCTCTTGAAGAGGGAATGCGAGATCCATCCCCGGCAGTCGTTGGTGCCAAGCTGACGATCCTCCACGACCAGCAATCGGCAGTCCGGCACTTCGATCATCACCTTGCACGAGGACACCAGAATCCCGAAGTAGGTCATGGCCGCCTGCGGCGAGAAGCGGAACCTCTCCGCCAGCCGTTTCTCGTACTTTGTCTCGACTGCGTAGAACTTTCCTTTCTTCGCGCTGCCGCTGGCTCCAACCAGACTGTAACGAATCCCGTCGAATTCGACTCGGGTGAGAGCCTGCTCCACGATCGCTTGCTCACAGGCGTCCAGGGGTTCCGTTGGCACGTCAACTGTAGCCACGCGGATACCTGGATAGAATCCCTGCAGGAGAGTGTTCGTGAGCTGCTCTTCTCGGGCTAGTTTCATGGTTTTCTTCGACAAATGACCGTCGCGATCAAGTTCGAGCGCGAAGATCGGCATCGTGCTGTACTCCATAACGTTTGGCATCTCTAATCTCCTTATCTGTCGGGCAAGAAGACAGGAGAAGGAGCGGTTCGCGCTCATCTCCTCGCTGCCTATTGCCGAAATCAGTGGAAAAGGTTTCGGCCAAGCAGCGAAGTGCCAGGCCTGCACGAGTTGTTTGTTGTTAGACCATAGTTCCCGCTACGGATCGTGAGGTTCTGACTGTTCGCGGACGACGGCGATTGTTGAAAGCTTGTTTCAGCTCGCTACAAAGCCGCCGAAGACTACGCAGTTTGAACCAGCACCACTCTCCCCATGCCCACAGCCCACAGAGCAGGCCGATCGCGAGGAGAGCAACTGTTGCCGCCACGACAACATCAACGCTGTTGAGGGGCGCATATTGAAGGTACGTGCGAGTCGCATCGAAGAGTTGATACCCGACAATGAGCCCGACGACTTTAGTTACGGCAAAGAGCCACGGCTTGAAGTGTGTCAGGAACCGTTGCTTCACCATTTCTTTTCCTCCTTATTCTGTCTGGAACCAGAACAGATAGGAGGGCGCTTGCCCGGCTCTCTTCGCTGTCCTGGTCGAAAACGTTTCAGGTTCCCGGCCAAGTTCGCGAAAGAACCGGACCAGCACTCATCCACAATCAGCTTGTGGATCGCTCACTACAGACCAACGTCTGTGATGAAACCGCGTGCTATGAATGCCAAGAACTACTCCCGATCCTCACCCGGTTCCTTTCCCTGTGACCGGTTCCCGCTTCAGTTCAGGATTCTTGCCGGCAAAATCTGCCACAGGGCGCCACTCTTGCAGGCTGTAATAGGTCATGCCCAGCTTAAGGGCCTCAACCCGAGCTTCACCTTCGTTCGAAAACTCCCGGCCCAGTTCGGGGGCGTGACCGTTAGCGCCTGACTTAGGCAAGAAGAAGCGCGCCCCAGACATGGTTTCGTCTTCTCCCGCAGGTCGTGCGCGCCGATTCCCCTTGCCGGCCAGACGGCTGTTCGCTTGGCTTGTTTTCTCATCGGGCGGAGATGCAATCATGGTCGCCATCTTGGTCCTCTTCCGACATCCGTGATTTCACTTGTCCAGTTCACTGCGCTGTAGAAGACTGTTGTCCCGGTCCCCCACCATCTGTTGTTCGGAATAGTCGGCTACCAACAGGCCGCTCGGGTTCAGCTCCGTACGGCGTTCTTCCATCAGGCGCAGGTTGTACTGGCCGACGATCCGGTCTGTCACTTCGGTCCCGTTCTTGATTCTGTGAATTTCTTTCACGGCAAATACCACGTAACTCCACGGGGCATCCTTGGATCGTTCGATGGACCGAATTCGGAAGTCCGAGATGATCTGGTCCTGCTGGATCTTTCCAATGGTGTCGTCGTCCCGCAGTTTGTCCATGGTTAGCTTGCGCAGGTTGCCGGTCATCATGTTGAGGGACTCGGCAAAGTTACGTGTGACGGAATCGGGCGTGTACGACAGGTAGTGCTGGAGAAATCGCCGTAGCACGGCCCTTCCTTCGAGATCGGTGGGGGCTGCGGTGGGGGCTGTTGAATCCGACGCTGCGCCGCCTGTTGCCGATAGCATCAATTCAAGCTTCGAGGTGGGATCGGTTGCGGTTCGTGCGCCGATCACGGTCGCGGCCCCGTCTTTGTCCACTCGGATGATCACAGGGGGCTGGATACGAACGTAGATGGCGAACCCCAACGATCCGCAAGCAATCACGCCAAAAAGCAGTGCAAGGAACATGGCACGATTGGCGTAGGCCCGAAGCATGCCATCGCGCTCGTAGTACCTCGTGTACGCGGTGATTTCTGGAACGGTTCTCGATTCAGCCATTGTTCCCATCGCACCCAATCCATCTGTGTTCGACTTACACTCGCCTTCATTCCTCACACAGCGAGGACCGCTCCGGATGCTCTAATCCCGCCCGGAGAGACCGCACTACCGGCTGCTACATCAGAGCTTGGCGGTATTGGAGGTTTCGATTCCGCCAATCCGCCGCCACGCCCGCCGCCGTCTCCGCCTGCCCTTGGACCCGCAGCCGAACCCGGCCCGCCAGGAGAGGGTGAGCCGGGGTCAGACATGGCCTGGGGAGGGCCAGTGGGCGCGACTTGTAAGGCAGAGCTCGGACTTAAGATGGTTCTGGCAGTCCTGTTTACAACTGCAGCTAGGGCAAAAACTGTGCTCCCGACATCTCCGCGTACCAGTCGACTCGCCATGAAGGGTATCAATGCAATCGCGATCGAGAACAAAACGCTTACCGCTCCCAAAAGAATCATTTGGCTGGAGCCGACGAACGCGTTAAGGACGCCATTTCCACCCAGTACGGCGTTCACGCTGTTCATCTGCAAAGCGGTAATGAGAACTTGGAGAATCGCATAGAGCAGACCCCAACTTTGAAAGATCATCAGATTCACAAAGTAGGTCCGCGACAGCTGCCCCATCGACTTGCTTGGCCACAAGGCCAATACGAAAGGCCCCACTAGATAAAGGATCGATCCGTACATGACGTAGGCGAGCGTGAACAAGGTGTAGCTGACCGGTAGAATAATCAGCCCAACCAGGATCAGTAGCACGTCCAGAAGTCCGGAGATTGCTCCGGTTACGAGCGTCCAAAAGCTGGATAGCCCCTGCTGGCCCACGTAGGCGCTTACAGAATTCAACCAATTCTGAATCACGTCTCCAATGCCATTGGTGTTGTAGATGTAGTCGGCGACGCCGTTGAACATCCCGTTCACGGACCGAAATGCCTGCTGGTAATTGAGGAAGACCAAGCCGAGGACCAGGTACTTGATCCCCGCTACTCCAAGCGCTCGTACGTCGCCACCATTGCTATATGCTTCGTAAACTGCGTACAACAAGCTGAGGATGAGGATCGCACCCGCGAGTTGCAAGACCGGCCCGGTAACGTTCTGGTCGATGCCATTGAGCGCCGTCTGGAGCACCTGCTCGAAGTAGAAGCTTGGCATAAACTGTCTCCCATCGCCCTCAGTTGTGCTGCAGCAAGTTCATCAGTTGCTGACGAAGGTTGGTTGTATTCGTCGCGCCCATTTTTATGTCCGCGCTTGAATTCGCGAGATCGATGGCGCGCAATCGCATCAAGTCTGCCGTTGCTGCCTGGGTGTAGGCATTGGCCCGAACCAGCCACGCATCCGCCTGCGCTTCGATAATCGGCGCACTGCCGGGGGCCGCAGTCTGGATGCTTTGGTTAATTTCGCTAGCCGCCTGAATCTCGAGGTCTGACAACGCATCGATCTGAATGGCCCTTTTCATCGCGTCTTGCGCAGCTGCGTCGGTCATATCGACGAGATCCCGGACTTGCGGTGACGCATCCGTCGCTGTCGGGATCGGCCCGTAGAGAGCGGCGTAATTCGCCGAGGTTTGCGGGATCAGATTCGTATTGCGGGAAAGAAGAGTCACCTCAAGCTGTTGAGGATTCGGTTGTGTTGCGCTGTTCACCGGGATGTGGAGCAGAGCCTGAATCCGCGTAAAGATGCCTTGTTGGCTTCCGACCAAAGCTTGCGCCTGAGTAATGGCGCTGGTTGGCCAAACCACCGTCTGCTCGAATCGCAACATCTCCTGATCCACACCGAGAATCGCGTTCAGGGAACTGGCGATCGTTTTCAGTGAATTGGCGATGCTTGACAGACCCGCTGCGAGAATCACACAGCAAGGGCTGAGGGCTTGCCCTGTCGCTGGCCACGGGGCAGTTAGAGCCAGAACGATGACTAGGACGAGGACACGGAGTTTGCGGCTCCACACCCAAGAGTTGCTCCGCTTCAGAGCTGCCGAAACACTTGTCATAAGACTTTTCCTTTCTGACAATCAGTTGTGTTGCGAGAGGTTCATGATGGTCCCTCGCAATTGGGTTGTGAACATCGCCCCCCGTTTTCGTAGTCCGTTCTGGTGCGCGATGCGGGCGGCTTCCTGGCGTAGTTCGGCAGCCAACATCTTTTGCGTCAGCGCCTGGCTCCGAATACTTGATGAGGTCGCGGTTGCTGTTAAGAACGGGGTAGAGCCTGGGACTGCCTGGCCGGCTGCACTCTCAATCGAGTCGGCCGACTCGAGTTCCAGATCGGTCGCGCTATCCGCAGCTTTGAGCGCCTTCAAACTGTCGAGTGTCAGCGCATCGTCAAAATCCGACATGTCTCGATCGGCCTGATTTGCGTCGGTTGGCGCAGGAATCGTTCGATAGGTGCTGTTGAAAGATTGCGTCAGCCCCCCAAAATTGTTCACCTGGTGATCTCGTATCAAGGTTTCCATCGACTGCGGCGCCGGCAGCGTGGCGCTCCGCAGGTTCACGTTCAGGATGCCGGACATCAGATTGTGATACTGGCCGATCATTTGGAGCACGAGCGAAGTGGATTGGTTGATCGACGGCACGGGCCACACGGTGGTTTGGTAGAACGCGCTGTTCGCACTGCGAGTGCCGTGAATACTGTTCACTACCGGCAGAATCAGCGAGTTGAGCACCTTCAGCACCGTTTGAATCGCTTGGATAATCCCCCCTTGGGCCTGGGCCTTCGCTTGCGGCGGAATCACCACCAGCGTGAGCACCATCACAGAGACCAGCGTCAAGGCGAGCAGACGGCGGCGACCATTCACGATCAGAACTATCGACGCGAATGCCGAAAATAAAACGGCGTATAGCAAATAGTGCATTTCATTGCCTCCTTATCACCGACCGAACTGGTCCAACTCCGGGTTGCACTATGATCATCCCCAAGGCTCATCACGCATTAGCCTCGCCTACCTGTCTTTCCTTCCGTTCGCCAGTTGTTGCCGCCACTTCGCCCGACAATTCCTCGGGCAGAGGGGCTACGTCCGCGAGTCCTAGCGGAAACCGCTGGGCGAGATCTTGATAACATTCGAGCAATGAGCGGCTGACAGATCTGTTTAGAAACCAAGCGCGGTATTTCCTTTCGCGCGGGAACGTAGTGCAGATCCAATAACAGAGTGGCGTGGGCAGGATGCGTATCGTCTGCGTCGTCTCCGCTTTCTCCCCGATGACCAGCAATACATCCGCGCTTCGGCCTTTACGGGGCGCGCCGAACTCCTTGACTTGGCCTACTGCGACTGGGTTCAGAGAGAGGTGATTCACCAGCGCCCTGACATCGCCCGGTTGCTGACCGATGATCTTCGTACTTGCATTCTTCAGGATGCCTGGCCCGTGCAGGCGGGGCTGGGACTCGGTCCCAACAAAATCTTCTACAGTCTGACTGATACCCCAGACGCTCGAGTTCCGCTTGCGGGCCGTCCGGAAAAGCTGCACAACTTCGGGCGCCAGCGCCGGGGAGTCCAACAGAAACCAGCACTCATCCAGAACGGTGATGCTGGGTCGTCCGGTCTTTCCAGTGGCTCGCGAAGCCATCGCGCTCGCGACGAGCATGCTCATTGCTGTTTCAAGCCTCGGATCGGAGCTGAGACCTTCGACGTTGAAGAAGAGCCAATCGCTATCCAGTTGCATCGTGGTCGGTCTGTCGAAGAGGTTCGCGTAGATGCCACTCTCTCCCGTCCACGAGCGCAACTTGATCGCGGCAAGACGCGCTTCGTCCATGGTGCGCTGCATCTTCTCGGCGTCCCGCCAATTGGCCAACTCTTCGCGCAGGTCATTGAACGTCGGAATTGGATTCGAATAGCGGATCGCGCAGCGCTTGTACACCCTCGGGATCGCGTCGGTTAGGACATTGTCGAGGAGTGCGGTATCAGATCCAGGGCTCTCGCCGATCATGTGCCGTGTAAGGTTTTTCAGAAAGGCGGTCTTTTCGTTGCTTGGCGCGTTTTCTCCCGCCGGCAGATCCCACGGATTCAACGTCTCCCTGCCATCGAGGTCCACGTTGATGACACGTCCGCCCATCAGTTCGACCAGCGGCTCGTACGAATCGCCCCTCTCCAAGACGGAAATCAGTGGCTTCGCGCGGGCCATCATCAGCAGAAATCCTTGAGTCATGAAAGTCTTTCCAGCGCCGCTCTTGGCCATAATCAGCAGGTTGGCGTCCCCCAGAGCTGAATCGAAAGGTGAAAATGGTATGAGTTGACGATAGGGTGTTTCGAGCAACATCAAGGGGGAGTTTGGTGTGCCACTCCAGGGCATTTCCACCGGCAATAGATCCGCGGCGTGCAGAGTGAGGACATCGAGTTCCCGTTTGTTGGTTTCACCTTGACCGGGCAAACTAGAAAAGAAGAATCGCTTTTGCGCAAGCGTTTCTGGAATACCGCGAGCGCCATTCATTCGGCCGATGGCATGGAGAACTCGCTGGCGGCGGTCCGCAAGAATGCGTTCCGCTTGCTCAGTTTCCATGCGGTTGCATGCCGGCCGTGAAGTCCGGATCGCTACCGTCAGGCTCATCTGACAGGACTTCAGCGAGCTTGCAATCAGATCCTGCAAAACCTTGATCAGTTGATGTTCTGCAACCTGCGCGTCGACATTCAGGCGGAATCCGCCGTGGATGTCTTTTTGCGCGGCCGTCATTTTTCGCAGCCGGCTCTTGTATTGCTTCACCGACTTTGCCTGGTCCGGAAGAATAATCTCGGCAGTGATCACAATCGGGAAGTCGATGACGACGAGTTCCCGCAATACACCCGGAAAAGTGGCGTCCGGCAGGTCTTTCAAACTGATGAATGAATAGAGGAGCCCGCCGATTTTCAGATATTCATCAAGCTCGTCCTCGATGTTTACGTTTGCTATTTGGCTTCGCGCGCTTTCGTAAAGAACCGAGGTTTCTGGATGTCGATAAGGGCCCCGGTCGTTCCCGAGAGGATGGAGTGCTCTCTTAATTTCGAGGAAGAGATCATCACCCGACATTCGCGAGAGCGTCATGCCGGTCGATTGGAGCGTCGCTTCTACTCCGGACATCAAACTTCGAAACTCAGCGACCAGGTCTTCATGTTCGCGACGGCATCGTTCGATACATTTAGTCGCTGACATGCTGAGACTGCTCCCGCGCATCTTCTTCTTCCACTCGAGCTCGGGAGACTGGTGATGGATCCTAGCGTCCCAATTGAAGTAGAAGTGCAGGAAATGGCGAAGGTAGAAGCCGTCGGCATCCTTTTTTGACCAAGCATCCGCCTGTTGTCGGTCCAGCGCTTGCAAAACTGGACTTGGGTTCCGCTGCTCGCGGTTGTAGCGTCCAAGCAGATCCCCAACCCCCTCCGAGATCTCAAATCGGGCCTGCATCCGCATGGAGCGCTCGGGTAGTGACCGAACCAGGGCTTCGAGTGCTAACTTCGTGCGGTTACGTTCTTCGTCGCTCGCGTAATAGGAGTTGATCCCACTTACTGTGTAGCCGGCCACGAAAGAACCGTTCACCTGGATGAACAGGTCGTCGGTGATGTCCCGCACCTTCAGTTGCTCACACAGAGGTGGCTGGCCCAGCGACCTGTTGTACTCTTGGCCCGTAAGCGGCATCTTCGTTCCCTCAGTCCTTGATGTACTCCCGCGTCAGTTCCCGGTCTCTCTCAAGCGCCGAATAGACGTGCGGTTTCGTGTGAAACATCACCCAATCCAAGAGATATCCACGCTGTTTGCCGTACTTGAACAGCATCAGAGCCGGTACGCTCATAATCGGGACGATGTACTGAAGCACGATGTTCATGGGCAAACCGAACATCTCCCGATTCAAGAATCTCCCGAAGACATTCATCACGACGGCCACTGCTAGGATCGCAAACATATCCTCTGCTTCGAGCCCGGCGAAAGTTACCCGCGTCCGAAGGTTTCGGTAGACTGGCGTAACGTCCAGAGCCATGATCTTCTTCTCCTTCTAAGTCACCCCGGCGGTGCCGTGGCTCACAAAGAACTCTGCCAGCCGCAGCAGTCCCGACACCATCAAGCAGAGTCCAGCCACAAAGAAATGCCGCATCCAACTGCTTGTCGGATGGATGTACGAGAACATTCCGATCCGCAGTGCTCCTAAAGCCACTTGGGCCGCGGCATACACCGGCAAGATCACGTTTCCCACCCAGTTAATCAGCGTCGTCAGGGCCATCCAGTAGACATCCGGGTTATTCCACGCCGCCTGGGATGCGAATCTCTCGAGGGCGCGTGTAAGGCCCGAAACCATCAAACATGCCAAAGCTCCATACATGCCGTGGGAGAATTCCTGTCCCTTCGAAAACTGAAGGATCGCCATGATGACGAATACAGCGGCGATCGTCGGCATGATGACGTTTCCGACCCAGTTCGCGAGATGCAAGATCCCGTTGTCCAACGACATTTGAGAGAAGTTCATCTTCTGCTCCTACGACACCATCGCGACTACGAGTTTCCAGATTCCCGAAACACAAAGCAGAGCGAGCGCGACCGCAACCAAACGCATGAACGGTTTGCGCGTCGCGAAGTTCAAGATCGCTCCCACCAGCGCCAGGACCGCTGCGATCGGCATGATCGTTCCGGCCAGGTGATTCCACAGGCTGTCCAGCACATCGGCCGTGGCGTACTTCGTCTGGGTGTTGTAGCTCTGGATCAGGTTGAAGGTCGTCTGCGTTCCCAGTAAGAACATCGCGGCAATGATCGACGGCAACGGGTGTTCACCAGACGCCGTGTCAAGGATTGCTCGCAGTACAAAGAATGCGGCGAGGGTCGGCACGATCCGCCCTACGACAAAATTAGTGACAAACGAAGCGACATCCGACTGAATGCTGGCTAGCCATGGCGTGCTAATTCCGCCTCCCGGCAAAGGCATATTGATTCCGAACGATGAAAACCAGGTCAACAGCGGCTGCAGGGTGATAAACACGACCGCCCAGAACATCCACTTCGTGAAGCCGCCACCGATGGCGAACACCGTCCCACCCTCGCGTCGCAGGGTCACTCCAGCCAGCACCAGTGAAACCAGCGCCGCGGACGGCGCTAGCAACAGCAAAAGCGAGATGATGTCGTTCAGCAGTTGCGGTGTTGGCATACGCCTAAGCCTTGAAGGTTCGATTGCGGTTGAATTCTGCAGGCAGCCGTCGCCCTCCTTGATCGAGTCTGCAGGCTGCCTGCGCATTAAACTTGCGAAATGATCGTGCTTGGTTATGTCACCCCACCTGTTCCGTTCGTGACCCAGAACTCGATGAGCCGAGTGACGCCGGAGATCGCCAACAGGGCAGCGGCCGCGAATAGCCAGCGACCGAAGCCACGCCCGGTCAGCCAGGAAACCACCGCACCCAAGACTGCACCACCGGCTCCGACGGGAGCTATCACGTTACCGACCCAGTTGATGAAGTTGAGAAACGCACCCTCTGGTTGCGCGCCCGTTTGCCCTTGAACTGCCACGTTTGAGGCTGGAGCAGAACCCAGGTTCTGCGCCCACATGAACTGCCCAATTGTGATGAGCGCAAGCGCGAGGAATGCAAGGAGTGTTCTGCCCCTCGCATTGGCTTGGAGTTTCATTGACTATGCCCTCCTTCCTGCTCGCCGTTCCTTAATCGGTCGAAAGCCAGCTTGAGGAACGACCACTGCGGCGGGAAAGTAGAGCCAAAAGAAATTTCTGTCAAACGACTGCCAACAAATCCTCGTGAGGCACCCGCATTCAGGAAGAGAAAAGTGGGATGAAGCAAGCGTGACTAAGTCAGTGCCGGCTGCTGACGCACCAAGAATGCCTCGGTGGAGATTACGTTCCGAAAACTGGAATCAGCGTGGCGGGTTATGAAGCTACTAACTCGCTCTTGTGCGAGTTGATCTGGGGTATCTGGGTCTGTGCAGCGGTGTAGTGGCGGCAGGGATGTCCGTTTGTCTTGACTTCGAGAAACAGATCCAGACCAACGAGATTATCCATGAGGCGCTTACAAGCAGGAGGATGGCGGTTAGAATCCGATCACCACTTTCACCAGCGGCGACCCAGACTGCCTTCAGGGTGACTATTCGCCACACTGCTAGCGTCAGAGCTGTGGAGATCGCTATTTCGGTGACTTTTCTATGCGGTGAAAGGCGGTAATGCTGCGACCTATCGATATGGACGACCCTGTCGGGATTGGAGACCCCGGTCGCGGAGCGTATCGGATTTCTCGCAGTCGTCGTCAAGGGTCGAAATGTGTTTTTCAATAGTGACAAGCAGAATCTGAGCCAGAGACCTATCGTCCTGCCAATTGCATCGGCACCTAAGTACTCGAGCCAGTCGAACCACGGGCGCATAAGTAACCATCCTTCTGATGGTCTACTTTAGCCCATTTTCGTGGCGGGTGCCAGATCCGCGCAGCGGCGGATCAGGCAAATAATTGCCGTTGGATCAATGAATCGTCGCTTCGTATGGTTCAACCTGAATCGTGAACAAGGAAACCCCGTGCTGGCGAAGAACCTCCCGCTTTTGTGCGATGAAATTTTCGTCGTAGGATGTTTCCAGAGTAGCTCCCAAACCCCTCAAACACTTTTCTAACTTTGAAAGCTCGTGGTCGAAGTCCGTCGCGACGTAGGACCCGGGCCTCCCAGCGACGTAGCAGTTCCCATCATCATCCAGATAGAGATAACTGCGACTGATGCCGTGCTTGTAAAGGTTGATGCCGTTCACGCGGCCCATGAACATGAATCCCGCACACCGCGCGGCGCCCAGCCTGTTCTCCAAGGGTTTCCAATTCGCTTCCACCACTCCTCGCTTACTCATCGCTGCGCCGATGTTGGCTCGGTATTCGTCTGCAAGTACATCTGGTTGAGCTCATTCTTGAGCTGCATCAGTTCTCGCAGTTCTTCGAGGGTGGGGACCTTGTCCCCGGTAAGGCTTGCACTGTAGGCTTCAGCCGGACGGACTCCTGCCTTTCCGGCTTGTTGATCTGCACTCCCTTTTTCGACCACGATGTAAAAGCGAGTGTTGCCGGGGACAGTAACCACGATAGACTGGTTCGCTGCCAGCGTGTTTATCTGATCTTGCCCGGCCATGCCTATGTTGTCCGCCAGGCGCTCGCGCAGCAATGAATTTTCTGAAATCGGCCCATTGAATCCGGTCGTCCCTTGGCCCCCAACAATATATGCGGCCACGGTCCCCATGCCGGTCACCGAGCGAACCAGAAAATTCTTTCCCCGGTTTCTTCCGGAAACGTCGCCCTTCAGCGGCCCGAATTTGAGATCCATTGCTGTAGCATCGATCTTCTCCACCATCCCATCCGGCGTTTCGACTCTATCAAACTGAAAACCCACAATTCCCGACGGGGTGACGTGGGTGAGTTTGCCGAACACCCGTGCACCCGCCGGCAACACAATTTCCCCGTTGTGCTCATAGTTGTACTCAACCACGGCTATCACGGGCGCGGGAACGGCTGAGCTAACGGGGGCTTCGAGACGCGCCACCAGTCTCGTGCCCGCGGGCAAAAGCTCTGTCAGGGTATTGTCTTCATTGCGGGGAGCTTGAAGGATTGGCGTCGCGCTTTGTGCAGCGCGCACAAACACGATCGAAGGCTTTTTCAGGCCGGAATCTGACTCGGCGGAGTGGGGTGGAGGTGGATTCGGGATGACGGCTGCCTGTGCAACTTCGCGATCGGAGAAATCCACATTCTTGAGCGCATATTCTCCTGAGCTTCGCGGCCTTCCCGGCGAGGGCTTTTCCAGGGCGGCTGCGTTTCCACTTGGCAATCTTGGTGTTTTGTTGTAGCGAGGCGAGGTTCCACCAACTTCCTCCGCTGTGACTTGCGATCCGGAGCCGACGTCCCCCCGATTCACATCCGCACTGAGTAGGGGCGTTACCGTTTTCGCAGGATCACTCTGCTCCTGACCCGGAGCGACTTTGCGTCCGAGGCTAGGGCCGCCACGCGCGGTGTCGCCCGGCAGTGGACCGCGATTCTTGGGACTCGAGAACACGGCAAAAAAAAGCAGGAGCAATGCAACACTTGCTCCCACGAGCACGAACAAAGACTTGCTTTTGTCGCGGCCAAGCTCACGACGACTGGCGACAGGATTCCGGTTCGGTCGAGCGCTGTCGAGAAGAGTACGGAACCGCTGCAGGGGACTCGACCTTACTGGTTCATCATGGTCTAGTTCTGCAGGCGTTGCTTGCTGCTGGTCTTGGTCAGCGACTCTGGGCTCTTGAATCTGTCTAGTTTGGCTTTCTTGGCGTTCCATGGTCTCCCTCCTGCCGAAGTGAGCTAACTCCAAATCCGATTGGGGCAAGAGCCGGACGATCGACTGCACCTGACTCGGCCATCTGCAGGAACAGTGTCTCGTTCGACTGTTTGTATGGTGGACGTTCGAACACCACTACTCCGTCCGCCCGCTCTCCGGTTCCCACACGGCGGCGGCTCAGTCGGAAGTCCGCAACAGCTAACTGTTCTGCCGCGGACCAGCGATCATGCTTAATAATCTTTCCCGTCTTGTTCTTGCCGCCTAACTGAACCTGTGGCGGCATCAGTAATATCGCGTGCTTGCTCGTGTTTACGACAGAGAACAGCACAATCACCTCCTGGCCGCCGTCGATCACTTCGCTGATACCTGCTCGTAGGCGATCCCCTTTGACGTTCTCTCCTTCCATTCGTTCCCCATACAGGGCGGGGAGAGGGGCCTGCTGCTGGTGTAGTAGCAGACTATCCAGTGATTTCGGCCCCGATTGGCTTGTTCCAGGTTCTGACTTTGAGTACGGTCCATTCGAGGTGCTCATCGCGAACGCAGTTTGCATGAATGACGGCTGTCCGTCCGCGCTGTTCGCCGCGGCGCCACTCGCTATGGGCTGCGCTTTCGTGAGCGGAGCGCTCTGCCCAACCAATGGGAAGGGAACGACTGCTGGCTCAACCAGAAAACTGCCGGCTGGTTTGTACTGCACCAGGAAATCCACTTTGGCGGGAGCCGTCCCAACCCCGCGGCTGACTAGAAGCAAACTGAACTGGCGACCGTGGACACCTGAGATAAGCAAGTTGGTCGCGGCGCTTCGTTCGGTAACAGCTTTCACCAGCACCAGCTCCGGTTCGCGTTCCGAATGCTCGACTTGAAACAGCGCAGGATCACCTACGGCGACCGCATTCACCGCTTCCGGTAGCCGGATCGCCGTTACAAAATGCGCCGCGATCTCTACGACTGTGACCTTTCCGTCCGCTGCGGCTCTTGTGCGCACCTGCGGGTTCACGTTTGGCATCTGCCCGTTAGAAACTACCGAAGCGGACAACAACCAGCAAAACACCAATGCCGTTTTAGGGATGTTCATCTTCCACCTCTATGACACTTCGCTCCATCAACTCGAACTTTGCCTTCCGTCTTCGCCGGGCCCGGTACCTCCTAGCCACTCGGTTCACATACCCCTGCACGTCGGCCGAAGAATATTCCAGCCTTCTCAGAAGGATTGGATTTTCGCCAACGTAGTATGCGGCTGTAACCAATCTGAGGTCCCCCTGGAATTCATGGTTCAGCCAAGCCAGGTATGCCACGCCGCCACGGATGTTTTCATCTAGCCGAAAACGATTTCGAACGCCAAAACGCGCGGCTGTCTGTGGCATAAGCTGCATCAGTCCCACGGCGCCCTTCTTGGAGACCGCATACGGATTCCAGCCTGACTCTTCGTCGATAATCGCATCCACGAGATCCACGGGAACTCGATATACCTTTGCGTAGTACTCGGCCCAGAGTATCGAAAGGCCGTGCACGTTGCTGGTCCCAGTCGCCGTCTGTGCGGCCGCCACCTGCAACAGGGCCAGGAGAAGGCAACTCAGTCGCGCGTGTCTCAAGCTACCGCCTCCGCACCAGGAACCGACACTCTGCCCGGCCCCACCTTGACTGTCCCGACCCGTGACATTAGCTCATCTCGATATCGCTTCGAATCCGCGACCAGTCCCTCAAAGCCAGAACGCAGCAGCAACCGTTTGCGATCCGCCTCCGTCTTTGCCAACAGCGGCAGCAGCAAGTCCCGCTGCTCGTGGGAGATCTCGTCCGTTCCCAGGATTTCGAGAGCTCGCGCCAAGTCCAGCATTTCCGCGATCGAGGGAGGTTTTTCCATGTTCCAGCCTCGCAGCGCGTGTGCCAACCCGGCGAGTTGACCCCGCAGTCGCGGACTGTCGCTTCCACTGCGGACACTCAGGATCTCGGTTTCACGCTCGACCGTGGGGTATTCGAAGCGTAAGTAGAAGCATCGGCGACGCAGGGGATCGCCAAGGCGTCGTTCTTCGTTAGAGCTAAGCACAACGAACGGTACCGTCGTTGCAGCGATCGTCCCTAGTTTCGGTACTGTGACCTGCCAGGCGCTAAGGATTTCAAGGAGTAAAGCCTCGAACTCCTGGTCCACTTTGTCGAGCTCATCAATGAGAAGCACGCAAGGGCGATCTTGGTACCGCAGGGCACGAAGCAGCGGCCCTTCCGCAAAGAAATCGAGAGTATGTAGTCGCCGTCGGACCTCGACCCAGTCTTGTTCGAGATGTTCCCTCCGCGTCTCAAGGAACAGCTTCTGCAAAGACTCGTCGAATTTCCCAATCGCCTTGTCTTCTGTAATTCCGACATAGCACTGAAGGCGCTCCACATTTACATTCGCGGCGACCGCCACAGCATACGCGAGCTCGGTTTTGCCGCATCCTGGGGGGCCCTC
>Ga0210394_10001188_pt1 | contig 43460 bp, 37 predicted proteins | sample IncBWC12MmetaG_FD_160121 | JGI IMG/M metagenome (GOLD analysis project Ga0210394, IMG submission 160121) | Forest soil microbial communities from Barre Woods Harvard Forest LTER site, Petersham, Massachusetts, United States - Inc-BW-C-12-M | ecosystem: Environmental > Terrestrial > Soil >...
CGCCACATGTCGGCCTTCTGCTCCTCAGTGAGGCCGGGTCGTCCTTCTTTTATCATTTGGCACCACCTTCTTTTGCCATGTTAGATCAGATGGTGTTGCGCTCAGTGATTGAATCCGCCCTGAAAATAGAGCGAAACGCAGGATTGCCTTACGGCTGCTATTTGCTACAACTATCGCTCACGATGAGCGATGGAACACATCTCACAACTTGGGTGACGCGGGAGACGAAGGAGCGTTTCGCGGCCGTTGCGCGTCACCAGGGGCTGTCAGACTCAGGACTTCTGAAGCGCCTGGTTGATCTCATGCTGCAGGGCGCTAGCGCCGCCGACTTGGGGACACCAGGGGGTGCAGAGCGGGTCTTGCGAGACTCGCGCCTGACGGTGCGAATCCGCCCCGACGATCAGTTGCTATTGCGTGAACGGGCGGCAGCCCGGGGGATGGCTGCGGCAACCTACGTGTCGGTTCTGACCCGCTCCCACTTAAGATCTCTTGCACCGCTACCGAAGGCTGAGTGGCTGACTCTGGAGAGAATCGTGACGGAGCTCAGCAAGCTGGGCAGAAATATCAATCAGATCGCTCGGGCTGCCAATCGGGGAGTGCAGGTATCCGACCCTGAGTCGAGCCAATTTCGAGCCATGCTAACGATCTGCGAGGCTCTGCGCGTCAACACCAAGAGATTGCTCCACGCGAATGCCAAGAGTTGGGAACAAGGGTATGAGGACCAAAGGTGACTGACGACGAGCTCGAACCGCTTTTCGACCCGGTCAGCTATGGACGCGGCAGTCCCCGCCGCGGGCGCCCGCTGTCGATAAGCGAAATCAAACTCATTACCCGGACCGTGGGACGCACCCCTGAAGTCATGCTCAAGGTAATCAACAAAGGCTCGAGTAGCTCAGAAGCGGTCCAGGGGCATCTTGGCTATATCGGTCGGAAGGGTGAGGTGGAGCTTGAAACCGACGACGGACAGATCCTGCAAGACGAACACGTCGGGAACGCCCTGCTGGAAGAGTGGATTCTTGATCTGATCGAGAAACGCCGAAAGATCAATCTGACCCCCAATAAGCCAAAGCAGCCGCCAAGACTCGTCTACAAACTCATATTCTCCATGCCCGCCGGAACCCCGCCCAAGAAAGTCCAGGCAGCGGTGCGAAATTTCGCCAGGGAGGAGTTTGCACTCAAGCATCGCTATGTGATGGCCCTGCACACGGATGAGCCTCATCCGCATGTGCACTTGGTTCTCAAGGCCCGAAGCGATGACGGCCAGCGGCTGTACCTTCGCAAAGCTACGCTCCGGCAATGGCGAGAGGGGTTCGCAAGCCATCTTCGGGAATTGGGAGTAGCCGCAAACGCAACGCCGCGGTACTCCGAGGAGTAACGATCCCGCGTAAGTCAGATGGCATCTATCGCGCGAGCAAACGAGGCGAGTCGACTCATATTCGAAAACGCGTCGAAGCCGTTGCAAGTGAGTCAAACGCAGGCAAACTCCAAATCGAACCGGGCAAGGAGAAGCTGCTGCGCACGCGTGAGGAAGTCCGTCGTGGATGGCTGGCTGTGAGCGATACGCTGAGTCGCGACGGACACCCGGAGATCGCCGCGCAGGTCAGGCGATACGTGGAACAGATTCCAAGACCGGGAACCGAGAAGGAATACATTGCGGCGAGACTGTTAGCTCGGCGCGTTCGCGAACCGCCGATTCGTGACCATGAAATGGCGCGCTAAGAATTTCGCAAATTTGGACAGGCCGCCAGCTAATAAGCCTTAGGCGGCTTGAGCGAGATTAAATCCCTAAACGAAATAGCTATGCCGCTAACAGCCTATAATTACAGTTTTCGGCGCTAGTGATAGATTTTAATCCCTAGAACATTTATTTAGAATCCGTGATGCATGGCGGGGTGGTGGAGGTCGACGGAGATGCTGATGAGGTATAGGGAGGGCATTTGCGCATCGAGCGGCGCCATTGCACGCGCCACCGGATCGAAAGGACGGAATCGCTGATGGCAAGGAAAACGCGCGAAATCGCTGCGGTGGATCTTTTCTGCGGGGTGGGTGGCCTTACCCACGGTCTTGAACGCGCCGGTATCGACGTTCGGCTCGGCGTCGACATTGACCCGGAATGCCGCTACGCCTTCGAGGCGAACAACAAGGCGCGCTTCCTCGAACGTTCAGTCGAGGCAATCGAGGCTCATGAACTCGAACGGGCACTCAAAGGCGCTGGCATTCGCCTGCTCGCCGGGTGCGCGCCGTGCCAACCCTTTTCGACGTATCGTCAGAAAACGACGAAACCCAAGGACGACCGCTGGACACTGCTGCGCCATTTCTCCCGTCGGATCGTCGAGATCGAGCCTGAGCTGGTAACTATGGAGAACGTTCCGGGGCTCGCGAAGCAGGCCGTGTTCAGGGAATTCGTGCGCGTCCTCGACAGGGCGGGATACAGCGTTTCCACCACCTTAGTCGATTGCGCGCAGTACGGCGTACCGCAGGATCGACGGCGACTCGTCGTGCTGGCCTCCCGACTGGGAGCCATCGAGATGCTGTCGCCCAAGACCCTGCGTTGTCGGCGGCGATCCGTGTTGCAGGCAATCGGATCGCTGCCTCAGGTGCGCGCTGGCCAGACCTGCAAAGCCGATCCATTGCACTGCGCCGCCGGGCTCGCATCGATAAATCGCAAACGCATCGCTGCATCCTCGCCCGGGGGCACATGGCGAGATTGGCCCGCCGAACTCCTTGCACGCTGCCACACGAAGGAAACCGGCGAGCGGTATCAGAGCGTGTACGGACGCATGTCATGGGGCGGCACCGCGCCCACGATAACGACGCAGTTCTACAATTATGGAAGCGGTCGTTACGGCCATCCGACGCAGGCGAGAGCCGTGACGCTTCGTGAAGGGGCGATTCTGCAGAGCTTTCCAAGAAGCTATCGCTTTGTAGCACCTGGAGTGTTCCCTTCGTTCACATTAATCGGCCGTCTTATCGGCAATGCTGTGCCCGTAAGGCTGGGTCACGCAATCGGCCAGAGTCTTCTCGCCCATGCCCAGGCTCATGGATAACATAATAGCATTTTATTGAAGGTTATTGATTTTTATTGTAAACGTTGTTAGGCTCTATAAATGGCAGCCAAACGTCTTGATCGACCCACACCCACAAAGGCCTCCCGTGAGCATCGCCTAAAGGCCGAAGAGGCCAAACTCACAGCTCGTCTTGAGGCTATCCGCACGGAGCTCAATCAATCGCCCGATGTTTCGGGGCGCCTGTCAAGCGGCAAGACCAAGCCCGTCAATCGCAGCATACGAGATCTGGTAACCGATTCCCTCGGCGACATTGGCTTTGTCACGTACAGCCAGCAATTATCGGTGTACATCAAGATGAAGTTCGGCCGGGACGTGCCTGCCAGCCGTTACGGATCATTGTCTGCGGAGGAAAGAAAAGCATTCGAGGCACCGAATCGCCGCACTGCGCGGCCTGTTTGGCTCGTGCACGGGATCACCCAGGACCGCGCAGAACCGGTCAAGCGACTCTGGGGTCGGTCAGATTGGGATCTGGTCGACCGCGTGGTAACGGCGTACACGGCTCGAGTGCAGTACCTGCGCTTCACGATTCACCTGATCGACCTCGTCTTGGACAAAGCGCCGGTTTCAGACTCTGGCATGCTGAAATTTTCTGTTGTTGACCTGGTGCGCGGGCTCGGCATCAAGGTTAGGAACGGGGAGTTTGATGCAATGGACGAGTGGCGTGCGGCGGCGGCCGCGCGCTTGACGCAGATCGAGGAGAAGGACAAGGAGGTTCGGATTGAAGCCGCATCGCGCTTGTTGCCGAAGCACCCGGAGGCCGATCTGCTCTTCGGATCCTCGTTTCGTTGGCAACCGCAATTGGTCGGCGCCAACGACGACTCGACCGCTTCGGGTCGAGCATAGGAACAGAAATGGCCAAACTCGCAGGCACCAGTGCTCTCACACGCATCGCCGGCAATCTCGACTGCGAGCTGCAGGTCGCGATGGCGCTTTCTGGGCGAACCGAACCGGATTTTTTCGAAGCACTGACTGGCTCAGAATTCTTGGGGGAATACGGCGAGCGAGAGTCCGCACGCCGGCGTGGCCGAAAGTTCGAGGAAAATGCCTATCGCTATGACGCGCAGCCCCTCAAGGAGGCGCTGGCCGCCTACATAGGAGTCGATGTCCCCGATATCGTGGTGCGAAATGTCGAGGACGACGCACCCGGATCCAGGGAATCCTCGCGGGTGCGCCGCTTTACGATCACACGCAACATTCTCCGGGATCTGATCGCCGGCGCATCAGTGCCGCACATCATTATTCAGCCGCAACTGGTGATCCCGACCGGGGAGCCCTTCAAGACACGGATCTTCGTGGCCCCGGATCTGCTCGTGCTTGACACCCGAAGAGGGATCTACGAGCCCGGGGATCTCAAGAGTTTCGTCGTGCGCGAAAACAGCGTCGCGTCCTCGGACCTTGAGAGGACACGACTGCAACTGGGCGCGGCGATCATCGCGCTCCGCACCGAGATGATGGTGCAGGGGCGGGCCGACATCGTCGGCAATCACGGTCTTATGATCTTCGCGACCGCGTTCGGCTTGAAACCGCATCCGTACAAGCGGGAGGCCCTCGATGGCGCGGTCACCCTGATTCAGCGGGCTCTTGAGTTCATGAGGCTTACGGCGCTCAAGCTCGAAGCGATGCGCGAGCCGGAGCAACCGCTCATGCACGTGCTGGCGCCAGATCTGGCGATCAATCTCCAGGAGCGATGCGTGAGCGCGTGCGTGCTCGCTCAGTACTGCCGCAAGCGCCGGCCGAATACCGTGCGCGAACTAGGTGATGCCGCCGCGCGCATGCTAGGCGCGGACACCGACATTGACCGACTGGTCGCGTTGATGAACGGCGCCGCACCGGCTTCCGTATCGGAGCGGGCAGTTGCCGAGATGATCCATGCTGGTTTGGCGCGCCTCGGTATCCAGGAGGTTGCGTGATGGATGTCGCGACGCAGGTCGTTGCCCGCGTTGCCGCCCGCAGTCGGGGCCGAGCTGTTGTGATCGCCGACTCTGCCTCGATCGCGCCGGATGACGATCACGCGGTGGGTGTGGCGGCGATCAAGATCGTGACCGAAGAGGTAATCCAGGCGCTCGCGTTCGGTCCGGTGGGCGCAACGCCCCAGATTATCGCCCGCATACATCCTATGAGCCGGGACGCCGCCGATCTCGAGCCTTTCGCGGCATGGCTGATCTCCACCATCGAGTCGGCAGTGGCCCGGGATGGTCTCGCGAGGATCTGGGTACCTCATAGGGAGACGGTGGAACTCCTAGCGATTCTGGGTCATCGTTACCGCTCGAATAAGGAGGCGAGTGAGCGGCTGCGGCGCATGGGCGAGCTGTGCCTGCTACTCGCGGAAGAGGTTTTGTATGCAGGCCAGCAGGTGATCGTCGATGCCGCGAGCCTCCTTAGAGCGCACGTGGTGACGGGTCAAATGCCTGCCGAGGACGGCCACTTGCTCGCACTGCTCGCTTGGCTGAATCCCGAGCCGACTCAACCGGCTGCCGAAGTAGCCGTGGAGCGCGCGCGCATTCCGTTGAGTTCGACGCTGGCGAACACGAGGGATTGTCGCGAGGATTCCAGAATTGAGTCGCTGCGCCGCGAGTGGAAGCGATCAACCGACGCCCGACGCCCGACAATCGAGGCCCGCATCCGCGAAATCCTCACCGGTGCCGTGCTCCGGGAGTGGGCCGCGCTCACGGAGGCTCGGGAGGCATTTTGCCGGCTAGACCTGCCGACGAACAGCGAAATCCGCGGTCTAGTTACGCAATCGCGCCAGCGCATCGCCGACGGGTTCGGCAAAGGTGTCTTTCTCCACTCCAGCCCCCATATGTTGTCCTCCGAACTTGATGAACTTGAGGAGGCGCAGAAAATATATGATGGAGTGTTGTTGGCAGGCGATGCTGCAGTACGCCGGCTCGAGCGCGAGCGAGGTCGCGTGCTGGACGGCGTCGTCACCCGACTAGACCAACCGCGTCGGAACTTCAATCCGTGCTTGCTTGAGATCGAGACGACGCAGCGCGATATTCGATTGCGGGTAGACAAGCCGGTGCGCCTAGTGGGTAGCAACGTTTTAGGCATCGTTCGGGAACTTCGCGCCGCGGCGCAGGATCACGCGAAAACGATCGTCAGGATAGAAATGACTAAAGGGGTCCGCGGGGCACACCGGCTTTTGGGAACGCGATGCGAGTGGATAGAGAATAGCGCGTTCTCGGGGTTCAAGAAGCGACAGTTGCTGAAGCAGGCCCGCGGACGCAACTCATGGCTTCTCTTCGGTACGCGACCGGCGCCGAATCCGAGAGAGCTGCCTGCGGGCGATCTCCTAGATCTGGTCAATGGCGCTCGGAGGCGTTCATGAACGCGGCCGTCGTCGGAAGCACATTCTTACAGGACCCGGATGATTGCATCCGCGCGGTCCTCGCAGCGGTAGTGCGAGATCGGGAGCCACTCACCATAGTCGACTCCCCACCGGGCGCCGGGAAAACCCAATTGGTGGAGCAGATTGTGGCTTTGTCCGTCGTGTACGCGGGTGATCGCGTGTACTGCGTGACTCCGGGCGCCGATCAGGCAGCCGACCTTGCCCGTCGCTTGGTGGCACGATACGAGTTGCCGCGGATCGAAATGTTGTGGTCGAGCGCCCGCGCAATCCCGGCCGATCTCGCCGGTCGCATGATGATTACGAGTGATCCGGCCGCGCTAACTGCAGGCCCGTGCGTCGTCGTGAGCACTATCGCGAAATTGGGCATGCACCGTAACGTCCTCGACGCGCACTCCTACGATCTACTCGTTTGCGATGAGGCCTACCAGGTGCCGTTCAAGGAATTTTCCACGATCGCCGATTTGGCCGATCGAGTAGTTCTTGTGGGAGATCCAGGGCAGTTGGCGCCGACAATCCGCGTCGACACTACGCGCTACGAGGGGACGCGTTTCAAGGTGCACCGTCCAGCTCCGGCCGAACTGCATCGATTGCATTCGGACGCCCGCGTGTTCCGTCTGCCAGCATCGCGCCGCCTACTTGACGACACGGTACATATCGTCCAACCGAGTTTCTACCGGACTCTGCCTTTCGGTTCAATCGCCGACGCCGAGGCTCGCAGACTTATCACAGAAGTGGATGGCCTTGGCGGAGTCGTAGATGCGGCGATTGATCGGATCCTCGAGGGACAGAGCATCGTGTGCATCGTGGTACCGGGCGCACCGCCGAAATTCGGGGAGCGAGATGATGAGGTCGCGGGCATGATGGCCTCACTTACTGAGCGGTTTCTCACTCGGCAGGCGACATGGGTGGGCCATCGTCGATTAGAAGCGCGAGACATCGGAGTCATGGACGAGCACGTCGCCTCCGGCGCGGCTATACGTCAGCTACTGCGCGAGCGTGGGCTCGGCTCGATCAAGGTGGACACGCCCGAAGTGTGGCAAGGACTGGAGGTTCCCCTCACGATTGTCAAGCATCCCTTGAGCGTGGCTCGCGACCCGGGTTCTTTCGAGCTCGATGCCGGGCGATTCTGCGTGATGTTGTCGCGCCATCTTCTCGGCTGTGTTGTGGTCACGCGCGCGTCGATCGAAGATTCGCTGCGCGACTATACACACGATTGCGGCGAGTCGGCCTGGGGTGCCGACGACCGTGCGTGGAACGGATATCGGTCGCACCAGCGAGTCTGGGCCGAATTGACCCGCCTCGACAGAATAATTACAGCGACCGGGTAGCTCCAGATATTGGCGCGCGCCCATTAAGCGGAAGCCCGGCACATCGGTTCCTTCAAGATGGATGAATTCGAAGTACGCGTCGGACGAGGCGCGCGACGAGCAGTGCGTTACGAGTCTCGCATTCCCACATGATGAACACGTTCCACCCATCGCGCTGGAGCGCTTTGACTGCGTTCCGATCGCGTTGCACGTTCGCCTTGAACTTGGCTCGCCAGAAATCCACACGCGTGGATGGCATGGTGGCGCATCGGCAATGCACATGCCGATGCCAGAAACATCCGTGAACGAATATAGCAACTCGCCGCGACGGAAACACCAAATCCGGCCGCCCGGGAAGCTTGGTTACGTGCAGTCGGTATCGTGCGCCCGCGCGATGCAAGGCGCGACGCACGACCATTTCGGGTCGAGTATCCTTTCCGCGTACCGCGGCCATCATCCGGCTGCGCGTTGGTTTGTCGACGTTGTCCAATCGGGGCTGCGCCTCCATGCGGATAGAGTGTCACTGCATCGCTATCGAGATCCAGCACCCCCCGCTGGGCGCGGCGTTTCTCGTTCGCATACCCTATCGGAAGCGCTACAATGTGGCGAGCTTTGGGAGCGTCCCAGTGGGAATCTCCGGGCAGAAACCTTCACGCATTAGTGGCCGTAAGCGAGAAAGCAAAGTGGATGAATCCAGGGAGGTAAGATGGGATCGCCGCTTCATGGGTCTCGCTAAACATGTCGGCGAGTGGAGCAAGGATCGCAGCACCAAGGTCGGGTGCGTTATCGTCGGGCCAAGCAACGAGATTCGCGCCATTGGCTACAATGGTTTTGTGCGTGGTGCGGATGACCAGGCCGAGTCCAAGCACCAGCGTCCCGACAAGTACTTCTGGACGGAACACGCCGAGCGTAACGCCATATACCACGCAGCAATGATCGGCGTTCCCCTCGCTGGGTGCCGCATGTACTTGCCTTGGTTTCCCTGCGTGGATTGTGCGCGCGCGATCGTGCAATGCGGCCTTGCAGAGCTGATCGCGTATGAACCCGAGCTGTCGGATCCCCGTTGGGGGAAGGAATTTGCCATCGCGACTGAGATCCTCAAAGACGCTGTGCTCAAGGTTCGATTCCTGAAGGACCCGTCGGACTCGATAGCCTGCGGCTCCCGTTGAACAGAAGATAGAATTCATGAGCTACGCCGTGCCTGCTGGGCGCAAGGGACATGCGACAGTCGCCATCGTCACGATAATCGATGAGGAATTCGATGCCGTAAGGAACGCGCTTCATGTCGACACAGAGATATCGGGCACCCAATATTACGGGCGGACGAAATCCACTGATGGAAATTGGGACATCGTACTCGGACAGCCATCGGCTCGATCTAACATACCGTGCGGTAATTTCGTCGGAGAGTTGATCGAGGATTTTAGGCCTCAATTGTTGTTGCTGGTCGGGATTGCCGGTGCTTTGTGCGACAACGGGAAGGGCCGGGACGGACTTGAACTTGGGGACGTGGTGATAGCCGAGTCGGTCAGCTATGTCGAATTCCTGAAGGTTACGCCCAAGGGCGTATTCTATCGCCACTATCCGATGGACCAACCTTCGGTTCCGCTGGGAAACTTGATATCGCAGCAGATCAAGCGTTCGTTCGACATCGCCGGAGCGATGGTGGCGCAGCCGCCGACGCCGGGCGTTCGACCGAAGATTCGCTTGGGGGAAATCGTCTCGGGCGAAAAGATCCTGAGCGGCGACGAGAACGACGAATTCCAGTCGAAGCTGCTGGGTCCTTTCGACAGGGCGCTCGCAGTCGACATGGAGTCCGTCGGGATGGCGCGCACCGTGTGCGAGCGGCGCACCTCCCATTGGTATAACCCACGTTTCGCAGTTATTCGAGGCATCTCCGATCTGGTCGGTGTGGCCAATAACATCGGGACCCGGGATGCGTGGAAGTCTTATGCCGCGCATTCCGCCGCGGCTGTTGCCACCGAATTCGTAAACCGATTTGGCGTCCTGGTGTTCTAGTGGAGATAAACTCAACGCAAGGTGTCCAATCGTCGGATGCGCTTCCGGAAAGACATCTCGCACGATTGCGAAGCGACATCCAGGCGTACATCCAAACGCTTGCGTTCGCGGAACCTCCGTTCAACCTCGATATCCGATGGTCGATGACCTACAACGAGCTCTTTCGAGATGAAGGGGAGATCACGAACGAGTCGGCCATCATCGCGCGCGCGTTCAACGCGGGCAGAGTACTTCTCGTGGGGCGGGGCGGTGCCGGCAAGTCGCGCATGATGCTTCGCATCTTAAGAGCAGCTGCTGGTATAGGAATCATCGTCGTGCACGTACGACTGCAGGATTGGCTGGCCGACGACGACGATGAATGGGAGGCTACGACCAGATCAAACCTGGCCAACGGGGGCGGATTCCTGATCGATCGTTTCGGGAAACCCGCCACGTCAGCCGTGATCCTGGATTGGTTACCACCGGACACGCGTAAATTGTTGCTAGTGGACGGACTGAATGAATTACCTTCGATGCGCGGCCTGCAGATTCTCAAGGCATTGGATGAGTTAACCCGAAACCAGGTCTCGATGGCGGCTGTTGTCACGGACCGGCTTGCACGACGCGACTTGCCTCGGCCGGTGAGATGGGATCTCGGACTCGTGCAACCTCTGTCGAGCGGGCAGATCCAGGCGGCCGTCACTTCGAGCGGGCTTGAGCCAGGCCTCTCGATGCAACTCTTGAGCTCGCCGTATTTCCTGGACCGGGCACTGAAACGCGACGGAATCGCGAGCGGTGTCGTCAGAACCCAGGAGGACTACTTCGCCGGCCATGTAAATCTGACGGCGCCCGAACTCGAGACGGCGGCTTCAGCATCATACGATGCGTACCGGACATCGAGAGGCCGTAGCTTTTCGCTTGAGCGCTTCCGCGAAATCGCGGGAAGCGTGTCCACAACCAAGCTCCTGGATGCAGGCGCGCTTGTGATCGCGTCGGATCGCACTGCTCATTTTTTGCACCATCTTCTACACGATTTTCTCGCCTCCAGGTACGTCGCATCATTGGGTCCAACGGAATGGACTTCGGACGTGTTCGATGCCATCACACTGCAGGCAAGCTCGTTCGACAGTGTCGCGATGGTTTTCGAGCAACTGTCGGGTAGGACGGCCGACCGACTGCTTGAGTGTCTCTACGACTGGAATCTCTACGCGGCCGGCTATGCATTGGCCGAAGCGATCAATGGACTTGTTGCGCCGAGTCAGGAAATGCAAGTCCTCATTTACGCAATGTTGGCGGAAAAACAGTTCGATCCGATTCTCGCGTCCCGACAAAGAGCAACGGATTCCCTCTTGGTTGTGAAGTCGACGATTGCGTCCGCCATGGCGGACGCATCCAACTTCGACCGCGTATGCGAAGTGGTGAACGAAGTAGCGAGCACGTCCGATTGGTTTCAGTCCTGGCGGAGTTTATTCACTGACGTATCAGTGAGGGACATCTCCGATCTCGACCTTGAGCGCCTGTTTTCAGGAGACTCGGTGATGGGATGGACGATGGCGAACGTTGCTAGACGACTGGACATGACGGTCCGAGTGCGACGCGAGCTGGTCTCGAAACTTTTGGACGCCGAGGTACCAGTCAGGTGGAGAATTGCCCATGTTCTGGGAGCCTTTCCGACGAACTCGAACAGCAGGGTGTTGCTGAAACTGCTTGACGCGGACGAGTCGCATTTGGTGCGATACGGGTCACTCCGGTCGCTAGTCGAGATGGCTGCACGTACGGGCGATCCGCGGCTACGTTCGAGCGTGATACGCGCGATACGACAACGGATTCCCACTATTGATCAAATACCACGTTTGAAGGAGGAGCTATCTCGGGCTCTCGTTGTGGACCCGTTGTTGGCCCCGCCGGAGTGGCGAAAAGTCGTCTTGAGCGTCGCGCGCGAGTTCTATTTGCGGACCGAGGATACAGCGGCGAGGGACCAGTGGCGCGCTTTTGCCGCTGAATCGGCCGCTCGGTATTCCAAAGACTTGAGCGATACCACGACCCTACGGATTGAGCCGGAGCTCGCGTCATTCAACTCGACGAGGGTGCAATCCGGGGGTGCGCGAAACAGCGCACTGCGCGTGAGAGCTCTTCGGCACTTGTACAACGCGATCCTGTACGGCACCGATGAGATGGAAGCGGTTTTGGCTAGCGTAACGCGTTTCGACTGGGCGCGGATGCCGTCACTGCTCGCGTCATGGCTTTTGACTGGCCGAGCCGAAAGTGGATCGAGACGAGCTCGGTTGCTCAAAGACGTAGATTCCAGGCTTCAAGCCGAGAACCGCGCATTATTGTTGAGGAGTCGATGACGCGTGCGGACAATCGCCGCGCCAATCAAGCGAATTCGCCACACACATTAAATTGGTGGATAACGTGTCGGTCGCCGTGAAGCTCAGCGACGGAACGCCTGAACGGTGGATCGAAGACGTCGAGGGCGCTCGCGCTAATGTGCCATAGCTTGGAATATCGAAAACGTTCAGAGAGTTCGTCGTAATTCGCGAGAGCGTTCGAACAACGGTGGCTCCCGATGGGCTCAAGGTTATTAGTAGACCGGCGCAGTCTTTCCTTGAGCGACTCTGTGTAGCGGGGAATTTCTGAAATGGCAAAAACGAAAGTAGGTTCCATCCATGAGCATTTCCACTCCAGGCGGTCGCCCGATGTCCCTTGAAGAGTTACGCGGTGCGCTCCAGCGATTCGCGTCGGAGCGCGACTGGGATCAGTTCCATTCCCCCAAGAACTTGGCGATAGCGCTCAGTGTGGAGGCCGCCGAGTTGTTGGAGCATTTCCAATGGACGCCGGAGGCCGACTCTAAAGTCCTAACACCTGACCAGCTGGCCAAGGTGCGGGAAGAAATTGCGGATGTGCTTCTCTACCTCGTTCGCCTTGCGGACAAACTAAGCATCGATCTGTTGGCAGCGGCCAGTGACAAGATTCAGGTAAACGCTTCGAAATATCCTGTTGATAAGGCCCGCGGTAGCAGTAAGAAATACACGGAGCTCTAACTTTGCGACTCTATGCAGGGATGTCGGTAGCCTTCATCGAAGACACAGTGCGTAATCAGATTGCGAGGAAGCTTGCGGATGCGTTTTTCCAATACTACGGCTACCCCGCAGCGAAATCGGAAGTGGCCTCATGGGGTAACTCGCTGCGTGCAATGGCACAGGTCGTTCAATACGCAAAGCTGGATGATCATGGGGTTATCGTAGAATACGAGCTGCCAAGCTCCTCCCGTCGTCTCGATTTCATGATTTGCGGCCGGGACGCCTCCCATCACGACGAGGCTGTCATTGTAGAACTTAAGCAGTGGTCGGAATGCGAAGCTACCGACGCGGACGGACTGATCTGTACTTGGGTCGGAGGGAAAAATCGGGAAGTTGCGCACCCGTCTGTCCAGGTCGGTCAGTATCAGCAGTATTTGGCTGATACGCACTCTGCTTTCTATGAGGGGGACCGTCCCATCCGGCTCGGTGCGTGTTCATATCTGCACAACTACGAAATTCGACCGAACGATGCCCTGATGGCACCGAAGTTCTCTGACGCCCTCGCGCGCTACCCGGTCTTCGGGGCAGACGCGGTCGATGGATTGAAAGATTATCTGCGCGGATGTGTACCTGCTGGAAAGGGGGAATCGGTCCTTGCTCGGATCGAGCGGAGTAAGTACCGACCGAGTCGCAAGCTCATGGACTACGTTGCCGAGACGATCGCCGGCCGAGGACCCTGGGTACTGCTCGATGAGCAGCTCGTCGTGTTCGAGAAGATTCGCGCCGCCGTTGCATCTGCGGTCGCCCAAAGCAAGCGGCATGCGGTGATAATCCGCGGGGGTCCGGGGACGGGGAAGTCCGTACTTGCGATCAATCTCTTGTCTCGTTTCCTCGGGGAAGGTCGAATTGCGCATTACGCGACAGGGTCCCGCGCCTTCACAAAAACGCTTTGGAAGCTCGTCGGCAGCCGCGCGAGACCGGTGCTTAAATATTTCAACAACTACCGCGATGCTTCACCCGGCGAGATCGACGCCCTCATCTGTGATGAGGCGCATCGGATTAGGGAAACTAGCAACGATCGATTCACACCCAAGGCGAAGCAGTCGACTGAGCCGCAGATTCGGGAATTGTTGCGCGCGGCCAAGGTCGCCGTATTCTTTATCGACGATCGACAGGGCGTGCGTCCCAAGGAAATCGGTTCGAGCGATTACATCAAGCAGCACGCAGCAGATCTGAAATACGATGTCTCGGAATTCGAGCTTGAGGTTCAGTTCAGGTGCTCCGGGTCAGCCGGGTTTGTTAACTGGATCAGCAATACGTTGCAAGTCGAGCGCACGGCTAACCAGTTGTGGACGGGTGCTGAGGCCTTCGACTTTCGTATATTTCCTACTCCGGAGTCGCTGGAAGCCGCCATCCGTGCGAAGACGGCAGGCGGCGTGACCGCTCGACTCGCAGCTGGCTTCTGCTGGGATTGGTCAGCTCCGAAGCCGGACGGCACGCTCGTCGACGACGTTATTATCGGGGGCTGGCGTAAACCTTGGAACGCGAAACCCGATTCGGGCCGACTTGCGAAGGGGATTCCACCTGCCGACCTTTGGGCTACCGATCCGGGCGGCATTGAGCAAGTAGGTTGTATCTACACTGCTCAGGGATTCGAGGTTGACTACATCGGCGTGATATGGGGCAAAGATCTTGCCTATGACTTGGATGGACTGGCGTGGATCGGTAACAAGAAGGAATCACGTGACCGCACTGTAAAACAGTCGTCCGCGGATTTTCTGCAGCTCGTGAAGAACACTTACAGGGTGTTACTGAGTCGCGGAATGAAAGGCTGCTACGTTTGTTTTCTCGATAAGGGCACGGAACGATTTGTGCGCAGCCGGATGGATTTACTGCCTCTTCGCATGGTGGCGGAGCCGCCGCCCCCGCCGTATTCCAATTCCTGAGGTGCGACGACGGGTGCCTAAGACGAACGATGGCATGTTCGCTACTTCACGTATGGAATTGCCAATGGTTCGAACTTAGGCTTTTCAAGGCTGATGGGCTTGCTGCCGTCGATGACGCGGGCAATGTTTTTTCGGACATGCGACACATCGTAGTGAATAGTCTGATACAGCTCGTGCCGTCCCCTCCAATCTCCAAGATGTTGTCGTATTTCCTTCACAAGATTCTTGTGGGCGCGTTCGGTGTGAGAGATGGCTTCTTCTAGCGGAGTCTTGCACACGGGGCTGGTTATGTAGTCCATGAGGCGCTTGGCGGATTCAGCTTTTGCGGTGGCATCGAGCCGCGCCTTCGACATCGCGATGAGGCTATCTCGGCAGATACCCGCAAGCGTGAGAACGCCCGATTGAGCAACGATAAAGATCCCAGACTCCTGATCGAGGCCTGCAAATCGCTTTCGCAATCCGGTTGTGACCAGTATCCCGTAATCTGCATTTCGCGTCTTCTTGGCTAGCGCCGTTTGCACAATATGGGCTGACGCAATTCTGTCGGTGTGTTTGCACTCATACACAATGCAGCCGGACGTCTCTCCATCGAGCTCCACATACTGAAGAACGTCGCCTCCCTTGCCGGTGTGTTCAACACGGTCGTCAGGAAATTCCTTCCGCAGCACTCGGACAAGTACCGATTCGTCCGCAAGCCCTATTTCCTGAGGAGAGGTATGCTTTTGAAGCATTGTTTTTTCTTCTTCGAGTTTCTTGATGCGCGCAATTAGGCGCTTGTCTCGGATCGCGCTTTTTCGGCGCTCGGCCTGCGCAGCTTCTTTCTTGGCCGCATGTACTTCGGTCTTCGCTTTTGCGCGGGCTGCCTGCTCTTTCCGTTTCGCGGCCGCGGCCGCCGCTGTCGCAATCGCCACGTGCTTTCTGAGCTTGTCGAGATCACCCCGTTGCACTCTCTCTTGGCGGTCTCGCAGCTTGATGACCTTGTGGAAATGATCTTCTGTAAGGCGGCTGCCACAAAGAGGGCACGTGTAGTTCATTGGACATCCGCCTTGTGAGAAATGGTCGATTTCACGCAGGAACTGCCGACAAGGCAATTCCACCGTGTGCTTATGAGCGTCTACTTCCGCCGATACTTTGTCGGCAAAGTGGATTCCATTTATAGGAAAACGGACCGTGCGTGCATCACAAAAACTCCCTGCTGCAAGGATGAAGAATATCTCTGCGCAACAAGTGAGAATACGTGCGGACCTACGGGGGGTCCCGTTAGGGCTTCTTCTTGCGGCTGTCGCGAGACGCCAGCCAGGCCTCCACATCGGCCTTCAACCATTCGGACGCGCGCTTTGGAAGATCGGCCCATTTCGGAAAAGTGCCATTGCGCACGCCGTCGTAAATCATCGCATGGCTCAGTCCGGTACGCTTCATCACGTCGCCCATGCGTAGATAGAGTGACGCCGGCGGCGCAGATACCGAAGCACGTCCATCACGTTCCACGATTCGCGCATCCATGAATGCTTCAACTTCGCTTTCAATCCACGCCGCTGTACGTTCCGACAGTTTCACTTGTTTCGGAAATCGACCCAGCTGGATCAACCGGTAAAGAGACGATGGCCTCAGACTCACGCGCGAGCAGACTTCACGCAGCCGAATGTAGTGCAAACCTTGGCGACGCGGCTGAGTGACTTCGACGGGCGTCGGCGTTGGAGCTGGTTTGAATATTTCGGGTGGCGGGATTGGGATCAGGGCGGCGTCATACTCCGCCCGCGTCAGTGATAAAGTGCCAATGCCGGGCAGGGGAATTAGAACGCGATCGGTCATTTGCGGTGTGCCTAGAACGTGACCAACTGAGATTCGGTGTGCCAGGATTGTGCCATGGTGTGCCCTGGAAATGGGGTGGCAAGCGCTGCAAGTGATTGATTGATAAACCCCTCAAACCCCCGAGAAATGACTGAAAATCCGCGTGTCGGGGGTTCAATTCCCTCCCTGTCTTCGAAATGCCTCAGAAACTCCGTCAGAGGTTGGCAGCCAGAGCCGAAAGATGATCACTGGCGCATTCATTGGTAACGAGAACTCAACCTCGGCATTGCTTGTGACAAGACTGGTAGAGACCGTAGTCGAGGTGCGTGGTTTGTATGCGGCTCAGCTCATCTATCCGCTTGTAACTAAATCAGTTCAGGGTCTTTCCTTCCTTCTGCAGCGTCGTCTGCAGCTTGGTCACCTTGATCGCGTCCAGCTCTCCCAGCTTTTGCCCCAGGATCTTCGCATCATCGGCCGAGAGATTCTTTTCAATGTCGGACTGCGACAGGTGCTCGCCTGCCGTGTCGCGCATGCCAACAATCCTTTCGGATAGCGGCTTAGGAAGGCCCAATACAGTCTTTAGGGATGATGCTGAAGATTTGTTCAAGATTTGTGCGTTGCACGTCTTCGAGCACGACGGTGGCGAGAAAGGAAAAATTGTACAGTCGCATGCTGCGGAAGCGGTCGAATAGAGAACCATCAGGATTGTCACCCCACGAGGAAACTGAAGTCCACGGCACATGTCAATCTCCCTTTTTTACGAAAACCCACCAGAGCAAAAAGCTGGCCAGCCATACCGCAAAAACAAGAAGTCCGAACTCCATGTATATTCGCTGACAGGAGTAGTCGGGACTAATGCGATCAGCGATCTCATGTAGAGTCGCGATGGCGTTTTGTTTTCTCGGATCGATAAAATGGGCGGCGATAGCTCTGCGAGCGATCACATCGCCTTGGTACATGGATGCCGCAATGAGCACCCATCCGGGAATGAAGAGCAGATAAAGCTTACGCATTAGGCCGCGTGGCTGCAGATATGACGTGCTGACTATTATGGCTATCGATCCGGCAATGATGGCCAGCGCTGTGGTGACCATAGTTGCGGAGCCGCTCGCTGCGGCCTTTATGGCGGTGACGATATGATTCTGCGCCGCCAAGTCAGCCGCCGTGACCGCGACCAGATCACTGGCAGCAAACATCATGACTGGGTCTCCCTCCTTGGCGATCGTCGTGCTATAAGCATAATCCTTTGCACAAATAGCGCCAGTCCCAACTTGCGGATGTGCTAGGAGGCGAACTCAGGATCGTTCAGAGCCACCAATCTGAGAATGAATACCGACATTGTATGGGGTAGCGAAAACAAGGGAGGATGCTCGATGACAACCAAGGAAGATGAAAAACGGCAAAAGCAACAAATTGAGGAAGCAGAGCGGCTCCGTAGAAAACGCGAGGAACGCGAGAGAATCACGCCCGATGAATGGCCCGGCGGCGGGGGTACAGGTGACGGTGGCGCTCACCTGAAGGATCGACCAAGCGAACCGAAAAAGCCCGGAATTTAGGGTCGACGATGCCTCAACTGAAAGACGTATGGGCAAATAAGGACTCCTATACAAAGAGTGCAAGTGATCTAACGCGGACATTGAGTCTGTCAGGCCTTGCCGTGGTCTGGATATTCAGGTCACCATCCGCGAATGGCTCCGCAATACCACCCTGGTTGATGTGGTGTTCGTTGCTGATTGTCATTTCGCTCGCCCTAGACCTTGCGCAGTATCTACTAGGCGCGTATCGAGTCGATCGTTTCGGTCGGGCGATGGAGCAGATGGGAAAGAAGGACACCGACATTGTGGAATACCCACTAGACCACCCAAAGCCAATCAATCGGTTGTGGGCGGCCAAGATCGTATTCGTCGGTGTCGCGTGGTTGGGGCTAATAGCATATATCACTTACCGCGCGTTGACCGAGACACTGCCACAAATTGGTAAGGGTTAAAGAGGGGAACGCGCGGAGACACCGCCGGCATTGAACGAGGCCCGACACTCCTGTGTCTGAATCGGTGGCAGGGTGGATCGTGTCGCGCGATGTTCAGGTAGGGCTGCGGACAGCCGAAAATTGAATTAATACTGGGTCACGGTGCCACCAGGAGAACTTCCATATTCAAGGTAAAATTTGAACATGGTAAGCGCTCACCCGAACCGCGCGCGCAACTAACCAGCACTAGCTATAGCTATCGCCTACTACAGGTCTATGAAACCCCAGTTTCAAGATTCTTACGGTGAAGCCAACCCCAATCTTCGCTGTATCGTGTTTGAGTACACACTGCAGAACTGATATCTGCGGCCGGCCATCGCAAGGTAAGTGGTTTGTTTCAGCGCCGTCACGCAAAGCGTGTTTAGCGCGCGCTAACCATTGCCGAGTATTCTCACGCTAAGAAAATAACGCTCTCGTGAGCTCCTAAGGGTGGAAGTCCCACTATCCACCGTTTCGATGTACGGACGAGTGTACGGTGAGGCGCCCGTGAGATAAGAAAACACTTTTTTGCGACGGCTCCTCGTATTGATTGCTCTCGATGAAGTTTCGGTACCGTTGCCATTCGACCGAATCGACGTAGCGGCAGGTGGCGATGAGCTGCGACAACGACTTTAGATGGCTGGCGCGTTCGGCACGTTGATGTTGCTGCAACAGCGCGGTGTCGCGCTCCGATTCACAGACTACCGCGTAGCATGCAGAACTCAATGCCGCGGCGATCCCCTGCGAGGAAAGAACATCGCGCGCAAGTGCGGCGTCGCCCACGGCAATTGCCGATGATGCTTCAGCCCACTGCACGGAGACCGGGAAGGCGCGGCCGGAATGTAAGGATCCCAAGTTTGGAAGTCCCTCCAATAGCCATCCGGCTCCCGCAGAGATTAGCGCTGCCTCAATTGCCGTCGGGGAAGCACTCAAGGTGGCTCCGCGGCCGGCAATCCACAGACTATCGATCTCGCCTGAGCTTAGTCGATACGCATGGCCGAAGGGGAGTGCGGCTATGCTGAAATCCCGCATCTGCACAGGCGCACGCGCTGTGCTCCAGAAAGGACGTGCCACCCAGGGTTTATGAGCCATGATGCGGCGCGTTGCCGTCGCCGCAGAGCGTCCTGTGGCGTCAATGAGTCGTCGTGCTGACCAATCGGAACCCAGCCAATCGGATTGCCTGCGAGATGGCGTGTATTGGTCGATCACGATATCGAGATGTTGGGCGTGTTTGGCAATGCTCAAGAGTTCGGAGTGCAGTTTTGTCTTATCGATATGTGCCATGGCCCGGCCGCGATGCAACTGAGGCTCGGCGGACTCCCAGGCCATATGCTGATTCTCATACAGCCGGTCCACGCCGACGCGGTGCGGATGCACGCCGAAATCAATGAGAAAGTTCAACATGGGGGCCGGCACCGTCTCGATCCTGGGAACGTAGCCGGGTTCTGTTTCTGGACGAACTATCAAAACAGTTCGAGACTTTTGAGAGCCGGCGAGCGCCGCCACGATGCCAACGGTACCGCCGCCGAGGACAGCCATGTCGTAGTGAGTTCGACTCACGGGGGCGCGATAGGGCTAAATCGGGGATCTTTGATCGGATCGAACGCAATCAGGAATCCTTGGCCGCAGATGTTGCCGATGATCTTTTGCATCTCATTGGGCAGCACCATGAGATTGCGGGCCTTGTTGACCTGCTCACCGCCTTCCGGGAAACCGATCGAATAGCCAACATACAAATCCTTTAGCAACTCCTTGTAAAGCGTCTGCAAGGCCTGGTGATCTGCATTGCCCTTGGGCGGAACCGTCATGTTCTTGCGGCGCAGGTACTCTGCTTCTTGATGCGGGCGCAGCCACTCGCGAATGAACTGGAATGTCTCGAAGTGGTCTTCTCCTTCCGCCATGATGGTGCGGATGGCGTGCTCTTGATCGGGGGTTCCCTGGTTATTAAAGGTGGCGAGTATTTGCGAATACAGTCCATCCACCGAGTCCGACGGACTCTCAATGTCGATGAATGAATTGATGGCGGCGCGGTCTGCCTGGCTGATCAGCAAGGAGCGGAAAGTGCCGGAATGAAGGCCCGGAAGCTTGGAGGCGATCTGCAGTGCCGGCTTGAAATGCTCATCGGGATGCAAGCTGCGCAGCACGTCATTCACGGCGCGAAGATGACGCATTTCACTGACAGCGATGCGCATGAGTTCGGCGTGCGCCGCGGTCACGTTTCTGCGCAGGGCGCCTTTCAATGTTTGAGGACTGCGCAATGAAAAGGCGGCTGCGAGATACTCGTGGATGACGCCGAGTTCCACCCCCGCGGCATAGCGTAGATGGGAAATCAACTCAGATCTCGAGGCGAAGGGACGCCCCGAGAGTTCGTCGGGGACATAGGGGGTCACGCGTTCGCGGCTGCCCAAAACAAAATTCAATTCCTGCCAAGTTTGGTTGATGGCGTAGTGGTCCATTTCGATAGGCGTGGGATCCTTCTGGGTGGCGCGGGTCGGCGGCTTGTCGAGCGAACGGTCAGAGCGCTCCCAGGGCACGGCCGAATTCCACTCGGGTCCGGGTTTTGCGCCGGGCGGCAGCGGCGGCTTGACGATGTCGGGATGATTAGAAGCCCAGTAGAAACAGCCACAATCCCGAAAATCGTGGGTCCAGGGACTGCACAAGGATTGCGTCATCTCGCCCGGAACAAATGCTGCGGCGAGCGCGCCCTGGTCATCAAGATATCGAGCGCGCCGCCCGACCAAATGGTGCGGTTCGCTCGAGTGCGCAGCGCGAACGGTCAGCGATACCATGGAGCCTTCAGGTAGCAAGCGAATGGCGGTCCAAGCGTCAGGCGGAGGCTTGCGCGTGCCCGTGGTGACCGGGCCCAGCTCCGCGATAACCAGCCGCCATTTCTTTCCCAAAGGTCCTAAGTCCCCGTGCAGGATATCCACGTGCCAGGTCTGGCCGCTGCGTAAGGCCGCATCGATACGCTTCAGAACCGGCACCGAGCGTTTTGACACGTATCCTGTCTTGACCGCCGCGGACACGGCAGCGAGATCTACCGCCACGAGGCTGATCTCATTGTCCGTCACGTCGACTTCCAGACAGGGAAAGAAGCGCCGCTCCAAATTCCGCAGGTCGCACTCCAGGCCGGGAAAGCAATTGCCGATGCCGGACTCGAGCCGCGTGGAAACGGGATTGCCCGTGACCAAGCGAGCCCCATCTTTGGCATCCTGACCCTTGCGCAGCGCCGCGACATTGCGCGGCAACAGTTTCACCATAGGCGCATCCATTATTGTGCTCCCCCAAAATACGCCGCGCGCGCTGCACTCAGTTCGCAGTATGCGCTCAAGCAGAAATCCAGCCACTCGCGGATGAAGTCGCAGCCGCTGGGCGATCGCGAGGCAGCCTCTTGGTGACAGCCGCCGGAACACAGATACCGCGCCCAGCATTGCTGGCAGTCCGTTTGCGCATGAACGTGACGCATCAATAAAAATTGCTTGCGTCGGTTCGCATTGAGCGCGCCGTTATCCCCCAGCCGATACTCCTCCTCGCCGATAGCGCGATGGCAGGCATACCATCGGCCGTCGGCCGCCACGGAGAAATAGCCGCCGCCCGCGCCGCAAGCGAAAGGCGAAGCCGCACCGCGATGCAATTGCTTCAACGCTACGCCTAAATTGCTCAGCCGAATTGCACCACCGTCGCGCGCTCGCGCAAGTTCCCCTCGGGAGATCTCGATGAGGCTGGCCAAATAGCCGCGCCAATTCTCGTCCGCAAACTGAGATGCACCGCGCACGACGCGCAGCGGCGATAAGCCGACTTCAGTAAATCCAAGCGCGAGAATGTCGGAGAAGCGCCGGCTCAAGTCCGACTCTCCCGAGAGGACGGTGGCCCTGGCGGCGATTTTGCAGCGCCCCGGATCCGCGAGCAGCGGTGACACGCGTTTCCGCAATAAATCGAAGCTCCCGCGAGAGCCGCTGGCCAACGGTCTGCGCGCGTCTTGGATTGCCGCTCCGCCGTCGATGCTCACGGTGACGGCGAAGGCATGGTCGCGTAGTAAGCGGATGTCGGAATCGCGCAGCAGTGTGCCATTGGTAGTGACTGAGAAGCGCACGTCGCGGCCATGGGCTAGGCCTAGGCGCTGCGCGTGGTCAACGGCGCGATGAATGAGCCGGCGGTTCACGAAAGGTTCGCCGCCCAGAAACCCGATGGTCACCGGACCGCGTGGATTCGAGCCTACAATCACTTTCTTGATCGCTTGGCTCGCGACCTCCCAGGACATCACCGAGGACTGCGCGCCGGCGAATCCGCCGCGCGAGGCATAGCAATACGAGCAGCCCAAATTGCAGCTGGAGCTGACATTGAGCGAGATGCTTTGCGGCGCGGGCAGCGGCACGCGACTCAAGGGGACTTCGCCGATTCCGGGTGCCGACAGGGCGGTCATCAAACCTACGGCATCATGATCCTCACTGTCGATGCGCCGCCCGAATTCTTCTTCGACGTCATAGATTCGGGAAAACGGCACGACGAGAACATGTTCGCCAAGCGCCGAGCGGAAGCGATGAAAGGGCGGCGCCTTCGGGGCTGGAACCTCGTGACTCGGGCTCATGGTTTGTCGGCGACTCGGCGCGCCCGCGCCAGCACTTGATCGCGGCGCGCCTTGGCGGCCGTAGCGAACTGGGTGGCCTTCGGCTTCCGGCTCTTCGGCCGCGACTCCTGTTCGTCCACCCAGTCCATGAGCAGGGAGTACTGCCAGGCTGACAGTGTCAGCGGCTCGGCGTTGGAGTTGCGCATAAACGGCGGCATGCGCATGGTCGAGACATCCGTGTTCTCGCCCGGCTGGATATCAAAGGGTCTGCGCACCAGCTCCTTGATGCGTCCCGGATGCGCTTCGATGAATTCGCGCAGGCCGGAGAGGTCGGACAATTCGCGATGCCGGCTCACCGCACGCTGACTCAGCGGTAAGGGCATGTCGCGGTTGGGCGCCTCGATCGGCTGCTCATCCTTCTTTTTCTTGCGCAGCATATCGCGACCGCCCATGGCCCGCGAGGGAAAGGGCAGGCGATCATCCCTCACGGGATGTTTCGCAAGATCCTTGCCGGAGAGTTTCGCCGCGCCGATGCTGCGGTAGTAATCGACGTTGAACAAGCTGGTGGTTTCAAACACGCGCTCGAACAGATCTTGGATCCATTGATCCTTATCCCGACCCGACATGCCGTGGGTGCGGGCCTCGGAGCCGGATCCGCGATCATTCAATTCATCGGCCAGCGACAAGAACGGGCGGCGGTCGGGCGCAAAGTCCGGCGGTCCCACGAAGGCGTGTGCGCTTGCCGTTAAACTCGGTGCGCCCCCTCTCGGCGCGAGTTGCAGTTCGAAGCGCACTTCGCAGGTGTCGTCGATAACTCCCAGCGAGGTGTCCGCCCCGACATCGGCCCCATCGTACGTGTCGCTGGGTTCGACCAAGTTATTAGCCGAGGCGCCGGCCCATCCCGCCAAGGGATTGAGAAAGGCTCGGCTTTCTTCCACCGGGACGGCGTGGCTGCGGCGCGGGGTTTCCGAGGGTTTGGCCGCGGCGGGGACGCCGTACACCAGGCCGTGCGCCGGCGTAAATCGAAATCGCAGCCGCTCGACATCTACCAGGGACGCTCGCGCATCGCTGGGGTCGAGCCGTGCACGGCTTTTCAGTATCTGCACGAAGCCCAAGGGGATGGGCTGATCCACGGGGATCATGGGCTGCGATACGCCATTCGGGCTACTGGCGAGGAGTGCCATCGGTATGTGCACATCGCCTCTTACGAACACCGGCGGAAAGGTGCCGTACTTCAAATTGGCATTGCCGGTGCGGCGTGCCGCTTTGAAATTTTTGGCATCGATCTTAAGCGAGAGATCCGCAACCGTGGCTCCGGTCTGCGCCAGCAACGCCGGCGTCAGCGGCACTTCCGTCCAGTCCTTACGTAAACTTAAGGAACTGCCTATGCGCGCCCAGATTTCGAAGAATGGACACACCGGCCGAATCATTGGGCCGTCGCGAAAAGTGAGATGCGGCGGCAGAAAGGGCTCGACCGTACCGTCCAGCTGAACCGCCAGCGACCAGTCGGGCACAATGCTGGTGCTCTCGTCGCTGCGAGGTGCCGGGGAGGCTATCCAGCTATACGCGTCCTGCGGGATGGAACTGCTGCCCAGTCGCGCGATCGCGAGTGGCGGATCGATGAACAATTCACGGATCATGGTTTTCATAGCTTGCGCGCCGCCTCATAGCCCGTCAGTACCGCCCCTTCCATAAAGCCCTGCCAGTCGGCGATATGTTCGCCGGCAAAATGCACACGACGGTGCGGCTCTTGCAGCGCGGGCCGCACCGTGAACCATTGTCCCGGGCGATAAAACGCATATGCGCCGCCAAGCGGCAGGGATCGTTGCCAGACTTGGCTCTCTATGCCTAAAGGTTTGATGCTGTAAGGATTATTGGGTGAGGTCACCGCGATCATGTCATCGGTGAGCCACGCCATAACCGCGTCGCTGTCAGGTTCTGCCGCGACATCGTCGGCCTTGTCGCCCACCGCATAGCTGCACAGGATGCCTTGATTGCCGGGCTGGCGCAGCGTGCTGTCGAAACAGAAGTCCGAGACTCGCTCCGTAAAGGTGGAGAAACCCGCGTTGGGGGATCCACCCCAGAATCGAGTGTTGTAGAGCACAGCGGTCTTGACGATGCGGGCGTACTGCAATTGATCGGCCGCGGCGCTTTGCAAAGGATCCAGTTTGGGAAGCCACTCGATGTCGTTCAGGCAGGAAGCGGGGATGGCGCAAATACAATGGTCCGCTGTCAAGAGTTCGCGGCGATCCGCAACCTTGACCCGGACTTTACTGCGCGTTTGACGTACTTCGAGAACCTTGGCGCTTTGCAGCACATTGCCGCCGTGCCGGACGATGTCCGCGACCAAGGCATCGACGAGGCGATCGTTGCCGCCCTTCACCTTGAAGTCCATTTCATCGGTGGGATTGCTAGTAATGTATTCCGAGGCGGCGGAGTAAGCCGAGGTCATACGAATGGTTTCACCGAAATCGGTGCTGTCCATCAAATCGCGCCGCAACAGCTCCGATTCAGAGAAGCTCAAATTGATTCTGAGATGGGTCCACCAATCCAGCTGGTCGAGTGCCTCATTCTGGGCGGGCGAGTAGCGTTTGAACTCCCGGGCGAAGCGATCGAAGCGAGCTTTCGCCGCGGGCGAGAAGGGCCACGCACCCGGGCGATGGATCTTGACCGCCTTATGCGGGGATGCGTTCCAGAAGGAGAATTCGTACTGGTGCGGGATCAACCTAAGCTTCAACTTCTTACAGAGACGCTTGATATTGGGGTGATTATCGCCGATCCACTCCCCGCCCAATTCGCACACCAGCGGCGAATCGGGAAAGCGGTGTGAGAGCACGCGCCCGCCGAATCGGCTCTGCGCTTCGAGCACAGTGACCGACCAGTGCCGGCGCGAAAGATAATGCGCCGCAGCGAGTCCCGCCAATCCAGCGCCAATGATAATGCAGCTTCGTGGGTGTCGCTTCGATCTGGCATTCGCGTTGGGCAAGGGAGACTCCGTTGCACCTGTTCGACCGTTTGGCCGAGTCACTCGGTGATTTACTCTTGATCTTTTCTTTTTATTTTACCTAAGAGTTGCTACGGAAACGTGAGGCCAGCTCAACCCATTGAAGTTCAGAATCACTCGCTGCGAGTATTGAATCTGGTCGACCTCCTTCCCCTGGTCGTCGCGAACTTTCTCAATCCAGAAGATGGCCGTAACCGGAACCGCATTGGCATTCGGGCCGCCGGCAGGTGGCGCGCCTACGCCAGTCAAGAAGGCGATGTCGTCCGTACCTCCTCCGGCATTGGGTAACGAGCCGGGCGCGCTGGTGTCGGATGAAATGATGAGCACCGTAGTACTGACGATATTCTGACCAGCAATCGCCTGCGTTAGAAACAGGTTCGGATCGGTGAGCTGGGCTTGTGTCAGAGTAGCGACCTGATTCAATGCTGTACGGGAAGTGCTGGGAGTTGCGAGGGTTTCTTCGGGGAAGTGCACGAGATTGGTCTTGCCGTCGTCCGGGCTGCCGTTCTTGAAGGGGGTAATGCTTGATGTCGCAAATTGCGGCGCAACGGCGGCCAAGCTCTTACCCTGCAGATTGATCGTCGTGCCGTGCGGAATGGATCCCATGCGCACTACCGTCGCTATTTCGTTTGGATTTGAAGTTGCAGGTACGTTTGCCCAGACTCCGGGTTCAAAATGCTGGTGGGTATTGTCGAATCGATCAGCGATCTGTTGCAGGTAGGCGAGTCCACCCAGGGCAACATCCTTTTGCAGAAAGCCGCGATTGGCGATCCCGCTGCCGGTAATGTCTGTGAATTCGAGCGTCTCATTGGTCAGGTTCAGCTCAAGAAAGAAATCCTTCGACCCGGACTGACCGCCAAAATTGGGTCGCCATATCATGTTGAAACCAGTTCCTTTCCAACTGCGTTTGTGTTGATGGCCAATAAACCCGCGCAGCGGTCCGAGTAGGTCGGCGGCTTTTGCCATGCCGAGAGCGAATTTATGTTCGAAGACGAAATCTGTTTCGATAGCCATGCTAGCTCTCCTGCGGAATGCTTAACTGAATTGAATGGAACTTGAGTGAAAGTAGCGATTCGGGATTGCCTTTACGTCGATTCCACGTTTGGATGCGGATTTGCGGGCGCGGCTTAGCGCAATGTGTGCGCCGCGTGGCGTAACAGGTGCGGCGCCTTCACTTGAACGCAAGCTCCTCTGCCGTTTTGAGAAGCTCCCAAGAGCGATCGGTCACGACGCGCCTGGCGACCATGGAATCCTGCGCGACTGCGCGAGAAAGTCGTCGAGCTCAATTTAGCTCCCCTAACTTTAGTCGGCGGCGTGTTGGCTCGCCATGTTGATCCAGTCGTGGAGAAAGATCTCCTGCCAGTACTGAGCGGCGTCGGCGTTATGGATAATCAACGTCGCGTCGCGGTTCGTGGTAACGCCTGGCGCCGACCAATTCTGGCTGCCGACAGCAACAATAGTGGAATCGACGATGATTCCCTTGTTGTGAAGATTGTTCTGTATGCGGATGACGCTGTTGTCGATGCCCGCGGCCTGCAGCTGCTCGAGGTTGGCGAGCTTGGCGAACGCGCTTAGGATGACGCGCACATCGAGACCGGCCCGCACCTTGCGGGCGATTGCTTCAATTAATCCGGCGAGTGTCTCGCCCTCAGGCTTATCCGTCGGCGTGATGTAGGGGATCTGCATGTACAAGGTCTTCTGTGCCGAATTGATGAGAGCGAGGATGAGCGGCGGATAGTTATCTGGGGTTAAGACCGGCTGAATCGTCATCTTTGCGGTGATTTTCTTCGGCGCGAAGAACTTCTGGGGCACGCGGGAGGTCACGGCTTGATCCGGTTCTGCGAGCATCGCGAGCGCGTCCGTGGTTTCGGCCCTCGCTGCGGATACAGGTGCCTGATGTTGTTCGGCAATGTGCAGGTCGTTCTTCAGGTAGGTCTCGAACAGCGTCGACAGCTTGTCGTGTGTGACGATTACATGCCAATCGCGATCGCTCTGCTTAAGCACGGCGTTCGCGCCCGACGGATTGGTGAAGGGGTCGATGTCGGGTTGGTTGGAGTTGTTCCAGTTGCCGCTTGATAACCAGAACGCTGTGCCGTCGCGAACGGCAACCTTGATGTGATACGCCGACGGGAACAGCGCCGCCGCCGCATGCGGGTCGTGTGCCTCCAGCGCCCACGCGAATTCCAGACGATGGCCGAGCGCGGCAGCCAGGGTGTCATGTGTCTGATCGTCGGTCTGGTCACTGCTCCGATCAGGGGCGGGGTGATCCAGCACCATGCCCAGAGTGCGCTGTCCGGCCATGGCGCCGCGCAAGGTGGTGAGGATGTGCGCCGAGGTGAAATCGTACATTCCTACCGTCAAGCGTGCTTGGGTATTGGCTAGGAAGGGCTGCAGCTGCAGCCAGCCAGCATCCGGGCTCACATGGCAAACGATTGTGAACGTATCATCGATGGGGTCCAGGGGTGCGTTCGGCGGTGGCGCATACTGCAAGAGCAGCTTGGCCGGCGCGCGCGTGGCTTCGACTTCAGCGCTCGGCAGCGGTTGCCCGTTAAGATCCCGCTCGAGAGGAAACTCGGGGAGCTGAAGTTCAGGTCGTGCCTGCTGCGCCACAGCAGCGTAGAGTGTGGGATTTGCACTGCGCAGCCGTTGCAGGGGCGCTGCCTGACGAACATCGACTGCGTAGCCGCCAACCGTCTCCGGTAGGCGATCCTGCGCAGCGAGATCATCGGTCTTCTTAAGCACGGTGACAATGATCGCCGGCTTTGTCGTGATCCAGCCGCCGGAGGCCTGATACCCCGGTCGCACGGAGAGCACGCCGGGCTTCGTGAGCTCAGGCAAATGCTGCTGGATGATGCGGTCGAGGACCGCGGCGAAAGGCATCATCGCATGAGCACCGGGTGCGAACGCCGGCAACACGCTTATGGCAGAAGATGTGCCCTGGACACTCGGGTGCAAGGCGTCCGGTGTATCGACGGGTCCCTCTGCGCCGTGCACGACGTTCGAGTACATGAACTGCACGGGCAGAAGAGTTCCGCCATCGCTTGGCGCAATCTCCTTAAAGACGAGCTCAAGCGACGCGGCCGCAGCAAAAATCGGCTGATCGCCACACTCGTGGCCCTGACGCGACATCCAACCGAGCGCATCGTTGTTTTGCGTATGAATCGCATCGTTCACGTCAGCGTCGGTTCGAAACTCATTGAGCTCGTGATAGAGCGTCGCGACGACGTTTTTCCACGACTGATCGAAGGCGACGATTCCATTCTGAGTGCCGTTGGCGAGCATCTGCGAGAAAACGCTAGCTGAGTAGTAGAGAATGAGTGGTTGCCCGCCTGCGTCGCTGGTATGCACCGAACCGTGATAGCCCCCGAGACCGTCGGACGAGGAATTGGGGCCAAGCTTCAGAATGACTCCGGGCGGCAGGATGAAATTGAAGACGGTCGAATCGAATCCGGTGCGACCGAGCTGACCGCTTTTGAATAATGCGACGACCTGCTGCTCGACATCCGGCTCATCCACTTCCTGAGGCTTCGCGTTGCCAAGAATCGTCGACGGTAGGGCATCGCATGACAGCATGGCGCCAGGAAAATATTGCGCCATCACATTGTTGAGTCGGCGATCTTGCATGGCCCGGGTAATCGCGGCATCAATGAAACTGATATCGCTCGCCGTCCAGTCGCGTTGCGACCCCAGGTAGATGTTCTTGAATCCCATGTTGGCAACAGTCTTGCCGCCGTGGAAAATCAAATCCTCGAGCGGTGCCGGATTGACGCCTTGCGCGATCGCCTTGGGCGAGGGCCATGAGGTCCCCGGCAGCGCACTGTTCGAATAGTAGCGTCGCTCGACCGGCGAGCCGCTCCGGGCCTGGATGCGCATGGGATAGAGAGGTGGATTCTTGGGCGTGGACTTTGGCATGGCGCTCTCCTTGCTACCTACCTCATCGGAGCGCATTGCGCTCTTATCCGCAGTCTCCGCGTCCCGCGAGCGTCTTGGAAAATCCTTCGGCGCTCTCGTTCCAGCTACAGATACTTTAGTCGTTCGACTGACACCGATCAATAGTGATCGAGAGAAAATCTTGGATAGTGACTTTGCTATTTGCAACGTCGCGACGCGACCGATCATCGAGCGCCTTTTTTCGCTCACATGAAGCTGAAGGTTGAAGGCCATCAATTGAAATTCAATAACTTGCGCTCGATTGCAGCTGCGTGACGAAATGCCAGAGATTGGCTGTCTACAGGCGGCTGGATGGTGGACGGACGCACAGCCTTAATTTGAAGGATGCGCCGAGCGGAACTGTTGCAAACGGATAGCCAATGCGATTCGCCAAGAGCCATGTGAATGTCTCTGAGCGAATGGGATTGTTGGTGAGTAGGATGGTGGGCGCCTCACGCATTCCGCTAGTGCGCTTAGAAGCGTATGATCGAGAAAGGTCGATTGCGGAGAACGCTGGGATGCACTCACGCCAAAAAGGGTCAGGATACCCGCAGCCACCTAGTGCTTATCAGTACCCGACAATCAACAGGAACTCGGGCCACGAATGGCCAAAACGTCTTCTCTGGCCGATTGCGTTCTTTCTAAAAACCGGAGAACCTACCGATACCGTCGATCGATTATTCGATTCTCGGCACGTAAACGATCTCAGGCTCATCGCCGCCACGGCGTTCTGCGTAACAGTTGTGGTGTTCGCTATTGCTTTAATGAACGCCATAAGCTTTTGCGCTTGGGATTGGTCGACGCAGACTTTTACAAACTACTATCAAGTCATTGCTCACATCGCCAATAGGGGCGGTAAGCATTTCATTGGTGTTTTCGGTCCCACCTTGGTGATCTTCGGCACTATCCTCGGTTGGGCATATCAGCGGGGTAGCAATAGGCTTGGAATTGTCGACTTGTTCGCCTGCGAAATAGACACGCTCTGTCGAGTCGTCACCATTATCGAAATGGTTAGAAATCTGACCGATAACCAGAAAGACTCTACAGTTTCCCAACATTTCACATCAGAGGAAAACTACTTTCCAGTACTCGACGGCAATACAAACGACTTGCAGAGCCTTGAAGCCAATGTCGTTATCAACATTACCGCCTTCTACACTTTCATGAAAACCGTCCGCGACTCGTTTAGAAAAGAGGCCGACATACGCGATGCCGCACAGCGCAAGGAGTCGCTAAAAGCACTCGTGTACATGCTATACCTCACGTTGGAGAGCGGCCGAAAAGCCATGGATGATCTGGTCGAATTCGAGCCGACACACACCGAACGAACTATCGTCATCCTCATCAGTGAACTCAAGGCTTATGAGTTTCTTAGGCTGAACTACCAGAAAGAGGATGAAATGCACTATAACCGTCTCATACTCCGGGGACCCTTATATAGGCGGTTAGTCGGCGCCTTGGATAGCCTACTCGATGGTGATCACGAAGAGTCACTCGCCGCTGTCAAACGCGGCAATTTGGACAACCCAACTTATGCGCAGAGCCAATGGTCAGCCGCGCTGCAACTACGTGATGAACTGGATAAAAGCTTCGCAGAACTTGAAAGTAAAGTGAGTCTCGAATGCGAATCGACTGGCAAACGCATCACCGCCGGCTTCGCCGCGAATACTGGGTCGGCAATTAGATCACGAAGTTCTTGAATTCCTGATAGTTGGCCTTTGCTTGAGCGCAAGCCCCCGCGACTTCGGACTTTCTGGGAACTTGTGTCGGTTCAGTCTTCAGCGCGTGACAAGCGACCGAAGCGGGTGTATTTTCCGCAGCGGCGGAGATTGGAAAGCGCCGCCGCAGTGCGGCAACAGCTAGGGAGGCTGGACGGTTCCCCAAACCGTTACGCATGGACGATGTGACAACAACTACGGACAGTTCTAACAAGAATCAGGTGGAGCGCTCATCCAGTGAGTGTCCGCCGGCACCCGTGATCGATCAGGCATCACCGCTGGCTCACTTCTGGCGTCGGCCGCTCTGCGATGCCTCGAGCGTCAACCTACAGCATGTCAATCCCGAGTTAGCCAATGATGTCGTGAGAGAGCGCCATCGTATCTATTGCGTATTGCTAATGGCACTAATAAAGCGGTTCTGGAATGGCAACAAGAATGGACCGGTCGGCGTTTATCCGCGACGCGCAAATCAAAAAGAACCCGGGCAAGACCCGCGCGCCGCCGTCTTTCGCTATCGCGGCGACATGGACCAGTCCAGAGATCCGCTACGCGTCAGTTGGGACCGTTACCTCGGCCACAACATCGCTGCTCTCGCCGTCGATGGCAATGGGGAAGTTATCGACTTCGACTTCAACCATAATGACCTGTTTCGGAGTTCCGCCGAGCACGCTGAAGCTCGGATTGTAAGACGCCTCTTTAGCCTCGCGAATGTTTCGGACAGTTGGCGAACCGGTGCCTTGATTCCCGGCAAATCCCGGGCGTTTTCGCTCAAGGAAGTGACCGTCTATACGTCGCTTGAGTCTTGCGCCCAGTGTTCTGGGGTTATGTCACTCGGCCGCGTGAAACAGGTGGTCTATCTGCAGACGGACCCGGGTACGTACACAATCGGCAATCTCATGTTTAATCTGGCGGGCCAGGATCCGTCCGATAACTCGTACCTCGCGGCGATGCCGATTCCGGCAGCCTCAATTGGGCTCGAGTATTTCGACGAGCTGAATGCGGCGTACCTGCAGTTCTACGAACAATTGACGATCGCGAAGGCTCAAAATGATCTGCGCAGCGCTTTCTTCGTGCCGCAGGGTGGCCAGCCGGCTGACTTCGCAACATCAATCACTTCGTTCCTCTGCACCGATTCTGCCTACTCGATCTTCGAGCGAGGAGCCGCGGAGTTCAATGGACTACGTGTGAAAGACGCGACTGCAACCTCTCCGAGCAGTTCATCTAGCTGGACCAATCAGCAATGCCTCGATGGCGCTAGACGCTTTTACCAATATGCCGACGTCGAGGGTTATCGTGGGTCACCCCACAAATTGTAGAAACTCTGCTTCGCAAGGACAGCCCTATGAGAAAACGATCAGCAATTGCTTCTTTGCTGATGAACGCGGCGCTGGCAGGTATGCTTCAGTTAGTCGCCGCACGGGAATGCACGGCGCAAGTGCAATCCCTAGACGTTCCAGAATCCAGCGCAATCAATCCGGTTGTCCACGACTGCAATACGATCAAGCCATCGGAACCGCGGCCGGACGAGTTGACTCCTCCCCTATTCGCGCCGGTGACTTCAGCCTTACTTCATGCCACGCTGCCATGCGATCGCACGGCCGTTAGTCCCTTTAAACTCGCGAATCTGCAGGACGCATTTGATTTCTATTCCTGGTTGACCTTCGTTACGCTAATCAAACCCGCCGATGGTCAGCCCATCGAAGCGCGTCGCGACGCCCCAACATTCTGGGAGACATGGAAACAATTGCCTGACGTCATGCTGGCCGACGGCAGCGAGCCGGAAGCGTGGCAAGTGCCAAATGCGCCAGTTGTACCGGATGCGTGTCGGAATGTTCCCGGCAAAGGCATGATCATTCACCTGGAAGAAGAAACCTTCGATCAACCGTTCAAATCCGGTCCATTGATCGACCAAAGCGGGCACTACGCCCTTTTTGTGATACTGATGAATCAACCCATGTTTGACTATATTCTGGAGAAGCGTCTGTACAACATTCATGGTCAGCGCGCGTTCGGACCCGGTCAAGTAAACTTCCCCAACGGAAGCGCATCAAAGGATACGACCGGGACCGTCGGTTCTATGATGGTGAAGGCATCATGGAAGGTATTGAGCCCAAACGATGATCCTTCCGAGTATCACACTTTCACTGCTCGCGTGTATGCGCCGGCGTCGGCAGATGGAACATCACCCGCCACATGCAATATAAAAAAGCTGGGGCTGATTGGATTTCACGTGGCGCACAAGACAGTCAATGCGCATCAGTGGATCTGGTCCACTTTTGAGCATGTGAAGAATGTCCCTGATAAGGCGGAATTCGAATCAAAGAAATTCAGCCAACCGCATTACGCATTCTTCGATAAGACCTGCATGAGTTGCGCGATCAATGCAACCCCTCCACGGCCTTGGAACCCACGTGTCGAACCGTTCCCCGGTGGCTTCAAAAGTCAAATCGTGCGCGACATGAATCTAAGTCCAGATGTGGTTCGCTTAAATAGCGCATTCCAGAAGATTCTAGGCAAAACGGTGTGGGCTAACTACAAGCTTATTTTCACGCAGTGGCCAAGCGATATCTTTTGCGCCAAGCAATCGGATGCCAGTCTGCAATCCGATCCGACCTGTATTCCCGTCCCTATGTATCTGGCGAACTCGACTCTGGAAACCTTCTCGCAGGGCGAGACGCCTCTAGCCTCATCGAGCTGTATCGCCTGTCATGGCAATGCCACGACTCAACATATCCCGGCGACTTTGTCGGATTTTACGTTCATATTGGAAAAGGCGCATGGCGCGCCCTAGTGGGTTTTGGGAGAAAATGGAATGTCGAAAATAAACAGACGCACGGTTTTGGCGGGTGCAGCGGCAACGGCGGTTGCCTCGGCCTTCCCCTCGCTAAGTACTCACGGAGCACCCTCGGAGCCGCAGAGCCCCATAGTCACATTTTTCCTGCCATTGTCGGCTGCGTTGACGGGGATCGATGCGTCTCGGTTGGCACCAAACGTAGATCCTGCGGACGTCGTGTCGGCTTACTTCTTCAAAGCACAGTCGACCGAGCTCTTGAAGGTGCGCATGGCTCAGCTGCGCAGCATTTTCGATCGCGAGATGGCCAATAAAACAACTCTTCCCCAAATTGCGGACATTGTACTCAACACCGCGGGTGAGGAAATGTCTTTCTATGTTCGCAGCATTATGCTGATGTGGTACCTCGGTGCGTGGTACGAACCCGACACGCTTAAAGACTATGCGCGGGCTGGAACGACGCACCGCTTTCCTGCTCCCTATCAGGTTCTAACGGCGACAACCTACACCCAGGGCTGGGCGTGGCGTGTTGCGCAGGCTCATCCGATGGGCTACAGCCAGGGAATATTCGGTTATTGGAATACCCGGCCTTTGCCGCTTGCCGAGTACATCAATGCGCATCCAGGGGCGTAAAATATGGCAACACAAAATGTCCCGCACTTTCATGCGGTAATCGTCGGTGCAGGCATGGCCGGGGCGCTCATTGCGAAACGCCTGGCCAAAGCCGGCAAAAGCGTGCTCATATTGGAGGCGGGTCCGTCTGAACCGGCGAATGTTAATGGCTACATGGACAAGTTCTTCTTGTCATCACCCAAGGTTCCGGAATCCCCATACCCGCCTGATGTGTTTAGCCCCTCCGATGTGGGTGCAGTCAACGCCGGTCGCCCAACCAGCCTTATGCTCGATAAGGACGTGTGGCAGCGTCCTGAAAAAAGCTATCTCATCCAGACAGGACCGCGTGCCTTCGCCAGCACTTACGAACGCGTCTCCGGTGGCACCGCGCGGCACTGGTTGGGGATCAGCCTGCGATTCTTACCCAACGACTTCAAAATGAAGTCAATTTATGGCCAGCTTGCTGACTGGCCAATTGAGTACGGCCAACTCGAGTCCTACTACGAACTGGCAGAATCCGAAATCGGTGTGGCGGCGGACAGCAACGAGCAGAAGGCTACTGGCACGCCGTTCAGGGCTGGCTACCAATACCCGATGCCCCCGATACCGTCATCATATTTGGACTTAACCTTCGAGCGACTGCTTGGCAAAGATCTTCTCATCGAGGGGCGCCCGGTTACGATCATGAACGTCCCGGTCGCCAGGAATTCCCAACCCTACCAGCAACGCCGCGTCTGTGCGGGCAACACTAATTGCATCCCGATCTGCCCGATCCAAGCCAAATTCGATCCCACCGTCACGCTCAACGAGGCACTGGCTACGGGCAATGTCAAGATCTGGTACCAGGCCGTTGCCACGGAGGTAAAAATTGATGCTAACGGTCGCGTTAACCAGATCCAGTATCTTCGTTACGAGCAGATGGTCGGCGGCAATCGCGGCGCGGGCAGCGTCACTGCGGACGCCTACATTCTGGCTGCACATGCGATCGAAACACCCACACTGCTGCTGCGCTCTACCAACGGTGGTCGAACACCGGCGGGAGTTGCCAACCGCAAGGATTGGGTTGGCCGCAACCTTATGGATCACCCGTACTATGTGTGTTGGGGGTTATTGCCGGAGCCGGTGTGGCCCTATCGCGGACCACTGCTGACATCAGGAATAGAGAATCTGCGCGACGGCGACTTTCGCCGCATACGCGGCGCATATCGCGTGGACATTGGCAACGAAGGCTGGAATTTCGTGGTCGGCGGCATGGGCGGTGATCCGAATGTCACCACCACTGATCTTATCAATGGCACGAACCTTAGCGGTGCAAATCCGGCACTTGCCGGAAATCCTGGCAGGCCGTTGTTTGGCAAAGCGCTCACCGACAAGCTCAACAATATCCTGTCACGCCAGTTTCGATTGGGCTTCCTGGTCGAGCAATCTCCAGATTTCACCAATAGAGTCACATTATCAAAAACGCATAAGGATGGTCTGGGATTACTCCGCCCACAAATTCAGTACGACCTCTCGGATTACACCAAGAGGGGACTGGCGGCGGCGAAGAAGGCAGGCGACGCCATATTTGCCAAAATCCCTGGAGCACAACAGCTCACGGCCGTCGCGGACATCACTAGTCCGACCACGGTGCAATGTGATGTTGACGGCAAATCGGTACCGATTGCCTACGGCGGCGCTGGTCACATTGTCGGCACCTATCGTATGGGCTTCAGCGATAACGACTCTGTCGTCGATCACGCGCAGCGCACCTGGGAACATCCCAATTTGTATCTGGTTGGTAGCGGCACGTTTCCAACGATCGGCACGGGCAATCCGAGTCTGACCATGGCCGCTCTTGCCTTAAGGACCGCCGACATCATATTAAAAAGCGATCTTGCATGGTCTACCTCAAATTCCTTCTTAGCCTGACGGCGACGGTTTTGTGGGCTCAGCACGCAACAGCTGCCCAGCAGTTCGGCTGCCCGGCGAAACCCAATTTCCCCACCCAGGATGTCATGTCGCCGCCGAACCTCGGCGTGCTCAAACTGCAACTAATCGACTACAAGTGCTTCGGAGCCTATGACCGCGAGGTGGGGCGGGTCTTGGGAGAGGCGAAGGTGTTCATCGAGCAGCACGCCAATCTAAGCGACAAAACGGCCATCGTCCTTGATATCGATGAGACCGCGCTCTCAAATTGGCCGAATCTGGTCGCCGATGATTTCGGGTTTATCGCCAATGGTTCTTGTACGCTGGTTCCCGGAGATGCGTGTGGTTTCACCCAATGGGTCTTGTCTCACAAAGCCGAGCCGATCGCGCCGACACTCGCGCTCTTCAATGCCGCGCGTGCGAAACACATTTCAGTTTTTTTCATCAGTGGACGGAGCGAAGACGCCGAACAAAAGGCCGCGACCATACAGAATCTTATGGATGCGGGATATTCCGGCTGGTCGGATTTGCTCCTGCGTCCTCCCAAGGCCTTTACCTCAGTGCAGGAGTTCAAAGTTGCGAAGCGCAAAGAGATCGCCGCGAAAGGATTTACCATCATCGCAAACATTGGCGACCAGCAGAGTGATCTCGACGGCGGCTATGCCGAGCGCGTATTCAAGGTGCCAAATCCCTTCTACTATATCCCTTGAGCAGAAGCTGAGGTTAGTAGAAATTGGCGGCGCGAAGCGGATTGGCATCGCAAGCGCGCTCGTAAATCAACTAGCGGGCTGAGCATGCGTGTACCCTCGCCGCTTGGGTCTTCATCAGCACAATGGCTGTTCACACCTAGTGCCAAATTTCGCGCCCGATATGCGAAGAGAGCAAATTTGCGATTCGCACTCATCATTCCCGATGAGTCGATTCTTCAGCCTCGAATTCGAGCCGATCTCAAGGCACATAGGTGTCGCCACGTTGTAACAGCATCTCGACGCTGTGTAGGCTTTGCCATTGGCGCCATTAGAGTCGAGCCTCGTGGAGCGGTGTGGTACCTGTTGGCCATGCAATCGGACCTTGCGTTCGCGAAGTCTGCGCGAGTCCGAGACTATGTGCGTGGCTGGAGAACCAAATTGTTTTCGCACATTTTGGACTTTGCTTGCAGTTCTGGGGCAGTCGCGTTGGCTATTCCCCCGGCAGATGAAGTAGCGCGCGCAGCAACCTGGTGGATTGGTGGGGCCAGAGATAAGGCCCCGAATTCCTGGACACCGATATATGACGGAACTGCCGATCAGTTCGGGTTGAAATTGGCTTCCATCACTGAACCCTTGAACCTACAGATCGCGCCCAGGGGGCCCGCTTCGCCGTGTGTGCGCTTTTATATTCGGAGTCTCAATCATGAAGGACATTGATATTGCTGCACTGTTTTGTGAAGTACTGAGCGGACTTTGCGCGCTACTCATCGGATTGGAGATTCTTGATATAAGCCAATCGCTGCCTCTTTCCGCGGCTATTTCGAAGCTTGCACCCTCGTCGGTGGGCTCTCTGGTGGCCTTGGTTTTCGTGGCAGCCTACGTGGTTGGCATCGTTGTGGACGCCACGGGCATGGCGTTTGATCGATGGGTCGAGAAGTCGCTGAGGCGGAAGAAATGGCTCGGCTACGCCGGAAAGATGCCGCCACTATTTTACGCTAAGGCTCAAGCGCACCAGCTGGCATACTGGAAAGAGAACTGGACATACTTTAGCTGCTACCGAAATCTACTCATGCTTTGTCCGGCGTGGGCTCTTCTTGCGGTTGCAATTACTTGGAAATATACAAATGCTATCTGGACGGTTGCGATGGCTGTTTTGTGCGGTCTTGCGATCGCCAGTTTGATTGTGACCATTCGAGAATTGCAGCGCGCGCTAACAAATATTGCCCAGATCCCACCTTAGTCGTCCGAGTATCGGACGTACTGGGTGCCGCAAGCTCAAGGTCTGGAGGCGGGAAACGCGGAGCTTAAGAAACTAGTACCCACCTGAACAAAAGCTCATCATCGATGCATTTTCTATACCACCGGGGACCGAGCAGATGTAGTGTGGTCTTTACGCAGCGAGGGCTCAATAACGACGATCCACAATTAATGCAAGTCTACTGGCATAGCGTATGCATTCCGTCTATTGTTTTGTGCAATCGATGATTCTTGTCTAACGTTTTCTGGCCAATTTAGTGTGTGCATCGAACGTCGATATACTGCTTGGCCGCCCGCGGCTGAAAATCAGAGTGTCCGGGGTTCAGTGGCTGTTTTCCGCAAAATCAACTGTGGGTAACAGCGCGGGTAACTCGGTTTTCGGCCGTTCAAGAATGCCGTAATTCGTAGACTTTCCGCGTATTGTTCAATTCCCTCCCTGTCCGGGGACGTCCACCAAGTACCACGAAGCGCCACTACCATCTACTCCTTTCCCTTTTGCCCCGAGAGATTCAGAGATGAAACCGTGAAGGGCCGGGCGGGCTGGGTATTGGGGGGAACGGACGCGGTTAACTCCACGAACTTCGAGACGAAGATCGCCGCCGGGGGTGCGTGTTGTGAATTTCCCGGCCCGCCAATTTGGCCGAGTTGTCGACGGATTTACGATAACGGGGATTGCGCGCGCTCGATCTTTCGTGATGTTGAAGTCAGTATAGTCATCGTCGTCGAGCCAAATCACTGGGAGATTCTATGGCAAGCGAAGCGCAGATGATCGGATATAAGCTGATCAAGACGGGCTCGCTGGTGAATTTTCGCATCGTCGAGGAGGAAGTGCTGGCGGCACCCGACGAAGCCGAATTCGGCATGCGATTGCTGGTCAGATTTGTCGCGGAGCCGGGCGAAGACGGCCAAGATGAAGACGACGTCGCGGAGGACACCGCCGAGTGGGGTGCTTTCGGATTCATGTTTCTCCTGGGCGTGCTGTCTTTTGCCGAGGCGAGACCCCGCAATGTGTCATCTGTAGATTATCATGAGAAGGACGAATTCACGGTTGCGGATTTCATCGAGGGACTGCGATTCGTGCGGGGCGAATTGCACTTCGATGCTGATTACATCCACGGTCGCAGGATCAAAACACACGTCGCTGTCCGCGCCAACGGCGACGTGAAGGTGGAAACAATCGGCCGCGGCAAGGCAGTGCTGCGCTGGCTCGACAGGATTCAAGGAAAGAAGCTTCTCCAATCAGTCGGCGAATGAGGGAAGGGGGAACCGTGGAATTTTGATGCTTATCAAGAAAACTGTCTCGCGAAATAGATCAATCGGGGTCGTGAGGAGGCGAAAGGCTCACCGTGGCTAGGCGGCCATGTACTCCGCAAGCGACTCGGCATTACTTCAGTAAGGGAGCTCGAGCGAAGAGAATCCGCAGCATTGCTGATGGCGACCCAGCAGATAATCGACGAAACGCGCGTGGACCAGCGCTTCACAGCCGGTGAAATCCGCCGCATGCACCAACTCTGGCTCGGGGACATCTATGAGTGGGCGGGCGGATACCGGGGAGTCAATATAGCTAAGGGAGCGTTCATGTTCGCGGCCGCAATCCAAATACCGAGATCGATGCAGGATCTTGAGCGCGGGCCGCTTCGGGAATATACGCCATGCAGCTTCGATACAATCGCCGCGCAGGCAACTGCTTAGGCGATCGTGCATACTGAACTGATCCTGATTCACCCCTTTCGCGATGGCAATGGACGTTGCGCTCGACTTCTTGCGATGTTGATGGGGCTGCAGGCCGGGTTACCGGCTCTGGATTTCGGAGGGATCCGAGGCGCCAAGAAACGAGAGTACATTGCCGCCGTTCACGCTGGATTGAGCCGCGACTACAATCCAATGACCAGGATATTTCGCGAAGTCATAGCGCTCACGCTGAAGTCGGCGGCTAAGGCCTCTTCCGTTTGAGACGGTTCTTGCTGCTTGCACCGGTCTTAGCACCGCCTGCGAACGGCGCTCGAATTCCCTCGATCGCGGATGATGTGGCGACAGACTTGGCGACGGTCCGTTCTCGCACCTCGGGATTGCGCAGATAGCGGTTCGCTATGGAAAGTTTGGTACCCACGCGCTTAGTATACAGTCGGTTCACGGAAGCGTTTGCTGCGATTTGATCTTGCCTACAACGCCGCGCATGCGCTTTGTTTGGCGGCCCTCCGGTGGCATGGTTACTGGCCGACCAGTCTTTATATCGTTTGCATGTATTGCAACGCACACGCTCGGACTGGGCCCAGAGGTGTGGCGCGTGCTCGACCAACGCCATTCCGTTCGCAACCTTGGCGAACATGAAGGCGACCTCGATATCGATGAGCGCCTTGTGGCGGGTTTGATCACCGCGTGCCGGAGTGTGGCGACGAAACTAGATTTGCTTACACCCATTCCGGCTCCAATCCGCCCATGAGTCCAGCTCCGAAGTTTCGTCCGAGGACGTCCACCAACAACCACGCCATTTACGGGTCAACGCAGGCAATGCACCGCTCTGTTCCCGCCTTGCCGTCGGTCCTCCGCCCCGGCGTCGAGGTGAGTTGTCAACGGCTTCGTGCGCGACTCGGACGTTCGCCCGGAGGCATCGCGGCGTCAAGCTGTGCAATGAATTTGCGGCGCGCGCTGTACTGAACGCGAATCTGATTGACCCAAGCCCGAGAACTCGGGCCGGGTGATAGTGCGAGAATCCGCGCAATCTGCTGAACCTGATAGGCGTAGTTGCGGGGCTGACACCGCGGAAGCACGGCATCGACGAAGCGTCGCAGGAGTCCGGCCGCACACTCCGGGTGGGTTGTGGCAATCAGTTGGGCAACGCCTTCGAGCAACTCGGGTGCGAGCGCGTGCTGTTCGGCGAGTACGCGGGCCGCTTCAAAGTCGTGATCGGCAACCAGCAATCTTGTACGCAAAGACGCGTCGCGTCGCCCGTCAGGTAACGCGCGCTCGCGGCGACAAACCTCCTCGAGTGCTCGCGTGCGGTAGCGTGACCATTGTTGCCCGGCCGCGTTCTTCAGGGCTTGCCACGTTTCGACCGTGGGCTGACGTTGAAAGTCTTGCCAATAAAGCTCCAGGGCTTCACCGGTCAGGCCGGCGCGCTCGTACTGCCTCGCAAGGAGCGACCGCATGCCGCGCCAGTCGGGATGCGCCTTAAGGCCACGTTCAGCCCACTGCGTCGCTTCGCGGTGCCGACCGGCTGCCTCACACACAGCGACCACGCGTTCGTACGAGTGGCCGCTCGTGAGATCCTGCGAGATGACCGCGATGAGCGTGTCCGTATCGCCGCGTACGGAGGCGAGTGCCTCCATGCGCTCAGTCGGCCAGAAGTATCCGCTCTGGAACCGGTTCCCCTCGGTGGGTGAGCGGGGAGGTAGAGCGTGAAATTCGTCTTCGATGGCTTTTGCATAGACCGCCCGGCCCGCGTCATCGAGGAGTGGCCAGACCTCCTCGATCGGCAGAAAACTCCACTGGTCTTCGCGCTGTAGCTCAAAAATGGCCTTGGCGCGACCTGTGCCCGCGGGTGTACTGCGGACGAGGCTATCGAGGTAGCGTCGGACGAGTTCTCGAATACGGTCGCCGATATCGCCTCCGGAATCGTCGCTTTGTTCGTAGATCTTGAACAAGCGGGTGAGCGCGTACTCGTAGAGCTCGATGCCGTTGTGGGCGTCGGTACTGGTCAATTCGGCAAATAGCTCAATGACCGGGTCGAGGTCACGGGCAAACTTGCGCGAGGCGCGCCAATCCAGAAATCGCGGTGCACGCAGTATCCTGCCGAGGGCCTTGCGCAGCTCGTGTGGTGAATGCTGCGACTGGTAAACACGCAGACGTCGCTCGATGGCCGGATCGGTCTCGGCGAGATCCGTGAGCCAGCCGGCAAGTCTTTCGGCTGGCTGTGCGGCGAGAAAGACGCGCAGATCGGAATCCGCCGTGGCCGTAGCCCTGCGGGGCGTGGCGGAATCGCTGCTCGCCTCGTCCTCTCCTATCTCGTGGTCGCGTGCGAGGATCGCGGTGGCGATAAGGTGCTTGCAAAATACTCCCTTCGCAAATGCGGGGCAGGAGCAATGTGATTCCGCTTCACGCCCGGCGAGCAGCAGCCTCACAGAGTAATCCTCCGTACCGGACACTATGGCGTCGATCTGCGTGTCGGCACGAGCTGTAATCTCAACGGCGCCAGAGCGCACGTAGGATTGCGCGCGCTTGAAACTTCCCGAATCGGACAGCAGTTGCAATTGGGCGTCCGTCGGCAGTGGTGGGCGTTCTAAGTTAGTTCGTGCGCGCTTAGTCAAGCTGGGAAACTTTCCGATCTTAGTGCTAGCATCAATTCCTCGCGTGACGCTATTCCGTGCGCTGGATGCGCGAGGATTTTTCACGCTGATCGCGCTCAAGAAACTTGTCGCGCACGTGCGCAAAGAATCGCGGCGGTAGCGGCCCGTAAGCAATCGTCGATGCGTCGCCTCCGGGGACAGATCGAAGATC